>JAAUYI010128935.1_pt1 | contig 16230 bp, 31 predicted proteins | sample 7278041 | NCBI WGS metagenome assembly JAAUYI01 (sample SAMN14350216, study PRJNA611818) | marine sediment metagenome | isolation source: surface marine sediment (0.6m) | place: French Polynesia: Moorea | collected 2018-08
GCCGCAGCGCTGTAGCGAGGTCACCGCTACCAGTGCTCTTGACCTTGCGCGGCTTGTCGTAGCCGCGCCCGAAGTTGATCCAGGCACTGGCACACTCCGCGGTGCGCCCCGTGATCGCCGACACCGCGGCCGGGCCGCAGTAGGTCTCGCGGAACTCGCCGGGCGCGTGTGTCACTTCATGCAGTTTCGTCGGCATGGTTTTTCCCTTGAAGCCTACCCCGCGGATGTGAACCCGGCCGCTAGTTGCGGCTCGGGTCGAAGTCGTCGGCGCCGCCCTGCGCGAGCGTCGTCGCCAGCTCGGCCTCGCCGTAGAGCCGCAGCGCCATGTCCGGGAAACCGCGCAAGCCTTTCTCGACGACGCGCGGGCTCGACCACGTCTTGCCGACTTCCGTGACGGCTTCGTAGAGCCGGCGCACCGTCGGGCGCTCGCCGAACTGCTCCTTGCTGCGATCGCCGTTGAACTCCGTGTCGATCTTGCGCAGCTGGCTCGGCGCGATCACGTTGCGGCGCACGCCTTCCATGAGCACGTTATCGACCTGCGCCTGTTGGGGCAGCTCGACGCGCTCCATGAGGTCGTAAACCGCCGCCAGCCGCGCTTGCTGCAGCTTCCACTTGTGCAGCCCTTCTTCGATCGTCTCTTCGCGCTCCATGCCGTTCGTCATCTTGTGGCCGAAGCAGAAGTCGCCGACGATAGCGCCATTGTTGCAGACGAAGACGCGCGAGCCCGAGACGCCGAGCAGCTTGAAGCGCTGCATGTTCGACATGCGCCACCCGAGCACCGGGGCCATGTCCTTGCGACCCTGCACGGTGCCCTCGAACTGCACGCAGCCGAAGACGTCGAACCGATCTTTGCTGACGTTGTAGTGCTCGCTGGCGATGCGCAGCCCTGCGCCTTCCGCGACCTTCGCGATCGTATCCGCGACGTCGTGGAACTGCTGGGGCTGCCAGCGGGTGCCGGCTTCGGGGCCGCGCTTCTCGCGCAGCTGGTCGAGGGTCGGGACCGGGAACTCGCGCAGGGCTTCGCGGTCGGTGATCGTCTTTTCGCCGTGAGTGTAGAGCATGTTTCTTCCGTTCTCTGTTGGTTGAGGGCATTGCGCCCGACACCTTTGTATCGGCCGCCGTTCGAGAGAACTTTAACACACGCCGCAGAAATCGTGTAGCGTCAATAATGGGAAGCGCTCCGAACCACCGGTGGCGACGGCGCGTAGGGCTTGCGAAGTTTCCCGGATTTTCGCGTTACTGCAGTAACTCAGAACGGCACGCCCGGGAGCCACACGTTCGGGAACACGACGCCGCAACCTTCAGCCTCGATCGCGCGCCGCTCGTCACGCTTCGTCGTCGCTTCGTCGCCGTAGCTCTCGGCCACGTTCGCTGCGTGGTTCTTCCACTCCAGGTTCGCTAGCCGGTTGTCGTGCGCGTCGTGGTTCCTGTGCCCTGCGTCGGGCTTGTCGTCTGGCGGCGGGCCAACGAACGCGAGTAGCACGAGCCGCTGCACGAAGAACCAGTGTCGCTTCCGCTGCCGATAGATTCCGACCTTGAGATACGTGAAGCGCGCGCCACGCGGCGGGCTGCACTTCGTCGGGCGCAACGGCTTCCCTGCAGGGCCGACGACCACGCCGGTATCGGACACACGGTAGCCCGGGAAGCCGGGAACCTCAGCCCACCGGGTTGCGACGCTCTGCGACACGGCGGAGGACTGCGGCGATGTCGGCGGGCTTCCATCCATCGGGCTTCAGGATCTTACCTGTAGCGCTGCGGCGCACACCACCGGTTGCCTTGCGCATGTTCGCTGCGTGCACGGCTTCCCACACTTCGCCGAGCGGAATGCCGAATTCAAGCGCCGTGCCGAACACGACGTAGAGCAGGTCGCACAGCTCGGATGCCAGCTCGGGCAGCTTGTGGGCTTCTGTGCCGTTGCACGCGTGCCCGTAGGTGTCGAACAGCGCTAGCCGCGTCTCGGTCGCTTCTTCGTCGATGAGTTGCAGGCGCAGCCGCACGCGAGGGAAGTCGGGCACCTGCGGCGTGTCGCACACAGGCACGTCAAAGGTGGTGTGGAACTGACGGACGTCGGCGAGATAGTTGGGGGACATCCGAACGACCCTACCGCAGAAAAAATGCGGCCGCCACCCCCATGCTCGAAAGGTGGCGACCGCTAAGCGCTCCGACGACCCGCCCCCGAGCCGCCGGACTGTTCCTAAGGTTTGCCGTCCATCCGCCGGCCAAGCGAAGCCCAATGCCTGCGGCACTGAGTCACGTAGCCATGCGAATCGAACGGGTGTTGTCGAATGCGGGCAGCTGCAGCTTGGATCACAAGGCCCGAAACATCGTCTGCGTGTTCGAGCCCATGCGTCCGCTTCGCCGCGATCATCAACGGGGACTCGGGTGACCACATCTCCCAACGGTTGCGATACGTGCGCCCTAGCCCGTGATGAACAGAAGCGGAGAAATCCTCGGCTGAGGGTGCGTCGAGGCACACGGTAAGCATGGGGGCTTCCGCGCGAATTCGTGCAGCAACGATATCGACCGCAACTTCGAGCGTTTCCGGGATTCGATGCTTCACAGCTTCGAGGCTCCTACCGGGCGTGTGTTGCTCGCACACTCAGCGCAGAGCCGAGCCGTGCGCAGCTCGCCTTGAAACTGGAACCCGGCTTCCTTGCTGCCGCAGCACCAACACTGTTCGGCAACGTCGACGTTCTCGAACCCCTGCGTGCGCTGCGCTTCCATCCACTCTTGCAGCACGTGCACGGTGGTTTCCCGTCGCATGCTGGCCACGTGCGTCATAACGCCATCGCCGCCCGTGCTCGCCAACAGCAGAAAGAACACGTATCCGCCTGGCATCTCGCCGGCGAGCCGCTTGCCTAGTTGCTGCGCTGCAGCTTCCGCCGCTTCGAGCGGCGCCCTACTTGGTTTCTTCGCCATCGTCCTTGTCCTGCCACAATACCTGCAGCTGTTCCTTATGGCCGTTCGCGTGTTCGAGCACGACGCGGCCGCCAGTGTCCACGGTGTCGACGCACGTTTCGAGCACGGCAAGCGCACGCACGACCATGCCATTGTAGTCCTTGGCCAAGCACCGCTGGCGCAACGAATCCGTGCGCCCTTCACGATCGGGCTTGATGACGAACGCGACCGTGCGCGGCTTCGCTTTCTTGTCACGCGCCTTCCGGAACACGCACGTCGCCACTGCGTCCATCGCTTCCGGGGCGAGTTTGTTGAGGAGCCCGACCATGAGCGCCGCGCCGGCGAGCATCATGCAGAGCGGGTAGGTGATCGATAGAAGAATGTCGAGCATGGGGGCGTTGAGCGTGTGACCAGCAGACTTGACGCAGAAGGATTTACCCGCCGTAACGCCCGGCGAGCGCGCTAGGCGCCGGCCACACAGCCGAAGCCTACCCCGCAGAAATCGTTAATGCAACTCGTCGCGCAGCTCTGATTCGAGCATCAACGTATCCCGAACCGGCAGGTCACCCCAAAACGCCCCGGCGGAAAGACCCACTAAAGCCCTTTTGGCGGCAATCTTGTCGCCGGCGATCATCGTTCCAAACCGAGCCGAGTAGGCGTTCAGGACACGCGCGAAACGAATACAAAGATGCGGCCACTCCCAGATAGCGTCGTTGCCGTCCCATTCGACGGGCCGCCCAATGGCCATGCGAACGGCTTGGAAGAACGGCTCTACTTGCTCGAACGTCAGTTCAATTAGCTTGTCAGCCGGCACCATCCCGAGTGCACGAGCTTTGAGGTCGTCCCACTTCGTCTTCGTTTTCACGGCGTAGTTGGCCAGAGCATCGACTACGAACCTCACGTCCGAACGCTTCAGCGCCGCACTTTCGTAAATGTCTGTCGATCGCGTCTTCGACACCGGGCCGCTTCGCAGCTGCTTGCGCCCGCTAGCAATTGTTTTGCGCCGCGTCTTGCAACGCTCGCACGTGCACTTCTCTTCGTCGTTGCTGTGACCATTCGGACACGGGCTGACTTCGTCGAGCCGAACCGGCATCCACTCCTCTTCCTGGAACCGTAACGCAGGTTTCGGCTTCTCGCCTTGCGACTTACCGGACTGCCGAATGCGGGCGCGCCCGTCAGGCTTGCACCCCTGGATGCATGGCGAACCGAGCTTGTAGCCCGTGTCGAAACACACTCTGCACTTAGCCATGTCTTGACCCTACCGCAGAAATCTAGTTGCGGCGAAAAGCGGGCGTCACTCCGCACGCTTTCGCCGAAACACCTGTCACACTCCCCACCTCCCAACCAACTCGCTGCCGCACTTCGGGCACAGCTGCGTCGGCAGAATCATCCCGATCAAAGCAACGCCGAAAACGGCGATAGCGAGGCACAACAGGCCGACACCTACAACCACCATCCGAGCCCCTTGCCGATCAGCCCGACGAGAAACAGGGCGATCGCCAGGAAGCATGCCAGGAACCAGCCCGGCAGATCGTCCGCCCTTCGACGCGGGCGGTTCACTTCGCGAACTCCGTGTGCATCTGACGCATGCTACCGCCGAAGCGATCGTTCGCGTGCATTTCGGCCGCGACCTTGAGCACCGCGACGGCAACCGGGCGCTGTCCCAGTTCGAGAAGCGCCTTGGCGTTGACGACCATGTCGCGGGTGTTCGGGTTGCGGAGCATGGCGTTGAGCAGGTTGCGGTGCTTGTTCCTCATGACAGCCCTATATCGGTCAGAGCTGCGCGGATCTTGAGTTAACGCTTACGATTTTTGCGGGACCGTTTCGCTAGAAAGACCACGGCCCCAACCACGAGATCGCCAGGCCGACAAGAATCGCGCCGCCGATCAGGTAGAACCAGCCGAGCCCGTCACGGCCACGCGCGTTGGCGACGTCGTCCGCAAGCACCTGCATAAGCCGCCGCGTTTCGACGTCGCGCGTAGCGAGCCGTGCAACGTGCTTGTCAAGCCGGTCGAGCCTCCGCCGTATCTCGTTCTTGGTCAACGGAACATCGCACACGGACTCTTCGTCTGAATCATTCATGGTGGGCCAAGCCTAGCACACCGCGGAAATCGCGTAGACAAAAACAAACCCCCGCGGGTCTCGCGTCCCGCGAGGGCTCGAATCCGTCGAGTAGCTCCACACCAGCTCGACGGCCCTGCTCACTTCCTTACGGAATTGAGACTTTCCTCGTCTCGTCTTCAGGACCACTGCCCCGCCGAAGCAGGGCTGCGTTTCTGTCAACGCGGGAAGCCTACCGCACGATTTCGGCGGGTCAACCCTCGAACTTCTCGTGATCCGATGGGAACGGACGATCTACAATCCGGGGCTGCTCCGGAACGTCGTAGGGAAACGCGATAACCGTTCGTCGGTCTTCATCTTGGGAAACGAGTGTCCCGTCCGGGTAACGCGTTACCTGGGCGTCGATGTCATAAGCCCCCGTTCCGTCCGTGAACACCGAGCCGCATCGCTTGTTCTGCCACAGCGGCTTCGGGTCGTCCGTGACATGCACCCATTCGTCTTCGTCGCCCGTCAACGGGCTCAAGGGTTTCTGGTGAATCAGCCGCAACAGTACCGCCGCTGCAGCAGGGCCCGACGAACCGGAGTGACTGTAAGCGGCAAACGCTCCGATCGCAGCCAGAAGGCTAACCGCCATTGCCTGGTCGTCGTCGAACCAGCCGGCTTTCTCCAGCTCGAAACGCGCAAATTCGGACATGCTCATGACACCACACTACACGATTTGTGCTAGGCTAGTAACGCCTTGGTCGCCCGCCCGTGCACGGGAGGAAACGAAAGGTAGCCGAAAGTCCTGCGACTGCGCCGGTAATCCAAAGTCCGGTCAGTTAGCGCTGTTCGCGAAATCTGAAGCAACCGGCCCGGCGCGTCCGCGCGCAACCCGGGAAGTCGCAGAAGATGAGTCATCCTGCCGGCGCGCGGTGCGGCCCGCGTCGGCCGGGTGCGTTTTCTCAGTCGCGCGCCGCTTCGATCAGGTTGACACCTGAGCCTGCGAGCCGCGTTCGGTAGAGCGCTTCCCGTTCCATCGACGCGCGCACGTCCCGAGCTTCCACCGTGTTGTTAGTGCGTAGCCACCGCTTGAGCACTTCGACCAGATACCACGCGTCGAACTCCCCCTTGTCTGCTTCGACGGAGCGCACCACGCGGCCGCTCGTCCACGCCAGTTCCGCCAGCACGTCGATCGACATTCCGAGCCGCTTGCGCACTTCGTGCACCCACTCGCCCGGCGTCAGGTCGACCATGTCGATCACGGGCCGCACGCGGAACGGCCTGTTCGTCATCCACCCCCGGGCTTCCTTGAGCGTGATGCCGTAGAGCTGGGAGACCGTGCGTTCCGTAAGCCCTGTGTGCTTGCAGTGGTAGCGCCAGCGCTCACCTTCCGACAGAAAAAGCTGCGGGAGTTCGATGCATTCGCCGTTTGGAACTGTGACGACGTTCGGCCGGTCGAGAATGCCGAACACTTCAACGAACGCACCCGTGCGCTCTCCGTGCTCGGGCCGTGCATACCACTTCCGCACGACCAGCTCGTTCACGAGCCCGTCGTCAAGCCACAACATGGGCTCCTGTTCCCCACAGTCAAGCGAGTCGGGCGCTACGGCGAGCGCGTCCATGACTGCTTTCGCGAAGTTGTCGACGTCCGCTTCGCCGGTGTGCCAACCCATCGTGTTCTCCCCTCCCTGCTCGCACAACGACTTCCAGTAGCGACGCCGCTTGTCATTCTCGTTCTCGCCGGCGAGCGCTGCAGCTACCGCCGTGAAGTGCCGCTCATTCGCAGCGTGTGCGCTCTGCGGGGCATCCTTGGATTGCGGCCGCGGCAGTAGCAGTTCGATCGCCACGCGCATCGGCAACCGGTCTTCGGGATGCCACTTCGGGGGCTCTTCTTGCATACGCAGCCCGCAAGCCATCCGAACATGATGCTTGAACGTGTATGTCGTGTGCGAATCGGTCTTGACGCCGGCGCGCGGGCCGCGCGTGAACACCTGCGGGCGGCTCTGCGGGATCGGTGTTCCTTCAACCCAGAAGACGAACTCGGGCGTGCGCCACGCCATCCACCGCCGCTTCTTGTCGTGGATCGCGGGCACGGTCGGCCGCTTCCTCTGCAGCATCGGGCCGAGAGTAACCGGACGCGTCGGGTGCTGGGCGATGATGCGATGCACCAACGGACGGCGCTTCTTCTGCGGCTTCGGCACCGGGGCAGCCTACAGCAAAAATCGCTAGCCCTGCAAGGCAGTCCGTTTGATCGTCTGCCACCATTCACCTGCCGCAACTTTCCACTCGTTCGGCATCACGGTTCGGCGTTCTACTCCGCGCGCCTTGTTCCTCTCCAGATGCATCGAGATCGCCAACGCAAGTTCCGGGCAGTCTTCGATTCGGTGCTCAATCTCCCAACACCCGTTGCACAGCTCGGCATTCGGCAAGTCGACAGTTCGCGTGCAGTAGAGACAACTCGGGTAGTCAGGAATCGCGGACATCGTCAGGCAACGCTACCTCATCGATACGCTTCCGGGCACTACGTGAACGACGTTCTCGACAACAGGCTTGACAACCAACGCCGCTTCGTTAGTCGCGATGCGCATTACACCACCCTCGAATCGGACATCAATCCACGTCTGCTCTGTCAGGAAAAAACGGAGCGGCATCTTGGCATCGATTCGCGCTTCGTGTTCCCAACGGAAGTTGTTAGGGCCGCCGATGCCGCGAGGGCGAACAAGAATTGTCGGGGTGTCCATCGTCAGGCAATGCTACCCCGTCGATGCGCTTCGCGCCGCACTTCTTGCACGGCGTGTTCATCCACACGCGACGCCAGTGCGCTAGCTGCCGCTCCAAAGATTGCGCGTAGGTTCCCCGCTTCGAGAGCTGCCAACCAAGATCGCACGCCAACTTTCCACGCCCCTTAATCGCGCGATTCAGCTCGCGCAACGCTCGCCGTTGGTTCCGAATCGTGCGCTGCAACGCCGTGTGCACCTTCAGTCGTGCAGCGACCCAAACGAGGAACCTATCCCATCGCCGACGGACGTTGGATCGAAAGCCCTGAAGCATGGCGACAGCTTACAGCAGAAATCGCGCGGCGGGTTTCGAGGGGCTCGGCACCGGTTGGTGAGAGGGTCCGAGCAGCGAGAACAACCGTTCCGGTAGCGTCAATCGCTCAGCCCGGATTCTGCCATTCGCTCGGGGGTTGCGTCAAGGTCCCTCCAACCCTTGAGGGGGACCCCCTTTCAGGGGGGTCCCTCCACAAGGGGCGGGTTTGAGGGCCTTGGGTGAGCAAATACTGAGTAAATGCTTGAGCAAATGCTTGAGCAAATGCTAAGTGCTTACTACACAACGACTTGATTTGCTCAAACTCCTATTTGCTCAAGCATTCACTCAGGCCCCTTCGCTCACATTTGCTCAACCCCTGAGCAAATACCCCTTGAGCAAACACCTGTGAGCGAAGAAATCCGGCAAATATTCCCTATTGCTCAGGGCAAAATTCCCTAGCTGAGCAAATGCCTGAGCAAAGCCACGAGTGGCCAGAAGTGGCGAGCCGCCGCACCGCGCTCGCGCTCGAACACGGTTGCTGCAGCAAACAGCACTATTTCTGCGGTAGCCTTCCGGCATGCCAACACGCGAACAGATCCTGCGCGCCATCGAAGCCGCATTCGACGCCGGCGTAGCTGACTTCCGCCCAGGTAACGACGCGCTCAACGACTGGCAGCTAGCGGACAAGCTCCGCCGGATCGGGATCGGGTGGGTAGACCACGCGGAAAGCCCGTTCAGCGCGATTTCTTCCGCCTACCTAGTGGGGCGTGAGTTCGCCAACCCGAACATTCCGCAGTAGACTGCCGCCATGGACAAGCTCTTCATGGCGGCCGCTGCCGCCCTTCTCTCGTCTCTGTGTTCCGCACAAATCCGCATGCCCGAAGCCGACGCGTTGATCGCGTGGCCCGACAAGTTCGCCACTCCGCCCAACACCTACATCTGCGACGGCTGCAAGGGCAAGCTGTTCGTCAACGGTGCCGAATCCGCGGTGAACGAGGAAGGCGTGCACCGCGAGCCCGTCACGATGTCGTGGTCAGGGCCGGGCGTGAAAGTCGAACCGATCTACTTCGATACGTCAGGCGATCTGCACGGCGACTGCGACGAAGACGACTCGACGGAGCCGGCGACGTGTGGGCCACTCTACCCGTGCGGAAGCGTGCTGACGTTCCACTTTATGGTGGTGTGGGACTACAACCCGGGTGGTGCCGCGCCGGCGCTGTCGTGGATGGGCGAGACCGGCACCGCGGAAGGCGGTGTGCATTATTCGTCGATCTTCAACAACTGGAGCGCCTACTACACGCTGGAAATCGTGTTGGCCGCGCAGTGCGACGACGAAGAAGAGTGGGACCCGGGCGACGAAGTGCCGAGCCTGGGTCAACCGACGATCGGGGGTGTTCCGGTCGGTCCGCTGCAGTCGTTCGAGTTGCGGCTCGAATGCTCGAAGTGCGAATACCAGTGACGCACCGATTCCGGGTCAACGATGTCGTTTCGATGGGGAGCTACGTCCGCGCCCGAGTGGCGCGGTTGCTCCCTGCGGGACACGGCTGGGTCGATCACTCGCACGAGCTGTTCGGCGCGATTTCTGCGGCCTACCGAGCCGGACGCCACCTGTCCAACCCGAACAACCTGGTGTAGGCTTCTCGCATGCCGTCGATCGATCACACGCCAACTGCTGGCGATCTCGCTGCTGGCTTCCTTGGCTGGCTCTCCATTACGTTGTCCGGGTTCAGGGTTCAAACCCCGCCCGTCGCGTGTCAACATTGCTTCCTAGGCCCTGCGCTCTTCTCCTCTGTCGCCGCGTGTTACGCCGACGCCATATACCGAACCGACGCCGACGCCATATACCGAACCGACGCCGAGCCGCCTTACGCGAAAATGATGCTGTTCGGAGTCACGATCAGCAAGAGCGGCAACGTGCGCGACGGCGATGCGTTGGTGCTGGATTCTTCTGGTCGTGCCTACGGGTGGACGTTTCCAGAGTAGACTGTCGCCATGCTCAACCAACCGGGCCGCGTCAGGAACGCTGAAGGGCGAACGCTTCTCGACCTCGCACGACAGTGCGGCCTACCGAGCCGGACGCCACCTGTCCAACCCGAACAACCTGGTGTAGGCTTCTTGCATGCCTTCCATCGACCACGACCCCATGACCGCCATCGCCGCTGACCGCTTCTTCGAGTGGCTCAGCACGACGCTCGCAGGGCTCGCCGAGAAAGACAAACGCGCGACGGTTTGCTTCATAGGCCCTGCCGTGTTCGACGCAGTGGTCGGCCGATACAACAGCTGGATTCACCGGGGGGCGACGGTCAAGACGGCAACTATGCTGTTCGGCGTGCAGATCCTGAAGAGCGCCAGCGTCGTCACGTCCTCAGCATTGTTGCTGGACACTGAGGGCATCGCTCACGAGCTGTAGACCCGTGACGAAACATAGATTCGTAGTCGGCGACGTCGTCTCGAACGCTTGAGCCTGCGCGGGAGAGACGGGCGAGTTCCAAACCCTTGTGCATCGCGTCGAACGGCTGTGACCAACGTATCGTGGCCTGTGGTGCCCGGCGGACGTGAGCCCGAGCCCGAGTTCCCAGGCTGCGGGCTGTTGGTGTTCGCGCTTGCGCTCGTTCTCTTCGTGTTCTCCTACTGCCGATCCGGATTGTTATGACCGAACCTCACACCTTCGACGCGTCGCGCGTCTTCGATTGGGTCCGAGCCAAGACCGCCGTAGCGAACGCACGGAAGACGTTGTCGGCTGCGCAAGACCAAGAGCGTCAAGCCGTCGAAGCGTTGGCGGAGTGGCTTGTGCCTGCAGACGCGAAGCACGGTGACGTAATCACGCTGCCAATCTCCGACGCGTTTCTCGAAGTGGTCGTGTGTCCCTCGGACGCCAGGGAAGTCGGATCGGGCAAACCGGCGCCAGGCAACAGCTACACAGTCCGTTGGCGCAACGATCGCGCCCCGTCGAAGTCATGAGACGATCTGCCGACATCTCTCCCTGCGGCACGTGGCGCTACGCGCTCTTTCGCGTGTGGAACGAAGAGCGCCCGACGGTCACGTTCATCGGGCTCAACCCGTCCACCGCGGACGCTGAGCAAGACGACCCGACGGCTCGGCGAATGGTGGGGTTCGCGAAGAGCTGGGGCTACGGCGCGCTCACGGTGGTCAATCTCTTCGCTGTGCGCGCGACGGACCCCAGGGACATCGAGCTAGCGCCTGACCCGATCGGGCCGCACAACGATGCTGTGTTGACGCAAGACACGCGAGACCGCGTATGCGTGTGCTGCTGGGGCACGCATGGCGACTACCTGAACCGCGGCGCGTTGGTGGCCGGGCGCCTGCTGCAATTGCGCCGGCGGCTCGTGCACCTGGGCCGCAACCGAGACGGAAGCCCCAAGCACCCGCTCTACCTTCCCTCGAACACGCCTCTGCTTCCCTGGAGTCCGCCACCGGGGCCGGAAGCGATCATGTCACGACCCCGGCAGCGTCGATCAGGGCGCTAGCTGCGCCGCTATTCGCTTCGCGGTCTGCACGGCCCACCCTTCGATTTCGGACCAGAGCGGCACCCTAAGCGTCGTGAAGCGCGCGGCTTCGTTGTAGACGCGTTGGTCTAGCCAGTGGGGTGGATCGTCTAAGTCGACGTCAAGAGCCAGCAGCGCTACGCGAACACAGCGAGCGGCGTCGTTGTGAGAAGGGTGGGTGTTCATGCGGATTTGGTCAGGCGATGAGCAGCGCCCCGTGCGGCACGTAGGCGCCCGTGATCGGCTCGAACCCGCCGCCGGGTTCCTGCATCACTTCGACGAGCTGCTTGTGCCGGGCACGGATGGCACGTAGCGCGTCGATCGTCGAGCCGGGCGGCACCGGGGTCACCACGCGCATCGTGCCGAACGAGCACTTCCATTCGGTCACAAGCGATTGCGGGGGGTCGGCGAGCGGCGCGATGCTGGCGTCACGCACCACGAAAGCGCCGTCGCTGGCGTATTCGACGCACACGACGTGACCCGGAACCACGAGTGCGAATCCGTCCGTGAGTGGCAGAGCCGGCGGTTCGAGTTGGGCGGGAAGCGCTGCGCACAGCGCGAAGAGAACGAGTAGGATCCTATCCATGCGCAAAGGGTAACCCCCGATTCGCGCGGGCTGCAGGAATCGCGCGGCCGTTACTGTTGTGAGACTTACGCTTTAAGCGACGCCAACGCGTCCTGCATCCACGCCACCGTGCCCATCCCCTGCGGGCAGCCGTTCTGTCTTGCATGCTCCCACCGCTCCCGTTCCTCGTCCGAGCGGCCGCACAGATCCAGGAGCATGCGCGCGATCCCCGTGGCTTCCTTCGCCACGTTGCCATGCTGAAAGATGTAGGCGCAGAGCGAAACGAGCAACTCGGTTCCTCTGTCGTTGAGCCGCAGGTTTTTTGCGTTTGGGTTCTTGGGCTGAGTCATGGTTCTTTGTGTTCTAGGCCGACATCCGGCGGCGCAGCTTCTCGGCGCGAGCTTCCTCGGCCTTCTCCGTGTTGACGAAGCGGTGGGCGTAGAGACCGGGCGACATCGAGTAGTTGCCGAGCGGGCTGCAGGTCTCGTTGCCTTCGTAGACGCTGAGGGCCTTGCGCTTCGGCTTCTCCGTGCTGCCAACCTCGCGGATCCAAACCGACTTCGCGGTGCGGCGGACGACCTCGAAGTGCCACCAGCAGTCGCTGTCGCCGATGCTGTTGCAGGAGTAGAGGTTGCCGGCGACGAATTGGTTGGTGCTGTTGGTCATGGTTACTGTTCCGTGCTACCCCTGTATCGACTCGATTTCTGCGAAACTTGAGCGCCTGCCGAAGAAATTCCGAGTAGGCTGAGACTGCGGGGCGATCGCTGATGTGCGAGAGGCCCGCCCCGTAGGCGTCAAAAGGCATCAAGTCGGCAAGTGGAGAATCGCAACTCCGACCGCTCCGACGAGACCAAGTAGCGCATAGACGTATCACCAAGTCTGCTCAGCGGTGCAACAGCTCTGTAGGTAAGGCGACGCGTCAAGTCGTCGAGTTGGCCCCAGTGCATCCTGGGGCTGACTCGGCGCGATTTCTACGCCCCGGTTCGCTGGAGCCGTCGACCGGGATCGAATGTGCGAGTCGGGAGGGTTAGGCGCCGTTGCGGCCGCGATCGGCTGCCTGGGATGCCTGAATCCCTCCCGGCGAACGGTTCACTTCTCCCAACGCAGCAGCCGGCCCTTGGCCAACAGCGAAACGAACTTGATGCCCGCATCCGCAAACTGCTGCATCTGATCCTTGGTGAGCGTGTCGAGAAGTGCCAGCAGCTTGGCGCCCGCGCCTTGCGTCGGGTCGATGCGCTCCAGGTCGGCGAAGGCGCCGCGCAGCGCGCTCAGGTGCTCGGGAGTGAAGACGGTTTGCGTGTTGCTCATGCCACGCACTACATCGACACAAATCGTGCAAACCTTGAGCGATGACACTCGTTTTTTGCGGGAGCCGCCCCGTTTCCCGGGGCCACAAAGCTTGCGCACCCGGTGACCTACCTGCGTCTCGGACAGCCCGACAAGCAGCCCTGTCATCCGGTAGTCCAAGCCCTGAGCCACGAGCGACACGCACCACGGCCCGAGATCAACGGTGCGCTGTTTCCCTGGCAACGGCCCCTTGACCGCCTTCCGAATGACAACACCGCGGCTGCGAAGGACCCTGCAGATCACAGCGTGGTCGGTCCCATAGTCCTTGGCTAGCTGTGGCGACGTCTCGCCGTCCAGGTATCGCTGCTCGATTTCTGCGCCAGGCAGGTCCCCGGATGAGATCTGCCGACGGTCGAGCCCGAGCCGTTCCGCGGTAGCCGATACCCAGCTCGTGCCGGCGCCGAAGTGCTCAGCCATGGACGCGAGCGAATCGCCTCGCTTCCAGCGCTTACGAAACTCGCGCTTGTTGTAGCGCTTGGGCTTGGGCATCAACGACGAACTAGCAGAGCCTTTTGGCACCACTCTTCGGAACCCGGAGCCCGCTCGCCCTTCTCCTGCAGGAACACGGACCAGACTAGGTGCCGGACGTTGTCCGCCGTCATCGTCTCGGGCGCCTCGATGTTCTTCCAGAACATCAGCTGCTGTTGCTTTTCGCTTGCCATCACACCACCGCGGCCATGGCCTGCAGAGTCTTCGCGACCGCCGTCGGCGGCACGAAGTCGACCAACGCGACCGAACGCGCGGCGGCGCTGTGGAAGTCTCGCACGATGTGCACGGGTCCCGCCCGGAGCACCTGCAGGCGCATGCCTCTGTGGTCGACGTCGCGTTGCCGTAGCAGGGCGTCCAGGTGGTCCAGGTTCCGCGCGATGTCGGCGCGCAGGCGGTCGTCTTCGGGGAGGAACTCGAACCCTTCGATGGTTGCGGTCTGACTCATGGCACTACCTGTATCGACAGCTTACGCCATCGACTTTAGCCGTGCCTCCCGATTTCTGCGGGAACCGCTAAAGCGCGATTTCCACGACCGCTTCGCCGCTCGCGTAGAGCGTGCTGCCTTCAAGTCGGATCGCCTGCATGCTGAGGATGGAGCCGGCGAGCGCAGGCACGGGAGGGACCGGAACCAGCCAGGTCGCTGCCTCCCATGCGTTCTGCGTTGGCGGTTGGCTGTAGGCCCACACCGCGGAATGCGTGTTGACGTGCATGTAGTGCGCCGCCAGCATCACTTCTGGGTCGCTGACGAGACGATCATAGCCGGCCGGTGCGTGTGGCAACGTGTGCTCGCTCATCGTGAGCCAGGACATCGTGAGGTAGTAGGCGCCTGAGCCCGGAAGCAGCAGCGAGCTACCCGACCAGTCCTTGCCGACCGTGAACACGTTGAGTTCGTGCCCGAGTCGTATCGCGTTGCCGAAGGCTCCCGCGGTGACGGAGTCGCTTCCTTGCGCGAAGCACCCAATGTGCTGTGAGAGCGACTGCGGCCCCGACTGCGTGCGGAACTCTTGGCCGACAACCTCGAACGGAAACGGCAGCTGCGCCGGCGCCATGCACGCCAGAGCAAGACCGACCGAAACAACCTTCAGAACCTGACTCATGCCGCGTCTCCATGCTGCGGAACAAGATCGAACGTCCTGGGCGGGTGGTGCGCCCCTTTCAGTCACGAGCTTAGCAGAATGCAACCGGGTCGGGTGTCCCTACGACGTATCACGTAGACTGTGCGCCATGGGCGTTACCGTCGTGATCCTGACTTTTTCGTGCCTAAGCCTTGTGCTGGGGACGGTCTTGCTCATCTTGAGCCCCGCAAATCAGGTGATCGGCGGCGGCATGATTTCCGCGGCGCTAGGGGGTTTCTGGCGCGAAATGCACGTGGCGAAACGCAACGAAGCCGACGCCCATCGCGAGCGCCAAAAGGCCGAGCAGGAAAAGCAAGCGGCTCAGGAAGAGACGCAGCAAATCGCGCAAGAACTCTTCGAGCGCACGGGAATTACGCGCCGTCCGACGAAGTAGATCCCGTGTTGAGACCGGCCTGCGCGATTTATGCTGGCTATACTCAAGCGCTCGGCTCTGTCTGCCGATACAGTGGTTGTCATGAACATCATCCGCGAAACCGCGTCCGACTTCTTCGGCTTCCTGAGCAACCGAATCGTGCTCGGAATCGTCGCGCTCGGCACGGTGCCTGTCTGCTTGCTGTGGCTGTTTTCCCAGGGCCTGCAGGACTGATGCCCGGGACCAACGGAGGCACCGGGCGGCCGCTGTCGTTCCGCTGCACGATGTGCCGGCGAGCCGACGACTACCGCCACAAGAGCCGCAAGGGCTGGCGCGACCGCGTCAAGCTGACCGGACGCAAGCGCCGTTGTCCTCCGGGTGACTACGGCAACCGCAACTCGGAGTTCCGCCGCGAGTATCTCTGCGACGACTGCGGCCACGTCGGGTGGTCTCGACACACGGACCTTGAAGCGTTGGAGCGTGCGGAATGATCTGGTATGCCGTCACCGGTGGTCGTGACTACGTGAATCGTGCGCATGTCTATACCGTCCTGGACGGCATCAACACCCCCGGTGGCTTTGGCATCGTCTGTGGCGCAGCTCCCGGGCTCGATACGCTCGCGATTCAGTGGGCGAAGGAGCGGAAGGTTCCGCACGCCGAGTTTCCTGCGGACTGGTCTGGTGGCAAGGCTGCAGGGCCTCAACGGAACGCCCGAATGCTTCGAGCCATGGCGCCGGTTGCACTGCTCGCGTTCCCGGGCGGTCTCGGAACGGCGTCGTGCATTGCGGCGGCGAATCAACAGGGAATCGCCGTCTACCACTACGTCACGGGGTAGCTACTGGTCGTCAGGGTGCACGAGCCTGA
>JAAUYI010036619.1_pt1 | contig 16220 bp, 12 predicted proteins | sample 7278041 | NCBI WGS metagenome assembly JAAUYI01 (sample SAMN14350216, study PRJNA611818) | marine sediment metagenome | isolation source: surface marine sediment (0.6m) | place: French Polynesia: Moorea | collected 2018-08
CGACCAGAATTATCTGACCATATATTCGTTATAAGTTCAAGTCTCTGCCCTTGCTTTCATCCCCCGGTTCCGAAGACTCCACCGGGGGACTTCCCGCAAGGAGTGTTAAAGCTCATCCGTCTTCATAACTGGAGTTTTCCGTTCAACGGGAATACCAAAAAATCAATTATCCTGTAGGGGCACGGCATCCACAATACTCTTCCATAGGTTGTAAGCTGACTGATGCCGTGCCCACCTCACCCGATTGAATATTGGTAAACAAAAACTATGGGTTTCAAAGTAGATGTGGTTTATATCACAATACCGTTCAGTTAAGCCTGAAAATTAAAACTGGCGTAGGTTGGGGAGCCACTCTTGTGCGCGGGTGAATCCTGCGGATACGCTACGCGAGCCCCGCGTTGAGAGAAGTGGCGTTTGAGGGACGAAACCCAACACTGTCAACATGATTGTTGGGTTTCACTTCGTTCCAACGCCACTTACTATATGCCGGGGAACCCGTCCACCGCAGTGGCTCCCCAACCTACTATTTTTCTTAACTGAACCGTATTGGTTTATATTATGTGCGGATGAATACTTATCAAACCTCACCCACTTGGGTTACCCTCTCCTTACAAAGGAGAGGGTATAATTTGTCATAATATGTTCATGGGTCAGTTCAAATTGCTGGTGTGGAGATGTAGTTGGGAGAAGGCTGTAGATAGATGAGTGAGTTTGATGTGTTTCTTTGCCACAATAGCCAGGATAAACCTGAAGTTGAAAAAATTGCCAAAGAATTACAGAAACAAGGAATTACACCTTGGCTAGATAAGTGGGAATTACGTCCAGGCTTCCCTTGGCAACGAGAGCTAGAAACACAGATAGAGTATAGTGAAGTACCCGCAGACTGTGCTTACGCTACGTCTGGGGCTTCGCGTCTCACTCGCCGTTGCCACGTTGGGAATACCCCAGAGGTATTCGGGACTCAACCCGATAATGGTCTTACACAGCGTCTCTGGCATTTCTGCCTTTATCCCCTTGGTGGGGGAACCCGCGCAGCCGTAGGGCTAGCAAAGGCAGTTTGATGATTTTCCGCACAACACAGTTTGGTGTTATTCCTTACGGCTATAGCCTGCCAGTGACCGTGTTCCTTCCCCGAACTCTGCCGAGTACATACTTTATACCCAAAGGGTGGCCTCTTAGTCAGTCGGGAGGGTCAGCGACCAATAAGTATTTTCCCATATATTCGTTATGAGTTCAAGTCTCTGCCCTTGCTCTCATCCCCCGGTTCCGAAGACTCCACCGGGGGACTTCCCGCAAGGAGTGTTAAATCAGCGGCCGTTTTTGTCGGTAGCAGTGGTTTAGGTCCTTGGCAAGAACTAGAAATAGAAGCTTTTCTGCGTCGATTTGTCAAGCAAAGATGTCCTGTTATTCCTGTGTTGCTTGCCGATGCACCCCAGCAACCCCAACTGCCAATCTTTCTCCAAGGTCATATGTGGGTTGACTTTCGGCAGTTAGATCCCAACCCTATGGTGCAGTTGATTTGGGGTATTACTGGAAAGAAGCCGCCAGGGGAACCAGGAATAAAACCACCATCTATTATTCAAACCCAGCCTTTTGAGTTCGAGACAGCCACCCTAGGGAAAAATCATCAAATTCACCGCAGCGGCGGACGAGGGAAGTCTTTTAAAGAAGATTTAGGTAATGGTGTGATATTGGAAATGGTGGCGATTCCTGGTGGGAATTTTATCATGGGTTCCCCAGAAAATGAGCTAGGACGAATGGATACAGAAGGACCACGACACAACGTCACTATTCAACCCTTCTTTATGGGTAAATTCCCAGTTACCCATGAACAGTATCAAGCAATTATGGGTAAAAATCCCTCATACTTCAAAGGCAAAAAAAGACCTGTTGAATGTGTAAGCTGGTATGATGCTGTGGAGTTTTGTGATAGAATTTCAAACAGGACTGGAAAAACCTATCGCTTACCCAGTGAGGCAGAATGGGAATATGCTTGTCGGGCTGGAACGACAACGCCATTCTACTTTGGTGAAACAATTACCACTGACCTAGTGAACTATGATGGGAATTACACCTATGGTTCTGCACCCAAGGGTCAGTATCGAAAACAAACCATAGAGGTTGGCAGTTTCCCCGCGAATGCTTTTGGGTTGTATGATATGCATGGAAATGTGTGGGAATGGTGTCAAGATACTTGGCATGATAGCTATAAGGCAAAGCCAATAACGGATGGTCGTGCCTGGGTTGATAATGAGAATAATTATCGTCGAGTGCTGCGGGGTGATTCGTGGGGCAACCATCCTCTAGATTGCCGCTCTGCCTACCGTGCCGACAACTACCCGGACGGCGGTGACGGTGTTGTCGGGTTGCGGGTTGTCTGTGTTGGTCTCTCGCCCAGGACTCTTCAATAGCCCTTTGCACTTTAACCCTTTTGCCCTTTACACTTTTTAACTTTTCCCTTTCCTCGCGCGAAGCGCGGAAAATTTTTTTTGAGGTGCTGGATTAGATAACCTATTTATCTATCATACAGAAAACTTACTATTTAATCAAGTAGTATATTCCAAGCGCAAGTCAAAAGTGGGCTGCTCATGGGTTTGTTGCGTTCAATGATGCCCTAATTTCGTAGTGCTATATTTTTTGTGGGATGCTTGATCTACATCAGGGTATGGTGTGGGTGCAAAGAACCACGGGTCAGGGCACGGCGTGGGTAAGATTATTCTCTGAATCCAATAGATTGTAGATGCCGTGCCCCTACATATGCTTTGATAATACTTTTGCGGGACTGTATAATTATAGGCATAACCCCATCGCTTTGTGTCAGCTATGGTGCCAGAAAACTTGAACCTGGTGATGTTACCCAGCACCGAAGAATTAGCCTGTTCAGACGATATACCTGTGGATAATGAAGATCAAAATTTTCTGCCCAATATTCTATTATTCCTACTAAATTCAATTTGGACAAACCGCAGGGATTGGTTTTTTGGTGTAGATATGGCAGTTTACCACACAACAGGGGTTAATCCTAGAGTGCCTGTTGTTCCAGATGGGTTTTTGAGTTTAGGAGTCGATCGCAAAAAAGGTGGGAAATCTCGCAGAAGTTATGCAGTATGGGAAGAAAATGATGTAGTGCCCATATTAGTGTTAGAAATTGTATCTCACTCTCCAGGGGGTGAGTACGACGAAAAATTAGAAATATATCGCCAGTTGGGGGTAATTTATTACATTATCTATAATCCTGAATATTGGCAACGCGATCGCCATCAACCATTTGAAGTTTATAAATTGGTAGATAAAAGCTATCAACTGCAAATTGGCGAGCCATTATGGATGCCAGAAGTTGGTTTAGGGATTGGACGACATCAAGGAATTATAGGTGGTATTGAACAGGAATTTTTATCTTGGTATGACGAGAAAAGAAATAGATATTTGATGGCAGAAGAAAAAGCAGAAAATTTGGCTCAGCATTTACGCTCCCTCGGTATTGATCCAGATAATTTACCTGGTAGTTAATCGTTTTTTCCCTTTTATCAGGAGCATCCCAATTTTTCAAAAATATGCGGTAGTGGGAGCCGGAAAGCTCCCTTTGCATACAAAGCGGGCTTTCCGGCCCGCACTACAAATTTAAACATTTGGGATGCTCCCCTTCACGGGGTGACAAGCACCCCAAACTCCCCCTATTCTGCGTCATAGCTTGGGCAAATATGCTAACCTGATAGGGTTGATTAAATCTCGCACATCCAGGGATTCGGGTGTTTCCTGCTTTTGGAGATCCACCTGGATGGAGGTTAAACCCGAATAGGAGTTAAAACGAAATATGCCAGTAGTATCATTGGCTCAAATGATGGAGTCAGGGGTTCACTTTGGGCATCAAACCCGCCGCTGGAACCCAAAGATGTCTCAGTATATTTATACTGCCCGCAATGGGGTACATATCATTGACTTGGTGCAAACTGCTCAGTTGATGGAAGAAGCATATGCTTATATGCGATCGCAAGCTGAACAAGGCAAGAAGTTCTTGTTTGTAGGCACCAAGAGACAAGCAGCAGGTATTATTGCCCAGGAAGCAGCCCGTTGTGGTTCCCATTATATTAACCAGCGTTGGTTGGGTGGAATGCTCACCAACTGGTCCACAATTAAAACTCGGGTAGACCGTTTAAAGGATTTGGAACGCCGGGAAGAAAGTGGCGCTCTAGATTTACTACCTAAAAAAGAAGCCTCCATGTTACGCCGGGAGTTAGCAAAACTACGGAAGTACTTGGGTGGAATTAAAACTATGCGGAAAATCCCCGATGTTGTCATTATTGTGGATCAACGCCGGGAATATAATGCTGTGCAAGAGTGCCAGAAATTAAAACTCCCCATTGTATCTATGTTGGATACTAACTGCGACCCCAGTGTGGTAGATATTCCCATCCCTGCCAATGATGATGCGATTCGCTCAATTAAGTTAATTGTTGGTAAACTGGCTGATGCGATTTATGAAGGTCGTCACGGTCAATTGGTAGAAGAGGAAGAATTCGATTACGAAGGCGCAGAGGAAGATTTCGATTACGAAGAAGAAGATGAGGAAGTCGCTGCTGATATGGGTGGTGATGACGAAGGAGAGGAATAAATTAAGCAGGAGGCAGAAGGCAGTCCCTGATTCATACTTCACATTCTTTTCTTATTTGTTAACCAGCCCCAAGTAAGATAGAAATACTTACAAGTGGGCAGGTTTTCCCTGCTTAAATGAACTTCTGAATTATCATTGAACTAAAAATTGAGGCAACATGGCGGAAATATCTGCAAAACTCGTCCAAGAGCTACGCAAAAAAACTGGTGCCGGCATGATGGATTGCAAAAAGGCACTGAAAGAAAATGATGGTGATATAGCGAAGGCCGAAGATTGGCTACGCAAGAAAGGTATTGCCAAAGCTGGGAAAAAAGCAGATCGAGTGGCGGCGGAAGGACTAGTTGGCAGCTATATCCATACTGGTGGTAGAGTTGGCGTACTAGTAGAAGTAAACTGTGAGACTGACTTTGTTGGTCGTCGTGAAGAGTTTCAAACTCTGGTGCGGAATATCGCCATGCAAATCGCAGCTTGTCCCAATGTGGAGTATGTCAAAGTCGATGATATCCCAGCTGAGATTGTCCAGAAGGAAAAGGACATTGAAATGGGACGGGATGATTTGGCTAATAAACCAGACAATGTGAAGGAAAAAATCGTTCAAGGACGAATTGACAAGCGTCTCAAAGAGCTATCTTTGGTGGATCAGCCTTATATCCGCGATCAAAGTATTACTATTGAAGAATTAGTGAAGCAAGCGATCGCTCAATTAGGTGAAAATATCCAAATCCGCCGCTTTGTCCGCTTTATCCTCGGTGAAGGGATTGAAAAAGAAGAAGTCAGCTTTGCTGATGAGGTTGCAGCACAAACGGGTGGTAAGTAATCTCGTTTTGAGCTTACAATTGTGAGCTACAAACAAGTGAATTAATTTTTACCACTGGTAGCTCCTAATTTGAAATTCATAACTATTTCTCCAACAGGTCAAGCCAGAAATAGCTGACCTGTTTTTCATATATAGGTACATTTGTATTATTATTGGGTTTAGATGGGCAAGAGTTAGCGTATGGCGAGAGCAATCGAGCATATAGAGAAGGATATAGCAGCTTTGTCAGAGGCGATCGCGGGGATTGCTAAGGAGTTACAAGCTGCCTATAGTTCATATTTACATACCTTGGCGCCAGTGATGCGGCAGCAGTTGATTTTGGCAAGTTATTATCTGTGTACCCAAGGATATCCGAGTAAGTTTCTCCAATTATCCCTGAGTCAGCGGCAAAAATTACAACAAGGGATTCGCAAAGCAAGTCAAAAGGCAGCAGAAAAGCTGATATCCCTCACTGATAACGCACAAATGGAAGTAGATGATGCCGAACAAAGGGATATACTACTCAAGTATTTGCAGCAATTAGAAATACGAGCCAGTCAAGAGGAGGAGGAAACGGAAAAGGAGATGATGGAAGAGGAGGAGGAACTAGAGCCAGAGGTGCCCCAGGCAGAATCACCAGACCAGGAACAAGGGATGAATTATCAAAAAATTCCTTTGCCTTTAAACTTGTTATCTTTGAAAACCTATTCTCCTGATACTTCTAACCCTGTAGAATTACTGAAATGGCAGCAACAAACAGAGGCCAGAATTTTAGCTAACCTGAAACACATTTCTAGTGAAGTCAATAATTTGTTGAAAAATGCTGATATTCTGCCCAGTAAACTACCACAACCCATTTTAGAAGCTGCTGCGATCGCATCGGAAACTTCTGGGGAAATGATGCCGGGGCCGCCCAATATCTTAAATTTGGTCATTGAAGTGGAAAATGAGGAGGATTCAGAGGAGTCGGGTTTGACTCAAATTATGGCAGTTAATTTAAGGTTAGGAGAGATTGAGTTTGCTGACTCCAAACTTTCGTCCCTACGCAAGCAGATTCGCCAAATTCTGGGTCGATTGCATAAGTTGGGGCGACAATATCAACACAAGCAGCGAGAGCTTTCTATTGCAGAAGCTGAAGCTGCATGGCGGGCAAGTTGGTATGAAGAATAATTCGTAATTCGTAATTCGTAATTCGTAATTCGTAATTCGTAATTCGTAATTCATTTAGGTACAGGTTCCCCTAGATTCATCCACAGAAGAAATGAAATGTACAAACTATCTCATTATTACAAGACCCTGGATACTCTACACCTAAGCAATCTATAATCGAATGGCACTAAGTTAAGGGAAAAACCTTGTTAAATCTAGCTTTCCAGACTCTCATTACAAGGTTCTACCAAGTAGATGCATTTTGGGGAGGCTCTGCCTCCAGACTTAACAGGAGGCAGAGCCTCCCCTAATGGGTTTCCAGGCATAGCCTAGAAACTAGTTAATGTAAGGGTTTAAGCTTATCTTCGCGCCATTCCAATCTAAAATCTAAAATCTAAAATCTAAAATTGTATGACCAATGATAAATGACATACCAGATTGGTCGCGATTACAAAAGGCCTTGGCAGTAGAAGCAGAACAGGGTTTTACCGATTTGATGGGTAGGCAATACCGTTTTAGTGAATTTCTGACCCTCAGTTTCGGTAAATTCCCCCAGGCATTGCCCAGGAATGAGCGTCTGCGCTGGCAAGAATTGGCGGCTCAATTTGCTAACTATCCCCAGTTGGAACTTGAAGATAGGCAACATTTAATTGCCCAAACTCGCAGATATCTTTACCAACTACAATCCCTGTCAGGGAGTGAGGGAGTGAAGGAGGGAAGGAGTGAGGGAGATGGGGGGGGATATTCTGCACAAAATTATCAATCCAAAATCCAAAATCCCACAACTCCCATTGTGGGGGAGGTAAGTCGCAGGCTGGCTCCCAGATTAGAGCAGAAACTCAGTGATTTAGCTGAAATTGGACCGAGAAAGGCGGATAAGTTGGCGCGTCTGGGTTTATATACGGTGCGGGATTTATTATTTTATTACCCCCGCGACCACATTGATTATGCCCGTCAAGCAAATATCCGGGATTTAGAAGCCGGTGAGACGGTAACAATTGTGGCAAAGGTCAAGCGGTGTAATTGTTATGTCAGTCCCCGCAATAAAAAGTTAATGATTTTTGAGATATGGGTGCGGGATAATACTGGACAGTTGAAAATCAGTCGCTTTTTTGCTGGAGCGCGTTTTACTAATAGGGGTTGGCAAGAAAGTTTAAAGCGTCGCTATCCGGCTGGTAGTATGGTAGCGGCCTGTGGGTTGGTCAAACAAACTAAATATGGGTTGACTCTGGATGACCCGGAATTGGAAGTATTAGCCGATCCTGGGGATAAGATTGATTCTTTAATCATTGGGCGGGTAGTACCAATTTATGCCCTCACAGAGGGAATTGTGGCGAATATGGTGCGACAGGCGGTAATTGCAGCCTTACCAGCCGCTACCCATCTCAAAGATCCCCTTCCCAGTGGTTTAAGACAGAAGTATGGGTTAATGGAATTGAAAGATGCGATCGCAAATATCCATTTTCCCCCAGATAGTGATACCCTACAACAAGCTCGGCGGCGACTGGTGTTTGATGAGTTCTTCTATCTGCAAATTGGTTTGCTACAACGCCAGCAGCAAGCAAAGCAACTTCAAACCACTGCTATCCTCGCTCCCCGTGGCCAACTGATAGAATCATTCCATCAGATTTTACCCTTTCAACTTACTAATGCTCAACAAAGGGTGGTTAATGATATTCTCAATGACTTACAACAACCTACACCCATGAACCGCCTGGTACAGGGGGATGTGGGTTCAGGGAAAACCGTGGTGGCGGTAATTGCCATTTTAGCCGCTCTCCAATCTGGATATCAGGCTGCATTGATGGCTCCCACGGAGGTATTAGCGGAACAGCATTACCGCAAGTTGGTCAGTTGGTTTAACCTGTTGCATTTACCCGTAGAATTACTGACAGGTTCCACTAGAACGGCTAAAAGAAGACAAATTCATTCCCAGTTAGAAACCGGTGAATTACCTTTGTTAGTGGGAACCCATGCCTTAATTCAAGACCCCGTAAACTTTCGGCAATTGGGTTTAGTGGTAATTGACGAGCAACACCGCTTTGGGGTAGAACAACGGGCAAAACTGCAACAAAAAGGCGAGCGCCCCCATGTCTTAACCATGACTGCTACCCCCATCCCCCGCACCCTGGCACTGACAATCCACGGGGATTTAGATGTGAGTCAGATTGACGAATTACCACCGGGAAGACAGGCAATTCAAACCACCGTTTTATCAGGACAGCAACGCACCCATGCCTACGACTTGATGCGGCGGGAAATTGCCCAAGGACGACAGATATATATAGTGTTGCCCTTGGTGGAAGAATCAGAAAAATTAGACCTGCGATCGGCCGTGGAGGAGCATCAAAAGTTACAGGATAGTATATTCCCTGAATTTCAGGTGGGATTATTGCATGGGCGCATGACTTCGACGGAGAAGGACGAAGCTATTAGTAGATTCCGGGACAATCACACTCAGATTTTGGTCTCAACTACGGTGGTAGAGGTGGGCGTGGATGTACCTAATGCTACGGTGATGTTAATAGAAAATGCGGAAAGATTTGGCTTGTCGCAATTACATCAATTGCGGGGACGGGTAGGACGGGGAGCAGCCCAGTCTTACTGTTTGTTGATGAGTAGTTCTAAAAGTCCTGATGCTCAACAACGGCTGAAAGTATTGGAGCAGTCCCAGGATGGCTTTTTTATCTCGGAGATGGATATGCGTTTTCGCGGGCCAGGGCAAGTACTGGGAACTAGGCAATCGGGAGTGCCTGATTTTACTTTGGCAAGTTTGGTAGAAGATGAAGAAATTTTAATTCTGGCGCGACAAGCAGCGGAGAAAGTGATAGAAATGGATGCCACTTTGGGGCGTTGGCATTTAATGAAAGAGGAATTGAAATATCGGTATGAGCGGTTAATGGGTGGAGCAATTATGACATGATAGATGGCGATCGCTTTTTCTATAGCAAGTTGTGGATTATAAACTCAGTTATATCATGTTCGCTTGAACACTTATCTACTAAAGCTCACGCAGAGGCGCAGAGGCGCAGAGAGAATAAGGAGTTTTTATTTACAAGAAAATGATTTGTTAGTTACCACACATAACTATATTGTGTTGGGTTGCGCTATACTCCACCCAACCTACTGTGATTGCTACTTTGGGGCGTTGGGATTTAATGAAAGAAGAGTTGAAATATCGGTATGAGCGGTTAATGGGTGGAGCAATTATGACGTAATATGTCTAAGTTCCTTCGTAGCAACTCAGACTAAAAATAGTGTAATGGTAATTCCGTTCACAGATAGAGAAATAGAGAGGGCTTGGCGCGAAAACAAATTGGCTTCAGATAGTAACCCACGGACTAATGCTCATCGGTTACTGTTATTTTATGCAGTTGAATGTGGTTTGAAAGCAATTTTAATGAGGAGACAAGGAAAAAGGCGTTCTGATGTATGCCAAGAAATTTCTGAATGCCAACATAATGTCAATAAACTATTAGATTGTTTAGGTGTGCAAGGGGGCTTGAGATTACCAGCACAATTATCTATGAAACCAATAAAAGCCAAGAATGGTAATGATGAAAGAAAATTTACCCCTGGTGATATAAACCAGATGTGGCGTTATGGTGGATTTTGTTCATTAGCAGGTACAACGGACGAGGATTTAGAGAAGAAATTATTAGAAATTGTACAATGGATTGATGGAGAACTTAGAAGACTATAATATTTATGAAAATATTAACATGGCTGGATGTCAGAAGAATTATTAGTCGTGAAACTAAGTATGGTAGCGAACTCCCAGAGGGAGTGGTAAGGATTCGCTGTTTCTCCGATGCTTTGGAAATTGGTATTTCCGGAGAAGAAAATAAAGACAATGCTGCTAATGCTTTAAAAGAATGGTTTAAGGACTGGTATCAGGAAGACAAATCAATCATCAATTTTGGTCTTGATGATAATGCAACATTACCAGTGGAGTTTATCACTGAAGATCAGCCTTGTATAAAGGATATTAATGTGCGTCCTTTTTGGGAAGAAATTGTTTATGTAGAGAGTGAATCAGAAGAAGAAAAACAAATACCAAATATCGTAAAACTGCCAGAGGCATATACTGAAAATCCTAGCTTAATAGCCTTTTATTCCTTCAAAGGTGGTGTGGGGAGAACACTACATTTAGCAGCCCATATTTTTGCTTTATTAGATAGAGCTAAGGAAGTAAAGAAACCTATAAATATATTAGTTATTGATGCTGATTTAGAAGCTCCTGGTCTTACCTACTGGAATCGTGCAGAAAAGCAACAACCATCAGTTTGTTTTATTGACTTTCTGGAAGTATACCACTACTCACCTATGGAAAGAGAACAAACTCTTGACTTATTTGCCAGGGAAGTTAAAAAATCACCTAAGTATGAAGGTAATTCAACCATTTATTTTCTACCCGCTTGTATTAATGATGAGCAGTTACTAGACACACCCATCCTGCCTGAACATTTAGTTAGAAGTCCAGATGGAACTTGGGAATGTGGTAATGCTATTCATAGTTTAGGAAAGGCTCTTGGTGCAGATTATGTATTAATTGATTTGCGAGCAGGTTTGAGTGAAATATCTAGTCCGATAATTTTCGATCCCAGAATTGAGCGGTTTCTAGTCACAACAATTAATGAGCAATCTGTTATTGGTACTAGTCTGGTTCTCGAACAAATTGGTCGAGTTGTTGTACAAGAAGAAAAAGTAAATACTGAAAACTATTATGATCCGTCTTTAATCATTAGTATGTTAACACCAGAGCTGAAGTCATTACCAGATTTTGAAAATATACTGGTACAATTTCAGTCTACTTATTTACAACCAGAAGAAGAGAACCTATATTCCACAAGATTGCAAATCAAAGAAACTGATTTTGCTCAAGAATTACTATACATAACAAACTGGGAAGATGCACGCTTAAAACTCAGCCAAACTACAGTCATGAAAGTAGCAAGGGAGTGGGCAGAAGAACAGTTAGGAATTCTTGCACAACAAGAATCACTGCCAAGCAATACGGCAGAAAACCAACTACTTGACGAGGTGTGTAAACTGAGAGATTTATGTCAGCAGTACGAGTATGCAGAACAAGGGCGAGGGGAAGATTTACTAGTAACAGAACCATTAAAAAATTTAGCAACTCATTTTTTAGATGAATTACCCCATATAGTATCAATTGGAGCCAAGGGAGCAGGAAAAACTTTTAACTATATACAGTTATCTCGTTTTAAATATTGGGAAAATTTTTTAAAGCATATCAATACTATAACTCATGAAGAAACACCACAAACCAAAACTCATATTTTTCCCTTCCTAGAGTCTAGCAACGTTAAAGATAATGCAACAACTATTATTAACGAAGCCAGACAAGAAGTTATAAGTACTTTAGGTAATAGCGTTTCTGATTTCCGACCTTCAGAGTATCGAGATAGAATTAAACAAGCAATTACATCTCAAGATTGGAGTGAACCAGAATGGACAAAATTCTGGATTAGTCAAATGGCTAAAGCCATAGGTATTAATCTTGAGACCAATAATTCCAAGATTTTGGACAGCCTCAATAATGAATTAAAAAATAAAGGATTACGTATTATATTTTTGTTTGATGGATTAGAAGATATTTTTCCAAATATTGCATCTGATGAGAAAGAAAAGACTGCTTTAAAAGCTTTAATTGATGATTTGCCTAAGAAGCTTTCGGAAATTAGACAATCTAATATAGGGTTAATCATTTTCCTGCGTCGCGATTTTCTGCGTTATACAATTACTCAAAATTTAAAACAATTTGAAAGTTTATATCGTCCTTATGATTTATCTTGGGATCAAGATTCATTTCTGAGATTAGTATTTTGGATCTGTAAACAGTCTCAGATCATAAGAGCACAAACAGTAGAGAATATAGATAGTTTGAGTAGAGAGGAGCTTGAAGATAGACTAAAAGAGCTTTGGGGTAAGAAGTTAGGTTCAGATAAATCTAAAGAAGGTTACACATGTTCTTGGATATTTGCTGCTTTGACAGATTTTAATGGTAGATTGCAAGCAAGAGATATTGTTCGTTTTTTGTATCATGCAGCAGCAATTACAGTAGATAAATCTAAAGAATTGCAATTTGAAAAATGGTCTGCAAGTCGATTGCTACCTCCTAAAGCTATCCGTCGAGCTTTGGAACCCTGTAGTCAAAAGAAAGTTGAAGAAGCACAAGAAGAATATCCAGCTTTCAAAATCTGGGTTGAAAAACTGGCTGGATATCATCCTAATGAACGCAAAATACCCTTTGCTGTAGAAGATTTTGAAATGAATCGAGAAACAGTAACAATGTTAGAAGGAATGGGAGTTATTTATGAAGATAAACAGAAGGAAGATGCAGCCCGCTTTTATATCCCAGAAATATTTCGTGAGGGTTTAGGCTTTTCATTCAGTCAAAGAGCACGCCCTCGTGTAGTTGTGTTGAAGCGCAAGGCATTATCGGGAAAAGGGATGGGTTAAGGTTTGAGATTTTTATTTGCAGATATATCAAGATGCGATCGCTAATACAAATGTATCACATCTCAGTATTCATCCGCACATGGTGTAATTCCCAAAAAGAGGGTGTGTTGTTACGGAGTACAACACACCCTACGTGTTTTTCAAAAATCAAATGAGTCCTATGTATAGTGTAAGTATATAACATTTTTCATTTGGATGCAATACATATGCTTACCTCACTCCTTTCCCCTCCCCTTATTAAGGACTATGCTTTACCCACGTCCTTAAAGGATGGGGGAGACAAGGGAGAAGGGTGGCTTTAGCCCGGTTGAGGTTTGATTGTGTACTTCACTCAACTGAAAAACGCTATATGTATAGAAATCATATCAAGTCCGGGAGTAAGCCCATAATAAAATAACTCTATAACCTTTGCGTCTACCCTACTATGCCCAATCTGTGGTGACAAAATTGGCAAAGCTGAGTTCATTCACCCGATTCCAGTTGTATATTTTTTCCCTAAACCCTTTCCACTGTTCGTATATCTGCTTAAACTCTGCATCCTTACTGGCGTTCTCCTCAAATATCTCCAAGGTCGCTTTTTGACCTGCTTGCATAATATCTTGAGTATAGGCAGTTAACTTAGTACCACCAGCAACTATTTTTGCCAATGCTTCACTATTTAAAGCATCATACTGACTGAGCATATTAATATTAGCTTCATAGGCAGCTGCTTTGAAAATTTCCTGGTATTCCTTGGGTAACTTATCCCAAGCCCTGCGATTAACTAATGCATCTAGGGTAGGGCCTCCTTCCCACCAACCAGGATAATAATAAAATGGTGCGGCTTTATTTAAACCCAACTTCTCATCATCATAGGGTCCAATCCACTCAGCCGCATCAATGGCTCCCCTCTCCAATGATAAATAGATATCACTAGCGGGTAAGACTTGGACGTTTACACCCAAGCGAGACATCACTTGACCCCCCAATCCAGGAATCCGCATTTTTAACCCTTTGAGATCCCCTACAGACTTAATTTCTCTCTTGAACCAACCCCCCATTTGGGTACCCGTGTTACCTGCGGGAAAGTTAATGATGTTGAATCTGTCCCCATAAAGTTTTTGAAGTAGTTCCAGCCCCCCACCATGATACAACCAAGCATTTTGTTGTTGGGCATTCAAACCAAAGGGAACGCAGGTAGCAAAAGCTAAGGCAGGACTCTTACCAATGTAATAATAACTAGCAGTGTGACCACATTGCACTTTTCCCTGCCTGACAGCATCCAATACTTGCAATGCAGGTGTTAATTCTCCCCCCGCATAAGGTTTAATAGTGAAGCGTCCCCCAGTCATTTCTTTGACCCGTTTGGCAATGATTTCTGGCCCGGTGAAAAGACCTATAGAAGTTGGCCAACTAGTTGCCATGCGCCAACGAACCGTTGGCAAACCAGTCCTCACATTGGGAGCAGTTGTTCGACGGGTACAGGCTACGGTTGTGGCGGCGGCGGTAGTAGCGATCGCACTTTTATGTATAATTTCTCTACGTTTCATATAATTTGTAACTAAAAAAACATTCCCAAAGTTGCAATTTTTGCATTTTAGAACAGATCGATCTCCAAAATCAGCAATATTTTAGTTGATAGTTGTTAGTTGTTAGTTGTTAGTTGTTAGTTGGTGGTTGACGGTTGACAATCTTTAATTCATCACTCCATCACTCCTCCACTCCGGGCGGGGAAACCCCGCCCCTACTCCTTCACAAAATGGAGATTGATTAAGTTTTGAAAAGTTAGGTTTATTTTGACTACTATATAGATATACAGTCATTGAAGAATGAAACTAAGATAAGGATGGAGCATGAGTAGTGATTTAGCAAGTAGGTTACGGGAAGGGACAAAACAATCCCATACGGTGGTGGAAAATACAGCATTCATGCAATGTTTTTTGAAAGGGGTAGTGGAAAAGCATTCCTTCCGCACGCTGATAGCTAACTTGTATTTCATCTATAGTGCTTTAGAAGTTGAGCTTCAGCGTCACATTGCTCATCCTGTAGTGGGTATGATTTGGTTTCCAGAACTGCATCGCCAGCAAAATCTAGAGCAGGACTTAGCCTTTTATTATGGTGAAAATTGGCGACAGGAAATAGCACCTTCACAAAGTACAAATGCTTATGTAGCTCGGATTCATGAGGTAGCTGAGGTTGAACCGGTGTTATTGGTTGCCCATGCTTATGTTCGCTATATGGGTGACTTGTCTGGGGGTCAGAGTTTGAGAGCTATGGTTCGTTCGTCAATCCAGTTACCACCGGACAAAGGAACTGCACTATACGAATTTGAGAGTCTGCCTACTGCTGAAGCAAGAAAAGCTTTCAAAGGCAAATACCGTCATGCTTTGGATTCACTTCCAGTGGAGGATGACTTATCTCAAAGGATGATAGATGAAGCTAACTATGCCTTTGAACTCAATCATAATATTTTCCACGAGTTAGAGATGGATGTGAAGGCAGCAATTGGTGAAGATGTGTTTAATTTGATTGTTAGCCGACACAATATTAATAGTACTAACAGCGATACCCGCAACGCCAAGCCAGGGCTGATGGCAATGCATCAGTAAAATTGGTAGCAGCCGAGTAAGTAGTATCTATTTTGATTGCATATCAAGTCTGGTAAATTAATTTTGATTCAAGGTGCAGTGCCAACATTTTAAAATTCCTTCTCCCCCTTCCCCCTGCTCCCTTGCAGTCTCGATGGTAAATCTTGAACTGGACATGATATGGGGTGTGGTTGTTTTTTCTCTTCACCATCACAACTAACACCAGACACAAATTAGTTCCTCATGGACGTTTGTACACAACCAAGGATGAAAATGCTTTGTGACTCACTCTTCAAGGACGCACGCAATGCGGGGCGCACGCAATGCGCCCCTACTCCTGAACTCCGAACTCCGAACTCCCTATTTTCAAGCTTTGTTCCAACTCCTCAAGGGCGCACGCAATGCGCCCCTACTCCTGAACTCCGAACTCCGAACTCCGAACTCCGAACTCCGAACTCCGAACTCCCTATTTTCAAGCTAGTCTCCCATGAGAAAATCTCACACCTAAGCTGTCAACCATCAACTAACAACTAACAACTAACAACTAACAACTAACAACTAACAACTAACAACTAACAACTAACAACTAACAACTAACAACTAACAACTA
>JAAUYI010052519.1_pt1 | contig 16218 bp, 13 predicted proteins | sample 7278041 | NCBI WGS metagenome assembly JAAUYI01 (sample SAMN14350216, study PRJNA611818) | marine sediment metagenome | isolation source: surface marine sediment (0.6m) | place: French Polynesia: Moorea | collected 2018-08
AAGTTTTTGGTTGTTGGGTTTCGTCCCTCAAACGCCACTTCTCTCAACGCGGGGCTCGCGTAGCGTATCCGCAGGATTCACCCGCGCACAAGAGTGGCTCCCCAACCTACGCCTAAATTCATAAAAGCCCGAAGCAAATACGGTTTCTTAGGAGAGGGATAAGAAACAAAAACACTATCTTTTAATAGGGATAGCTAAAACAAAAAAACTTGTTAAGGATATTTTACCAATGACTAACTCACAACCAGAGGACATTTCAACACGGTTGGATAATATCGATGAACAGTTAGAGCAAATACTTGATGAACTAGATTTACTTCGCACAGTTCAAAATGGTGTTAGGCGAGAGGTACGGGCTACTTCTCAATCTACAACTAGATTAGAGCGAACTGTTAACCGTTTAGCAGAAATATCTACCCGACATCAGTTAATCATGCAACAGCAGCAGCTAACCATCAATCAACAGCAAGAAAATATCAATCGGATTTTGGAGTATTTAGAAAACCCCAACCGTGGTGATACACCGCCAAACTGAAAAATAGACTTATACCGATATGGAAATTGTTACAAGTTGGGTACAAGAAACTGCTGAAAGAATAACCCTTGCAGCTAAAGACTTTCAGTTTAACTTAGTGCCATTCATTTAAGAGTCTTTTTGCTCAAGGGGTGACAACAAGGATAACAACAAGATTGGGGTTAGGTTGAGCTAGAGGTTAGGGAAAAATAAGCTCCTTTTTGTCAGATGACATCCTGAAAAATATTAAATTATTGTAGTGCCGGTATCGTTTCTCCTCCGGAGACGCTCCGCGTTTCTTTGATGCCCGGAAGGGCTTTACGAATGGGGAGAATCAAAATTTTTGAAAAACACGTAGGGTGTCCTGCCGCGTAGCGTAACGCACCATCCGGTAATATGGCGGGCGTGCGTTATGCTACTCTCTTCTCGGTTTAAGATTACCTATCTCCTAAACCTCTCTATCCTCTGTGTTCTCTGCGCCTCTGCGGTTTTTTAACCCGAAGAAATTGGTATTGTTGGGTTTCACTCCGTTCCACCCAACCTACATTTGTTTTTCTTTTTCCAGAGTGACACAAAAGGGTTAATTTAAGAGTCTTTTTGATTCCAAAGCGTAAGCCCTCCCAGGGAGCGTTCCCCAGGTTTTCCACCAAGTAGAGAAATCACCAAACCTAATATAATCGCAACCGGGGCAATAATTGCAGAACGCCAAATCCCCGGAAAACCCAACCAGCCGATTTCTGAACCCACCACCAAAATGATAACTGCCGTAATGGTGCCGTAAAATGCTCCCGTGGCATTAATGCGGGGAAAGAGAACTCCCATGAGAAAAATTCCCAGCAATGGTCCCAAAAACATGGCAGTATATTTAATCAGAAATGGTAGTAAGGATTCTCCCGTTGAAGCAACATAAAATGCTGAGAGAATACCCAGAACTCCCCAAACCACAATCAAACCTTGGGCAACCTTCAGGGACTGAGATTCACTCCGTGGTGATGGGGAGTAACGTTGGTAAAAGTCAACTGTCATACAGGTGGCAAGGGAATGAAGCGCCGAATCAATCGATGACATGGCAGCAGCAAAGATAGCTGCCACTAAAAATCCTGAAGCACCAGGGGGCACCTGATTGACAATAAAATATGACAGAATACCATCTGGTTTGATATCATCCGGTAGCCCAGCATTAAGGGAATAAAAACCAAACAAAAGAACCCCCAACAACAGGGTAGCGGCAACACCAATAAAACCAGAAAACCATCCCAAAAAAATTGCCTTACGGGCTGAGTTCACATCCGCACAGGAGACATAACGCTGTACAGATTGCTGGTTTGTTCCTGCCACACCAAAGGCAAGCATTCCATAGGCGAATAATGCTGTGGGTAGTGAACGAATTGATGCTGGTTCCCAGGAGGGGTTAAACATCACTAGTTTTCCCCCTGCACCTGCTGCGCCCCAAAGTTCTCCAAACCCGCCAGAAACCCCTGACACAACAGTCCAAATACCAGCAGCCAAGCCAACAAAAATCATGGCAAACTGAAGTACGTCAGTCCAAACCACTGCCGTAATTCCACCGGCAACGGTATAGGCAATTGATACAATACCTACCAGCAAGATGGCTAGATAAAGTGGAAGCCCGGTAACGGTTGAGACAACCAAAGATGCTGCATATAAAAGTCCCCCTAACCGGGCAATGACAAATAGTAAAAAACACAGGGAGCCTAGGGAACGGGTTTTGGCATCGAAACGTTGCTCCAGATATTCATAGGCGGTTGTGAGGTTAAGCCGCACAAAAAATGGCAGAAACAATAAGATGACTAAACCATAACCAATCAAGTCACCCAACTGAAGCTGTAGATATAGAAAACCGTGGTTATAGCCTTCTCCAGGTCCCCCAAGGAGTGAAGCTGCGGAGAAAGAGGTGGCAATAATTGATAAACCTACTGCCCACCAAGGTAGTTGCCGCGATCCTCGGAAATATTCATCGGTGTTGTTTTGCTTGCGACTCGCTGCAATTCCGATCGCCAGCACAATCATAGCATAAATTGCAACAACCACCCAATCAATGGTACTCATAGGGACCTGAGACTCCTACTGTATTTAAGGAAATACAATTTACCAAAAATGTAGGAACATTGAACAATGGCGATCGCTAACGTAACATAAGTTAATGAAAACAATTTTTAGTTAAGTAAGTAAGGTTCATACTCAGTTCCATATAAAGCTTGAGCAACTTCTTGATAATTTTCCAGTTTATCAGCAAGTTGATCTGGCAAAATACGAGTTAGATTAGTCTGAATCTTCATGTCAGAAACTTGTAAAAATGCAAATATTTTCTGATTGTACTGTTTTTGAGATGCAGCCGAGGAAAAATAATCCTCATAAGCAATATTGAGAATTCTCTGGGAATCAATTTGCTTAAGTAAATCAAATTGTTGATTTTTCTCTGATTCAAATATTTTTAATTGCGGCAACAGATTATCAGTTGGTAAATTGAGTTTTCTTGAACCTTTTGCTTTGACATCATTACTCCTTAATGCAACTACACCACTTCGTTCCATAGATGCTAAGGAAATTAATCTTTTCAGAGAGTTTCTACGAAAGAGGTTGATTATTAAGATATCTTCCCTCTCACTCAGGTATTGTTCTAGATTTCTTTGGTTCAGATTAATACTAAAATCCTTAAACCCTACGGTTTTTACTTGCTTAATAACTTTGAAGTTTATTTTTTCTTTTTTGAGGATTTTAGAATATCCTGAATAAACTTGAGCTAAGTAAAAGAAGACTTTACTATTATAAATGTAATCAAGATAAGATGCGGATGAACTACCTCCTAGACCAAACTTTTGATGGAGTTTATAAGGTATAGTCCAATCTCCCAACACCTCTCCATAATTAACAACTTGAGGATGTTGATTGAGAAGACTTCTTAAATAGTTACTGCCACTGCGCCCATTGGTTAGTATGAAATGACGTTGCATAATACTAGATTTGGTAATTTATTTTCTGGGGGTTTATGAGACTAGTTAACCGTTTATTAGTTGCTGGATTGGGAATCCGAATCCCAAATTATTGCGAATTACGAAAAATAAACTCAATACTGCCACAAAGAAGCCTGTAGCAGCCATATCTTGACTAAAACAAAATAGTTTTTCTCGCCATAGACCATAAAGATTTGTCAGGTATAATGGTAAATCACTCAATGCGATCGCAATTACTGCTCCTACTACACCAAACTTTTCAAATAACAGAGGTACGGCTATGGCAATAATGGCGAATCTGGCAAAATTACTTTGAGCAGAATATAAAGGTTTACCGAGTGCTAATAAAGCAGGACTAATAGTATAAAAAAGTAGAGAGAACCACATTCCACAGCATAGAATTGGCATTATCCAGCCAGCATCACGATATCTTTGATCGTAGAGGAAAGATACAACTAAATCGCCAGTAGTAACTAGTGCTGCTAAGAAAATTGCAAATCCAATTAATAATATTCGTCGCTGAGTCAGAATCTTTTCCCGTAAAATATGTCTTGGTAAATCTGACTGTTTGGCAATAGCTGGAAAAATTACTTTATTACTCAGTACTTTAATAGTTTCTCGCGGTATACTTGCCAAAGTATAAGCAATTATGTAAACTCCCAGCATTTTAAAGGAGAGTAATTTCCCTAAAATCATGTAGTCAGCTTGTTCGGCTGCAAACATAAATCCTGATGCCAGAAACATCCATTTGCCAAAGGAAAGAATTTCTTTCACAGCATCTTTATCCCACTCAAACCAATTAGAATATTTGGGAATTAACCAATAGCTACTAACTAATCTATATACACCTGGGATTAAAGTTCCTATAGCTAAAGTCCAAAGACTGGGATATAGCCAAACAAAAAAGATGAGTGTAGAAAAATAACAGAACTGTAAGACTAATTCATACAGGGAAAGCTTACCTAACTCCATACGCCGATTCAGTGTATGGATACTAGTAGAACTAAATCCGTCTAACACCGAATATATAGTTACAACCGGAATTAGCCACAGTAAGCGTTGGTCATTATAAAAAAATGCAATGGGAAAACTAATCAGCAGACAAACAAACCAAATAACAAAACCGCGAATAATCTTTAAAGTCCAAGCTGTATTTAAAAAACTCGGTTCATCTCCTCGTTTACTATTAATAATGTTTTGACCAATACCAATATCTGAGAATAGTGTTAAACCCATACGTAGGGTATTAACAAAAGCCATTAAACCAAAAAATTCTGGCTGCAATAGACGAGTAAGAACTAAATTATTACCAAATCTCAGTAGATAATTTCCTCCAAAACCAATCACAGTCCAGATGGCTCCACGGATTGCCAATTGTTTTACAGATTTCATAAATTACTTAAGAACTTAACAGATGTTCTGGTACGAGATTTGAGTTGAGAGCAACTTGCTCTGGTTTGTAATTTGGACGAATGGGTTCTATATCACCTTGCAAAGCACTATTCATCAGTTGGTGTAACCAGGAAACTTCATTACGTATATTGAAGTCTGTTTCTACTTTGTCTCGACCTTGAGTACCAAATGCTACTCTGATTTCAGGATTATTCAGTAATAGTTCGATACTGTGGGTTAGGGAAACAGAGTCTCCTGGGGGGACGAGGTAGCCGTTGACTCCATTTTCCACTAGCTCGCTAATACCAGCAATTTGGGGAGCAACTACAGGTACACCTGCTGCCATTGCTTCCATTAAGACTACTGGTAATCCCTCAGCAAAGCTCGACATGACGAAAATGTCTGTTTGTTGGAGATAATCTCTAACCTCTGCTTGGGATTTAGAACCCACATAATTCACATTTTCAGTCAAGCCTAACTGGGCAGTCATTTTTTCTAACTGTCCCCGCTCGGCACCATCACCAACAACTGTTAATAAAATATCTGGGTGTTTTTTGCGTAATGTTACCAAGCTTGACAGCAATATGGGTAATCCTTTAGCAGCAGCCAGTCTGCCTACAAATAGTAAGCGTTTTCCTAGCCCCTTATGGGTAACTGGTTGAAATAAAGTTGGATCGATACCGCAATGAACGATATGCATTCGATGCCATTTTTCAGGAGGAGCAAATATCATACCCTGGCTGCGAGCGAAATGACTAATGCAAGTTACAAATAATGCTCGCTTAATTTTCTCATCAAGCCGCCATTGATATGGTCTAAAAAAGATGTACGCCCCGTGTAATGTAAAACTGTAAGTAAATCCTCCCATTTCAGCCGCAATCATTGCTACAGTGCCACTGGCTTCCGCAATATGATTGTGGAGGTGGGCAATGTTCCTCGCTTTGATTTGTTGAGCGAGGATACCAGCTTCCAAAAAGTAGAATATTTGATACAGTCCACCCTTAAATCCAGGTTGACTAGTAGACCAAGCTAGGGCGATCGCTTGCAAGTATTTTTTCGGACAAGCAAGTAATAAATTAACATGGGCAAATAGTAGTTTCACTGGGTGAGGAGGGAGAATGTAAAAAGTGCGATCGCGTTCTTGTTTTTGCTCTTCTCCCACCATGTGTGTGTCATCAGTGCGGCGAATGGAGAATGTATGGACATCCACACCCATTTCCCGCAAACCAATTACTTCTCGTTGGATAAAGGTATCTGTCACCCTGGGATACTCACCAGTTAAGTAGGCAATCCGCATAAGCTCTCCTCTGTTGTTTCATCGGTATCTGCAAGGGAGGTAGAAGATACTTGTAATAAGTCACCATTACGACTTATACGTTGGAGTGCTTCATCTAGGGAATACTTGGGTGTCCAATTTAACAGATGTTTGGCGCGATGATTACTGAAGCGAAAATGTTTGAATCTGGCATCTAATATCACTGGGTTAAATATACCAGGTAATCGCGCCTGTCCTTTGAGGAAAACTTTATTGAATTTCCAAAATATCCAAGCAATGCTACGCATCAGCGTCCAATTTATGGGGATGGTTTTCGGTATGGGTAGGGCATATCGCTTCAATTTCTTCACATATGCCCTTTGAGTGGGCAACTTATCATCGACGATATTGATAATTTTACCGATCGCTTGGGGACACTCCGCCGCACAAACAATGGCATCAGCACAATTTTCGATATAAGTCAAGGGCATAGTTGCATAACCACCAATTCGCAACCAGAGATTACCACCTAGTTTACCCCCCAGCAGGGTACTCCAAATATTATCTCGTCCGTATATCAGTCCGGGGCGGATGGTTGTGACTTGTGAGTGCTGGTGATTTTCTTGAAACTCTTGAATCAGTTCTTCTTGAAGTAATTTGGTTTGGGTGTACTCTTCTCGCTCTAACGGGTCACATTCAGTGATAGAATCTTCCTTAATTGTGGTCCGGGATGGGATGCGAAGATAGTCGTATACGCAGAAGGTACTAATATTAACCAAACGCATCATATTTGCCTCAACCATAGCGTTGAGTAAATTTTCTGTGGTAATTACTGTGCCTGCAAATCGGGTGTAAAAGTCCCCGTCTTTAGCAGCTGCTAAGTGAATAACTGCGTCTACATCCTGGAGAGCATCCACAATACCTGCTTGACGGCGCAAGTCTAGACGGACTAGCTCCACGGCTGGATGATTTGACCAAGGTAGTTTTTTCAGGTCACTAGATGGACGCACTACCGCCTTTACTTGATGCCCTTTTCGCAGTGCTTGGACAACTACATACTGTCCAACAAAACCAGAAGCACCTGTAATTAATAATTTCATTTAATCATCAACCTCATTAAATAGTAGTTTGTAATTCGCAGTTAGGGCATTGCACAATATGATGAACTAATGAACCTCTTAAAACTCTTACTCTCTGCGCCTCTGCGTCTCTGCGTGAGATATACATATCTTTCTTCAGCAACGCCGAGAAAATAAAACTATCCCCCAATCTAAAATCTACCAGTTTCTAGAAGTAACTTATTCACCAAACGATTAGTACGTTCCATATCTTCAAAACTAATAGGTGGGGTCTTTCCTTCAATTAGTGCTTCATAGGTTCTATCTAACAGCCGGTGCAACCCTTCATAGGGAGTTTTTTGCATAATCTTGTTGCGGAAATTGACAAATGTTGATCCAATCAAGTCCCATCCATTCATAAAATGATTAATCAGTGGAGATAGCACCTCTCCCGCACGGGGAATAACACAACGTAAATATGGCTGGAATAAATCCGTTTCTGCATAGCCTTCTGAACCCCGGACTATGACACTAAATGCCTTGGGTAGGGTATGGCTGCTGAAGCGAATCCGAGCATGGGCCGACTTACCAATAGCGATCGCATCTAGGTCATCATATTTAAATAATTCCCCACCACCGTGATTACTCCAAGCGGCACTAACCCGCTCAAAATCAGGGATAAAACGTACTACCAGAGAACATAGATGGGTGATAAAGTCATGCACTACCCCTGCGGGAAGTTGATGAATTGGGTTGGGTAAATTTTCATCAGCAAAAGCCCCTCCATCCCTCACAGGTAGAGCAATTCTCACTTCCACTTCCTGAACTTCGCCCAGCATACCTGCTGCTACTAATCTACTAATAGCTAAGATTTTCTCATTAAAACAGTAGTTCTGATTTTCAACTAACCAGCACCTCTGGGATTGTGCTAACTGCCAAAGTTCTTGAAATTCATCATAGGTTGGGGCAATGGGCTTTTCACAAAATACGTGAACCCCCGCTTCTAAACAATCCGTGGCAATTTTTTTGTGGGTATGAGGAGGAGTGAGAATGTGGACAATATCTGGCTTCACCTCAGATAGCATTTGCCGATAATCAGTATAAGTAGAGCTTGCCCCAAACCTCCGGGCTGCATATTTAGCCGATGCTGGAGAAAGGTCACAAACACTGACTAAATTTGCCCGTTCTGAGGTTGATAAAAAGCTGAGATGTTCCTTAGAAATTGCTCCCGTACCGATTACTGCTGATTTAAGTTTGGTTCCCATAACTCATTTTCCCAATTAAATAATTTAAATTTCAATTAACTGCCAGAAAGGGCACTTTTGTACTCCACAATTTTGCTTTGGCGTTTCAATAATCGCAAAAAATAAAATTTCATTTGCCCTTGTACCATCGGGAATTTATCGATGATGCAAAACAGAGCATAAAAAATAGCCGTTTGCCGATCGCAACCTTTTTTACTGGTCATAGAATATACCCGGTAAAACAAGTAACCATAAGCTATTGCTAGTAACAGTAAGCTCAATCCTTTAGTTGGCAATAAAGCGATCACAGTCAATAAAGGTAAAATGAAGCCCCAAATCCAGATCCGACGACATTCCTTTACCCAATGCCGTTCAGGGCTACCACCGTGTAACCAAGCACCCTCTGCATAACCGTAACCACTGCGGAGCGATCGCTTCCACCATTGACTAAAATGGTTAATGCAAGCATCGTGCAATGTCATTTCCGCATCAATGCGGTAAATTTTACCACCATTCCGACGCAAACGCACGCATAATTCCGGTTCTTCTCCCGCAATTAAGGTTGGATTAAATCCTCCAGCTTGTTTTAATGCAGCTACTCGTATCATCGAGTCGCCACCACAGTATTTAGCCTCTCCTATAGGGGTATTCCATTCAACATCACAGAGGAGATTATATACGGAGTGACGGGGAAATTCTTCTCTACGCCGACCGCATACTACCACAACTTGAGGTTGGTTAACTAGCTCATTCACCGCACTTTCCCACCATCCCTCTACAACCCGACAATCTCCATCAACAAACTGGACAAACTCAATATCAGGTCTGTGTTGTAGCAAATATTCCCACCCTGCATTTCTTGCCCGAGCAGCAGTAAAGGGGATGGATAAATCTAATTCCACAACGGCAACACCTAGAGAATAAGCCAATGCAACACTACCATCTGTAGATCCAGAATCTACATAAACAATGGTATTTCCTTCTTTGATCACAGATAGCAGACAACTTTTTAAGCGATCGCCCTCATTTCTGCCAATAATCACAACTCCTATAGAATACAATTTAATACCTCCTATAATAATTATTTAGTAATTTACACTTAGTCTTTTTCATCTTCTAGCAAAATATGAAGAGTTTGATATCTGTATTTTTTCAGGCATCTCTTTACCAAATTTTACCTGATTGACAGTAAAAGCTATTGTGAGAAACAATACCCAGTATAAATTAGTTTGGTACAATAACAAACTCTCTGTAATATTATTCAAAATCAAGAAAAACATAAAAGCTAACAGCCAAAGTTCTTCAGGTTTTCTAGTTGCATAAGCTTGTTTCAAAACTTGTGTAAAAGTAGTGAAATAGGTAATCAAAAAAAGTGACAAACCAATCAAGCCAAAATCAATTGCCAAATCGAGAAAGCCATTATGACCATGGGGTGGATGCCAGCCTGAACCAATTACTTGACCTACTTCAATTGCATATGGACTATGGGGTGCGAAAAATGCTCCACGTCCAAAACCCAACCATGGTCGTTCCATTAATCTATTTATCATTACACTCCAAATAGGTATTCTTCCCGTTAAGGTTGGGTCTCTTCCTAAACCGGTTAAAAGTTCTGCCCAATAGCTAACAAGACCTAGGGTAAAACAACCTAAAACCAAAATTCCCATATCTAACAAAATTACGCTTATCTTACCCCTCCATCTAAACCTTTGATAGATAAACATGATTAATAGAATTAAACCAAACAACACTAATGCGGTTCTGGATGTAGAAGTTAACATCAATAAAAATAAAAATCCAAAACCGAAATACTTAAATATTTTGAAGTTATTTATGGGTAGGTAAAAGCAGGTTAAAGACCCTAAAAGCATAGTACTACCAAGGGAATTTTTGTGTCCGTATATACCTTTCCATGCTCCTGTATGTTCAGCTGTGATATGTTTGCCAACTTGAGGTAGCCCTAGGGCACAAAGTATACTTAAAATACCTCCTATTAATAAAGTATATGCAACCAGTTTTATTTGCTCTTTCAAACTAAATCTACTAGCAAAATACAAGGAGAAACTGGTCATCATCCAAATATCCCTGGCATTAGACAGAGTATAATCTGGAAATTCTGACCAGATAAAAGAGAAAAAAGCGATGATTGACAATAAAAATAGCAATATATTTCTGCTAACTATTTTAATTGTACTTTGCCAAAAAACACAAATCAAAATAGTTGAACATCCCAAAATAAAAAACCGGACTAATGTAATCAAAAAACTAGGAAGTATCAGACCGAGAGAATTGATTCCAAAGGCTCCTGAAAAAAAAGTTAATCCTAAAATAATAAAAATATACTCGCCAAATCTGAGAAATTTATTCACTGTTTCATCCCCTCTAATGTGCCTGAATAAAAATCGTGTATTTGATTTTTATTTGATGGATATTTTTTGTTCAACATGACCACAACTGTTACATATAAAATCCAAATTAAGCTTCCTTGAGTCAGTAAATAACTCTCTGTAACGCTATTCATCGCTAGATAAGTGAGATAGGCTAAAGGCCAAAAATATTCTGGCTTTTGAGTTCCATAAGCGAGTTTCAGGGCTTTGGCAAAAGTCATCAAATAATTAATGATAAAAATTGATAAACCAATCAAGCCTACATCAAGTGATAAATCAAGCCAGCCATTATGACCTCCAGATGGAATCCATCCAGTTCCTATTACTTGACCAACTTCAATTGCGTGTGGACTTTTAGGAGCCCAAAATGCTCTAAGTCCATAACCAAGTAATGGTCTTTCCATTAATTTCGCTATCATCATACCCCACATTGGTGTACGCCCAGTCAAAGTATGGTCTCTTCCTAAACCAGTCAAAATTTCTATCCAATAAGTTAAAGTGACTAAGGCTATGCACCCTATAATTAAAATTCCTAAGTTTGCGAAAATAACACTTATTTTCCCTCGCCACCTAAAGTTTTGATAGAAAAAAACGATCAATATCAGTAGGATGGATATAATCAGAGAGGTTTTGGAAGTTGAAAGAAAAATTAAAAGTAATGAATAAATCAAACCGAAGTATTTATATAAATTTGAGTTTTCCTTCGGTAATGTAAAAAATGTCAATAAATTTAAAACCATCACACTACCGAGAGAATTTTTTTGCCCAAATACACCCTGCCATGCTCCTGGATGAAATTCATTATCTATGCCAATTCCAGGGAAAAAAACAGCAAAAAAACTACTCATAAAAGCTTGTATTAATAAACAACAAGCAATAATTTCTACTTGTTCTTTTAAATTACATCTTTGAGCAATATACAAGCCCAAAAGACTCATAAATAAAATTTCTATAGCAATATTTAATGAAAATCGGGGAAAATCTGACCAGATGAATGATAATAACACTAATATAGTTAATATTGTCAACAGGATATTTTGTCTCAATGCAATGAGATTATCTTTCCAAAATATACAATTGATAATAACAATACTTGCCCATGTGGAATATTTAATTAATGTGATTAAATTTTGCGGAATTAGACCTACTTCGGAGAATCTATATAATGTACCTAGAAAAACTGTTAATCCTAGGATTATAAAAATTCTTTCGGCAAGTTTCAGAAATTTGTACATATTTCTATGCCTTATTTTTTCTGACAGACATAAAGCTGCATTAAATTGACATAAAAATGCAAGTTTTAATGATATCTTTTCCATCTAATACAGTTAAAAATTTGTCATATACATATTATTATTTATATGAGTATGATAAAAATTAGAATAAGTTTGATATAGATGATTTATACGTTTTTCATAGGTTTTTTCAAAATAATGGTTGCTGGCAAATTCTAGAGATTTAAATGACATTTCTTTAATCATAGGTCTATTATTATTTAATTCCGCAATTTTCTTAGCCATTAACTTTGGTTCATCTATATGAACTAACCATCCAGCTTGGGAATATTTTACAATTCCAGCAAAAGCTTCATTTGCGTAACCAATGATGGGTACACCACAAGACATAGTTTCCAAATAAGTACAGGAAGGATCGCCCTGTCTGTGACAGCAAACGAATAAATCTATATTATGTTTGATAAAAGGTATCAGTTGAGAATGAAAATTCAACGATCCCATTAATTGCACAAAATTTTGCAGACCTTTTGCAGTGATTTGAGACTGCATTTCGTCTTTCAGCTTCCCATCACCGCAGATAAACATTTTGTAGGGAACCCGAAGTTCCCGAAGTTCATGAGCAATATCTATCAGATCTGTGACTCCTTTGATTTTTACCAGTCTACCAGAAAAACATAAGCGCAATGGTTGTTTGCGATCGCATAAATTTTTAGCCCTTGCTTGAATATCTTCATTTTTTGCTAGTAAGTCTTGAGGAACTCGATTATCAAAGTATAAAAGTGCGTTGCTATTAATTTGGCGATATACTTCATAAGTAGGAGTTCCATTAGAATGGACTCCGCTGGCTATTTTAATTGCTTGTGCTAGTTTCTTCTCTAGATTTTCTTCCCATAAATTTCTTCGCCAACGCAGAATTGGATTATTTGTATTCAAAGCTTTAATTTGCTTTCTAGTATTCACTGTACATTCGGAGTAATAAATACTGGGAACATTAGCTATCTGGCAGTATTTACTGATATTGGTATATTTATGTCCCGCACTAATATATACAATTGATGTATTCTGGGAGAATGTAGCAGGGCCCAGATGGTTGGCAGATATTATTTCTAAATCAAATGGTAATTGACGAGGATTAACTGCAACCGTTTGCATAACTTCTGATTTATTCGGGTCTTGTTCAACTAAAACTCGCATCTTTCCCGGCCAAAGGTGAGAAAATAGAACCATTTCATCTAAAAATTTTCTTACCATTTGGACTTTTGTCGGAGAGAGACATTTAACTTGATATGTATTAATTAATGTTAGTTTTATTTGGCTTTTATGCATCATTAAACCTTTGCTCAAATATTAGATAGATAAGTAAGTTCAAAAGCCTATTAGCATGAAATTAGATATTAATCGCAGTAATTATAGAAAAATCTATTTGATATACTGTTTAATCAACTGACTCCGTCTTTGAAAGACAGTTTCTTCATCAAAATGCCGACCAGATAGGGCTGCACAGCGAGTTAATTCACTCAATCGATTGCGGTCTGCATTGAGTTCAACCACTTGTTCTGCTAATTGTTGCCAATTATTCATTGGTACGAATACACCACCTCCATCTTCAGATACAAGCCCTAAAGGATAGGCACTGCTATAACCAACAATCGGACAACCAGAAACCAATGACTCCACTAAACATCGAGGAGACTCCGGTGTTTTGTGGCAGAAGAGAAAAATATGACTTTCTCTGATAGTTTGTAATAGTTGATGGCGATCGCTCACAAAACCAACTAAATTTACCCGATCGCAAATGCCCAAATCTTTAGCTAGGGACTTCATTTTTGAGAGAAGGGGACCATAACCCATCCAAGTTGCTTGAAAGTTGATCCCTAATGTGTGGATATGGTGCAAGCTGCGAAGCCAGTCCAATGGACCTTTCATCTCAGCAGCACGTCCTGCATAACAAATTTGCAAAGTACTTCCAGATAATAATGAATCAATTTTTCGGTTCAGGCTAGAAATATCAATTTGGTCGGACTTCTGTGTATGAATGTTGTAAACACAATAGGGATGTTTGCTAAATGGTGAAAATTCCAAATAACAGTCTTGACCCTGAAAAAGTCCTAATTCACTTTTGGAAATTAAATATTGATGATAAGGCTTTAGTAAAGGTAGGGTTAAAAATTCTTTGATGCGACGCTTCCAAGGTAAACTGGATAATGTTCTATGAATAACTTCGTATTCCACTGCATCTGTCCAAACAGCGTAGGGTCGCCCTTGTTTAATAGCTTCTAAACAAGCAATCGCTCCCCAACCTCCAATCAATCCCCAAATATTAAAACAAAGATATTTACATTCTTCTATTTTTTCTTTCAATAACTTTCTTGTGGCTGCATATGTCCGAACAAAGTTTTGCATTGTGTATGCCCAGGGTAGGGGTATCAATTCGACTTTGTGGGCACAAGGCAAATCAGCGATCGCTTGCCAATTTGTTCCGGCAGTTGATGCATCACTTTTGTTTAGTATATGCTCTGGTAATGTAATACAAGCAAAAACAACTTGGTCAAAATTTTCTGTCCAGCGCGTAAAATCTTGGCAGGTTTGATCGTCAAGACCAAATTGACCGTTCAATTCTCGCAATATCACAGGGTTAACTAGTAACAGTTTCTCTTTCATAATCCCTTTCGGTACGTACCCAAATCTTTTGAGGTTTAATTAGGAAGTTTAAGTAGACTGGAATTTTTCCCATCACATAAAAAGGAATAATTAAAAGCTGGGTTAAAGGTAATTCCTGAGCTGCAAATCCAGCCCAAGCTGTCAAAATTGCAGTTAAAAAACACAATCCAGCTATTGCTGAGAGTAGAGCAGGTATCCATGAAGTTCCCACCCAGGCGAACAGCACAGAAACTGTCATTATTGCTAGCCAAAGGACAGCTAGTAGAGATAGAGGGGGGATGCACAAATCAAGAGTACTAATCAACAAGTCAAACCTTTTTTGACGTACAGCTTGCTTGACTAAAAGTGGAACGTAAGTCCCCATAGTTTGTAAATGACCGTGTACCCAGCGAGTTTTTTGACTTTTAGTTGCTCGTTCTTGCTGGGGAAAATACGCAGTTACTTTGGCTGATTGACAAAACTCTGGTGCATATCCAGCGATGCTCAAATCTAAACCTAGTTTTAAATCTTCAACCAGATGACCCGTAGCCAGATTAACTTGACTAATCACAGACCAAGGGAAAGCCATACCCGTACCATTTAACAAGCAAGACTGTCCCAGGTGATTTAATCCACGGGGACGCACTAAATTCCTGACGATATTGGACAATTGAGCCACAAGTTTCTTTGATGACTGAGAGTCTGTTGGTGTTGTCATCAAATAGGTTCCTTGAACTGGTTTACCTGTAGCGATCGCATGTTCACTTAATTTTTCAATTGCTCCTGGGTGGACGGTGCAGTCAGCATCGATAATTACAACTGCATCAGGAGGTTGTTTCTCCAGATATTTTAAACCATAATCTAGGGCATATCCTTTACCTCTAAGTTCTAGGCTGTGTCGTTCAATCACCGTAGCACCCTTGCCATGAGCTATTTCGGCTGTAGTATCATTACAGTTATCCGCAACAACTATTAAGCTATCCTGTGGTTTTAAACCAGGGATTAATCGATCTAATGTGGTAGCGATCGTTAGTTCTTCGTTATGGGCTGGAACTAAGACTGCCACTTGAATATCTTGCCAATTCCTCTTATTTATTAGAGGATTAATTGATGTATTACTTGGTAAAACAGCAGCAATACATTCAACTAAAAACAAGAGGCAAATCATAACTAAAATCACAGAAATAAGTAACAGGAAAATACCAGTTACAAAAATCATCAATTGACTAATTGGCATTGAATTAACACCCTAATAACTTTCAAAATTAATTGGTAGGCACTTTAAATACTAGTAGTCCACCACATTAGTTATGAGGGGTATTGCATCAGTCCTATTTATAGGACTTTTGCTATTAGCCAGGGACTTAGAGTCCCTGGCGGATTGGATGTCCACCCCGCAAAATTAATGTGGTCGAGTACTAGTGTTCCACCACATTAATTCTGAGGGGTATTGCATCAGTCCTATTTATAGGACTTTTGCTATTAGCCAGGGACTTAGAGTCCCTAGCGGATTGGATG
>JAAUYI010136486.1_pt1 | contig 16215 bp, 14 predicted proteins | sample 7278041 | NCBI WGS metagenome assembly JAAUYI01 (sample SAMN14350216, study PRJNA611818) | marine sediment metagenome | isolation source: surface marine sediment (0.6m) | place: French Polynesia: Moorea | collected 2018-08
CCTGCATGGCTCCGGCCCGCAACGCGTAGAGGGTCAGAGCGCCGCCCATGAACAGCACGGTGATCGCCAGCAGGTATGTCCCACGTTCAGGGTCGTTCGCAAAGGCATGTACAGAGGTCAAAACGCCCGACCGCACGATGAACGCGCCAATCATCGAGAATCCGAAGGCGAATATCGCCAACAGGATCGTCCAGGCCTTCAACGCCTCCCGCTTCTCCACCACAATCGCTGAATGCAGCAGCGCCGTTCCGATCAGCCACGGCATGAAGGACGCATTCTCGACCGGGTCCCAGAACCAGAACCCGCCCCAGCCCAGCTCGTAATAGGCCCACCAACTGCCCAGCGCGATGCCGCCGGTCAGGAAAAGCCAGGCGAGCAGGGTCCAGGGCCGCACACAGCGCGCCCAGGCGGCGTCGACCCGGCCCTCGATCAGGGCCGCCACCGCGAAGGCGAAGGCGATCGAGAAGCCGACGTAGCCGACATAGAGCATGGGCGGATGGAAGGCGAGGCCCGGATCCTGCAGCAACGGGTTGAGGTCCCGGCCGTCGAGCGGCACCGGGAAGATCCGCTCGAAGGGGTTGGAGGTGAAGAGCGAGAAGGCGAGGAAGCCGACCGCGATCCAGGCCTGGACCGAGAGCACCCGGGCGCGCAGGGTCGGCGGCAGGTTGCCGCCGAAGGCCGCGACCGCGGCGCCGAAGAGCGCCAGGATCAGGATCCAGAGCAGCATCGAGCCCTCGTGATTGCCCCAGACCCCGGTGACCTTGTAGAGCATCGGCTTGGCCGAGTGGGAGTTCTGCGCCACGTTGGCCAGCGAGAAGTCGGAAACCACATAGGCCTGCATCAGGGCCAGGAAGGCGGTCAGCACCAGGAGTAGCTGCAGCTGGGCCGAGGGCCGCGCCACGGCCATCCAGTTGGCCCGGCCCTGGGCCGCCCCGATCATCGGCAGGGTGCCCTGGACGACGGCCACGACCAGGGCCAGGATCAGGGCGAAGTGTCCGATTTCCGCGATCATTGGCTGCTGTCCTCCCCGCCGTGGCGCCATTGCCCGGATTCCTTGAGGGCGTCGGCGACCTCCTTGGGCATGTAGTTCTCGTCGTGCTTGGCCAGGACCTCGCGGGCGGTGAAGAGCCCGTCGGGTCCCAGGGTGCCTTCGGTCACCACGCCCTGCCCCTCACGGAAGAGGTCGGGCAGGATCCCGCTGTAGGAGACCGGCACGCTGTTCGTCAGGTCGGTGATCCGGAAGGTCGTGGTCACGCCGTCGGAGCTGCGCTCGACCGAGCCCTCCTCGACCAGCCCGCCCAGGCGGAAGGCGCGGGCCGGCGGCTGCGGCCGCTCTGCGAGGTCCGTCGGGCTGTAGAAGAACACCAGGTTGTCTTCCAAGGCGGTCAGCACCAGCGCCGCGGCGCCGAAGAGCGCCAGCAGGCCGACCGAGATCATCATCAAGCGGCGGCGTTTTGGCCTCATGCTTCGACTCCCCTTTGCTCTGCCGCCGATGTGCCACCGTCGACCGGGCCAGCGTCGCCCTGGCTCTCACCGCTTCCGGCGTCAGGCCTTCCCGCGCCGCCCCGTGTCCGGCGCGCCCCGGCCGCCTCGAGCCGCGCCAGTTCGCGCTGGTTGGCGCGCAGGCGGCGCAAGGTGGCCACCACCATGACCGCCATGACCAGGAAGGTCAGGCCGAAAGCCGGCCAAATGAAGGCGGCGTAACCGCCCATGTCGAAGAAGTCTGCCAAAGTTCCTCCTCGCTCCCCGTCTCGCGCCTAGCCGGCCGCCGTGCCCTGCAGCGACAGGGCCCGCACCCGCGCCGCCAGCAGCTCGCTCTTCATCCTGAGCAGCAGCAAGGTCAGGAAGAAGGTCATGTAGCCGACCCCCATGGCCAGCAACGGCCAGAGCATCGCCGGGTCGATCGCCGGGGCGTCCAGCCGGGTCAGGCTGGCCGGCTGATGCAAGGTGTTCCACCAGTCGACCGAGAACTTGATGATCGGCACGTTGACAAAGCCGACCAGGGCCAGGATCGCCGCCGCCCGCTGGCCCCGGGCCGCGTCCTCGAAGGCGTTGGAGAGCGCCATGTAGCCGAGATAAAGGAAGAACAGGATCAGCACCGAGGTCAGGCGCGCGTCCCAGACCCACCAGGTGCCCCACATCGGCTTGCCCCAGAGCGAACCGGTCGCGAGGGCCAGGAAGGTGAAGCCGGCGCCCAGGGGCGCCGCGGCGCGGGCGGCGATGTGCGCCAGGGGATGGCGCCAGATCAACGCGGTCGCGCTGGCACCGGCGATCACCGTGTAGACCATGAGCGCCATCCAGGCTGCCGGGACGTGGACGTACATGATGCGCACGGTCTCGCCCTGCTGGTAGTCGGCCGGCGAGGCGAAGAGGCCGAGATAGAGCCCGGCGCCGAGCAGCCCGACGGTCGCCAGGATGCTCCAGGGCAGGATGGCGTCGGCGAGCCGGGTGAAGCGGGCGGGATTGGCGAAGCGATGCATGGCTTTTCCGCGTTCCTCCCTGATTATGGGCCTTTATCTAGGAACAACAACGCTGGGTCTCCAGACGTCAAGGGCCTTAGTTGGCATGGACTTCACGCTGCGGCCTCCTATTCCACGGCCTGGCGCAGGGCGGCGGCGGCGGCCCAGGGCGTCAGCGCCAGGGCGGCGAGCAGCATGGCGCCGAGAATCAGCAGGTAGGGGCGCGCGCCCAGGTCCGCCAGCGCGGCGTCGACCGCGGCGACTCCGAAGATCAGCACCGGAATCGTCAGCGGCAGGACCAGGAGCGGGATCAGCACGCCGCCGCGGCGCGCGCCCAGGATCAGACCGGCCCCCACGGCGCCGATCAGGCTCAGCACCGGGGTGCCGAGCAGCATGGCCAGCAGCAGGACCGGCAGGGCCGCCGGATCCAGGTTGTAGAGCAGAGCGATGACCGGCGCGGCGACGATCAGCGGCAGGCCCGTGGTCAGCCAGTGGGCCAGGACCTTGGCCAGGACCACCAGCTCCATGGGCAGGGGCCCCAGCACCAGCAGCTCGAGGCTGCCGTCCTCGTAGTCGACCAGGAAGACCCGCTCCAGGGACAGCAGCATGGCCAGGAGGGCGGTCACCCAGATCACCCCGGGCCCGATCCGGGCGAGCAGGTTGGGCTCGGGGCCGACGCCGAAGGGAAAGATCCCGGCGGTCAGCACGAAGAAGAGCACGATCATCGCGGCGTCGGCCTGCTGGCGCAGGGCCAGGCGCAGGTCGCGCCCGACCAGGATCAGCCAGGGCCTCACCAGACGTACTCCAGCAGCACCGCCTCGCCCGGATAGTCGCCCAGGGCCAGGCTCTGGGCCTCGGCCAGCTCCAGCACCTGATGGGTGGCGACCACGACCCGGCCGCCCTGCCGGCGATGGGCGGCGATGGCTTCGGCCAGCGCCGTGGCCGAGGCCCGGTCGAGGCCCACCGTGGGCTCGTCGAGCAACCAGAGCGGGGCCCCGGTCAGCAGGAGCCGGGCCAGGGCCAGGCGCCGCTTTTGCCCGGCCGAAAGCAGGCGGACGGGCACCTCGGCCAGGTCCCCGAGCGCGAACTGCGCCAGCGCGGCCTCGACACGGGCCGCGGCGGCGCCGCCGAGCCCGGCCCAGAAGGCGAGGTTCTCGCGCAGGGTCAGGACCGGCTTCACCGCGTCCAGGTGGCCGAGGAAGGCGACCCGCTCGCGGTGCTCGTCCAGCGAATTGTGCACGGGGGCGCCGTCCCACAGCAGCTCGCCGCCGGCCGGCCGCAGCAGGCCGGCCAGGAGCCGCAGCAGGCTCGACTTGCCGCTGCCGTTGGGGCCGGTCAGCAACAGGGCGCCGCCGGCCGGCAGGGCGAAGGACAGGCCGGAGAAGACCGCGCGGCCGCCGCGCAGGCAGACGAGGTCGCGTCCCTCGAAGAGGCTCATTCGGAGGTCCGTCAGGTGCTGGGGCCGTCGGCGGAACGCGCCGGAGGGCTGGCTGGACTCATGGTCGGATCGCAAGAGAAGCCCTGGAAAGGCCGGGATATAGCAGATCACCGGCGGCGGGCCAAACCCGAGGTCTGTGAGCAGAAAAAAAGAAGGCGGCGCCGCTTTTGTATCGGATAGGGATATCTGGGGGTCTTTGGCAACCCACGGCGCCGCCATGTTGAGGACGCCGCGGCCTTCGGGGTCGGGGCCGAAGACCGCGGCGTTCCAGCCTTTGGGGGCCAAGCGATTGGCCGGCTGGAGGCCTCAGACAGAGAGGGGAAGTCTCCGTGACTGACTATCTAGGCGGCGACTATGTCTGGAAAAGGCCGCAATTGGGGCAGAATTAAGATTTCGTTCACCCCTTTGCGAGGCCCTGCGCGGCACGATGTTGAAGCGGCCGTCAGTCGTAGCTGCGCAGGTCGGCGATGACCTTGCCGTCGTTGGGCAGCTCGCCGGGCGCGCAGAGCGTCACCTCGCCCTTCATCTTGCAGACCTCGGCCAGGGTCTTCCGGACCGCGGCGGCCAGGCCCTCGGCGGCGGTCTCGACCTCGCAGCGCAGGGTCATGACGTCGTTCTGGCCGTCCCGGCCGACCTCCAGGCGGGCGCGCAGCAATTCCGGATGGCGGCGCTGCACCTCGGCCACCTGCTCGGGATGGACGAAGAGGCCCTTGACCTTGGTGGTCTGGTCGGCCCGGCCCATCCAGCCCCGGATCCGGGTGTTGGTCCGGCCGCAGGCGCTCTGCCCCGGCAGCACCGCCGAAAGGTCGCCGGTGCCGAAGCGGACCAGAGGATACTCCGGGGTCAGGGTGGTGACCACGATCTCGCCGACCTCGCCCTCGGCCACCGGCTCGCCGCTGCCCGGGCGGACGATCTCGACGATGATTCCCTCGTCCAGGATCATGCCCTCGCCGACCACCTCCCCGACCGCGCTCTCGTAGGCGACCAGCCCCAGGTCCGCGGTCGCGTAGCACTGCAGGGCCGCGATCCCGCGTTCCCAGAGCTCCCGGCGCAGGCTGGGCGGCAAGGCGGCCCCGCCGACCAGGGCCTTGGTCAGGCTGCCGGCGTCGAGCTCCAGCTCGACCGCCTTGTCGAGCAGGACCTTCAGGAAGTCTGGGGTCCCGGTGTAGCCGTCCGGCTGTAGCTGTTCGATCGCCTGGACCTGCTGTTCGGTGTTGCCGACGCCGGCCGGAATCACCGCGCAGCCCAGGGCCCGGGCGCCGCTGTGCAGGATCCAGCCGCCGGGGCTGAGGTGGTAGCTGAAGGCATTGTGGACCACATCGCCCTTTCGGAAGCCGGCGGCGTGCAGCGCCCGCGCCGCGCGCCAGTAGTCGCCGCGGGCCGCCTCCAGCTCGAAGATCGGCCCCGGCGAGGCGTAAAGCTGGGCCGCCGCCCCCGGCGGCAGGGCGGCCAGGCCGCCCAGGGGCGGCGACTTGCGCTGCAGCTCGATCAGGTTCGACTTTCGGGTCACCGGCAGCCGGGCCAGCGCCGCGCGGCTGTTGACCGCCGCCGGTTCGACCCCTTCGAGGATGCGCGCGAAGCCCGGCGCCTTGGCCTTGGCCTTGCCGAGGATCTCGGGCAGGGCCGCCATCAGGGCGGCCTCGCGCACCTCCGGGTCGCGGGTCTCCAGTCCGTCGAAGTACTCCAAACTGTCCTCCTTGCGGCCCGCCGGCCGCCTACCATCCGAGCCAGTCGGCCTTGCGCGGGATTTTCAGGACCGTCAGCCGCTCCATCGAGACCGCGCCGGACCCGACCAGGCCCGCGAGGTCGCCCTCGGCGGCCTGGGCGCGGCCGCGATAGATCGGCACGTCGACCACGCCGCGATGGTCCTCGGCGCTCCAGGTCGCCGGCAGGCAGACGCCTTCGAGGCCGCGCGGCACCCAGTCCGGCCGGCTGTACATCGCGGCCTTGATCTTGGGGCCCGTCACGCCGCCGTCGCGGTCGGCCGATTCCATGGCTTCCTTCATCAGGAAGACCGAGCAGATGCCGCGCAGGTAATGCACCGTGCGGTGCTTTCTCAGGTGGGGGTCCGACATCTTCGAGATCTCGCGCACCAGGTCCATGCCCGGGACGGCCTCGCCCCAGGCGCTCGCCCCCATGACCCAGACGACGCCGTCCGCGGCCGGACCGGCCGCCTGCATCACCGTCTCGTCGTAGCCCCAGACGTTGGCCAGGAACTGGGTCTCGACGCCCTCGGCCGCGCAGGCCTTGAGCAGCGCGACGTTGGCGCTGACCCCGTTGGCCAGGAAGACGTAGTCGGCGCCGGCGCCCGCCAGTTCCCGGCACTGGCTGCGGAAGTCCCCCGGCGCCTGCGGATAGGAGATCGCGGTCAGGACCACGAAGCCCAGTTCGCGCGCGTGCGCCTCGCCGGCGAGACGGGGACCGCCCGCCCTGGCCAGCGGATCGCCCATGTGCAGGTAGCGCGGTGCCCGCCCGGCGCCCTTGGCGGCCCAGTCCTCCGCCGCCCACTGGACCAGCGCGCGCAGGGCATCGGAGGAGGAGGGACCGTAGAAGAAGCTGTAGGGCGCCGGCCGCTCGGTCTTGGTTCCCTTGCCGAGGGGATCGGTCAGGGCCGCCGCGTAGGACGCGGCGAAGTAGGGGGTCCGGTCGGCGGCGACGGTCTCGACCAAGGCCTCGGCGTCGCCGTCGACCCAGCCCAGCACGGCCACCGCGGCGTGCTGGGCCTTCCACTTCGCATAGGCCGCCTCGGCCCTTTCCAGCTCGGCGCCGTAGTCGACTGTCAGGAGATCGATCGTCTTGCCGTTGATGCCGCCCTTGCGGTTGATGTACTCGACCGCGTCGATTCTGGCCTGGCCATAGGCCTTGCCGGCCAGCGACCGGCGGTCGGAGAAATCGACGAAGTGGCCGACGGCGAGACTCTCGGCCGCGCGGCTCGCCGCCGCCGGCCCTGCGACCAGCGCCGCGGCCAGCAGCATCCGAATCAAGAGCTTCATCGCCACAGGTTATCCGAAGTCCGACGCCCTGCCATCGCCCGAGTTTGGCAGCTTTCCCGGCCGGTTCAAGGGCCGGCCCGCGGCCTTTCCAGGGCGTCGCGCGCCGCGCGGGCGATCAGGCCAGCCAGCGCTTGCGCCGCTTGTAGTGCTTGACGTCGCGGTAGCTCTTGCGGCCGCCGGCGGAGAGCCCGAGGTAGAACTCCTTGACGTCCTCGTTCTCCTGCAGCGCCTCGGCGGTGCCGTCCAGGACGACCCGGCCGTTCTCCAGGATGTAGCCGTACTTCGCGTAGCGCAGCGCGACGTTGGTGTTCTGCTCGGCGAGCAGGATCGTGACGCCCTCGCGCTCGTTGAACAACTTGACGATCTCGAAGATCTCCTCGACCAGCTGCGGCGCCAGGCCCATCGAGGGCTCGTCGAGCAGGATCATCTTGGGCCGGCTCATCAGAGCCCGGCCGATGGCGGTCATCTGCTGCTCGCCGCCCGAGGTGTAGCCGGCCTGGGAGGTCCGCCGTTCCTTCAGGCGCGGGAAGTAGCCGTAGACCATCTCCAGGTCGCGGTCGATCTCGGCGCGCCCGTCGCGCCGGGTGTAGGCCCCGGTCAAGAGGTTCTCTTCGACCGTCAGGTGCTCGAAGCAATGGCGGCCCTCCATGACCTGCACGACACCGCGCTTGACCAGGTCGTTGGGAGTCAGCCGGTCGACCTTGTTGCCGCCGAGCAGGATCGATCCCTTGGTCACCTCGCCACGCTCCGCGCGCAGGAGGTTCGAGATGGCCTTCAGGGTGGTGGTCTTGCCGGCGCCGTTGGCGCCCAGCAGGGCGACGATGCCGCCCTCCGGCACGTCCAGCGAGACGCCCTTGAGGACCAGGATGACGTGGTCGTAGATGACCTCGACGTTGTTGACCGAGAGCAGCGGCGCTTCGGCCTCCGCCTTCGGCGCGGGGTGCAGCGCGGCGGCCGCGGGCTGTGTCATGGCTCGGGATCTCCGCTCGGTGCGGGCGGCCGCGGCCCCGGTCCGGGGCCGCGGCACACCTTCCCTGCCTAGCTGCAGTCGCGCAGCGTCAGGCCCTTCTCCTTCGCGTACTGCGCCGCCGAGGCTTCGTAGGCCGGCCGCAAAGCTGCGCGGCGTGGGGCGATGAAGTCGGTGATCGCCGCCCACTTGGCGCCGTCCCACTGCTGCACCACGGCGGAGCCGCCGCCCTCGTGATCGGCGCAGGACAGCTTCACCGGCGAAAGCAGGCCGGTCATCCCGGCCTTGTCGATCGTGTCCTGGGTGATGTCGAGGTTCTCGAAGCCCCACTGGATCTGCTCGCCGGACAGCGGCTTCTCGCCGAAATTCGCCTGGGCGGTGCGGATCGCCTCGGTGAAGTAGAAGGTGTTCACCAGCGCGCGGTTGTAGAGCACCGTGCCGATGTGCTTCGGATCGGCCAGGCCCTTGCCGTCGGCGTGCAGCTTCTTGATGTCCTCGAAGATCGGCGCGTTCGTGCCGACGCCGGTGATGTTCAGCGACTTGTAGCCTTTGGCGGCGTCACCGGCCGGCACGACGTCGGCCTCGGCCCCCGACCACCAGATCCCGACGAAGCGGTCCATGGGATAGCCGACCGCTGCCGCCTCCTTGATCGCGGTCGAGTTCATGACGCCCCAGCCCCACATGAAGACCCAGTCGGGCCGAAGCTGGCGGCCGATCTGCAGCCAGGTGGCCTTCTGCTCCAGGCCCGGATGGGCGACCGGAAAGGCTTGAAACTCAAAGCCTTCCTCTTTGGCCAAGCGCTCCAAGGTGGCGATTGGCTCCTTGCCGTAAGCGCTGTCGTGGTAGACCAGGGCGATCTTCTTGCCCTGCAGGCTGCCGCCCTCTTGCTCGTTCGCGTACTGCACCATGACGTCGGCGCCGGCCCAGTAGGTGATCGGCAGGGTGAAGACGTAGGGGAAGACCCGGCCGTCGGAGGCGTCGGCTCGGCCGTAGCCCATCGAAAGGACCGGGATGTTGTCCGCGGTGGCGCGCTCGATCAGGGCGTAAGTGATGCCGGTCGAGTAAGGGTTCACCACCGAGGAACCGGTCGCGCCCTTGGCCTTGAGGCGCTCGTAGCACTCGACCCCGCGATCGTTGTTGTACTGGGTCTCGCACTCCTCCCAGGCCAGCTTGACGCCGTTGATGCCGCCGTCGCGCTCGTTGACCAGTTGCAGGTAGTCGTTGAAGCCGTCGGCCAGGGGAATGCCGTTGGGCGCGTAAGGTCCGGTCCGGTAGACCAGCAGCGGCACGAACTGCTCGGCCGCCGAGGCCGGGGGAGCGACCGCCGTACCGCCGATTACCAGCGCGCCGACGGTGGCGAAGGCCAGTTTCCTGAGTTGCATCTCGATTACCTCCCTTGTTCCGCGAAAGCTCTTTTCTCTCTGGCGGCTTCTTCCATCCAAGCTATCACTGCCCTACGACGGCCGCCAATCGGGGGCAGGGTGTCGACCTTCCATCAATAGGGGAAGGGCCAAAGGCGCAGCTTCTCCTTGCCGATCTGCCAGAGGCGAGCCAGGCCGTGTGGCTCGACGATCAGAAAGAAGATGATCAGTGCGCCGAAGATCATGAACTCCAGGTGGGAGACCATCTCCACCGACATCTGCAGCCCGATGGCCGCCGGCACGTTGTTCAGCAGGATCGGCAGCAGGACGATGAAGGCAGCGCCCAGAAATGATCCCAGGATCGAGCCCAGGCCGCCGATGATGACCATGAACAGGACCTGGAAGGAGCGGTCGATTTGGAAGGCCAGGGCCTCGACCGAGCCGGTGTAGACGAAAGCCCAGAGCGCACCGGCGATGCCGATGAAGAAGGAGCTGATGGCGAAGGCCGAGAGCTTGGCCCAGAGCGGCCGGATGCCGATGATCTCGGCGGCGATGTCCATGTCGCGGATCGCCATCCAGGAGCGGCCGATGGCGCCGCGGGTCAGGTTCTTGGCGACCAGCGCCAGCACGGCCACCAGGCCCAGCAGGAAGAGGTACTTGGTGATCGGCGTCGCCTGGGTGCCGGTCAGGAAGATCCCGGGCAGGACCTCGCGCGGCGGTGCGGAGATCACGCCCGAGGGGCTGTAGTTGGTCCACCAGTCGAACTTGTTGAACATCCAGACCAGGAAGAACTGCGCCGCCAGGGTCGCCACGGCCAGGTAGAAGCCCTTGATCCGGAGCGAGGGGATGCCGAAGAAGACGCCGACCGCGGCCGAGCCGAGGCCCGCCAGCAGGAAGACGACCAGCACGTGCAGCTCGGGAAAGGCGGTGGTCAGCTTGTAGGCGAAGAAGGCGCCGCAGGCCATGAAGCCGCCGGTGCCGAGGCTGAGCTGGCCGCAGTAGCCGGTGAGCAGGTTGAGCCCGATGGCGGCCAAGGAGAACACCAGGAAGGGGACGAAGATGGTCTCCAGCCAATACTCGCCGGCCAGCGCCGGCACGCCCAGCACGGCGACCAACAGCAGCAGGGCGATGCCGATCTGGTCCTGGCGGATCGGGAAGATCGCCTGGTCGCTGCCGTAGCTGGTCTTGAACTGGCCGGCCTCGCGGTAGAGCATCGCTTAGTACCCACTTTCAGGATTGACTGCGTCGTCTGATTGCCGAGGCGTCTGTCCGGCTAGGAAGCGGTGCGAAAGCGATGCCCGCGCATCGGTGAGTGCCGCTGACGACGCCGGGCGGGCGCGTCGGCAACCCTGCGGGCGAGCTTTCAAGACTTTCGGGCTGCGTCGCGCGGCCCTTGTGATGCCCCGCATCACGGCGGGCCACTCTCCTAACCGAAAGTCTTGAAAGCTCGTCATACGATGCACTCAATCCTGAAAGTGGGTACTAGACCCTCTCGATGATCTTTTCGCCGAACAGGCCCTGGGGCCGGAACAGCAGGAAGACCAGGGCCAGCATGTAGGCGAACCAGTCCTGGATCGCGCCGCCGAAGAGCGGCCCGATGAAGACCTCGGCCACCTGCTCGCCCGCGCCGATGATCAGGCCGCCGATGATCGCCCCCGGAATCGAGGTGAAGCCGCCCAGGATCAGCACCGGCAGGGCCTTGAGCGCGATCAGCGCCAGGGAGAACTGCACCCCCGCCTTGCTGCCCCACATGATGCCCGCGACCAGGGCCACGATACCCGCCACCGACCAGACGATGGCCCAGATGGTCTTCAGCGGGATGCCGACCGAGAGCGCCGCCTGGTGGTCGTCCGCGACCGCGCGCAGGGCGCGGCCGATCCGGGTGTAGTGGAAGAAGACCGCCAGGCCGATCACCAGCACCGCGCCGACCAGGGCGGCGACCAGGTCGAAGGCGTTGACCAGGATGCCGCCCTCGAAGACTCCCTGGAGCACGAAGAGCGGCTGCTTGGGGATGCCGATGTCGAGCACCTTGACGTCGGAGCCCCAGAGGGTCTGCCCGAAGCCGTCGAGGAAATAGAAGATCCCGATGGTGGCCATGAAGAGAATGATGTGCGGTTGGTTGACCAGGGGCCGTAGGACCACCCGCTCGACCACCACCGCCAGGAGGACCATGACCCCGGCGGTGACCACGAAGGCCAGGGTCCAGTGCAGGCCCATCTCGATGAAGCCGACCATGGTCAGGGCCGCAAAGAGGACCAGCGAGCCCTGGGCGAAGTTGAAGATCCCCGAGGCCTTGAAGATCAGGACGAAGCCGAGTGCGACCAGGGAGTACATCACGCCCTGCAGCAGCCCCGCGATCAGCACTTCGAGGAAATAGGACCAGGCAAAGAAGACCGAGCTGTTGATCGCGGCCAAGCCTTGCAGGCTTAGGCCGATGGCGGCGATGATCAGCGGCAGCGCGATCAGCCAAAGGGTGAGCGGACGGGCTAGGACTGCGTTCATGGCCTTGGACTCATCGCCTCCGGATCAATGGCTGACGCCCAGGTAGGCGTCGATGACGTCCGGGTTGCCGCGCACCTCGTCGGGCGGCCCTTCGGCCAGCTTGCGGCCGTAGTCCAGGACCACGACCCGATCCGAGATGTCCATCACCACGCCCATGTCGTGCTCGATCAGGGCGATGGTGGTGCCGAACTCGTCGTTGACGTCGAGGACGAAGCGGCACATGTCCTCCTTCTCCTCGACGTTCATGCCGGCCATGGGCTCGTCCAGCAGCAGTAGGTCCGGCTCCATGGCCAGCGCCCGGCCCAGCTCGACGCGCTTTTGCAGGCCATAGGGCAGGCGGCCGACCGGGGTCTTGCGGATCGCCTGGATCTCCAGGAAGTCGATGATCCGCTCGACCGCCTCGCGATGGGCGACCTCTTCCTTCTGGGCCGGACCGTAGTACAGCGCCTGCCAGAGGAGGTTGCGCCGCATCTTCAGGAGCCGCCCGGTCATCAGGTTGTCCAGGGTGCTCATGCCCTTGAACAGGGCGATGTTCTGGAAGGTACGGGCGATCCCCAGCTTGGCCGCGACGTGCGGGCGCATGCGCCGGAAGGTCGTGCCCTTGAAGGAGACCTTGCCCTTCTGCGGCTGGTAGAAGCCGTTGATCACGTTCAGCATCGAGGACTTGCCGGCGCCGTTCGGGCCGATGATCGCCAGGATCTCGTGCTCGCGGATCTCGAAGCTGATGTCCGAAAGCGCATTGACGCCGCCGAAGGACAGGCTGATGTCATCGACGCTCAGCAGGACCTCGCCGAGACGCTTGGGCGCCGGCGCCTCTTGGCCTTCTGCTTGCAGGGTCGCGGTTGCTGGCTCCATCCGGTCGTCCTCAGCTGGCCATCTTCATCGCCGGGTAGGTCTGCGCCTCCTCGATCCGCAGGTCGGCCGAAAGCTTGCCGGTGCGGCCGTCCTCGAAGGTCACCTGGGTCTCGATGAAGGCGTGATCGGCGCCGGCGTAGAGCGCGTCGATCAGCGGCTCGTAGCGCTCGGCGATGATCCGCCGCCGCACCTTGCGGGTCCGGGTCAGCTCGCCGTCGTCGGGGTCGAGCTCCTTGTGGAGAATCAGGAAGCGCCGGATCTGGGTGCCAGCAAGCTGCGCTTCGGCGGCGAGGTCCTGGTTGACCTGGTCGACGTGGGCCTTGATCGTCTCGTAGACCCGCTCGTTGGCGGCGAGCTCCTGGTAGCTGGCATAGGGCACGTTGTTGCGTTCCGCCCAGCTGCCGACCGCTTCCAGATCGATGTTGATGAAGGCGGTCACGTAGTCGCGCTCGTGGCCGAAGGTCACCGCCTCCTTCACCTCCGGGAAGAACTTGAGCTTGTTCTCGAGGTATTTGGGCGCGAAGAGGCTGCCGTCCCTGAGCCGGCCCACGTCCTTGGCGCGGTCGATGATCCGCAGGTGCCCTTCCTCGGTGAAGAGACCGGCGTCGCCGGTGTGGACCCAGCCTTCGGGGGTCTTGGCCTCGGCGGTCGCCTCCGGATTCTTGAAGTACTCCTGGAACACCCCGGGCGAGCGGAACAGGACCTCGCCGTCCTCGGCCAGCTTGATCTCCACGTCGGGCGCCGGCCGGCCCACGGTGTCCGCCCGGATCTCGCCGTCTGGCTGCAAGGTGACGAAGACGCTGGCCTCGGTCATGCCGTAGAGTTGCTTCAGGTTGATGCCCAGCGAGCGGTAGAAGTCGAAGATGTCGGGGCCGATGGCCTCGCCCGCTGTGTAGGCGACATGGACCCGGCTGAGGCCGAGGCGATTCTTCAAAGGGCCGAAGACCAGGATCTCGCCCAAAGCGTAGAGCAGGCGATCGGCGGCGGAGACCGGCTGGCCGTCGAGGATCCGGGTGCCGACGCGCCGCGCCACGGCCATGAAGGCGTGGAATATCTTGCGCTTGATCCAGCCGGCATCGGCCATCCGGATCATCACGGTGGTCAGGATGTTCTCGAAGATCCGCGGCGGCGCGAAGAAGAAGGTCGGGCCCAGCTCGTTCAGGTCGTGCATGACCGTGGCGCTGGACTCCGGGCAGCTGACGCAGAAGCCGGCACAGTAGCTCTGGCCGTAGGAGAAGATGTGGTCGCCGACCCAGGCCATGGGAAGGTAGGCCAGCATCTCCTCCCGGTCGGTCAGGCGATCGAAGTCGATGGCATTCTGTGCGGTCCGGATCACGTTCTCGAAGGACAGCACGACGCCCTTGGGCTGGCCGGTGGTGCCCGATGTGTAGAGGATGATCGAGATGTCCGCGCCCTTGCCCTTGCCGACCTCGCCGGCGAAGAACTTCGGGTCCGCCCGGTCATGGTCGCGGCCGCTGGCCAGGACATCGTCGTAGGCCGAGAGGAAGTCTTGCTTGTAGTGGCGCAGGCCACGGGAATCGTCGTAGACGACGGTTTCCAGGCGCGGGCAGCGATCCTTGATCTCAAGCAGCTTGTCGACCTGCTCCTGGTCCTCGGCCATGGCGAAGCGCGCCTCGGCGTGGTCCAGGACGTAGGCCATCTCCTCGGCGACCGCGTCCTGGTACATCGGCACGGGAATGCCGCCGAGGGCCTGGGCCGCGACCATGGACCAGTAGAGCCGGGGCCGGTTGTCGCCGATGATCGCGATCTTGTCGCCGCGCCGAAAGCCCAGGGCCGCCAGGCCGCAGGCCAGCGCCCGGACCTCGCGCTCGACCTCGGACCAGGTCCAAGACTGCCAGATGCCGAGATCCTTCTCCCGCATCGCCGGCTGGTCGCCGCGCGCTTTCGCGTTCCTCAGCAGCAGCTTCGGAAAGGTGTCCTGGTCCTGGCTGTCGGGGACCTGTGCCTCTGGACGGCGCTCGGCCATCAGGCGACCCTCCCGAAGCCGCGGACAGCGGACCACCCGCGACCGGAAGAGGATCGCGGACTCGGATCGAGCACAATACGAGAGCGTGCAGCCAGCGCTGCCATCGAAAACGCCTCCCTGCACCGGTTCTTGTTGAGTTTCGCAGTTTTCGCCGGCCGATCTTGTGTAAGGCAATCGCCCTAACAAGGCAACGGCAATCCCGCCGTTGCCAAGCGGTCTTGGCGCCGGATCGGGGCGTCCCGTCGCGTACTGCCGCGAAGCGCCGGGCGAGGCTTAGGAGGATTCTTAACGATACCTCCTATCCTCTGGGTATCGCGGGAGATCGAGACGCGCGGCCGCCGGTCCGCACTCGATATATCGATCGTTCTGACGGCGGATCCGATGCAGAGAGCGGCAAGGCAGGCCGGGACCCCCGCGGGGGCGTACATAATCCTTTACATCCTGGCCGCGACCCTGGCGATTTGCCGGCCGGGAGCCGCCGAGGCCGAAGACCGCCTGACGATCGCCTTCGCGCCGGAGATCGGCGTCGCGCGCCACTACGAGATCACCCGCAGCCAGGAGCGCAGCGACGGCCGCCGGCTGGAGCGCACCTTGGAGGCCAGGAGCCGCGCCCTGCTGACCCCATTGTCGCGGACCCCGGACGGCTACCTCTACCGCTTCGAGATCACCGAGACCGAGGCGACGGCCCCTGGATCGACCAAGCCCGGATTGAACCGGCTGCTGAGCCGGCTCGCCGCGCTGACGACCGGCGTGCCCCTGGTCTACCAGGCCGACGCCGACGGCAGGCCCGGCCGGCTCACCAACACGGCCGAAGTGCGCCAGGCCTTCCGCGGCATGCTGAGCGAGCTACAGGGACTGGTCCGCAGCCTGACCCAGGCCGGTGTCATCTCTCAGGTCGAGCGACCCAACGTCGAGGCCAACGTCCGGGACATCCTCGCGACCCTGGCGGGCCTCTCCGATGAGGACTTGAGCCGGAGCGTCCTGAAGGAGGTGAGCCTGCTCATGGCCGCGGGCGGTCACGATCTAGCGATCGGCCGCTTCGAGGCCTTCGCGCCGAGCCCCGGCAGCTCCGCGGCCGGCCAGGTCGTGGATGCCGAAGGGCAGCGGGGAATCACCGCGCTGGACCCGGCGAAGGACCGGGCGGTGGTCGAGGTCCGCGTCGTCTACGACCAGGCGCAGGTTGGCGCCGCGGTCGCGCGCCTGGCCGAGCGCCTCGCCGGCGGCAAGGAAGCCGACACGACCGGAAGCGCCGAGGAGTCCGGCCAGGAGAGCCTCCGGGTGACCGAGTCCGGCCGCTACCTGGTCGACCTGGACGACGGCCAGCCGATCGCCCTGCAGCACCGCAGGACCGCCGCCTTCGGCGAGAGGCGCCTGGTCGAGGTGACCAGGATCGGCAGGGTCCGGCCCTGACCCGCGCCGCCGTGCCGACTCGCGCCGGGCGGCCTCGCGATCCGGCAGCTCAGGGCATCTGGACAGACGCCGCCGACTGCTCCATCTTGCGGCGCAGCAAAGGGCCCAGCCGCCAGGAAGGCCGGCACAAAGCGTCTCCGACCGTTTCTTCCCTGCCGATCTGACCGCAGGACGGAAACGCCGGGCGTTTCAGCGGCCCCGCTGGAGAGATCAACCCGAGAACTGGGAGGACCAGGGCCGTGA
>JAAUYI010001522.1_pt1 | contig 16213 bp, 14 predicted proteins | sample 7278041 | NCBI WGS metagenome assembly JAAUYI01 (sample SAMN14350216, study PRJNA611818) | marine sediment metagenome | isolation source: surface marine sediment (0.6m) | place: French Polynesia: Moorea | collected 2018-08
GGTTGGAAACGGGGTAAAGAACTCCTCACCATATGCGCGGTTGCGACTGGCAATACCGCCGGTTTCGGTGGAGCCGTAGACTTCTACTATTCCTGTGTTCAATTTACCAAAGGTTTTGTTGACGGTGGCATCGAGCATGCCGGCCGAGCTGAAAGCCAGCCGCACCGGTAGTTTTTTATCCTGTAATGCCCGGTAGTGAGCCGGAACACTTACCAGAATGGTCGCTTCCTGCTTTTCGGCTGTGCGCGCGATTTCCCCAGGATATTTAGGTGTTTCGAGAGTTACTGGAGCCTCTGAGACAAGCGGAACAACCACGGAGAAAAGCAGACCATAGATGTGGTAGGGCGGAATGGTCGCCAGGATGCAGTCCTTTCTGGTTATGTTATGAGCTTTGACCAGAAAAAGACCTTCTCCAATGATGTTTGCAGCCGTTTTTGACCATATCTGGGGTGCACCGGTGGATCCGCCGGTAAATATTTTCAGCAGTTCCGCTCCTGGTGCAACGGCAAAATCCGTGAGCCTTGCCAAGTTAGCCGAAGTTCGTGGCGAAATGGTTTTCAAATCATCATGGAAATTCCTGGAGCTATCGGTGATAACGATAGTAAAATCGGCTGCCTGCCTGGCTGCCTGCAAGGCTTTGTCAGAGAGTGCATAGGGTAGTAAAAGCGTTGGGCCGCCACCAAGAGAGGCGAGAAGTGCTGCTGCAATAATAGCCCGATTTTCAGCAGCCAGACAAACAATTTTTTCTCTGTGACTGATATCTGCCAGTTTGGCCTGAATGTCAGCGGCCATGCCATACACCTCAGCAAAAGTAGCTCCACCTCTTATAAATTCCGCTTCCGGATGTTGCGGTCCCTCTAGCAGCGAGTGTATCGTCCGGGTTGTCTCTGCTGAATAGTCAACGTCCATGCCTATTTATCTACACTTTTACCAAAAGAGAGGTTGCTCAGGCTTCTATCGCGAGGCTGAAAGGTGTTTTCGGCCATCTCTTTCATTACCACTTCTTTAAAAAGCCTGGCCATCTTAATTGACTGCGATTCTTCCTGATAGAAGGTTTTCCAGGCGTAGTCAAGTAGTTCCTGCAGTCTCTGGGGGCTCATATGCTTTGGCTGGTAGACCACCTTGTCCGCCCCATATTTATTCCAGTCATGGGTGAGGATGCGATTTTCCCTGCTTAGGTCAGCATATGCCTTGGTGTGGGGAAATGGGGTCAACACCGTGAATTCTGCCAGGTCTAGCTCAATTTCAAGGAGAAAATCAACCAGTCGCTTAATGAAGTCCTCGGTATGATCATCGAGTCCTAGTAGTATGGTTCCTTCCACGCCGATACCGTGATCATGGTAGCGCTTTATTCGTTCCTTGATGTAATCGGAAGTATCAAAAACAGCCTGATAAACGTACCAGGCACCAGCTTGAGCGGCCAGGTCGAGAACCTCCGACGTATCCTCGATGGGATGTGAACACCAGTGCTTTTTGAGGGGGATCATCTCCCGAAAAAGATCCTTTTCCCATTGGGTGTCCTGGGCAAGGGAATTATCGACGATGAAGAGTCGGTTGTTATCAATTCCTGCCATCTCTTCGACGGCCTTGTCGATGGGCCGAGGTCGAAACTCTCTGCCACCCAGATATGACACAGCGCAGGGGTAACAGTTGAAGCGGCAGCCTCGTGAGGCATGCACCAGATCAACCATTTGCACACCCTTATAGTTGTAAAGCTGGCGGTCGAGGATATCCCTGCGGGCTGGACCGATCATGGCTATATCGGGTCGGTCATCGATGAAATCGTAGCACGCTTGCAGCCTGTTATGGCGAAAATCATCAAGGATCTGTTCCATGCGACCTTCTGCTTCACCCAGAAAGACTGCATCGCTATGCTCCATGGTTTCCTCAGCATGCAGCATGGTGGCGATGCCGCCAAAAATCACTTTGACCCCCTTGCGTCTATAGATATCAGCAATTTCCCAACCACGTTTTACCTGAACCGTAAGCATCATCGAGATACCGACGAAATCAACGTCATCGTCAAAATCTATAGTTTGGAGGTTTTCATCGATAAACTCGACATCCACATAATCAGGAAGTGCCGCTGCAAAGACCACAGGACCATGCGGGGGAAGGTGAAACTCCGTTTGATTATCAAGTTTGGCCCACTTGGGGTAAATTAATTTAAATTTCATTACAGCCTATCAGCACTGAGTAATTTCATTTTGAGAGTATAGCCCGCGACTCCATAACTATGCAGCTCGAGGTGCTCCGGGATGATGGCAGACATAATGTCAAGGCAGGATTTGCCGATAACTGAAAGATCTATGTCCTGCTCTGCACTATAACGACGAATCTGCCAGCAGTCATCTTGGTAATCATTACTACCTGGTAGAACGTCGGTTATCCGACCATTGTCATCGGTGTAACGACAGACTGTATCCGGAGCATTCGTTACGCCAAGTATGAGCATACCCTGGGGTGGCCGGAAGATCGTCCGGATGTCTCTCATCATGCCTTTAGCGAAGTTTGGATTGTCGAAGGGTGGAACTGCCCGATGAACCTCAAATCTCTCATCATTGTAAAAATCGGCCTCAAAAAGAGTAAATCCTTCAATGGTGAGCAAAGCTGTATGCAGAGCATTCTCATCAAGATTGGTAATGCCTATTACCGTGGTGCCTATGCCGTCGATTCTGGTAAATTCAAGTGAATGAACAAACTGCCATTTATCCTGAGGAAAAATGGAGCCACATACTGCATTATCCTGTCTTGCCTGTGAAGAAGTAAGAGCCGGTGGAGCCTGGTGTTTTCCAGAAGCACAGCTGCTCAGGATCGTCAGCAGAGCAATGAGAACGAAAGGTTGCTTCATGGTGAGTTAAAAACCGAGGCAGGGATGTTCTTGTTAAGAATTCTTTCTGAAAAGGACATGTGGGTATAGGCTTCCGGTCCTTCGAAAATTGTGACACTGTCAAGGAGACCCTGCTGATCAGCCAGTTTGAGTTCTATTTTGTTGATCAGGTTGGCCATCATAGCATCTTTCGGAAGCAACAAGACCGTATGCTGGTCGGGGAAAGTTACCGTAAAAATGTCATTTTCGCGGAAACGACCATCGAGCCAGTTGCTGATCTCTGTGAGTACCACCTGCATTGCATCCAGACGCATTCCCCGGTCGGCGACGAATTTGCCATCTTGCTCGGTATACTTCTGGATACTACCGTCGTGCATCAATAGAATTGACGGGATTGGCGAGTGATATTCCCAACGTAGCGACTGCGGTGCGGCGAAGACGAAGATACCAGTGGAGATCAGCGGTTTTTTCAGAATCTTGAGATGTTTCTCCTGGGTAAACTCTGCTTGAATAGTCTGAATGGCTATCTGCTGTTCAGCCGCCCCAACCGGCCAACTAGGGATAACGAGAAGTAAGCAGATTATTGGAATTAAAAAAGCTTGTTTCATCAGAACATACCGCCATTTACGGAAATGACCTGGCCGGTGATATAGGAAGCGTCATCGGAGCAAAGAAAGCGGACAACCTTGGCGACCTCCTCTGCCTTGCCGATTCTGGCCATGGGAATCATTTCCTTGATCTGTTCCTTGGGTGCCTTGTCTATCATTTCCGTTTCGATGAGACCCGGTGCCACAATGTTCAGCCTGATACCAAGCCTGGCGACTTCGGCGGCAACCGATCTGGAGGCTGCATTCAGGCCAGCTTTGGCGGCCGCATAGTTGGCCTGACCACGGTTGGCCATGAGTGAACTGGCTGAAGAGATGGATACAACAGCACCCTGGCGCTTGCGCACCATCTTTTCTATCACCGGACGGGTCATGTTGTAAAATCCGTTGAGTGAAGTATCGATTACCGATTGCCAGTTTTCCGTTGACATCATCATAAACAAACCGTCGGCGATGATGCCGGCATTGTTGACTAGGATGTCTATTCCTCCCAGCCGGTCACCAATATCGGTGACGACCTTCTCCGTCGCTGCGCCGTCCCTGACGTCAAACTGGTAAATCTCGCCCTGGCCGCCGGCATCTTCCACCATGACCAAAGTCTGTTGGGCACCATCTTTATCACCCATGTAATTAACAACAACATAGGCACCGTCGCGAGCAAGCTCAATGGCGATGGCTCGGCCAATACCTTTACTGGCGCCGGTGACGATAGCGATTTTTTTGGTGTTTTCAGCAGTCATTATAGTCACGCCTGATAGAGTTGAAGGATAAGGGTGGCAATGAGTTTGTCGCCATAGTGCAATTTACAGGTTACTTCCCGAAGGTTGCCAAAGTTATGAGTATTTTGGGCGCTGGCGGTAATAACTTTGTCATAGGGAAGATAGTCGATATGGAATTCCGCTTTTTTAATGCCCACCAGCCAGCCCATTTTTTCTGAGTCACGCCCTCGGCTTTGCACCCTGTCCCAACCGTTGCATACGCCGGCGGTTTGAGCAGCCAATTCTACGAGAATCAAGGCAGGCACCCCTTTCTCCTCAGCCATCGGCCAGGAGCGTGATGGCTGGCAGAGTGTCACCGCATGATTATTATCTACCTCGACAACCTCTTTTACCAGCAGCATATTGTCGCGATGCGGCAGGAGGTCTTCCAAGGTGAACTTAGAAAGTGGTAATGTCGTTTTTGTCATAATTTATAGACAGGCGGGGCTTCGGGCAAGACGTATGAGATACAGGTTCCTGCTTCATCCCGGCTCATTGATCTTCTGGTGGACGGCTTCAAGAGATAACGTATTCTGGCAGATTTCGCCATCAAATTCAAATGGCAAAATCAGAGTGGATTTATCTGGGCATCTCGTTTAAAGTCCTGGTGGTGATCCCGGCTTTGTGTGTATCTTGATAAGGCAAGCCGTGCCTGGAGATGGCGTAAAGAATAAAAAACAGAAAACATTTAACGGTCTGTTTGATTGGAGCGGACGAGAATATCCATATCGCAGGAAAATCGCATATTATGTCAACACTGGTAGAAGAGCTAAAAGTTAAGCTTATATCGATCTTGAACCTTACCGATGTCAAACCTGAAGATTTTGACGAGCACGCTCAACTGGTTGGCGGTGAGCTTGGTATCGATTCCATAGATGTTCTGGAAATGGTTGTAATGGTTGAAAAAGACTATGGAATAACCATCAACAACCAGGAAGTAGGCCAGAAGGTTTTTTCAACGTTGGCAAACCTTGCCGAATATATTGAAGAAAATTCACCCTAGAAATCCTCTTGACTTTGCCATCAGTTTATATCGGCGGTATCGGCCTGATCTGTTCACTGGGAGGGAACCCGGAGGCTGTGGAGCATGCTCTCAGGCGGAATAGAAGTGGTATTCGTCCCCTGAACCTGTTTGATCTTCTCCATGGCGAACCATTGCCCGTCGGTCAGGTAGATGCGCTTACCGAAATATCAGCTTTGCCACGAACCCATAGGTTGGCGCAAATTGCTGCCGACCAGGCCCTGAAAGGAATAGGTGAACCGCCGGAAGCTATTATTCTGGGAACGACCACGGGCGGTATTCTCACCACCGAGCAATTGCTGCGTGAGAAAGAGCAAGAGATATTGGCCTACCGCTACCACGGCCTGCATTCGGTTAGTGATTATCTTGCCGGTGAATTTGGTTGTTCAGGGCCGGCCCTGACCGTTTCTACTGCCTGTTCATCCGGGGTGGTAGCCCTGGCCATGGGATTGGCCATGTTGCGACGTGGCCGGGTGCGAACTGTCCTCGTCGGTGGTGTAGATTCTCTTAGCAGACTGACCTATTTTGGTTTTCATTCGCTGCAGCTGGTTGATCGCAACGGCTGCAAGCCCCTGGATCTGAATCGCCAGGGTATGGCTGTTGCTGAAGGAGCGGGTATGCTCTTGCTCACCACTGATCCGGCGGCGGCCACTCATGGTGAATTACTTGGTGCCGGTCTGTCCTGTGACGCCTACCATCCTGCCGCACCTCACCCAGAGGGGGAAGGGGCATTTATGGCCATGCAACGCGCTTTGCGCGATAGCGGTCTCAACCTTGAAGACGTCAGCTACGTAAATCTGCATGGGACGGGAACTCCGGACAATGATCTGGCCGAGTCCAAAGCTGTTAATAAACTCTATCCCGATGGTCATCCACCGTTGTCGTCGATTAAAGGCGCCACCGGTCATAGCCTGGCAGCAGCCGGAGCAATAGAAGCGGTGGTTGCGGCCATCTGTGTTTCCGCAGATCTGTTGCCTGCTAATACCGGTCTGCAGACGCTTGATACAGAACTTGACGTTGAGCCGGTGCGGCAACCCGAGACAGATTCTGTCGACGTCGTGCTTGCCAACTCCTTCGGGTTCGGCGGCAACAATGGTTCTCTAGTGCTTGGCAAACCTCGCACCAAAAATAGCAACACCAGCCGACAGTTGCGTCGCGGCTTTGGTATTCACGGATATTGTTGTTTGAGCGGGGCAGGCAAGACGGCAGAAACCATGGGCGGACTAACCTCGGGTGGGGCTGTTGCCGGTAGAGCGGAGCTTGAAAAAATATCCGAGGGGCTGCCTTCCCGTCTGGTTCGCCGCTTGAAACGGTTGCCGCGCATGACCCTGGCGCTTGCAACCGGAGCTTGTGAAAATGCTGGCCTCGACGGCTCGAAGTTTGATTCAGTCTATATGGGCACCGGTTGGGGAGCGTTGTCCGAGACCCATGATTTTCTCGAACGTCTCAATGATTCGGAAGAACAGTTTCCAAGTCCAACCGATTTTGTCGGCTCCGTGCACAACGCCCCCGCCAGTCAGGTTGCCATGATGTTTTCAGCAACAGGCGATAATATCACCACCAGCGGCGGTGACTATTCCTTTGAGCAGGCTTTGTTGAGCGCGGAGCTAATGTTTGAAGGTGACGAGGTTTCAGAGAGCCAGGCACTTCTTATCGGCGCGGATGAGGGACACGATCGTTTTTCCAGGATTTTTGATCAATCTGTCGCGACTCAAAAAGAGCTGGCCGATGGCGGTGCTGCTTTCTGCCTCAACAGGGAGACAAAAGGAGCCAGGTGTCGTATCACCATTCCATTTTACCAGCGAAGCACTACTGTAAAAGTAATAGATATGCTGGTGAAAACTCTGGTCGACCGACAACAGGGAGAGCCCAAAATTGTTGCAGTGCTGGCTGGTTTACCAGGAGCCTTGCGCGAGCAGGCTGAAGGTCAGCTCAAAAAGTTTCATCAGCTTTCCTCGTTAGCGGCGCCGGTAATTGACTATCGAAAATTCACCGGCGAGTTCGCCTCGGCTTCAGCACTAGCCACGGCTTTGGCCGTTTCCTTCGTGGAAACAGGTAGCGTCCCGGGTATCTTGACAGATGGTGCTGATATCGTGGTGGAACGACACAAGCACTCCATACTGATTCTCGGTCTCGGTCAATATATTACCGCAATGGAGCTGACTGCCTGATGCGAGTGCTGCTTATCTCACCTAACACGCTGACTGCGCCCTATCCGGTTTACCCGTTGGGACTTGACTATGTTGCCAGTGCCGTTGGACAAAAGCATGAATGTGAAATTGCTGATCTCAATGTAATCAATCGTGCTGAGTTGGAGAAGATTCTGGCAAAGTTCAATCCAGAAGTTATTGGCCTATCCTGCCGCAATATTGACAACACCGATGTGTCTGATTCCCAGTATTTCGTCGATGGTTATGTCGGTTTGGTCGCCTGGCTGCGAGAGCGTTCACCTGCGGTGATTGTCTGCGGTGGCAGTGGTTTTACCATTATGCCTGAGCAGGTATTGGCTGCTCTGGGCGCAGATTACGGCATCATCGGTGAAGGAGAACGATTCGGGCTGTTGCTGGATGCTCTGCAAAACAACGAAAACCCGGAGGACATCGGGGGGGTGATCTCAAAGGCACATCCAGCAAAGCCAGCTTTCCCACAACCGTGGGAGGGGGAGCGGGAACGTGGTTTTGCTGGTGACTCTCCGCATCTGCGTTTTTATCTCGACCGGGGCGGCATGCTCAACCTGCAGAGTAAGAGAGGCTGCTGTTTTAAATGTATTTATTGCCCGTATCCTGCCATCGAGGGTAGGAGACACAGGTTGACAGCACCGGAGAAGGTCGCCCAAATGGCCCTGGAACTGCAAGATGCCGGGGCCAAATATTTTTTTATCACCGACTCGGCCTTCAATTCCGATATCGATCACAGCTTGGCAGTAGCTGAAAGCTTCAAGACTACCGGTGTACATATTCCCTGGGGAGGTTTTTTCGCACCGGTCAAGTTACCTGTCCATTACTTCCAAGAAATGGTAGAGGCTGGACTCACCCATGCAGAATTCGGTACGGAATCAATGTCTGCAACGGTTCTGAAGAACTATCGGAAACCATTTGGTGTGGACGACGTCTTCACTGCCCACCAAATGGCCGTCGATGCCGGAGTGCATGTGGCGCACTATCTGCTCATGGGCGGGCCGGGGGAGTCGCCGGCAACTGTTGCTGAAACGCTTAACAATATCGACAAGCTTAAGAAAACCGTGCTGTTTTTCTTTTTCGGTATCAGAATCTATCCGCAGACACCACTCTATGCCATAGCGCTGGAGGAGGGGAAAATAGCTGCAGACACTGACCTGCTCAAGCCAGTGTTCTATCAAGCCGATGAAATCGATTTGGCCACCATCGAAAGGATGGTCAGCGAACGGGTGGGCAAAAGGATCAATTGTGTTGTAGGTTCCGGCGGCAGCGGTGGTGCCGATATGGTGGCCAGAATGCATGAGAAGGGCTACGTCGGACCATTGTGGGAGTATCTTGTTCGTTAGAGCCATTTGCAAAACTATCTTTTCGCCCACACTCTTCGTTATGCTTAAAATTTTATCCTCGGAATATCCATTATATGCCTGTGGTAAAATTTTTCGCATGCCTCGATTTTGGACGAAAATCTTACTTTTGCAAGAGGCTCGTTAGACTGGAATTTTTTCTAACTGCCGGGCCTTTGGGAGGAAGCTTTGCTTGTTTTCCTGATATGCTTTGGTCAAAATATGTAGTAGCATTTTTTACTTGTGCTGGTTGTTTTATGCAAAAATGAAAATAGAAGCCCAAAAAATAATTTGTGCTGAATTTGAAGCAGATTTTTTTGAATGCGATGGTGAACTCAAAATCGGAATCGCCTCTGAAACATTGGGGCAACTCCCGATAAATGGCTTACGACATTCTCCAACAAAAGAAACTTCAGGTTGGTACATTTGGTGTGGGGAAGAATTTTCTCAAGAACCAGATTTTTTTAAACCGTTATGTGCAAAACATTTAGAAAACTATCTACCTGAAATTGATAAATTTTTGGGGCTTCCTCCAGGCTATCGTTTTCTATTCGATGGTTCTTTCACCGATGTATGGTTTGACCAAGCATTATTGGACATTTAGGCAGCGGTAAAGAGTATGTCAACCCAATTAGCCGGACGGAAAGATACATCTTTGCAAAATTGAAAAGCAAAATTTAGAATTTCGTTGGGTTACCAAGCTCGTGCCGTCTGCTCGGTTTTCATGAACCGAGCTTTACCAGGAGTCGAGGTATCAAACATGGGACGAACTTCATCTTTTCCTCAAAGAGTGTTGATCATCGGTTCCGGCATTGGCGGATTGAGCACGGGTATTATTCTTGCCAAACATGGATGTGAAGTAACCGTTCTGGAAAAGAACAACTATCCCGGCGGTCTGATGCGCAGCTATCGTCGCAATGGAATAGACTGCTCCGTTGGCGTGCATTATCTAGGTTCACTGGATAAGGGTCAGATTCTCCATTCATTCTTTGACTATCTTGGAGTTACGGATGTAATCCCCGTCAGCAGAATGGGAAATGAGGGAGTAATAGACCGCTACATTTTCGATTCTCCTGATACTCATCCACCATCATTTGATATGCCCACGGGAATTGATTCGTATGAAGACAATCTCAGACGATCCTTTCCCGAGGACGAAGCAGCCATTACTCCCATTCTTGCTTCAGTCCGTCGGGCGGCAACTCAGCTGCACGGGCTCGAATTTCTTCGCAGCGGCGACAGCGATTTCTCTCTTCTAGACCAGACCCGACCACTGGGTGAAATACTTACCGATCATCAGTGCTCGCCGGGCCTGCGAAGCGTGCTTGCCATTCCAGCCTGCTGGCTGGGGGTACCGGCGGAGGACTGTCCGGTTTATTATCACAATATGGCGCTAGCCTCCTATGTCTCTTCCTCCTGGCGGTTAGAATGCAGTGGCTCGAATATGGCCGAAGCTTTCGCCGGGCGTCTGCGTGAGCTCGGTGGCAGGATTATAACCGGAGCAGAGGTCAGTAAGATAGAGGTTAAATCACGTGTTATCAAAGGGGTCCAGCTCAGCACAAAAGAAAGGCTGACAGCTGATACCGTCATAGGGGCAATACACCCGAAGGTTATCCTGGGCATGCTCTCACCAGGTGATGTCAAGCCTTCTTATTACCAGAGGATCAGCGGTCTGACCGACAGCCATGGCATTTTTTCCGTCCATGCGTTGGTGGAGAAGAACAGACATGCAGAGTTATCCTACAATATCTTTAAAGTTGACACCGATAGCCATGGCAACGTGCCTGACCTGCGCTACTACCAGATCCGTAGATGCAACAGTGAAAAGCACAACCTCCTCTCCATTCTGACCTCGGGGAAGGAGTATCTCTGGCAGCCTTGGCAAGATACTATCAGTGGCCAGCGGGGGAGGGCTTATGTTGATTTGAAGGAGAAGCGTGCCACCGACTTGATAGCTGAAGCAAATACCTTGCTGGGTGATCTAGGTAATATAGAAATAGTCGATATCTATACCCCGTTGACCATGCGTGACTGGGTGAACAGCCCCGGTGGCAGTGCCTACGGGGTCCTGCGCTCAGCCAGCCAGATCATGGCTACGGCACTGTTGAGCCGGACAGCGGTAAGGGGACTCTACCTCAGTGGCCAGAGTGTTCTAGCCCCGGGAATGATTGGCACAATCATGGGATCATTCAACACAGTTAAACATATCCTTGGTGTCGAGGAATTCAGAGCTCTTGTGGATATTTAATAATGGTGGAATCACGGTACTGGCTGCAGATTTTTTAAGACGAATATCTATGTTGTTGAATGCTAAAGGTAGTAATCCAGAGGCTACAATTTCCTGGGGTTAGTGATGATTCGGTTGTTGATTTTTATAGTGGCAACGTTTTTCTTTCTGCGCATATCCTGGCGGGCTTTGAAAAATCGCAGAACTCACGGTTTCTATAGGTTTTTCGTTTTCGAGATCATCCTTGTTCTTGTTTTGCTAAATCATCCCTATTGGTTACTTGACCCTTTTACTCCTCTTCATCTGCTGTCCTGGTCGTTACTCCTCGTTTCGATCATTTTCATATTCCAGTCAATCAAAATGCTGAGAACGAAAGGAGGATATGGTGAACGGTCAACAATGCCTGAAAACTTTACCTTTGAGAATACCAGTCGAATAGTGGAGGAGGGGATCTATCGTTACATCCGCCATCCCATGTACAGTTCCCTGCTTTTTTTGGCATGGGGTGCTTTCTTCAAACATGTTTCTCTGCTGACTATAATCCTGGTGCTTACAGCTAGCGGTCTGCTCATCGCGACAGCCAGAGTTGAGGAGCGTGAGAATATTCTTCATTTTGGTAAGGATTACGAAGAATACCGAAAGCGGACAAAAATGTTTATCCCCTGGCTATTCTAGAGCCCGTTATTGAAAAAAAGCAGCTCTCCAGGATACTTTAATGGGTAGCGGAGAGAGTTCTTGATGAGCTCAGACGACGGTCAACATGATCCAGCCGACGGAGAACCTACCAGACTCCGGCACCATGCCTAGAATACGGTCGCCGTGTCGTAAGCTGCCTGAGGAAAATAATTCCTCCAACATGATGAAAAAAGAGGCTGCACCGGTGTTTCCTTTAGTTGTGAGGTTGGTAAACCATTTCTTCTCGGGAATGGCAAAACCCATGGTATGCAGCTCGTTTAGCAGCGGTTCCCGGAAATATTCGGAGGAGATATGGGGAAGAAACCAGTCAACTTTGTCGGCCTCGAGTTTGTGTTTGGCTATGGTCAGGGGCAGGCTTTCCTCGAGGATCACTGGAATGATTTTTTTATTTAATAATCTGGCATCCTGCTTGATTGTCAAAATCCCCTGGTTTTCCAAGCCGGATTCAAGACCGCTTTCCCGCCAACCTGTAAGACTGCCATCTTCGCGCTTTATCGCACCGGCATACATGCAGGCATCCAGTTGGTGAGCATGAGAAGTGATTTCGATCCAGTCAATCTGCAGGCTCAGCCCGGATTTTGCCGGTTCTTTTTCAATCAGGACTGCTCCCGCGCCATCGGAGAGCATCCAGCGGAGGAAATCCGCTTCAAAGGAGAAAGCTCCATGGCTCTGGTCCTGTTCTCGTCGTCCCTGTTTACCATTAATCATTTGAAAAAAATCTTCCCTGAGAAATGAGGAGGCGATATCGGAACCGGTGGCCACCGCATTGGAGGTCTGGCCCAGGGCAACGGACATTGCCCCGTACTTCAACGCAGCAAGACAGGTAAGACAAACGCCTGAAGTCGAGATAACCTCGCAGGGACCACATTGCAGCTCGCCATGTACCATTGAGCCATGTCCGGGAAGCAGCTGATCAGGAGTGGAGGTGCCGCAGCAGAGGCTTTCTATTTTTGCTTCGTCGAATGCCAGACCTCGTATTGCCGCTGCAGTCAGCTGAGCGTTGGTGTAAGTGGCCTCACCTGTCTCGGGATCAAGGGCATAGTATCTGGTGAGGATACCATTGTTGGCGAGGATGATTCGTCTGGTTTTAGCGGAAATTTTGTGCACTTTGCCAAGATAGTTATCGAGCTGGTCATTACTCACGGGAGCACCCGGCAGAAGTGCGGAGATAGAAGTGATAAAAGCATTCATGGTTTAGAACCTTACTGTTGAAAAACTGACATAAAAACAAAAAATGGGAACTTCTCTAAAGCCGCTAGCTTAAACCTACTGCCAAGGTACTTATCCAGTTCTGCTGGGCTAGATTGTCGCAGTTTTATGGCTTTTGTCAAGAAGGTCGGCATAGTGGAGGTAAAACTGCTTCTCATCGAGTTTGGTTGCTGTGACCGCGTTGGTCAGTGTATAGAAATCTAGGTTATGGTTTGTTATCTGTGCCTGCATCTGTTGATGCAGGGGGGTTCCCGGCAAGGGGGTCAATACTGTTATCATTGGCAAATCGATGGTGTTTTTCTCCAGATAGGAGCGGAGACGTTCAAAATCGTCTTCGTCATATTGTGGTGAGATGATAAAATCGCCGACTATACTGATGCCCAGTTCATTGAGAATCGCAATAGCCTCGGTGTTGACTTTTGTGGTATTGGCCTTGTTCATGGCTGAGAGCATTTGATTTTTGGTTTCTTCAAAACCAATGACCACGGCTCGTAGTCCTGCCTGTTGCCATTCTTTCATCATCTCCGGATGGCGGACCACCGTATCTGAACGGATATCTGCCAGGAATTGTTTGTTGAGATTTGCTTCCACCAGAGCCTGCCCGAGAGCCCTGGCTCGGTCAATATCGCCGAAGGTATTAGCATCAACGAGTCTTATCACTGGTATGTTCTGCAACAGGTTGATTTCCCGTATAACCGTGTCGATGGACTTAGTCAGATAACTGCCGCCGGTCTGTTCATTTATGCAGCAGAAACCGCAGCGATGGCTACAGCCAAAGGCGGAGGCAACGAATCCCATATTAATTCCTAGTTTTTCAAGAATATAGTGGGATCTGTATTGGCTTACCAGCTCGTAGGCTGGAGGCATGTCTTCGACGAGGTCGGCGGAGGTGTTGTAGTGCGGAGAATAGGAAAGTTCCCGGCCTGGATTCGTCGGGATAACTCCAGGGATAGAGACAGCTGCGGCGATACCGCTGTTTAGGAGGGTTACGAGCTCATAAAAGATCTTCTTACCGAGGCCGACGACGATATAGTCGATACAGTCACGATTGAAAAAGTGGGGGTCATTGCTGGCATGGATACCGCCGACGACCACAATGGGATTTTCCAGGCTTTTCATTTTAGCAGCAAGTTCCAGCATGGTGTTGGCCTCGCAAGTTACTCCGGTGATCCCAACCACATCAGGGGTGAAACCGTTGACCGCCTCATCTAGACTGCCAGGAGCCGCTTTTAAATCGACAATACGCACATCATGTTGGTGGAGATTGCCCGCCAACTCCTCTAAAGCAAGGGGTTCACCCCGGAAAATCTGTTTAAGGGAAGTAATACCGTAGCGTTCTTCCGGAATGCTCCGACCACAATTAGGTGGGTTAATAAGCAGGACGTTCATGGTTATCCGTTATGGTATCAACTGTTCTTTTGAATATATTCGGCAAGTGTTGCCAATGATTGCATTACTACCCTGGTGGTGTTTTCCGAATCCATTCTAACGCCGTACTCCTGTTGTATGGTGACGGCTATTTCCAGAGCATCGATAGAGTCAATGCCCAGGGGAGAGTCAGGCCCAATTAGTGGGGCATCGCTAGGGATATTGCTTTTGTCGATATCGACGAGGTAACAGGTAGTACAGATCAGTTCCAGCAATTCTTATTCAAATGGTTTCATGTAGTCCGTTGAGCAGATTGAATGATGTCTATCCAAGCTGAAACTATATTCGTGAACGTGATAGTTTCCAGGCAAAAATGATAGTTAGAAGAAAAAAGAGGGTTAGCCTGCCCAGATCACCTCCGGTTGCAGGAAGAGAATAGCCACGCACCAGCAGGTCTTGGAAGGCGTTTAGGCCCCAATTAAGCGGCGAAATTATACTTAGCTGCTGCATGATCTCAGGCATGGCATACACCGGTACCATTACTCCGCCGATGGCAGCGGCAGTTACTACAAAACAGGCACCAACCGCCGAAGCCTGCTCGTAACTATTGCAGACAATCCCCAGAAAAATTCCAATACTACAGGCAGCAAGGCTTATCAGGATGATTGTAATTAGTACACCAGTATAATTCTGGGAAATACCAAACTGAGGCAGGCCGATTCGTGGAAAAAGAAAGAGGCCAATGAGGCATACCAGGAGAAACTGACTGAGGCAAACAACGATGTAGGCCAGCACTTTTCCTCCGAAAAGTTGCAACTGCGTTACAGGTAGGGAGGCGAGGCGAATCCAGATACCCGATTTTCTTTCCTGAAGGATGGTGCCGGCAATGGGAATGACCGTGAAAAACATCCCGAAAATAGCCCAGGCCGGCACATTTTGTTGGACCGGATTGTAATTGACTGTCTTCAGACCGGTTTGACTCTTATCCTCCCGAAGAGTTAAGATCGGCCGCTCAAGTCTGTCACCATATTCCTGGGAAAGCCGATATCTTTGTTTTTTCGGAACTCCAATGGATTCCAAAAGTGTGTCCAGTTCTTTGCCAAGATGCTCGACTTTTGTCTCCATGGCAATGGTTTCCAAGGCAATCTGAAATTGGGCTCTTATGCCTGAGCGAAATCCAGGCATGACGCCGGGGTCAAAAATAAGGGTGACTGACGCAGGTGGGGATGGTTGTTCTCCTACGGTAGTATCATTCAGAAAGAGTTGTTCCGCCTGAGCGAGGAACTTAAGAGAGGTACCATCTTCGATAATTACGCCTATCTGATATTCTCCGGTGGCCACCGCTTTTTGAAGTTTGTCTTGGCTATTTTGCTCGGTGTCCAAAGCGATGATTTCAATATTGCTTTTATCCAGGCCCTGACGCAGTGAGCTGCCCACTATACCCCCGTCCAGGTCAAGAAGGAGTATCTGAGTTTTTTTCTGGCCGGTAAGCTGCATGACGTTTTCCTGGACCAGAGTGATGATAGTTACTAGAAGTGCGGGCATGATGAACAGAATGAGCAGTCCTGTACGATCCCTTCTCAGCAGCAGTAGTTCTTTGGTTGCTATGGTGATGATGTTTTGCATAAAAACGAAAGTTGCGAAATTTTGCCTACCGGATGGTGTCTTTTTGCATGTTCGACTCCTTGGTTCCAGATCAGCCTAAGAACGCAGCACTGTGTTGAGTATACTTGGCTGTAAATGCTTTTTGGACAGACTGGAGCGTGTTTGCGGTTTTATGTTATTTTTTCTAGAAAAAACTCTACGTATCCCGAAGCTGGCGGCCTGTCAAGCGAAGAAATAGTTCTTCCAGATTATTGCAGCCGCTATTACGCAAGAGATCAGCAGGCGCACCAAGCTTGACAATTGTGCCGCCATCCATGATGCCAATTCGGCTGCACAGTTCCTGGGCTTCCTCCATGTAGTGTGTGGTGTAAATA
>JAAUYI010072235.1_pt1 | contig 16213 bp, 11 predicted proteins | sample 7278041 | NCBI WGS metagenome assembly JAAUYI01 (sample SAMN14350216, study PRJNA611818) | marine sediment metagenome | isolation source: surface marine sediment (0.6m) | place: French Polynesia: Moorea | collected 2018-08
ATTTAATCCCTAACTCCTGTTCGCGCTTAGCCGGAGCGGAGCGAGGAACTCCTGACTCCTGACTCCTAAAACTAGAAAACTTTGTACCTCACAAGTATGGGAACTGCTATAGTATGGTCAACCAAGCTTATAATTTTTCAGAGTAACAATTAAAAAATGAAAGATTTATTGTCATTTAGTTCACCCATAAAAAAATGGTTATTGCTAATGGGGGTTTCCCTACTTATAAGTTCGTTTTGGATGTCTGTTTTTTATCCTGGACTTCCTAACTCCGATGCACTTTATCAATGGAAACAAGCAACCGAAAATTTTTATACAGATGTACATCCTATCGGGGTTACTTTAATCATGAGAGCCATTATTGTTCTTTTTCCTAATTTAGTGGCTGAGCAACAAATGGCTATTTTATGCTTTTTACAAGGAGTGATTTTATGGTTGACTTTATTTTATGCTACTGAAATTTTTATCACTAATACAAATATAAAATTAATTGTTAATATTCTTCTTCCATTTTATTATCCTCTTTGGACATTTTCTATCAGTCCGATTAAAGATATTTGGTCACTTATCTGGTTCTTCTTATTGATAACAACTCTTTATCAAATTCTCAAAGATAGACGTTCTAATAATCATCAAAAATCTTTTTTGCACAATGGTTTACCTTTAGGAATCATCTTTTTATTGAGCCTGTTTTCTGTTTTAACTCGCCACAATATCTTTTTATCTATGTTTCTTTTAATGATTTATGTTTATATCATTTCCTACTTTTTATTTAGTTTATCTTCTTCCAATCGAAAAAAACAATACTTCATCATTTTTTTGATGATCTTGGCTTTATTTACTTCCAGAGCGATCGGTAATTTTTATTATGGTAATAGCCATTTAAGCCCTCAAGAAAGGGAAGAGTTTGCTTCTTCTCTTTCTGCTTTCAACAAACAACTAACCTCTCAAGAAAAGATGAATTTTTATTTTTCTTTGGAATTGATTGGAACTTTACATTTTACTGAAAAAAATATCAATGATTTAAACTTTCTTAAATCTCCTGATCAGTTAGGTCGAGAAAACATGGAAAAAGCTGTTAAAAATTATCGTTGTGGTTTGAATGATCAATATCTTTATTTAGGAAAAAAAGCCCCTTTAAGAAATATGCAGGGTGAAGCCATGAAAGCCTCCATTGTAGAAGATTTTTGGAAGTTAAGTCTTAATTATCCTCAAGCTTTCATAAAATATAAATTATGTGCTATTTCTAGTCTATTACAAATTAATCAACTGTTGTTCCCTTTTAGCCCCGATATTCCTGTTAATTCGTTATCTAATGAATTAAACATCAAGTCTAAAAACTATCTACCTACTATCAGAGGAAGAATTGTTAAATTCTTAAATTTGGTTACCAATGATCCAAGATTTTTTATCTTAAATTTACCTTATCGACATTATATTTTATTAATGATTTCCTTGATAACGACCCTTTACACAACCATAAAATATAAACCCAAGTCTTGGGAAAATGCTGGTTATCTTTTCTTATTTGGAGGCGGTGTAGTCAATTTTCTTCCCTACATAATCGTTAGTCCAGATTTTGCCTGGAGATATTTATTATTTTCTAATATTGCTTGGCTATTGAGCATTTTATCCTTAGCAAATCCGAAAAAATCACTGAACTAAGGAAAAAATCCCCGCACTTTTGGAGCGGGGAATAATTATTAAAAAAGAGGCACTTCTTCCCTATCCCAGTTTCGGGATTCAACTTCAGTGTTAACATCATCAAAATCAGGGATACAGTTATTTTTCATATAACTGAGATAGTTTTCTTTAGCTGTTGCACATTTATAATCATCCCATCCACAATAGGTTTTTAGGGTATCAATGAGGGTTGGTAACGCTTCTAACCCATAGTGTGCTTCCATGGCGATCGCTGTGCGACGACGGGTAATATCCACTAACGTATAAGCATATTCATGACGCACTGCATACACTACCTGTGCTTTAATATCTGGTAACTCAGGGGTAATTAACTCCCCTAACTTGGGTTCTGAGTCCACTAACTTTAACACATCCACTGCTTTTGCTCCATACACCTTAAACAGATGATTAATGGAGTTACGGGGGACTTTACCCTCATAGTTTGACACAGTTTGCTGAATGAGAGGATCGTTAGGTAAAATAGCACCAGGCAAGGGTTGCTCTTCTGTGGGACAAGGAGGAGCAGACTTACCTAATTTTTTGTATACTTTATCAACAATTTCTTCTCCCACTTGGCGATAGGTGGTCAATTTTCCACCAATGAGAGAAATAAGATTGTTAACCCCTTCTTTTTTATGATCAAAAAGAATATGACGACGGGTAATACTTCCTGCTTTTTTCCCTTCTGCGTTGGGTAAAGGACGTACCCCAGAATAGGTAAATTTTACATCTTTACGAGATAAACGAGCATTGGGGATAATATTGTTAGTTTCTTGTAATAAGTAATCAATTTCGTCGTTATCTGCTTTTAGTTGATCGGGAGTTCCATCGAAACGATAATCCGTTGTTCCGATCAAATACATCCCCAACCAAGGCACAATAAAGAAGGGACGGCCATCGGATTTGGCTTCGACGTATAAGCTAGTGTCAGGCGCACCGGCAAAGGGTTCGACCACAATATGACTGCCTTTGGTACCGCCAATTTTTTGAGTTTTACCGATAGGTGCATTGTTACCATCTCTTACCCCTAGCTGACACACTGAATCAACCCAAGGACCAGACGTATTAATGACCATACATTTTTCTTTACCCTTAACCGTAAACTCTTCCCCTGTGAGAACATCTTTGCAGGTGAGATGGGTAATTTTATCCCCTTGGCGGTGTAATTGGGTCACTTTAACGTAGTTTAGCACCGTTGCCCCAGCCTCATCTGCTGAAATGATATTTTCTAAGCAAAGTCTTTCTGCATAAGTTACTTGACCATCATAATACTGGGCTCCACCCACTAAACCATCAGGATCCATGGAGGGGAAGAGTTGTTTAAATTTTGCTTCGGAGAGCATTCGATGGGACGGAACTGTTTTATCCGCGCTTAAAATATCATAGAGACACATTCCAGCCCAAATTTTCCAATAGGGACGAGAGCGATCTTTATAGATAGGAATGGTTAACAACAGGGGTCTAACCAAATGAGGAGCAGTATGTAGAAGAATTTCCCGTTCTCGTAAGGATTCTCGGACTAAGGGAACTTCAAAATATTCTAAATATCGTAAACCGCCGTGAATGAGACGGGTAGACCAACTGGAGGTGCCACCAGCAAAGTCTCCTTTTTCAATAAGAATGGTTTTTAAGCCTCGTAAAGCCGCATCCCGTGCGACTCCTGCCCCATTGACTCCGCCACCAATTACAATGAGGTCGTAGGTTGTTTGTTGAATGGATTGAAAATCTCGCACGATTTTTATCAATATAATTTAACTACTTATAGTCTAATTTAGCGACATTTTCAGATTATTTAAACTTTTGTTCTGTGGGAAACTCATCTATGCACTACTTAAATCTTGCACCTTGTTTAAAATTAGCGAGTGATATAAGGCAAGAGGCAAAAGATATTTTTTTCAACTTAACAAAATAGGGAAACAAGGGAGAGTTTAAGTATTTCTCCCTTGAGCCCTAGTTAAGTTTAATAATTAGGCAAATACAAAATCAGACGCGCTCAAGTCAGTTGCTTGAATATTGGATAAGACGGCTAAATCTTGTCCCAAAGCGTTGATCACTGTATTGTTACCCTCTTGACTTAAGCTTAACTGATCAAAATCAAGATCTGTAGCACCAAAGCCAATCACATCCTCATCAATGGTAAAGTCTGTAATGGTATTGGCCATAGCAGGTAAGTCTTCTGAGTCGGTTACAAGCCAGAATTGATCACTGCCTCTACCTCCTGTGACGACGTTATCACCGCCAGAACCTAAGAAGAGGATATCGTCTCCAGAACCAGCTAAAACGCGATCGCCACTACCAGCAAAGAACAGGTCATCGCCACTACCTAAGTCAATGCGGTTAAACGCATCAGGGGTTTGGGAAACGTCAACATAGTCATTGCCACTACCAGCAAATAACATTTGATTCGCTGCACCAACAAAATCACTTTCTGAGATAACTGTATCAAACAAGTCATCTTCAGCAGACCCAAAGGCAACTGCTTCAGGTCGTTCTACGTCTTCAGGGGCAACACCAAAGAGGGTTTCGTACATGATACGGTACATATCTGTATTGTCCACCGTATTGCCCAATAAATCAGAATTCAAACCGTATGCCTTAGAAACAATACTACCAGCAACATCAGTGGTACTTGCATAAGCTATACCAAATTCAAAAATGTCCCCATTTGCATCTGGTTGACCAGTAACAAAAGGAGCAGTATCGTTACCAGTGGTACCATCCCGAGGAACAGGGGTGTCAAAAGGTCCTTGGACACTGACGCTACCCACAGTGTCACCAGATACGTCATCTACTTCTAAACCACCAGCATCACTATCAGCAGCGGTCAACACTAACGTATTAGGATCAACGTTGTTAACAAAGTCCTGTGCAACTCCAATGGCAGCATCTGCCCGTAGAGTGGCTTCAATGGTTCCGGCACCGTTATTATTATTGGGGAAATTGTCTGATCCTTCTTCTTCGAGGACGACCATGAAGCCGTCTTCAGCATTGACGAATTTATCTAATCCTAGGGTGGTTTCTAACATTTGGGCAACGGTGGGAGGATTTTCGTTGCCAGGTTGACCATAAAGAATTAAGTTCCCTTCTTCATCTACAAAACCTTCCTCAACTAAATTAGCTTCTGTGGTGTCGTTGTAGGTGTCTTCTGCTGCAAAAATACCCAATACTTTGTCCGTATCACTGGGTAAGTTGGCTAATTCTTCGAGGGTGTAAACAACAGTATAACCGTCTTCTTGGGCTTCTTCGATGAGGTTGCGTCCATCTTCACGAATCCCTTCTTCTCCAAAGCGTCCGGTAACACCTTCTGGGAGATAGTGAATTTCTCCACCCCCCATAATCACATCAACCCCAGATTCCACGATTTCTAAGGTAATTTCTTGGACATCACGACGATTTTCTGCTGCTGAGAGGAAAACACCAGTACCGGGTTCAGCAATAAAGCCAGAGTTGATCACCGCTGTGGGTTTACCGGCGGCGATCGCTTCTTGCATAATGGTCATCCCTTTTAACCCTGATAAGGAGGTGTAAGGGTTCCCTGCTTCATCTAACCCATAACTGCCGGCATAGGGTTTAATTCCATAGGCGTGAACCACTGCACCCCCATTGGATGTAGACACCAGTCGGTCTTCCATATGACCTAAATAAACACCAGCATCGGTCATATTGTCCCAGTTGAGGCGACCATCTGGACCAACAGAGGCAAAACGAGCAGCAGCGTAGTGGGAAGGACTGGTGCCGTCGGGATGGATAAAGATGACGTTTCCTGTATCTTTAGTGGGTTCAGGGGCAGGAGTAATGTTGTCAGGAACCCCTTCTGGTGCGTCTAGGGCTACGTCAAACAGGGTTTCGTACATCAAGCGATAAATGCCTGTGTTATCTACGGTGGCGGGCAGTTTTTCGGCGTTTAAACCGTAGGTTTTAGAAACAATACTGCCAGCTACGTCGGGATTTCCTGACCATAGCACCCCAAATTCAAAAATGTCTCCATCGGCATCCGGTGCGCCAGTGACGAAGGGGGCGGTATCGTTACCAGTGGTTCCATCGTAGGGAACTTCTGTGTCAAAGGGCGGTTGTACTCGGGTTGTGCCAACGGTGTCCCCTGAGCGATCGTCAACTTCTAAGCCACCACCATCACTATCGGCAGCGGTAATTAACAGGGTGTTGGGATTGGTATTATCGATATAGTCTTGAGCAACACCAATGGCAGCATCAGCCCGTAATACGGCTTCGATGGTTCCCACTGCGTTGTTGTTATTACCAAAGTTGTCGGTGGCCTCTTCTTCTAAGACCACAAACATACCATTCTCAGGATTTTGGAAGATATCTAACCCTAAGGTGGCTTCTAACATATCGGCAACGGTGGGAGGGTTTTCGTTGCCAGGTTGACCATAAAGAATTAAGTTGCCTTCTTCATCTACAAAACCGTCTTCAACTAAGTTAGCTTCTGTGGTGTCATTGTAGGTGTCTTCGGCTGCGAAAATACCTAATACTTTCTCGGTGTCAGCGGGTAAATTAGCTAATTCTTCGAGGGTGTAAACAACGGTATAACCGTTTTGTTGAGCTTCTTCGATGAGGTTGCGTCCATCTTGACGAATCCCTTCTTCTCCAAAGCGTCCGGTTACACCTTCTGGGAGATAGTGAATTTCTCCACCTCCCATAATTACGTCAACCCCAGATTCCACGATTTCTAGGGTAATTTCTTCTACATTCCCTCTATTTTCGGCATCTGCCAGGAAAACACCGGTACCGGGTTCGGCAATAAATCCAGAGTTGATGACTGCGGTAGCTTTTCCTGCTGCGATCGCCTCTTCCATAATGGTAGTTCCTTCCTGGCCGGAAAGGGCGGTGTAAGGATTCCCTTCTTCGTCTAAACCATAGCTACCAGAAAAGGCTTTAATCCCAAAAGCGTGGGTTACGGCACCTGCATTGGAAGTCCCTACCAGTCGGTCTTCCATGTGTCCGAGGTAAACCCCTGCTTTGGTCATATTGTCCCAGTTCAGACGACCATCTGGCCCCACTGAGGCAAAACGTCCAGCAGCAAAATGGGAAGGACTGGTTCCATCGGGATGAATGAAAATTACACTGTTGGTCATGATTACATTGCTAAGAATTATTGCTAATTGGCGATTACATCCCCATCAACTCCAGTTATCTGGTTGATAAGCTAAATTGCTATTGCTAATTGATGTCATCTGATCAAGAATTTATCGTTGAAATTTTAAGAAATGTTAAGAGAATAACTAAAAAAATATTAGGATTAGGTTAAAGTTACGTTTAACCTAATCCTATTGAAGCATTTATATACAAACTATTGAGGAATTTATATATATAAAATTAATTCCTATTTTTGACAGCCAATTTAATCAATTAAGGTTAACTTTTAGAGGGAATATATTTAGCTAATTTAGCAGCAAGATTAGCCAATGGCATACTTTGTAACCACACTTTACCAGGTCCAGTTAACTTTGCCAAAAATAAACCTTCTCCACTAAATAAAACATTTTTTATCCCTTTAACGGTTTCAATTTCAAAGTTAACTGTGGGTTCAAATAATGCAATGTGGCCAGGATCAATTAATAACGTTTCACCTGCTTTTAAATCATAGGTTTGCATTTCTCCTGGAATTTCTAAAAAGGCTTTTCCTGGCCCTGTTATTTTTTGTAAGATAAATCCTTCCCCTCCAAATAAACCAGCCCCCAATTTTTTGCGAAAGTGTAACTCTAATTCAACGGTTTCTTCTGCACACATAAACCCATCTCTTTGGCAAATTAAACTTTGTCCAGGCATTAATTGAAAGTCTAAAATTGTCCCTGGGACTTCCGTGGTAAAAGCGACCATTCCCTTACCTGAATTACAATGATAACTGGTCATAAATAAGGATTCTCCCGCTAATGCCCTACCAATACCCGCCATTAGTCCTCCTCTGGTATTGGTCTTCATTTCTATGTCTCCTTTCATCCAGGCCATGCCACCAGACTCTGTATAAATGGACTCCCCCATCATCAGATGAGTTTCCAGAATTTGCATTAATGTTCCGTGAATTTTGTACTGCATTGATGGTTAAAAAATTTGAGTTGATTATCTCCATACTATGGGATTAAATACCTTTGTATAGGGTAATATTTAAGACCATTTTAATATTTACTATGGATTGGTAATAATCAACTTCCTGTAAAAATTTTACCATCTTTCTAAAAATTGGTATATAATAATAGGTAATAACCTTTTCTTTGGAAACAAAAAGTCACAAAGAAAAACTTAATTTTTGATAGATTCAATGATGAATTTCGTTAAACAAACCCTTGCCAGTATTATTGGAACGTTAGCAGGATTATTTTTATTCGCTACCTTAGGCGTTAGTAGTTTAGTCATATTATTAATTACATTAGCAAGTGTAGACACAGAACCAACTATTAAAGATAAATCAGTATTAGTCTTAGATCTTTCCACAGAAATTCGAGATAAAGAACCCTTAGTTAATATTGGGGACATCTTATCAGATAAAGATTCCTCAGTTCTCACCCTAAGTCAAGTTCTTAAAAATATTGAAAAAGCCAGTAAAGATGAGCGGATTAAAGCCATTTTTTTAGATGGAAGTAATGCGAGTAGTGGCAGTGGATATGCTAATTCTTCAGAGATTAGGGAAGCCTTATTAAAATTCAAGGAAAGTGGTAAAAAAATCATCGCTTATGATGTTACTGTCAGCGAACAAGAATATTATTTAACCTCATTAGCCGATATCTTAGTTGTCAATCCTATGGGGTTATTAGAATTGAATGGAATAGGAACAGAACCCTTGTTTTGGACAGGGGCATTTAATAAGTATGGAATTGGGGTACAAGTGGTGAGAGTGGGTGAATATAAATCAGCCGTTGAGCCTTATGTAAGAACCCAACTAAGCCCAGAAAATCGACAACAATTAGAGGTTTTATTAGGTAATCTTTGGGATAATTTTCTGCAAGAAGTGGGCAAAAGTCGGAAAATATCTACCAATAATCTTCAAAAAATAGCTGATACTCAAGGAGTTTTATATCCCAAAGAAGCGGAGAAACTAAAATTAATTGATCAAGTTGATTATCGAGACAAAGTAATTGCAATTTTAAAAGAAATCACAGGAAATAAAGGAGAATCCTTAAGACAAGTTTCATTTAACCGTTATGTCGATATACCAGTCACAGGAATAACAAATAATAGTTCAAGTAATAAAATTGCTGTTGTTTATTTAGAAGGTGCCATTGTTGATGGAATCGGAACAAGAGAACAAATTGGAGGAACTCGCTTTGCTAGAATCCTACGTAAAATTAGAGACAATAAGCAGGTAAAAGCAGTGGTTATCCGTATCAATAGTCCTGGAGGAAGTGCGACTGGTTCGGATATTATCTTACGAGAAATTCAATTAATTCAACAAACAAAACCAGTTATTATTTCTATGGGTAATGTTGCTGCTTCTGGAGGGTATTGGATAGCAACAGGAGGAGAACATATCTTTGCCCAACCTAATACCATTACCGGATCAATTGGAGTGTTTGGGGTTCTATTAAATATCCAAGAACTTGCTAATAATAATGGAATTACATGGGATGTGGTAAAAACAGCAAAATTTGCAGATTTAGGAACAGCAACACGACCAAAAAGTGAGGAAGAACTCGCCATTTATCAAAAATCAGTTAATCGAATTTATGACTTATTCTTAGAAAAAGTAGCTAAATCTCGTAACTTATCTAAAAACAAAGTTACCAGTATTGCACAAGGGAGAGTTTGGTCAGGAAAAACAGCAAAAAAAATAGGCTTAGTGGATAGTTTTGGGGGGTTAAATGCAGCTATCAACTATGCAGCAGAAAAAGCAAAATTAGGAAAAGATTGGCAAGTTGAAGCCTATCCGACTGCCCGAGGATTTGCTGAATTATTTATCAAAAAAACCTTAGATGAAGAGATGAAAATAACCAATAATTCTCTTGATCCTTTAACTCAAGAATTTTTAAAATTTCAAGAAGAATTAAAAATCATTCAAACCTTTAATGATCCTAGGGGAGTTTATTCAATTCTTCCCTTTAATTGGGAATTACGTTAAGACGAGGCAAAAATAGAGTGTCATTTAAAAATCTGACAATAACCTATAATATTAGTTCGAGAAAATATAGCATTTCTTGGACTCATGAGGTACAGTTAATATTCAACTTCTGAACTACTGCACTCCCGAACTCCTAACTCCTAAAACTAGAAGAATTTGTACCTCACAAGTATGGTAACTGCTATAACCTACACTCTAACTTGCTTTTGATTGGCTGTTTTTTTACTGTAGGAAATTGAAAAATGTACTTGAAAAATATACATTTATATGCTTTTCGGAATTATGATGAACAAGTTCTTAATTTGGAGTCACAAAAAACAATTTTATTAGGAAATAATGCCCAAGGAAAGTCCAATTTACTCGAAGCAGTCGAACTATTAGCCACCTTAAAAAGTCATCGTACCAACCGCGATCGCGATTTAATTTTAGAAGGGAAAAAAACAGGACAAATTTTAGCCACAGTCCAACGAAACTATGGAGAATCTGAACTAGGAATTACCTTACGTTCCCCTGGAAGACGTAGTTTAACCTTAAATCATGAAACCTTACGCCGTCATTTAGAATTTTTAGGCCATATTAATGCGGTAGAATTTTCTTGTTTAGACCTAGAATTAGTCAGAGGATCGCCAGAAACCCGTCGCAGTTGGTTAGACACCCTTTTAATCCAACTTGAACCAATTTATGCCAGTATTATCCATCAATATTATAAAATTTTACGACAACGCAATGCCTTACTAAAAGCCATTCGGAAAACAGTAGAAGAACAGGATAATTATCATGATTTATCAGCAGAAACATCCCAATTAAAATTATGGGATCAACAGTTAGCTGAAGCAGGAACCAGAGTCACTCGACGGAGACATCGGGTGATTGAAAGAATAATCCCGTTAGCCCAAAATTGGCATCAAGAGATTAGTAGCGGGACAGAAAATTTAGACATTAATTATTTACCCAATATTAAAATTGAAAGTGAAGAACCCCAACAGATACAACAAGCTTTTTTAGATAAAATAGAACAGCGTCGTATTGCTGAACAACAACTGGCAACCACCGTTGTCGGTCCCCACCGAGATGACGTAGAATTCAACATTAATCAAACCCCTGCTAAGTCCTACGGTTCTCAAGGACAACAAAGAACCCTTGTATTAGCGATTAAACTAGCGGAATTACAGTTAATTGAAGATGTCATAGGAGAACCCCCCTTATTACTCTTAGATGACGTTTTAGCTGAACTCGACCCCAACCGACAAAATCAGTTATTAGAGGTAATTAAAGGACGGTTTCAAACGTTAATTACCACAACCTATCTACACTCTTTTGATGCACAGTGGTTAAAGTCGTCTCAAATTATGAAAGTTGAAGGGGGCAAAATTGGTGAGTTATGATCGGTAAAAAATAAGATACGTTCTCTGGGAACATCTGGGAACGGAGGAACGACTAGGGAAGAAAGCTGTGCCAACCCCGAAAGAGCCAAGGTTAACTTTTTCATAAATTAACCATTACTTTCGACAATTAAAACAACTTGGGTAAACAACAGTTAAAAATGGGATGTATTTTTCCCGCCACTCTATTAGAATAAGAAGCTAAAAAAGCTATCTGATATCAGACCCCCTCTCCTTAAAAAACGCTTTGTAAATCAGTGAGATGTCAAGATGATTTTAGATAAACTGAAACGCTGGGCCATTACCGAACCCATTGAAGATGATGCCGAATACGATGACCCCAACTATGTTGAAATCGATGGCAACTCAGACTTTGAGATGGAAGAACCAGAGATGACCTCTGCTAGTCAACCCCAACCCGAACCCCGTCCCTGGGCAAAACCTATGGGATCGAATCTTAATGCAGAATTAAACATGAGAAACAATAAAGGTAATGTTGTCCCTATGCCTGGAATTAATAATATTGCTGAAGTGGTTGTGGTAGAACCCCATTCCTTTGATGAAATGCCCCAAGTTATTCAAACCCTTCGTGAACGGAAATCTGTGGTTCTTAACCTCAATGTGATGGAACCCGAAGAAGCACAACGGGCCGTGGATTTTGTTGCGGGAGGAACCTACGCTATTGATGGTCATCAAGAACGCATTGGGGAAAGCATTTTCCTTTTTACTCCTAACTGTGTTAAGGTTAGCAATCTCTCTGGTACGGTTCATGATGTCCCTGAGATTCCCGTTAACCCTTCTCGTAACCCTTCACCTGTGGCTAACTGGGGTGCAGATGTTAATCGTTTGGTTCAGTAGTTCGTTAATCAAGCTTCTCGTTAGCAGTGTGAGGGAAGCTTCGTCTTTTTCATCAGCAACTTTACCATTGAAAACTTGTGTCTATTAGACTAGGTATCATTGGAGGCGGAGTGATGGCAGAAGCAATACTCACCCGTCTTTTAGCGTCCCAACTTTATACTCCTAATAACCTATTAGTAAGTGAACCCCAAACCCCAAGGAGAGCGTTTTTAGCTCAAACCTATGGCGTTGCTATCACTGACAGGAACCAAGACACGTTACAAGCAACAGAAGCGGTCTTACTAGCTATTAAGCCTCAAATCTTGGATAAGGTTATTTCTCAGCTAACCTTAGAAGGGGTAGAACATTACCCTTTAATCTTGTCGATTTTAGCAGGAACCCCATTAAACCGCCTAGAAACAGCATTTCCTAACTTTCCCGTCATTCGGGTTATGCCTAATACACCGGCAACAGTAGGGGCAGGAATGACAGCGATCGCAGCCGGAACCAACGTACAACCCTCCCATCTAACCCTAGCTCATACTATCTTCGAGGCAGTGGGGGAAGTGGTAGATGTGCCAGAATCATTGATGGATGGAGTAACAGGGTTATCGGGATCAGGGCCTGGGTTTGTTGCTTTGATGGTTGAAGCATTATCCGATGGTGGTGTCGCTTCTGGTTTACCGAGGGCGATCGCTACAAAACTAGCGGTACAGACGGTGTTAGGGACTGCTACGTTAATCAAAGAAACTGGGTTACATCCTGGTCAGTTAAAGGATAATGTCACCAGTCCAGGAGGAACCACCATTGCAGGGGTAGCCAAGTTGGAAGAAAAAGGCTTTCGTTCTGCGGTGATCGAAGCAGTTAAGGCGGCTTATCGGCGATCGCAAGAGTTGGGAAAATAAGTCTATGGATACTGATTTTATTTATACTTATCCCCCTTTAATTCCTGGTATTCTTAAGAAACGGTATAAACGTTTTTTAGCGGATATTGAGTTAGAATCAGGGGAAATAATTACGGCACATTGTGCTAATACTGGCCCGATGATCGGGGTATGTGGTATCGATAGTAGGGTTTATGTTTCTAAAAGTAATAATCCTAAACGAAAATTGGCTTATAGTTGGGAATTAATTGAAGTAGAAAATACATGGGTTGGTATTAATACTGCTTTACCGAATCGGGTGATTAAGCAAATTTTAGAACAAGAAAAATTTCCTCCGTTACAAGGACAGTATAATAAAGTTCGCTCCGAAGTTCCCTATGGAAAAGATAAAAAAAGTAGAATTGATTTTCTTTTAAGTAGTGAATCTGAACAAAAACCAATTTATTTAGAAGTTAAAAATACCACATTAGCTAAAGATAAGCTTGCTTTATTTCCTGATACTGTAACAACTCGGGGTCAAAAACATTTACAGGAATTAATGAACTTATTACCTGATGCTAAACCGATGATGTTATATTTTATTAATCGGAGTGATTGTGAGCAGTTTTCTCCTGGAGATGCTTACGATCGAGAGTATGGAAAGTTGTTTCGTGAAGCGGTTAACAAAGGGGTGACAATATTACCTTGTCGCTTTGAAATTACCCCCCAAGGAATTCGTTATTTAGGATTAGCAGAATTAGTTAAAATTGAATAATTGATCATGTTGAGTTTTGTTCCTCAACCCAACCTACGAGAAAAGAAAAAATAATACAAATTATGTCTACACGATCCTTATTTGTCTAGATATTGGGACGATTCAAGTAGTAACGTTGAAAAGATTTTTCTATGACTAAAATTTACTTTGGAACTAACCGAAATCTCATTGACGAACAAGAGGGTGACTTTGGCAGTAACTTTAGTGATGATGGACTGGCTAATTTACGTTTTGGAGAAGCTGAAGTCACAGGGGACGACTTTGATCAGTATGACATCCAAGTAGCCTCTGAAGATTTTGATGTTGATCCTCCAACGTTAGGGAGTGAGGAGATTTTAGAACGAGTGGCTCAAGAGATGAGAAGTCAGGGGGAAGATACCGTTATCTTCATTCATGGTTATAATACCAGTTTTCGAGGAGGTCTAACACAAGCAGCAAAACTACATCAGGTATTAACTAGCAATAATTCTGGAACTTCTGAACCTGCTTTTAAGCTAAATATGTGTTTATTTTCCTGGCCGTCTGATGGTTCACTATTACTAAGTGATTCTAATGCAGCGAATGCGATCGCTTACTATAACGATCGCTTAGATGCGGCTGCTTCTGGGGCAGCTTTTGCTCGTTCTTTTCTAAAAGTCGCTGATTTCATCAATGGACTGGAAACAAGATGTCAGCAGAATCTTCATCTCATTGCTCATAGTATGGGTAATTATGTGTTGCGCCACGCTTTACAAGAACTCAAAAACCAAGTTGGTAATCAATTACCAAGACTGTTCGATCAAATTTTGATGATGGCTGCCGATGAAGATGAAGACGCTTTTGATCGTCAGGACAAATTGTTTGATTTACCACGCATAACCCGCCGTACCAGTGTTTATTTTAACCGAGGGGATTTGGCTTTATGGGCAGCCGATAACCTTAAAGGAAGACCCCCTCGGTTGGGTTCAGATGGTCCCATTCAGCCTCGACAACTCCCTCGTAATGTCTATCCGATTGATTGTACTCGGGTTATTTCTCGTTTTACTGACCCTTCCGAACATGGCTATTATATCAATGTTCCTCGTGTCGTTGCGGATATGCGTTTCGTTTTGCAAGATGAAATACCTGATGAAATTCCTGGGCGAAAATATATCCCTGAAACTAACCGCTATCGATTGCTGGAAGCGTTAACATAAAGTTAATTTTTGAGGAGGGTTTCTAGGGTGATATAGCAGTTCCCATACTCGTGAGGTACAAACTTTTCTAGTTTTGGGAGTTCGGGAGTTCAGGAGTTCATGGGTTCGGGAGTTCAGAAGTTGAAGACTCTTTGATAGTTGTGAGTTATCCAAACTTACATTTTGCACCGTTATAATAAGGTTCTGACTTCTGACTTCATTCAATCTATGCCAATGAAAACTGCTGTCAAAAATGTTGCTTATCGTCATTCCGTGACTGATGATTTACGAAAGGCTATCTTACCTCTAACCAGTGTTAATCCTTGGTTGGGGTTATTACGTTTTTCTTTATTAGGAACCCTATTTTTTAGCTTGGTAATTTTAGCTTGGATAACAGATAATCCTGGGATTTTTGGCTTAGCTACTTTCTTCGCAGGATTCATCTATGCTATTTGGTTAATTTGTACCCATGATAGTACCCATTACACTTTAACCCAATGGAAATGGTTTGAAGAAATTGCCCCCCGTCTCCAGTCTTATCCCATGCTATGGCCTTATGGCGTTTATCAGGAATTGCATCATCTTCATCATGGTTGGAATGGGTTAGATTTTCGAGATCCTGAACGAAGCGAATGGACAAAAGAGGAATATGATAATGCTTCCCCGTTGCAACGGTGGTATGTCAGACATCAATTGCCTATTGATATTTTTATTTTTGGGGGAATTGGCTTAATTATCAAAACCATCGTTCAGGGAATAAAATTCAGGTCACTTAGACCCCGTTTGCGATGGAAATTAATGATGGATATTGTATCCATAATAGTGATTCATAGTGTTTTTCTAGCGATCGCTTTTTCTTATGGGGTGATGGGACGTTATCTCTTATTTTGGTTAATTGTAGAACGAACAGTTGGCTTTTTTATGCAAATAAGAGATCATCTCGAACATGATCGAATGTGGACACAAAAAGATACATATCAATTAACTCAATTATATGCTGCTCGCAATATTTTAGTACCGAATTGGCTTCAATGGTTCATGGGAGGACTCCCTTATCATAGCATTCATCATGCTTTTCCTAATATTCCTTTTAATCATTTACCTGAAGCATTTGATAAGATTCAATTAGTCCTAAAAGAACATCATTACCCTCAGATCACCAGGGATAATGGTTATGTTCGTACCGCTTGGCAATTAAGTCATCAACCTTCTATCATTTCAACTATCAAAGGAAATCATGAAAGTGTTTGATCTTTTTTAAGAAGACTGCCAATAATATGAAATCCGCTTAATCACTCGACGTTAAAATTCCTACTGTAAATCAATCTTCCCCTGCCTCCCAATACTACTCGGATAAGCTTGAAAAGTTCATGAAATAGAGAGTGTGGGGAGTGTGGGAGGTGTGGGGAGAATTAAGCAATACACATGGTTTTCTCTTCCCACCCTTC
>JAAUYI010169066.1_pt1 | contig 16202 bp, 9 predicted proteins | sample 7278041 | NCBI WGS metagenome assembly JAAUYI01 (sample SAMN14350216, study PRJNA611818) | marine sediment metagenome | isolation source: surface marine sediment (0.6m) | place: French Polynesia: Moorea | collected 2018-08
CCAGGCACTCGACGGACGCTCGAAGGACACGGCCACCTACCTCCCCTCTGCCGTGCCAATCCCAAGCCACCCCCGTGCACAGGTAGTCACGACAGTTCCACATCCCGACGCTGGGTGGCGGACCGGCGCCGGTCTGCTTGAGCGTCCGTCGAGCGCGCTGTTAAGAACCGTAGAGCCGATGGAGCTACGCGAGCAGCTCAAGTAGATCGGGGGCGGGCTGCCGACGGCGGCTACGGAGTCCAGACTGAAGCGATGATTGACTCGGGAGTCGCCGGAGCTGCGAGCAGCTCAAGTAGGTCGGGGCCGGGCTGCCGACGCCGGCTACGGAGTGCACAAAACGACCGATTGAGGCGCCGGTGAAGCTACGCGGCGCGCAGTCGTCCGACCAGCCAACGCACTAGGAATAATGCAATAACACCCATGGCTGAGGCCAACGTGCCGATGACCGCGACTGCGGGTACCAGCGGCGAGTAGTTGGTTGCTGTACGGGAAAACAGCCACACGGGCAGGGGCGTATCCGCACCGCTGGTGAAAACCGACAGCGGCAGGTTGGACCAGGAAAGGAGGAAGGCGAAGAGGGCGCCGGAGAAGATGCCGGGCCACAGCGCCGGGATGGTGATCTCCCGCGCCACCTGCCAGCGGCTGGCGCCAAGATCGAAGGCCGCCTCTTCCTGGGCCGTGTCGTAGCCGAAGAGTCGGATTGAAATAACCAGCGTCACGATGGGCACGATCCACACCGCGTGCGCGATCACGGCGGTCTTCCATCCCGGGGTGATGCCGAGGGCGGAGAAGGCGAGCAGCAGGGCGAGCCCGAGTACCGGCTGGGGAAAGAAGATCGGCAGCATGATCAGCCTCTGGAACAGGCTGCGACCCTTCCAGTCGTAGCGGGCAAAGGCCATGGCACCGAGGGTGCCGAGCAGTACGGCGAGGAACACCACGCACAGAGCGATCTGCAGCGAGACCAGGTGCAGGGACCAGGTCGTGAACGAATCGATGGCTTCGCGATAAGCGTCCACCGTCCAAACGCGATGGGGAAAGCGCATGTAGCGCGTATTCGCCAGCGATACGAGGACTACGGACACAATCGGCACGTAGAGAAGTGTGAGGATCGTGCCGATCCATACCGCACCCAGGTAGCGACGGTAGCCGCTCATCGATGCATGAGCCGGTCGAGATCGATACGCCGCAGCGCGGGCCATACCAGCGCCGCGGTGACGATCAGCACCAGAACGGTCAGTGCCGCACCCATGGGCCAGTCCTGGGCGTAGTTGAAGCGCTGCTCGATGGCCGCGGATATCACCGTGACCGCCCGCCCGCCGAGGATGGCCGCCTCGGCGTTGGCGCCGAGGCAGAGCACAAAGGTGAGCAGCGCACCGATCAGCAGGCCCGGAGCGGCGAGGGGCAGTTCGATCTCCCGGAACACCGCCCAGCGCCCGGCGCCAAGATCGCGAGCCGCCTCGATGCGATCTTCGGGGATCAGGGATACGCCGAGCAGGAGGGGAAAGAGGGTGAAGGGAAAGTACACGTAGATCATGCCCAGCAATGCGGCGAGACGCGTGTTGAGGATCGAGCCGATCTGGATATCGAACCAGGCGTTGAGGCTGCCGGCGAGGATGCCGCCGCGGGGCATGAGGAACATAGACAGTCCGAAGAGTCGCACGCTCTCGGATATAAAAATGGGCAGGGCAATGAGCGCCGTCACCACGCTGGCGAATCGTCCCACATGCGCATGCAGCAGCTTCGCCGTGGGCCAGGCGAGCACGGCGCAGATCAGAGTTGTAAGGCTGGCACCGAGCATGGACCAGAGGAGGGGCTTCTCGTACCCACCGCTGAACGCTTCAACGTAGTTCGCCAGGGTCGGGCTGCCTGCGAGAGAAAAGCTGCGCGGCGGCATGAAGCTGAACCAGCTCACGATGAGCAGCGGCGCCGCAAAGAACACCAGCAGGAACAGGGCGATGGGCGTCGCGAATTTCTGGCCGGCGTTCATTCGTCGACCCACACCACGCTTGAGGGATCGAAGCAGAAGCGCTGCCGGTCTCCGGGCTGCAGGTCGCTCTGTGCGGCGGCGCTGACCTCGGCTATCAGGCGCAGCTCGCCAACGTGGAGGTGATACTGCATGCGCGAGCCCAGCAGCAGGCGCTGGTCGATATCCGCGTCGAAGCTTACGGCGTCGGTACCCGCGTCGCCCGAATCCAATCGCAGCGCCTCTGGCCGCAGGACGGCGTAGGCGCCGCCGGGTTCCGGGGCCGCGCAATGAAGGCCGGCATAGCGAGCGTCCGCGCCGCTGCCTTCGATAGCGAGGATGTTCACCTCGCCCATGAACTCTGCGACAAAACGATTTACCGGCTGCTGGTAAATCCCCCGGGGCGTTCCGAGCTGTACGAAGCGACCCTCGCGCATGATGGCGATGCGATCCGACATGATCATCGCCTCTTCGAGACTGTGCGTGATGTAGACGAAGGTTTTCCCCGTGCGCTGATGCAGTTCCTTGAGTTCGACTTCTAGGGTTTTGCGAAGCCGGTAATCGAGCGCGGACAGGGGCTCGTCGAAGAACAGGATTTCCGGGTCGGAGGCCAGGGCGCGGGCCATGGCGATGCGCTGGCGCTCGCCGCCGGAACACTGGGTGACCGCTCGTTCGTAGTAGGACTCGGGCAGGCGGACCAGGGCCAGGAGTTCCATCGCCCGCGCCTTGCGCGTGGCTGAATCCACACCCTTCATCTTCAGTGCGAACTCGATGTTTTCCCCGACGCTGCGGTGATCGAAGAGAGCGAGGGACTGGAACACCATGGCCGTGGGGCGGCGATTGGCGGGCAGCTTCGTGATGTCCTCGCCGCGTAGGGCCAGGGATCCCGCGTCGGCGGTCTCGAGTCCCGCGAGTATCCGTACCAGCGTCGACTTGCCGCTGCCTGACGGTCCAACGATGGTGAAAAACTCTCCGTCTTCGATATCGAGGCTGATGTTATCCACGGCGCGCAGGTTGCCGAAGGTCCGGGTCAGTCCCTGCAGACTGAGGCCGGGCGCGGCTTTCGCCGGGGCAGACTCGGGCGGGGCCATGCTCAGCCCCGGGCACGCATGGTGGCGGAGTAGATATCGTAGAGGCGGTCGTAATCGGGTACCTGGTCAAACTCCACGGCGTTGGCGATGCGTTCATCGAACTCATCCCACTGGATCGCCTCGAGTTCGTCTTTGCTGAAGCGCTGCATCAGCTCGGGCTGGGCCATCTGGCTGACCGGCTGCAGATTGCCATTACCCCGGGCGATGATCTCGGCGGCGTCGACACTGGTGATGAACTCGAGAAAATCGAAGATATCCTCGTGCGGCGTGGGATTGGCGACGGCCGAGTTGACCTCGATCCAGTTGATGCCGCCCTTGCCGTCTACCGGGCCCCTCCGCGGCGTGATCGCGTGGAGCTCGGTGAGTCCTTCGAGGCGTGCCGCGGCCGTCGTATAGGTTCCCCCGGTAAAATAGAGGTCGATCTCGCCGTTGATCATTGCCAGGTTGAGCTGCACAAAGTCCGTGGTGATAAACGCGGCGTTGTTGATCCAGCGCTCGCAGGTCGCGCGAAACTTCTCGACCTCCGCATCGGTCTTCTCGCGGAAGGGGTGGATTCCCGCGCCCATGCAGATGTCCATGACGTTGAAGTCTTCGTAAGCGAGGATGCCGTAGCGTCCCGAGAAGTCGCTGTTGTTGAAGAGGTCCCATCCCTCGTCTTTCGCCAGTTCGGGGGAGATCACGTCGCTGTTCACCACGAAGTCGAAGGTCTCGTAGCGCTGCACGATTCCGAGCAGGTGTTCGCCGTCTTCGCTCATGGCCCACTTGTAGGGCATCTGGAACTTCTCATCCATCTGCGCATAGAGAGGCTCGAAGCGTTCCCGGGGCAGGGAGCGGATCAGGCCCGCAGGCCACATCTCTTTGCGGGCCCAGGGGTTGTTCACGTTGATGAAATCCCAGACGGCGGTCTCGCCGGCACGCAGGCGGTTGACGGAGGTCGGGTCGGAGATATGAATCTCGTAGCGTATCCGGCCCCCGGTCTGTTCGCGCCAGAGGTCGAGCAGGCGGGGATCGGCGTAGGCGTCCCAGGTCAGCAGCGACAGCGGACGGCGGCCCTGCGCCATCAGGCCAGCGGGCGCAGCGGCTGCAAGGCTGCCCGCCGCGAGCGCCTGCAGGAAGCGGCGCCTCGAGCTGGAATGTTGGAGTCCGCCGCGCAGAGGGTTTGCGGAAGCGATGCGGGCCAGGAGCTGGTCGTGCGAAGGCATTGAGCGATGAAGTCCTATAGTCGTTGCTTGGGTCGCGAGTCAGAAAGTCGGGGCAAAAATCAGGGCTATTGTCAGAGCCATTGTCGAGGCCATTGTCGAGGCCATTGTCGGTCTGGTGTCGGAGATACTGCCGGAGCCATTACGGACGGAACTCTTCTTCGAGATCGTGCATAAGGGTTTCGCGTACCAGTTGGACCGGCAGGAAACCGATGCGATAGATACGGTCGTGGAAGTCCTTCAGCTCGCCTTTCTGGTCCAGCTCACGCATTTTCTTGAAATAGTCCTCGCGCAGCAGCATCCACTCAAAGTAACCCAGGGTGGCGGGGGACATGTAGCCACCGATCTCGGTGATCGTATCGATGTTGATCTGCCCACCCTGGCGCACGAAGCCGATGCGCTCGCTCTCGAGTTCCAGCGCCTCATCGTAGCTCATGCGACCCGTGTGCAGTCCGGAATCGATGATCACCCGTCCCATGCGCCACAGTTTCAGGCGCAGCATCTCCAGCGTATACAGGTCCTGCTTGTCGGGCGGGTAGAAGCCGTAGTTCGGAGTGAGTTCCCACTCGATGTAGTAGCACCAGGCCTGATTCGAGTAGCTGCTCTCGTATACGCGCAGCTTGCGGTGGTTCTCGTTCTGGTACAGGCGCTGGAGGTGGTGACCCGGATACACTTCGTGGGTCGCGATGGCGTACATGAAGCTGTAGTCCTTCTCGGAGAGGTTGGCTTCCTGCACGTCCAGGGGCCAGTCGGGGTTCACGGGAATGACCGTCCAGGCGGCCTTGCGCGACGAGGATCCCGCCGGCACGCCCGGGCCCCAACCCCACCACTGGGTCATCCACTCGTTGGGAGCCGCGGCCACCATGATCGCGTCGTCGTCATCCCAGGGGATGCTGACCAGATCCTGTTCGATGACCCACTCCCGGGTGCGGCGTGTCGCCTCGTGGTGAGCGAAGACCAGGTTCTCGGCGCTCGGGTGATCGCGCTTCGTATCCTTGATGATCTCGAGCCAGGTGCGCTGCGGATCGATGCGCTCCGCCAGAAGTTCGAGCTGCTGCTCCACGATGCGGAACTGGCGCCAGCCCCAGTCGTGGTAGTCGGGAACGCGCATGAATCCATCCTGAGCCCGCGCGATGCGTCGCATGTCCATCGTCTGCGTGAACAGTTGGCGTTTCTCAAGCAGCGTATTGAAGAGTTCGGCGCCAATCCGCCAGTCACCTTCCGGCATGGTGGGTAACCGCGTATTCAGAAATTCGCGGAAAGATGCCACCTCGGCAAGCGCTCGCCGGTTCTCGTCGAGGAGCGCGGCCCGCAGCGCCGGCGCGCGTTCTGCGAAGGCCGGCACCTGCAGTGTCAGGACCGCTTCAACACCATCGAGCATGGGATGGGACAGCTCCACCCAGCGGGGTATGTACTCGTTCAGGTTGGCCTGGCCGTTGCGCATGCGCGTCTTCAGCAGTTCTAGACCCGTCAGAATTTCCCGGGCGCGAACTTCGGGAGGGCGCGGGTCGGCGTCGAGGAGATAGTTCAGGCGGCGGATATTCAGGTATTCGCGCGGGTTCTGGCGCCAGCGCTGCACCTGCTCTGATTCGGCAATGCCGGACACCAGCAGGCTCTCGAGAAATCGATAGTCGATGTGCTGATCGAAAGTCAGTGCCTCGCGATCGATCTGCTTGAGGGCCGCGAGAATATCCCGGCGTGTGGCCAGATCGGCCGCGAAGCTTTCGGCGCTCAGTGTACTCGGCGCGCGCCCGCCCGCTCCGACGCCGCGCACCTCTTCCAGATAGCGCTCCACCAGTGCCTCGAAGGCGGGATCGAGCTCGCTGTCGGCCCCGCTGAACGGCGAAGCAAAGCTAGCCGCGAGCGTGACAACTAGAAACATCGTGACCTTCGTGGGCCCCGACTGCTTCATGAACGAGCCGAGTCTTTGGTGGCTCCAGTGCGGGAAGAATGACCAATTGCGTGCGCTGAGGAGCATGCTTCACCCCCTTTGTTATTCATAGTCGTTGGTGGCTCAAGCGCCTCTGTGTAGCGATGCTCGACCCTTCTGTCAATTCGCGTACAGGCGTACGCTAATCGCAAACCCTCGGGAGGCAGTATCGGTGCAGCGCAATTCAGTCAAATCAGTTACGCCACGGTTCGGTAACTGTCGGTGGCCATCGTTGTTCCGTCTCGGGGCCACGGTGATGCTTGCCGGGGGAAGCGTTGCTCACCTGTTAGCCGGGGAAACAACAGGCGCCGCCGAGGACGGGGCTGTGGTTGAAGTGGTCCGGCGTATCGGTGCCGTCGGGCGCGAGGGGTCGGGGCCGGACACGCTCGCGGACGGCGTACAGATACTCGAGGCCGGCGCGCACACGGTGCGCGTGACGCCCCTTAAGGGACTCGAACGGCCGTGGGCTCTCGCCTTCCTCCCCGATGGCGGGATCCTGGTGACCGAGCGCCCCGGACGACTGCGACGAATCAGCCCTGACTTCCGCCTCGACCCGCAGCCGATCGCCGGCGTCCCGGAAGTGCTCAACTCGGCCTACAAGGGGCTGATGGACGTCGCCCTGCATCCCGACTACGACAGCAACCGGTGGGTCTATTTCACTTTCTCCAGGCGGCTCCCGGGCGAAACGGATGTCGACTGGGATCGCCTGACGGGACCGGCCGGTACGATAGTGCTCGCCCGGGGACGCTACGATGGCGCTCATCAACTCACGGACGTCGAAGAACTGTTCACGGCGCGGGCGGCCACCAGCGGCGTCAGCGCGGCGCGGCTGGCATTCGCCGCTGACCGCAGCATCTTCCTGTCCATCGGTGCGCCGAGTTACACGGTGGAAGAGGGCGGGACCAACCGTGTGGGCAGCGCCCGGGAGGCCCAGGACCCGATGTCGCACGCGGGCAAAGTGCTCCACCTGCTCGACGACGGATCCCCTGCCGAAGACAACCCGTTTCTCGGCGTGCCGGGCTACCTCCCCGAAATCTTCGCCCTGGGTGTGCGGAACACGACGGGGCTTTTTGTTCACCCCGACACGCAGGCGGCGTGGACCGTGGAACACGGCCCCCTGGGCGGCGATGAGATCAATGTAATCCGCGCGGGCGCAAACTACGGCTGGCCTCTGCATTCCTACGGCCGCGCCTACAGCGGAGCGCGCACGGGTGAGGGCTCCGGTCCCATCGAGCCTCTGCCCAGCGCCCCGGGCATTGAGGAGCCCTTTCTGTTCTGGTCTCCCAACATCGCCCCCGGTGGTATGAGTCGATATCAGGGTGCCGCTTTCCCGGCGTGGCAGGGCGATCTGCTGATCGGCGGGCTCGCTTCCACGCAGTTGCATCGGGTGGATCTGAACGATCGGGGACTCCCGGAGGGCCGCGAAGTGCTGTTGCAGTCCCTGGGGCAGCGCATTCGGGAGGTCCGTACTTCGCCGCAAGGTTTGGTGTATCTCCTCACCGATCACGACCTCGGCGCCATTCTTCGAGTCGAACCGAACGGCTCCTAGCGCTCGGCGAGGCCAAGCAGATATAGGCCGTTCTAGCGTGCGGCATGCACTCAATGTGTGCGCTTAGCGCCCTTGTGTGCATTAAGCGCCCAAAACCCATTGACACTTTCCAAGACGTGGATCACAGTTCTCATGCGTGATGCGTGCTGGGCACAAGATGGACGCCCCGTGTGGGGTACGCGCTTTCACGCTGCGGTACCAGGCATGACCGGGTCCGGATTGACGTAACCAGCTGCTCGATTCAGCGATATCGATAGCTGGACCCTATCGGCCAAGACTAGCTTCAAATTACAAAACAAAGCGGAGAGTCAGGGTATGAATCACAACCGTTCCTCCTTAGCCCGGGCCGTTCACGGCGCCGTCATTGCCAGTACCTTCGCGGCCGGAACCGGCTCAGCAAGCCTGGCCATCGCGCAGGATGAAGCGATCATCGAAGAAGTGGTGATCACCGGTTCGCGACTGCGTCGCGACCGCGACTTCGTCGAAATCAGTCCCGTTGCCACCATGGACATGGAGCAGATTCAGGGACTCGGCAATCTCACGCTGGAGCAGACCCTGAACCGTATGCCGCAGCTGCGACCCGATACCAACAGCAGCACGAACCAACACGGCGGTATTGCGATGAGTGCTGACCTGCGAGGCTTGGGCGCTGTGCGCACACTGGTGCTCGTAGACGGTCGTCGCTTCATTCCCGCGGAAGACACGGGTATAACCGACCTCGCCACGATCCCCGACATCATGGTGGAGTCTGTAGAGATCGTGACCGGCGGAGCCTCAGCCGTTTATGGATCGGACGCTATTGCAGGGGCCATAAACTTCCGCCTCCGCGACGACTTCCGCGGTACGGAGCTGCGTTACCAGCGCGGTGAAACGGATCGCAACGACGGCGAGACCGAGCGAATCGATTTCCTCATCGGTGCCGGCAGCGAAGACGGCCGCAGCAATGTCAGCCTCGCGATCTCCTGGGCTGAGCGCGGCACAGTGATGGGCGATGCCCGCTCGTTCTCGGCAATACCCTTTGTAACGAGCAGCACCGGCGAGTACGTACCGTTCGGCTCCGGAAACATCCCCGGTACGGTCATTGCGCTGCAGCCGGCCCAATTCCCGTTGATCAATGGTGTGGATCTAAGCAACTCCGACGGATCATGCCCCGGACCGATCCAGGGTCTCCGCTTCGACGCCGGCAGTGTCCCGGTACCGTTCTGTCGCCCCGAGGATCAGTTCAATTACGCGGCCGATAACTTCCTGCTGCGTCCCATGGAGCGCTACCAGATCAGCACCATCGCGAAGCACGCGCTGACGGATAACATTGAGATCTACGGCCAGGCCTTCTACAACAAGTACGAACAGGCCTACCAGATGGCGCCGGAATCCGTGGCGCCCACGAGCTTCGGTCAACCTCGCGGAACCGTGGTTATCCCCGACGCACCCAACAACCCGCTGTTCAACGAGACGCTGCAGAATTTCTGGGCCGATAACGCCGCATTCTTCGATCCCGATGGCGACGGCGATTTTGTGGCCTCCGGTCTCGGTCGTCGCTTCGAAGAATTCGGACCGCGCAACTTCTCTTTCAACATCGACAGCTTCCTGCTGACCGGTGGAGTGCGCGGAGATTTCGACTTCGGTGACAACAACTGGGCCTGGGATGTCTTCGGTCAGTACTCGCGCAACGATACAACGCAGACGACGGTAGGACTGTTGTCCCGTTCCGGCATCACCCTCGGTCTTGATCCCGTGATCAACGACGACGGCAGCGTAACCTGCCGTACGCAGATACGTGGCTGTGTACCGGTGAACATCTTCGGTACCGATGCTCTGACTCCGGAGATGGCCAACTATCTGCAGGCCGAGAGCATCACGGACAACACCTTCGAGCGCCGCGTGGCTGGCGCCACGATCGCCGGTGACCTCTTCGAACTGCCGGCTGGCCCCGTGGCGACGGCCTTCGGCGTGGAGTATCGCGAAGAGTCCATCTCCGTTCGGCCGAACGAGGCGCAGCTTCTCAATGACCTCGCTTCGCAGGCCATTGCTCCAACGGTGGTTGAGGGTGAATACGACCTCTACGAGGTGTTTGCCGAGGCTCGGGTTCCGCTGCTCGATGACCAGCTGGGCCTTGACGGCCTGGCTCTCGAAGGCGCGGTCCGCTTCGCCGACTACTCAACGGTTGGTAGCGTGACCACCTGGAGCGGCTCGCTGGACATGGACATCAACGAGCAACTGAAAGTCCGCGCCGGCTACAGTCGCGCTATCCGGGCACCGAACCTTGACGAGCTGCTGGCACCGGTCAGCGCGGGATTCCGTCCTGTGACTGACCCCTGCGTCGCGGAAAACAACCCGAGCCAGGCCACCAAGGACCTCTGTGTCCAGCAGGGCGTTCCGGCCAACATCATCGACACGCTGGTGGAATCACCGCGTTCCGGCTACGACCTCATCAGTGGCGGGAACCCGAACCTCAGCGAGGAAGAAGCGGATACGCTGACGGTTGGCTTCGTGTACATGCCCGACTTCCTTCCGGGCCTGCGTATGTCTCTCGATTATTACGAGATCGAGCTTACCGACGCGATTGCCCAGGTGGATGGCCAGCTCCTGCTGAACGACTGTTTCGCAACGTCGGACATCAGCGGCACCTCCTGCCAGGCCATTCGTCGCGATCCGCTGGGTAACATCTCGGAAGTTATCGCGCCGCTGCTGAACCTTGCAGATCGCAACGTGGATGGCGCCGACCTGTCCATCGCCTACGCCTTCGATGAACTTCCGAACTGGATGTCGCTGCCCAATCACGGCGCAACGATGGATATCCAGTGGTTCTCATCCTGGCAGTTCACCAACGAAACGCAGGTACTGCCCAGCCTGGACCCGATAGACTGCGCTGGAAAGTACTCGGGAACCTGTTCCAGCGGCCCAGTGCGCCCGACGCCCGGGTTCCGCAGCCTGCTGCGCTTCAGCTACAAGTCAGGTCCGCTGCGCCTCAGCCCGGAGCTCAACTACATCGGGGAACTTGAACTCTCCGACGACTCGGGCCCGAATCAGCGCGGTACACAGGAAGCGTGGTACCTCATCAACCTTAACGGTGGCTGGGATATCACCGACAAGATCAACGTGTTCTTCGGTGTAAACAACATTCTCGACGAGCAACCGCCGATCTGGGCTTTCCAGGCAGCCGGCGACCTCAACGTCAACACCAACCTCTACGATCCACTGGGTCGCGGCTACTTCCTCGGTCTCCAGGCCGAGATCTGAGGACTACGCGCCGGCGCGCGCAGCTCTTGAGCTGCCGGGCGCCGGGTTGCGTTGCTCAAAGCCGATACAAAGTCATGGGGATGGCCTGGGCCATCCCCATTTTTGTCTCCGCGCATGAGCGCTGTCGTTGTGGCTGTTCCCCCTTATGAATCTGCCCACAATGCAAGCCGCATGCGCGAGCCATTCTGGGAGAGGGCGACTATGAAAACCGCTTTGAGCCTGCTGACGCTTTTCTTGTTTTGGCTGCAGGCGTCTTCTGCATGGCCTGCCGATTCCTACACGACGCTGGTGGACATGAGTGCCGAGGTGAAGACGCTCGCGCAGCCTCGCGTTGTGGATGGGGTTCCACAGCTTGGCCCGGACGCCGTTCGGCAGCAGCGCGCCGACCTCGAGGCATTCCGCGAGCGCCTCCGCGAACTCGACGTGACCGGCTGGTCGGTGGAGCAGCAGGTCGACTATCTCCTGGTGTGGTCGCGCCTGAACGAGGCGCTTTTTCAGCATAGGGTGATGCGTCCCTGGTCCCGCGATCCGCTTACCTACCTCTACCAGTTCCGTCGCATTCCATACGCAGACGTCCCCTGGGACAAACAGAGCCAGGCGGCGCTGCAAGAACAGCTTCGCGCGGTGCCGGCGATGGTCGCAGAGGCCAGTGCTAACCTGAGCAACCCAGCCGGTGAGCTCGCTTCCTTGGCGATTTTTCTCCTGGGTAACTTCGATGGAGTGGGGCAGGGCGAGCCCTATCGCGACTATCCACCGGCGGGGACTATCGGCTGGTTCGACGATCTGTGTTCGCGACTGGATGCTGCCCGCGACGAACTGGTGTCCGACTGCAGGGTGGCCGCAACCGCGGTGCGAAGCTACCGGGACTGGTTGAGCGAACGCCTTCCCGATATGGCGCCATCGGCGGCGATCGGCGCAGAGAACTACAACTGGTACCTCAAGCACGTACGGCTGCTGCCACTCACGGTGGATGATCTGCGTTCCATCGGGGAGCGGGAGTTTCACCGCTACCGCTTTGACTACCTCCTCGATCGCCACAAGAACCGCGCTTTACCCGAACTAGAACTCACGCAGAGTGCGGAGCAGCATCGCGAACGCACGCTGGATGCGGAAGCCAGAACGCGAAGTCTGCTGACGGAGTTGGGACTGCTCACCATTCCGGAATACATGCCCGAAACGTTCGAATCCGACGTGTTCTGGAGCCCCCGCGCGAAAACGGATCGTCACTTCTGGGAAGAGCTGCAGTTCCGCAATGCGCTGAACAACCACATCCACGCGTCCATTCCCGGCCATCGCTTTGATGCTGAACTCCGCAAGCGTCTGGAAAACCCCATTCGGCGCGAACACGGGGAGAGCGCCCGGGCCGAGGGCTGGGCTACCTACCTCGAAGAGACCCTCATCCAGGCCGGGATCGCCGACGACAACCCGCGCGTAAGGGAGCTGTTCTACGCGGCACTGATAAAGCGGGGCAGCCGCTTCTTTGCCGAGATCGGCATGCACACCGGGGAGATGAGCCTCGACGAGGCCAATGCTTACATGATGGAGTGGGTGCCCTACATGGAAGAGGATCTAGGCCGCTACGACCTCGTCGGCTACCTGCGGCGCCCCGGGCTGGGCAGCATGTACCTCCTCGGAAAAACCCAGATCGAAACCCTCATCTCCCAGCGCGCCTTCCAACTGGGAGCGGAGTTCGATCTCGGCGAATTCCACGACGACTTCCTGTCCCGGGGCATCATTCCGATTACCCTGATCCGCTGGGAGATGGCCGGCTTCGACAGCGATGCCCGCGCCCTGTGGCCCGAAGTTGTGGGCAAGCCCTTTCCGGAGGCGGGGTCGACAACGGGCCCGTGATTCAAGGTACGGAATCAACGCACCATAGTGAGTACAGGGATCAGCCGTGACGACCGATGGGATGCATGCGCTCGCGGTGAAAGTCCCGGGTGCCGGCGCCTTCGAGGATGAGTTCGCTGATTTTCCAGTCCTCAGAGGTGCGCTCGAAACGATGACGGTAGCGGCCCCAGAGATAGCCGTCGGGCGCATCGCCATGGTAGCTGTGCCAGGCATAGACGTAACAGAGCGAGTGCGCCCGGTCCGCCGTGTCGAAGTTGACCTGGATATTGCTGACATGGTGGCTGGTCGCGGCGAAGAGGTTGTTGAGCCCTTCGGCGATCGTGGTCGCCATGGCATCGCCGCGGATGTTGGGCGTGTCGGGGTTGTAGTCGATGACCGCGTCGGGGGTGAACAGGGCGGCGACGCCTTCCGGATCGTTGCGGTCAAAACGTTCACAGTAAGCGAGGATCAGATCCTCGATCGCCTGACGATCGAGAAGTTGCTGCACTGTCGCCGCTACGTCCATGCCCTTGAGCCTCCCGTCGCCCGTTTCTGCCCCGTGTCAGCACCGGGAGTCTTCGCGCCGCCGAAGACACCCAAACCTCTTGGCTGTGCGGCTAGCATAGCCCCATAAATCCAATAATGACCGATCGGAGACCCAGCCTCATGTTTCCCAGTGCCCGGACTCTTGCGCTTCTCTTTCTTCTAGTCGCCGCACTCGTGGCCCTGCGTCCGTTCGCCCAAGAGCTGAAACCCGGGGACCTGGATGCCCTGCGCTGGCGGGAGATCGGGTCCGCGGCAAGCAGCGGTCGTATTACCCGCTTCGCGGTGCACCCGGATGACGTCCGCGTCATCTACGTGGCGACGGCCTCCGGCGGGCTCTGGAAGACGACCAATGCCGGCACGACCTGGAGTTCCGTGTTCGAGCAGCAGAACAGTATCTCCCTCGGCGACGTCGCCATCGCGCCGGGCAATCCGGACATCGTCTGGGTTGGAACGGGCGAGCAGAACAGCGTCCGCAGTTCCCAGTTCGGCGACGGTGTCTACCGCTCCACCGACGGAGGCGAGAGCTGGGAGCACATGGGGCTCGAAGGCAGCCGCCACATAGGCCGCATCCTCATCCATCCGGAAAACCCGGATGTGGTTTACGTCGCGGCCATGGGTTCGCTCTGGGGGCCGAACCCCGAACGCGGTCTGTACCGCAGCCGCGATGGTGGGAAGAGCTGGGAGCAACTGCTGAAGCCCAGCGACTTTACCGGCGTGGTTGAGGTGCAGATGCACCCTGAAAATCCAGAGCTGCTCTATGTGGCAACCTTTCAGCGCGAGCGGCGGATGTGGAGCATGCTCGGCGGTGGAGAGGAGGGCGGTCTTTACCGCAGCCGGGACGGTGGCGACAGCTGGGAACGCGTGGGCGGCGGTTTTCCCGAGACCGCGGTGGGTCGCGTCGGTATGACCTTCTGCGCGAGTGAACCGGATACGATGTACGCCACGGCCGTAGGCCCCGATGGAGGAACCTTCCGCTCCCGGGATGCGGGGCAGAGCTGGGAGCGCCGCAACGAGAAGGTGCAGAGTCACTGGTATTACGGCGAGGTGTTCTGCGATCCCGGGAATACGGACCGGGTCTATGTGCCGGTTACGCCGCTGCTACGCTCGGACGACGGCGGCGAGTCTTTCGAGAACGCCGCGCCGAGCATGGTGCACGGCGATCACCACACGCTATGGATCAATCCCGAGGATTCGGACCACCTGATGGTCGGCAACGACGGCGGCGTGTACATATCCCGGGACGGCGGTGGCGCCTGGCAGTGGATATCCAACCTACCGGTCATGCAGCTCTATACCGTGGCTGTCGACATGCAGACGCCGTTCTACAACGTGTACGGCGGCACGCAGGACAACGGCACCTGGGCGGGCCCGGTGGGTACTCGCTTCTCCGATGGCATTTCGAACGAGGACTGGCGCTTCATTTCCGGGGGAGACGGTTTCTATGCCGTTGCCGATCCCGACGACCCCAACATTATCTACTCCCAGTCCCAGTACGGTGTGCTGTACCGGACCGACGGAGACAGTGGAGAACAGCGCCGGATTCAGCCCTGGCAGCCCCAGGACGGAGAGTTTCCACCGTACCGCTGGAACTGGAGCGCGCCATTCCAGATCTCTCCCCACGATTCAGAGACACTCTACTTCGGCGCCAACGTGGTGTTTCGCAGCCGCGATCGCGGCAATAGCTGGGAGCGCATCAGCCCGGACCTGACGCGCCAGATCAGTCGCGATGAGCTCCCCCTGCAGGGCGAGGTGCAGCCGGCCGACGCGATCGACCTGCATGCCAGCACAGCAATGTACGGCAATCTCCACGCCCTGCGGGAGTCACCGCTGCGCCGCGGATTGCTCGCCGCGGGGAGCGACGACGGCCTAATCCACGTTAGCCGCGACGGAGGACGAAACTGGCAGCGCACCGGGAGTTTCCCGGGCGTTCCCGAGCAGATGAAGGTGGCCATGCTTGCCTGGTCGGAGCAGCAGGCGGGAACGCTCTTCGCCGTCTTCGACGGACACAAGGACAACCGCTTCGAGCCCTACGTGGTTCGCAGCGACGACTATGGCGAGAGCTGGCGCAACATCACCGGCAATCTCCCGGACTTCGGCCCCACGCGCAGTGTTGCCGTGCACCCGCAGAACGCCGATCTGTTGTTCGTCGGCACCGACTTCGGCGTGTTCTATTCGTCCCAGGGCGGTGATCAGTGGATCTCGCTGCAGTCCGGGCTGCCCACCAACTCGGTGCAGGGCATGATCGTGCACCCGCGCGATAACGATCTCGTGATCGGCACGCACGGGCGCGGCTTCTGGGTCCTCGACGATCTGGGGCTTCTGCAGGAGCTGACATCGGAGCGGGTCGCAGAGCACAGCTTCCTCGCCAAGCCGCAGGCGGCGACGCAAATCCGCGAAAGGAACCGGGGCCGGCGCGCCTTCGGACACAGCTACTGGACCGCGCCCAATCCACCCCGGGGAGCGATCATCGATTTCTGGATCGGGGACGCCGCGGAGGGCGAGTCGCTCAGCGTCGACGTCCTGGATCGCGACGGCGAGGTTATTCGTCAAATACTCGAAGACACCGCAACGCGCGGTGCGCACCGCGTCTCCTGGGACCTGCGCTTCGACGATCCACCGAGCGACAGCGAGTCCTCCTGGCGCAAGCCCCTGGGACGTTTCGTGGTGCCGGACACCTATCGCATCCGCCTGAGCGTCGGCGATGCAGAACATATTGCGGAGCTTTCCGTGCTCGGCGATCCGGCCGTCGAAGCGTCACGGCGCGACCGGCAACGTCGTGAAGAGGTTCTCTCGCTCCAGGCGGAGCTTCTCAGTGCCAGTTACCACGCAGGCAAGGCAACGGACGCCGCCGTCA
>JAAUYI010011300.1_pt1 | contig 16160 bp, 12 predicted proteins | sample 7278041 | NCBI WGS metagenome assembly JAAUYI01 (sample SAMN14350216, study PRJNA611818) | marine sediment metagenome | isolation source: surface marine sediment (0.6m) | place: French Polynesia: Moorea | collected 2018-08
CCCAAAGCAGGTGCGCTACCAGACTGCGCCACGCCCCGCCAAACGCGAATGGAGAGCATACGGCAGCCATGGCCTAGTGTCAATCGCCTTTCAGGGAGGGAGGGGCCAGGTGGACGATCCGATTCCGAGATCATCAGGCGACAAACCTCAGGAACCTCAGGACGACTCGCGTTTCCGACGGGCAGAATCGCTTCCCAGACCGAAATGGAACGACCTCGGCGACGCTGAAAGTAGTCCCATTCCAGATGGAGCTCCTTTGAAGCCGCCTCGAAGTGATCCCATTCCGATGGAACGACTTTGACACCCTCGGAAACGTTCCCCATTCTGGGCGGAACTCGATTTTGAAGGCATGAAAGTCACCCCATTCGCGACCCGCCAGGCCTTGAGACCCGAAGTCCCTGAGGTTTCCTGAGGTTTCTGAGGTTTCCGGATTCTCTTAGCGTGTTTTTCTCTTCTTGAAGAATGTCGATAGCCCCATGGAGGAGATCCTGACGATCCTGAGGTTGTTGCGTCAGGAAACCTCAGGAACCTCAGGAACCGAATCTCCCTGGAGGGCTCAGAGCGACCCTGGAACCTCAGGAAACCTCAGGCTTGTCTGCATAGCCAACCGCGGATCGCCCTTCGACGTACCCTACAATGAGATCACCTGTCGCCCCGGAGGAGCTATGGCCGAAACACAACAGATCCGTCGACTGATCCTGATCTACAACGCCGACGCCGGCCGGCTGAGCGCCTTGGTGGACAGCGCTCGCAAGGTTCTGAGGCTCAACGGATGCTCTTTGTGCAGCATTACCCACGGTCTCGCAGGCGAGAAGGAGGAGTGGAGCGATTGCCAGACGGAAATCGGTGTGCCGATCGACTATCTGCATCGTGATGAGGTCTTCGGTCCGATGAAACAGCTGGTCGGGGAGACGCTGCCCTGCGTGGTCGCCGAGACGGCTAGCGGGCCCCAGGTGTTGCTCACCCCCGATGAGCTCGAGCGCTGTCGGGGCAGCGTCGACGACTTCAAGGGTCGACTCGAGACCCATGCGGCGATGCGGGATCTGGAGTTCCCGGCTTCGGCCACCTGAGGCGATGATCGGGTCTGTCGGGCGCGCGCACAGCCGTGCCTCTACGACCTCCCGACTGCTTCTTCCGCCTGCCGGGTCAACGAGTTGATCAGGCCTTCGAGGCGCTGACGCTCGGCCTCGAGCTCTTCATTGGAAAGCCCGCGTTCAATCGGTTGGGGCTCACCGATCGTGATCGCGACCCGCGAGAACGGCCAGGGCACGATGATGCGATCCCAGGACTTCAGGGTGAAGAAGCTGCTGGCGGCGACGCCAAAGGGCAGGATCGGCGCCCTCGAGGTCTGGGCCAGGACCGCCACGCCGACCTTGAAGTGGTAAAGCGGGCCGCGCGGGCCGTCCGGAATCATCACCGGCGACGAACCCTGCCGGGTGATCGCGCGATGCAAGCCGCGCAGGGCCGCCGTACCGCCGCGGCTCGCCGAGCCGCGTACGGTGTTGAGGCCCCAACGCTTGCACACGCGAGTTACCAGCTCACCGTCGCGGGACTGACTGGCCAGCAGGGTCAAGTCGAGACCACCCCCGACCAGGCGATCGAGAAAGAAGTAGGAAAACGCGACCAACCGGTTGTGCCAGAAACTGATCAGGACCGGCTGGGGCTCGGCCAGTAGAGCGTCGAGATGTTCTTCCCCGGCAACGATCCTAATCCTCCAAGTGCGGCCAAACGCCAGGATCACCCAACGCGCCAGCCGCGCGCCGACGCTGATCAGGAACGAGCCGTGCCGGCTGTCTTTGTCGATCCCCATTGGCGGGGGAGTTTATCCGCCAGCCCGAAAGAAAGTCGGTCTCGGAGTTGCTCTATCGGTCACCCTTGTCAGGCCAGATTGCCCAGGTAACCCAGGACGTCGCCGACGGTATCCATCTTGGCGGCGTCCTCGTCCGAGATCTCGATGTCGAGCGCATCCTCAAGGTCGAGGAGCATCTGCAGCGCCTTGGGTGAGTCGATACCGAGATCAGCGACCAAATCGAGCTCCGGCTTGAGCTCATCGGCTTGCTTGCCGCTGATGGCGGCAACAATCTCCAATGCTTTCTGGTTGATGTCCATGTTCTGTACTCCTACGGATTCTGATCCGTTCCGCGGATTCTGATCCGCTCCTGCGGATTCTGATCCGCTCGGTTTAAGGCACGACCCTATCGAGACGGTCGAGCTCTCCATTCAGATACTTCTCGCGCAGCGCCCGGCGCTGCACCTTGCCGCTGGTAGTTTTGGGAATCCTACCGCGACGAACGAAGACCAGGTCGGCGACCGGCAGCGATAAGGTCCGGCCGATCCGCTTTTTGATCTCACTCCCCAGCTCGCGCAACTTGTCCGGATCCCACTCGCCGACCTCGACGACGACGACCGGCTCTTCGCCCGCGGCGCCGCGGGCGACCGAAAAGACACCGGTGCGCAAGGCGCCGCCGCCGCCGCTGACGCTCTCCGCCAGCCATTCGATCTCGTGCGGCATGATGTTGGTGCCGCGGACGATCAGGACGTCCTTGAGCCGGCCGGTGATGTAGAGCTCGCCACCGTCGAGGAAGCCGAGGTCGCCGGTCGACAGCCAGCCGTCGCGAAGGCTCTCGGCCGTCGCCTCGGGCTCGTTCCAGTAGCCGGTGAAGACACTCGGCCCGCTCACCTGGATCTCGCCGATCTCGCCTTCGGCCCTCGGGCTGCCGTCGGGGGCGGCGATCCGAACCTCGGTGTCGGCGATTGGCTCGCCGACGCAAACGACCTCGTTCAGACCAACGCCCGAGTGCTGTGATGACGCTCCAGCAGGCAGGGGCCGGGTACGGGCGCCTTGCCCTTTCAGGTCGAAGGTCACCGCCAGGGTGGTCTCCGCCATGCCATAGCAGGGACGAAACGCCCCAGGGCTGAAGCCGAACGGCTCGAAGGCTTCGCAGAACGCTGCCACCGTCTCCGGCCGTACCATTTCGGCACCGGTCATGGCGTCGCGCCAGGACGATAGGTCGAGCCCCTCGCGCGCCGCCGCCTCGAGACGCTCGACGCACAGCTGATAACCGAAATTCGGTGCCGGGGCGAATGCTACGCCGTGCGACCCGAGGTGCTCGAGCCACTTCTTCGGCCGGGCCAGAAACAAGCCGGGCGGCAACAGCCAGAGATCGAGCCCGGCGTAAATCGACTGAAAGACCGAGCCTACCAGCCCCATGTCGTGGTGTAGTGGCAGCCATGAAACCATGGCGTCGGCCCATTGGTGGGCGGGAGCGCCGCGGGGTATGCCGATCGCCTCGTCCGACCCCCTGACGTTGTGGATTACCGCCTGATGGGGAATCGACACCGCTCTCGGTAGGCCGGTCGAGCCGCTGGTGAGCTGCAAGAAAGCGACCTCATCCGGCTGCGGAGACGGCCGATAGAAGCTTGCCGACGTCGAGCCTTCCAGCTCGGCGGGGGTGATTGCAGCTTCTACGGTCCGGCTGGCGCCGGCGCGCTCGGCTTCACTGAGGAAGCCGGCGGTGACGACGGCGCGCTCAGCGCCGAGCGCCGAGATCAGGCCCTCGATCTTGCGGACCTGAGCCGCGGTCGCGCCCATCGTCGCACCTGGCGCCACCGCCACCGGCAACGCGCCTCGCCAGAGCGCTCCCAACCAGGCCTCGAACCAGGACCAGGACGTCGGCATCGAGACCAGCACTAGCTCCTTCGGGCCCACGCCCAAAGCCGCCCAGCGACCCGCTGCCTGACGAACCGACGCCAGCAGCTCGGGATAGGTGCGACGCTCGGCCTTTCGCCCACGACTGTCGAAGACCGCGATACCGCGCTCAGGAAAGGCGGCGGCAGCGCGTTCGAGGGCTTGTGGAAGCGTCGTCGGGGGTTCGGGAAACGGGCGGTTCAAAAGTGCTCCGTAGGGCGGAGAGGGCCAGGCGGATGCGGGCGACAGGGCGGGGCGACGAAGCCGGCATCTTAGCGCGGTTTGCGGAATCCCGCATCGATCGGTCATCATGTCGGCAACCCACAATGAACCCCAACGCGTTCACCGGCACCGATCGCTTTGAGGTCCGGGGTCGGCTCGGCTCCGGCACCTCCGGTGAGGTGTATCGCGTCTACGACCGCAAACACAAGAGCATCATCGCTCTCAAGACGCTTTTCCGGACGGACCCGGGAGCGATCTTCAGGTTCAAGACGGAGTTCCGCTCGCTGGCGGACGTCAACCATCCCAACCTGGTACAGCTCTACGAACTGCTGTCGGAGGGCGAGCGCTGGTTCTTCACCATGGAGCTGGTCGATGGTCTCGACTTTATCGACTACGCCCGAGCCGAGCCTGGAAAAGATCACTACGACACCGGGCGCTTCTACTCGCTGCCCTCCCTGACGCCCCCGCCCGACAGCAATCGTCTGCGGTCGACGCTGCGCCAGCTTGCCGATGGCCTCCGCGCGCTTCACCGGGCGGGCAAGCTGCACTGTGACATCAAGCCGTCGAACATCCTGGTGACCCCGGCCGGCCGGGTGGTCCTGCTCGACTTTGGTCTGGTCAAAGAGGTCTTCCCGAGCCAGATCTACGAAACCCTGGACGGTGGCGTCGCCGGCACGCCGGCTTATATGTCCCCGGAGCAGGCCGCCGGCCGGCGGGTGAGCGAGGCCAGCGACTGGTACGGCGTCGGTGTGATTCTGTACGAGGCCTTGACTGGCCGGGTGCCGTTCTCGGGCGGCTTCCTCAAGATCCTGACCGACAAGCAACAGACCGACCCACCGGCACCGAAGGATCTGGTTCCCGAGCTTCCGGAGGATCTTTCCGAGCTGTGCATGCGATTGCTCTCCCGACCGCCGGAGAAGAGACCCTCGGGCGAACGAGTGCTGAGCAAGCTGGGCGGCCCGAGCCGTTCGATCACCCGCATGACCCACAGCTCTTCGAGCTCGTTGGATGCCTGTTTCGTCGGCCGTGAAAGTCATCTCGCCACCTTGGGTCATGGCTTCGAAAGGACCCAGGAAGGCCAGACCGTGGTGTATTTCGTCCACGGCAGCTCGGGGGTCGGCAAGAGCGCCTTGATCCGGCGCTTTATTCAACAGGTTCGCGAAGATCATCATGGCATCGTGCTGCTCACCGGGCGGTGCTTCGAACGAGAGTCGGTGCCGTACAAGGCGCTCGATTCGCTGATCGACGCCCTCTCCCGCTATTTGCGCAGGCTCAACGACGATGAAGTAGAAGCCCTGCTGCCAGCCAATGTACTGGCTCTGGCCCGTCTCTTTCCGACGCTGCGGCGGGTGCAGGCGATCGCGGGGGCGGGTCGGGAGGTGCTCGATATTCCGGACTCCCGGGAACAACGCCGTCGGGCCTTCGCGGCCCTGCGCGAGCTTCTCGGACGACTGGCACAGCATCGACCCCTATTGCTGTTCATCGACGATCTGCACTGGGGGGACCTCGACAGCGCCTCCCTGCTCACCGAGATCCTGCGCCCGCCCGAGGCACCGAGCCTGATGCTGATCGCTTGCTACCGCAGCGAAGAACGCGACCGCAGCCCACTGCTCCGCGAGCTGTTCGATTCAGACCTGATCAATCCCGGGATCGAGTTTCAAGAATTGAGCCTGAAGGAGCTCTTGCCGGCCGAGGCTCAGGAGCTCGCTCAGGGGCTACTGGGTGAAGCGACCGAGACGACCGCCGCCCTGGCGGCGACGATCTCCCGCGAGTCGGACGGCAGCCCGTTCTTCATCGACGAATTGGTGCGCTACTCGAAAGCTCTCACCGGCTTCGATCAGGCCGGCGAGAGCACGGTCTCTTCAGAAGTCGAGGCTGCTCTGGCGAGCCATATGAGCCTCGAGAAGCTCATTCATGCTCGCCTCGATCGCCTGCCACCGGAAGCCCGGCGACTGCTCGAGGTGGTCGCGGTGGCCGGCCAGCCGGTCGATCTCGAGGCCGCTCGCCAGGCTGCCGAGTTGGGCAAAGAGACGCAGGCCGCGATCACCATTTTGCGTGGTGCGAGTCTCAGCCGCATCCTCGCCGCCCGCGAGCATGAAGAGATCGAGACCTATCACGACCGGGTGCGCCACGCCGTCGTCAAAGGGCTCGATGAGAAGACTCTGGCACGCCTGCACCGACGACTGGCACTGGCGCTGGAAGGATCCGGCCGGGCCGACCCCGAAACCCTGGCCAACCACTTTCTCGAAGCCGGCGACTTGGATCGCGCGGCCGAGTTCGCCACCTCCGCGGCAGCCCAGGCGTCGGAGGCCCTGGCCTTCGACCGCGCCGCGCGCCTCTATCGCCTGGCGCTAGGGCTCGAGGTTCACGACTCCGAGCAGCTGCGCCAGCTGTGGGTCCAGCTCGCCGAAGCGTTGACCAACGCCGGGCGCGGTGCCGAAGCGGCGGATGCCTTCCTCTCGGCGGCGGACGGCGCCAAGACCGCGCGCGCCTTGGAGCTGCGTCGCCGCGCCGCGGAACAGCAGCTGATCAGCGGCCACATCGATCAGGGTCTGGAGACCGTGCGAGCCGTGCTCGAGTCGATCGGAATGGAGCTACCAGCGACTCCCAGGCGAGCGCTGCTATCGCTCGCCTGGCACCTGTTTCGACTCAAGCTTCGTGGCCGACGCTTCAAGGAGCACGATTCGACCCAGATCACCCCGGAGAGACTGATCAGCATCGACACTTGCTGGTCGGTCTCGATCGGCCTCGGTACCGTCGACACGATCCGTGGTATGGCCTTCGCCAAGCGCCATCTCCTGCTGGCGCTCAATGCCGGCGAGCCTTATCGAGTGGCGCGAGCCTTGGCTCTGGAGGCCGCGTTCTCGGCCACGCGTGGAGTCGACAGTCGTGCCCGAACCGGCAAGCTGATCGAAGAGTCGTTGATGCTTTCTGAGCGTGTCAACCACCCCCATGCCCTCGGCCTGGCAAACATCACCGCCGGTATGGCCGCCTACCTCGAAGGCCGATGGCTGCGGGCCTGCAAGCGGCTCGAACGCGGCGAGAAGATCCTTCGAGAGCACTGCACGGGAGTGACCTGGGAGCTCGATACCGCGATGTCATTTCAGCTTCGCTCGCTGCTCTTCATCGGGGATTTCAAGCGCATCCGCGAACAGCTGCCGAAGTTTCTCAAAGACGTCCGGGAGAAGGGTGATCTCTACGCTGAGGTCAATCTGCGTTGTCGCGTGGTCTGGGCCTCGCTGTTGGTGGACGATCGCTCCGAGCAGGCTCTCGAGGAGGTCGAAGACGCGATCTCCAGGTGGTCCCAGCGCGGGTTCCATATTCAGCACTACTGGCATATGACCGGACGGGTCGAGATCGAGCTCTATCGCGGTGACGCTGCTGCCGCCTGGGCCTACCTGGAACGAGCCTGGCCGGCCATGGCCAAGTCCCTCTTGCTGCGCATCCAGTTGACCGACGCCGAAGCTCACATCCTGCGGTGTCGCACGGGCCTTGCCGCGGCGATCGCTCGAGGGGTCGCCTCGACTGGTGGTCAGCGTCTTCTGGACAAAATCGAAGCGCCGCTCCGGCGGCTGGAAAAGGCTGACATCTTCTGGGTCGAGCCTCTCGTTCAGCTGGTGAGGGCAGGCATCGCCTCTGCCGCGGGTGACCTGCCGCGAACCCGCGAGCTCCTGGCCGCCGCCGCCGCCGGCTTCCAGGCCGCCGGCATGGATCTTCATGCGGCCATCAGTCGGCGTCGACGCGGCCAGATCCTGGGCAGCGACGGCAAGCGCCTGGTCCGTGACGCCGAGGGCTGGCTCGCGGGCCAAGGGGTGGTCGACGCCGAGCGCCTGGCAAACGTTATTGCGCCGGGTTCGTGGTCACCCTGACCCCCGGGGCACCCACGGCCGAGACGAAACGATCCGACGTCAGCTGTTGGGCTTCGAAAGCCGTCACCATCGCCGAGGCCGCGTGTTCGGCATCCAGACGAGAAGCGCAGAGCGCGAAGACCGACGGGCCTGATCCGGAGAGGCTGCAACCCAGGGCTCCGGCAGCCATCGCCGCGCTCTTGGCCGTGCTGAAGCCGGGAATCAGTCCAGAGCGTTTCGGCTCGGCGATCGAATCCTCAAGCGATCGGGCGATGAGCTCGAAATCTTCCCGGAAGAGCCCCGCCACCAGACCTCCCAGGTTTCCCCATTGGGTAACGGCGGCGCGCAGCGGCACCGTGTCACCGAGGAGCCCCCGGGCCATCCGTGTTTCGATCTCGATATGTGGCCGTACGATCGCGCAGGTCAGGCCCTCGGGCACCGGCAACGGTATGACGTCCGGCGGGTCGGACGCCCGGATCAAGACGAACCCACCATAGACCGCCGGCGCGGCGTTGTCGGCGTGCGCGCTGCCCGCCGCCATCTTCTCGCCGGCGATCGCGCAGCGCAGCAGCAGGTCGCGGGACGCGTCGAGGCCGAGCAGCCGGCTGGCGGCGAAGGCTGCCGCGACCCCGCTCGCGGCGCTCGAGCCGAGGCCGCTCGAGAGCGGCATCTGCTTGTGCAGCCTCAAACCCACACCCCGATCCGAGCCGGTGGCCTCGAGCAGAGCGCTCACCGCCACTCCGGCGGTATTGCGCGCCGCGTCCCGCGGCAGGCGACCGTCGTCGCCGGTCACCTCGAGCAGCTCGACTCCCGGCTCGTCACGCTCACAGGCAACCACCACGTCGCCCGGCTCATCGATGGCGAAGCCGAGCACGTCGAAACCGCAGGCGACATTTGAAACCGTCGCCGGGGCAAAGGCGCGGACGGTGTTGCCGCGGACGGTGTTGCCGCGGACGGTGTTGCTATCCATGGGCTTTCCTTTCACTCGAGCCGACTTGGATCGTCGGCTTCGGCGGCATAGACTATACGTTTCCGGTGACGCTCGTCTCGAGTCATCTTCTCCGCCCGCATCTTTCCTGGGTCAAGACTCGAGCGGATCGCGCTCGCGTCTCAAGTCCATGCCGAAACTTCGCAAGAGATCCTCTCGCAAGAGAGCCCAACACGACTGGGCCCCCTACCGTGACGCCGAGCGCACGGTGAGGCGGTTCTCGTCCCACGCCCCCTACAGGCTGGCCCTGGCCTACGCCAACACCTACGACGTGGGCATGTCGAGCCTCGGCTTCCAGCGCGTCTACGAGCTGATCCACGGGACGCCGGAATGGGCCTGCGAGCGCTTCTTTGCCGACGGCGCCGGCATGCCGCGTTCGGTCGAGACCGGCACCGCGCTCGACGAATTCGGTTGCGTCGCATTCTCGGTGTCGTTCGAAGAGGACTACGTCAACCTGCTGCGCATGCTCGATCGGGCTCGCATCCCCCTGAGCCGACACGAGCGTGAGCCCTGGCATCCACTGGTGGTGATGGGCGGCTCGTGTGCCGCGATCAATCCGCTGCCGATGTCGGAGCTGATCGATGTCTTCGCCCTGGGCGCGGCGGAGAACCTGCTGACGGCGATGCTCGGCGCCCTAGCGGAAGAGGACGGTCGCGACGAGGTGCTCGAGCGCCTGGCCGACGAGCCCGGTTTCTACGTGCCGGCTCATCACGCCCCAGAGCAAGACGACGACTTGCCCAAGCTGCGCAAGCTCGAGCTCTCGGATCTCCAGATGCGCGAGCCAGGAAACCTGCCGGCGAGCTCGATCGTCACCCCGCGCACCGAATTCGCCGACAAGTATCTGATCGAGATGTCCCGGGGCTGCCCCGAGAAATGCCGCTACTGCTGGGCCACCTTCGGCATGGGCAAATTTCGCTGGCATCCGACCGACTACATTCTCGAATCCATCGAGCGCGCCCGGCCGCTGACCGATAGCGTCGGCTTCGTCGCCACCGCGGTCGGCGACCACCCCGAAATCGAGCGCATCCTCCAGCAAGCACACCGCGACGGCTTTCGCGCCTCGGTGTCGTCGATCCGCATTCCGGCGGTCAAGGAAGGCGTGCTCGAGCCACTCCACGCCTCGGGGGCGCGATCGATCACCCTGGCGCCCGAGACCGGCAGCGATCGCCTGCGGGCGTTGATGAACAAGCCGATCACCAACGCCTTCCTGCTCGAGAAGGTGCGTTTGATCTTCAAAGCCGGCTTCACCCAACTCAAGCTCTATTTCATCATCGGCCTGCCCCAGGAGACGATGGAAGACGTCCATGCCATCCTCGAGCTGGGCGCTGAGTGCCGCGCGATCATGCTCGAGCAGGCGAAGAAGACCGGCGTCATCGGCAACGTGCACCTGGGGTGCAACATCCTGATCCCCAAGCCCTACACCCCCTGGCAGCGCGAGCCGATGGACGACGAGCGCAGCCTCAAGCGCAAAATATCGGTGCTGCGCAAAGGCGTCGCCCAGCTGCCCAACGTCACCCTCAGCACCATGCCGCCGCGGCAGGCGATCTGGCAGACCTACATCACCCGTGCCGGTTCGGACGCGGCACCGGCCCTGGTGCGCGCCGCCCGCGGTCAGAGCGTCTCCTCGCTGCTGCGCGAGCTGTCCCCAAGCATCCATCCCGAGGTCTTCCAGCCCTTCCCACGCCAGCTGCGCTGGCATTTCATGCGCATGGGTTGACGATCTTGCGTCATTTGCGTCGGCCTCCTCTCATCGCCGTCTGGATCTTGGCGTTCCTGTCGCCCCCTGCGATGGCAGCGACACCCGATCCGAACTTCGACGAGATCTGGTACCTGGCCGCCGAGCAATTCTACGATCCGGAAATGGCGGGGCTCGACTGGCCGGCGGTCGGCGACCGATACCGCCAGGAAGCGGCGGAGGCGAACAGCGTCGAGGAGCGAGCGCGGATCATCAACCGCATGCTCGACGAGCTCGGCACCTCCCACACCCACCTGTTCACCGCTGGGGATGCCGCTTACTACGACGTCCTGGACATCTTTCGTGAAGCCCTCGATCTCGAGGCGCGATTTCCCGGCGGCAGAGTTTGCGTGACGACGATCGGCGTCGTCACCCGCCAGATCGAGGGCAAGACCTTCCTCTTCGACGTGCTCGACGGCTCCCCCGCCGCCGACGCGGGACTGCTGGCGGGTGACGAGATCCTCAGCGTTGACGGTGAGGCGTTTCATCCCCTTCGTTCGTTCGAGGGCAAGGCCGGAGAGGTCGTGACCCTCGACGTCCGGCGTACGCCAGATGACCGGCGGCTGATCGAAGTGCGGCCGATCGAGGTCGAGCCGCGCGAGCTCTTCCTCTCCTCGCTGCGCGCCAGCGCCCAGATCTTCGAGCGAGCAGGCCGGCGGATCGCCTATGTTCGTGCGCGATCCTACGCCGGCCCGCAGTATCACGACGCGATCACCCAGCTGGTCACCGGCGGCGGCTCGTTGGCCGACGCCGACGCGCTGGTGCTCGATGTCCGGGGCAGCTGGGGTGGCGCCAATCCCAACTATCTCAACCTCTTCCACCAGCGAGTGCCGGTGATGACCATGCTGCCCCGCAACGCCGAGCCGCGGACCTTCGACCCTCAATGGCGCAAGCCGGTGGTGCTGCTGATCGACGGCACTGCCCGCAGCGGCAAGGAGATCCTCGCCCACGGCTTCCGCAAGTACGGTATCGGTCCAGTCGTCGGCGCGACGACCGCCGGAGCGGTGGTGGCGGGGCGGGCGATCCTGCTGTCGGACTGGAGTTTCCTCTACCTCGCGGTCTTCGACGTGCGGGTCGATGGCGAGCGCCTCGAGGGTCGCGGCGTCGAACCCGACATCGCGGTTGAACGCCCCATCCCCTACGCCGCCGGCGCCGATCCGCAGCTCGAGCGAGCGCTCGAGGTGGCGGCGGAAGAAGTTGAGGCCTCAGCGGATCGCGGGGTTTGAGCCATGGAGTTGGCGGGACTGCTCAACAACGCCGGAGCCTTGATCACCGCTGGGCTCGGCGTCGTGGGCCTGGTTCGGCCGAGTGCGGCGTCGGCGTTCACCAGCCTCGAGCCGCGGGGGAAGATCGGAGTCTCCGAAATCCGCGCGACCTACGGTGGATTCTTTCTCGCTCTCGGCGCCTGGGCACTCTACACTCAGTCACCGACAGCGTTTACTGTCGTCGGCATAGCCTGGTTAGGGGCCGCCGCCGGCCGAGCGGTTTCGGTCGTCGCCGACCGCAGCACCGAGGCGAAGAACTTCGGCGGAATCGCCTTCGAGGCGATCATCGGCTTGCTTCTGCTGGCTCGCTGGTAACTGCCCGCAGCCGTGGTCCCGATCAGATCAGGTCAAGACTTCGGTAGCGCTCGATCTGGGACTCGGTGATCGCCCGCATGTCGCCACCGTCGCGATAGGCGCGATACCACTCGACGATCCAGTCGAGGGTCTCCGGCAGCGATAGACGAGCGGCCCAGCCGAGCTGCTCGCGGGCCTTGGTCGGGTCGAGACGCAGCAGGTGGTGCTCGTGGGGGTGAGGACCGGGGTCGAGCTCGACGTCGATCGCCTCGTCCCAGTGGTCGACCATGCGCTCGACCAGCTTGCCGACCGGCAGCGGTGCCTCGTCAGCCGGGCCGAAGTTCCAGCCTTCGGCAAAACGCGAACCTTCCTCGTATAAACGCTTGGCCAGCGTCAGGTAGCCGCCGACCGGGTCGAGCACGTGCTGCCAGGGGCGGACGGCCTCGGGATTGCGAATGTAGAGCGGCTCTCGCTCGAGAAAGGAGCGCATGATGTCGGGCACCAGGCGATCGCGTCCCCAGTCGCCACCGCCGACGACGTTGCCGGCTCGAGCGGAGCCGACGGCGACCGGCGGATCGGCGTTGGCGAGGAAGGAGTCGCGATAGGAGCGGGTCACCAGCTCGGCGCAGCCCTTGCTGTTCGAATAAGGATCGCGACCGCCGAGAGCATCTTCCTCGACGTAGCCGCGATCGACCTCCAGATTGTCGTAGCACTTGTCGCTGGTGACGATCACCACCGCCCGAACGCCGGGCTCGAGACGGACGGCCTCGAGCAGGTTGACGGTACCCATGACGTTGGTCGAATAGGTCTCGATCGGATCGTCGTAGCTGACGCGAACGATCGCCTGGGCGGCGAGGTGCAGCACGATCTCGGGCCGATGCTCGGCGACGGTGGCACGCAGGCGCTCGAGATCACGGACGTCGGCCTCGATCGAGGTCATGCCCTCGGCGACCCGCGCGACCTCGAACAGGCTCGGATCGCTGGGCGGTTCCAGCGCATAACCCACCACCTCGGCTCCGGCCTGCTGTAGCCAGAGCGACAGCCAGCTGCCTTTGAAGCCGGTGTGACCGGTCACCAGGACTCTTTTGCCTTTCCAGAACGAGCTCATCGATCCTCCAATTTGTTCCGGAGCGGCAGGCTAGCACAGGGTAGCGAACATGCTAGTCTCTCCGCACCCATTCCTTCCCGGACCTCCATCATGACTGAACCCACTGTCGCCGCCCTCGTCCTCAACTACAACGGCAAAGATCTGACGCTCGATACGGTCGCCAGCCTGCTGGCCATGACCTACCCCACGTGCGAGGTCGTGGTGGTCGACAATGCCTCGACCGACGGCTCCTACGAAGCGGTGAAGGAGGCCTTCCCGGACGTCACCCAGGTCCAGGTCGAGGTCAACCAGGGGCCGGCGAGTGGCATGAACGCGGGTCTGCGTTATGTGCTGGAACAGGGCTTTGACTACGCGCTGCTGCTCAACAACGACATCGAGGTCGACGCCGAGATGGTCACCGAGATGGTCAGAGTGGCCGAAGGCGACCCGATGATCGGCGTGGTCGGCCCCAAGGCTTATTACTATTGGGATCGCGAGCGCATCTGGTCCGCCGGCGGCATCCTGCGTTTCAAGGAATCGGTGACCAAAGAACGTGGCGACGGCGAGATCGACCGTGGGCAGTGGGACCGGGATGAAGAGGTCGATTACATTTGCGGTTGCGCGATGCTGGTTCGCCGCTCGGCGATCGAGGCCACCGGGCTTTGGGACACCACCTATACCCTGGGCGTCGAGGATGCCGACTGGTGCGCTCGAATGAAGCAGCAGGGCTACACCTGCTGGTATGCCCACCGCGCCAGGCTAAGGCACAAGGTCGGCCAGTCGGTCGGTGTCTACAAGCCGGGGCGTACCTTTCACACCGGCCGCAATATGGCGATCTTCGTTCGCAAGTACGCCGGTCCCTGGCAATGGCTGACCTTTGCGCTGTTCTATACCGCGAGCATTCCTTTCGCTTTTCTGCGGGAGCTGCCGAAGGGCAACCAGATGGCCGCGATCATGAAGCTCAAAGGGGTACTTGAGGGACTGCGGGTGCCGCTGGGCTCACCACCCGCGCTGTAAAGCCGCAGACCTTAAAGCAGCCACCAGATCTTGAGTCACGACGCCACCCGTCGCTTCTTGCACTCGAGCGGCGCCGCCATTTTTTCCCAGGGCTGGCGGGTGATGGTGACGTTCGGCGTCTTGCTGATCGTCAAGCGCCTGATACCGGCGGCGGATTGGGGGCTGTGGGATTGGGCGTTGCCGGTGTTCATGATCCTCGGGGCGGTGCGCGATCTCGGCCTGGTCTTTCACGTCGTCCGGGTCAAACCCCGACCCTACGGCAACCTGCTGGCCCTCGAGCTGGTGTGGGGCAGCGCGATGGTGGCGTTGGCGTTCGCCGGCGCACCGCTGCTGGCCCGCGGTTTCTCCGAGCCGCATCCGGACATCGTGCCGGTAATCCGAGCGCTCACCCTCTTCCTATTCTTTGAAGGGCTGTCGACAGTGCCGCGGGTCTACTTCGAGGGCGAGCTCAAGATCGGCCGCGCGGTAGCCCCGGAAGTGGCCCGCAACCTGTTCATGGCAGTGACGTCGGTGTCCCTGGCGATCGCCGGCTTCGACGTCTGGAGCATGGTCATCGGCCACGTCGGCTCGTCGATTCTCTATACCGTGATGCTCTGGTGGCGAGCCTGGGAGGAAATCCCGTTGCGCTTCGAGCGCGGCGAGACCTTCCGACTGATCCGCGACAGCATGCCACTGGCGATCATCTGGTTCCTGATCATCCTGGTGCGCCACGTCGATCCCCTGATTCTCGGCTGGCGCTTCGAGAGCTCGGTGGTGGGCAACTACACCTTCGCCTACCAGAACGCCTTCAGGGTCTCGGAGATCGTCTTCCCGGCCGTCGGCCGAGCCCTCTATCCGGCACTGGTCGCTTTCCGCGAGGAGATGTCACGACTGTTTGACGCCTACTCCCTGGCCACCCTCTTCATCCAGGCGCTCGAAGTCCCGGCGGCTTACTTCCTCTGCCTGAACGCCGAGTTGACCCTGCTGATCCTGGGCGGGCCCCAGTGGCTCGAAGGGGGAGCGCCCACGTTCCTGCGCATCCTGTGCTTCGCGCCGATCATCGAGCCGTTCAGTCGGTTGGGAGGCGAGATTCTCAAAGTGCAGCACCGCGACGGCTTGTGGATTCTGTGCAACACTCTGACCCTGGTGTCGTTTGCCGGAGGCGGCTATCTGCTCACTGGAATCATGGGCCCGATCGGCATGGCCTGGATCAACTTGTTGCCGTTGGGAGGTATCGTGATGATCTGGGCGCTCTATCGGGTCGCTCCCGTGAAGTTTCTGGATCTGGCGAAAAAGCTCCTCTTCATCTACGCAGTGCCAGTCCCGCTGTTCCTCGCCGCATATCTCGCGACGGGGGATCACTTGTGGTCGCGCTTTGCCCTATCGCTCATAGCCGCTATCGCTAGCCTGGCGATTTTCGGTTGGCGTTTCGGTGGCGACTTCGTCGCTTTCTTTCGCCAGCCGGCAAAGCCGGCATGAGCACGGGCCTCGGCGTGAGTGCCAGAGCCGGCAGGAGCCGAGACTCCTCGGCTAGCATCTGCGGCTCGGCTAGCATCTGCGGCTCGGCTAGCATCTACAGTGCTCTTTGAGAAAGCTCATGGTCAACAGGTATCAGGGGAAGACGTGGATCCGCAGCCTCCGGGCCCGGCTGGTGTTCCACTTCCTGATCCTCTCCTTGTTGATCGTGGCGCTCGCCGGCTGCCTTGCCTACTTCGGCGCTCGGCGAGCCCTGGAGCAGTCGGTCTTCGACCGACTATCGGTCGTCGCAAGTCTGGAGGAAGATCAGCTCCGCCGCTGGGTGGAGACCCAACGACAGGAGGTCGTCTTTCTGGCGTCTCTGCCTGAACTGCAAACTCAGGCCGAGATCTTGCTGGAGGAGCCTCAGGAAGCCCCGCGTGACGGGGCCTATCGTCGTCTCCACGAGATCCTGCGCTCGGTGATCGATCTCAAGACTGGTCTCAAGGAAGTCTTCATCCTCAGCATTCAGGGTGGCAGGATCGTCGTTTCGACGAGTCCGGATCACGAGGGCGACTATCG
>JAAUYI010102074.1_pt1 | contig 16140 bp, 13 predicted proteins | sample 7278041 | NCBI WGS metagenome assembly JAAUYI01 (sample SAMN14350216, study PRJNA611818) | marine sediment metagenome | isolation source: surface marine sediment (0.6m) | place: French Polynesia: Moorea | collected 2018-08
CGTTAGCATTATGGCCGGGTCTCTCGACCGGCCGACGGGTCTCGAGTCGGAAGCGCACATCTATGTCACCGAGCTCGACTATTATTCGATCACTGACGGCTTGCCGTGGCACACGGACCGCGGTGACGTCGACATAGCTGCCATTCCGGCAACATCGGACAGAATTCGAAGGGAATGAAAAAGTACTCGGCATTCAGTCTGCTGAAGAACGCCTTCAGTCATAACCGCAAGTGGTCGCAAGCCTGGCGCAAGCCGGAGCCCAAGCGCGCTTACGACGCCATCATCGTCGGCGGCGGCGGGCACGGGCTCGCAACGGCCTACTATCTCGCCAGGGAGCATGGCATCCGCAACGTGGCCGTACTGGAAAAGGGCTGGATCGGCGGCGGCAACACGGGCCGCAACACGACCATCGTGCGCTCGAATTACCTGTGGACCGAAGCGTCGCTGCTGTACGAGAAGTCGATGCAGCTCTGGGAGGGACTCAGCCAGGACCTCAACTACAACGTCATGTTCAGCCAGCGGGGTGTTTACAACCTCGGACACACGCTGCAGGACATGCGCGACATCGAGCGCCGGGTCAATGCGAACCGGCTCAACGGCATCGACGCCGAAGTCGTCAGCGCCGGGCAGATCAAGGCGGCGATTCCATTCATCAATACGTCACCGGATGCGCGCTACCCGATTCTCGGTGCGTCATTGCAGCGGCGTGCAGGTGTCGCACGCCATGACGCGGTCGCCTGGGGTTTTGCCCGCGCGGCCGATTCGCTGGGTGTCGACATCATCGAGCAATGCGAGGTCACCGGTATCCTCCGTGACGACGGCAAGGTGACCGGTGTCGAAACGACGCGCGGCACCATTTCGGCGCCGAAGGTGGGTGTTGTCGTGGCCGGCAACGCCAGCGTACTGGCGTCGATGGCAGGCCTGCGCCTGCCGGTGGAAAGTCATCCGTTGCAGGCACTCGTGTCGGAACCGCTAAAACCGGTGCTCGACACTGTGATCATGTCCAACGCCGTGCACGGCTATGTCAGCCAGTCGGACAAAGGCGAGCTCGTAATCGGTGCCGGCATCGATGCCTATACCGGCTACGGGCAACGCGGCAGCTTCCCGATCATCGAACACACGATGCAGGCGATCATCGAGTTGTTCCCGGTCTTCAGCCGCGTGCGCATGCTGCGCATGTGGGGAGGCATCGTGGACGTCTGCCCGGACGCCTGCCCGATCATCTCGAAGACGCCGGTCGACGGTCTATATTTCAACTGCGGTTGGGGCACGGGCGGCTTCAAGGCGACGCCGGGTTCCGGCTGGGTCTTCGCCCATACGATCGCCGAGGACAGGCCGCATGAAATCAATGCACCTTTCGACCTCGAACGGTTTACCACAGGGGCGCTGATCGACGAACACGGCGCCGCGGCCGTGGCGCACTAGCAGGGCGCAGGGAGGCGAACGACGATGCTGTTGATCGACTGTCCGTGGTGCGGCAAACGCGCCGAGACGGAATTCAGCTATGGCGGTGAGGCCGGCATCACGCGGCCGTCCGATCCCGACGCGCTCAGCGATGCCGAGTGGGCCGACTACCTGTTCTTTCGCAGCAATCCGCGCGGGGCTCACAAGGAGCTCTGGAATCACGCAGCGGGTTGCCGGCGCTGGTTCGGGGTCGAGCGGGATACCGTTACCTACCGCATCGCCGGGAGCTACAAGCTCGCGGGTCACGAGACGAAAGGGGGCTAGGACGCCGTGCAAGCCAATCGCCTGGACACCGGCGGTCGCATCGACCGGGCGCGGCCTGTCCGTTTTCGTTTCAACGGCAAGTCGCTCGAGGGCTTCGCCGGCGATACGCTGGCGTCTGCATTGCTGGCAAACGGCGTTTCCGTCGTTGGCCGCAGCTTCAAGCTGCACCGGCCGCGTGGCATCGTCGGTGCGGGTGCCGAGGAGCCGAACGCCATCATGCAGATCGGCACCGGGGCGCGGACAGAGCCGAACCTGCGCGCGACGCAGGTGGAGTTGCACGATGGCCTCGATGCGCGCACCACGAAAGGCTGGCCGAACGTCCGCTTCGACCTTGCAGCGATCAATGACGTGTTCAGTCGTGTATTCGGCGCCGGCTTTTATTACAAGACATTCATGCGGCCACGCGGGCTGTGGGGCTTTTACGAAAAGCTGATCCGGGCGTCGGCGGGCTTCGGCCAGGCGCCTCGCGAGCGGGATCCGGACCGCTACGATCACACCAACGCACACTGCGACGTGCTGGTTGCCGGCGCAGGCCCGGCCGGATTGATGGCCGCACTGGTTGCAGGAAAATCCGGTGCGCGTGTAATTATCGCCGATGAGCAGAACGAGATGGGCGGGCGACTGCTCGGAACGAGTGATCTCATCGACGGCGTGCCGGCCGCGTCCTGGCTGCAGGCGTTGCTCGAGGAACTGGGTGATCTCGACAATGTGACCCTGCTGCCGCGAACGACGGTGTTCGGCTATCACGACCACAATTTCCTGACCCTGGCGGAACGCGGCGAAGCAGATGAGCAGCAATCCCATCGCGCATGGCGACAGCGCCAGTGGCGGGTCAGGGCCAGGCAGGTCGTGTTGGCGCAGGGCGCCTTCGAGCGACCGCTGGCCTTTTGCAACAACGACCGTCCCTGCGTCATGCTGGCTTCGGCGGTGTCGACCTACATTCACCGATATGCCGTGCTGCCGGGTCGACGGGCCGTCGTGTTTACGAACAACGACTCCGCGTACCAGGCCGCGCTGGACCTTGCAGCCGAAGGGATCAACGTCATGGTGGTCGACAGTCGCAAGTCCGGCGCAGGGACGATCGCGCGCGCCGCGGAAAAGGCCGGCATCCCGATCCTGGCCGGGCATGTCGTTACCGACGTGAAGGGTTCCGGGCGTGTTCTGGGCGTGCGCGTCGGGGCCTGGAACGGTGACCCTGCGGAAACGGTGGAGAGCAGCATCAGCATTGACTGCGACCTGGTCGCGATGTCGGGTGGATGGAGCCCGGCGGTGCACCTGCATTCGCATGCCGGCGGCAAAAACGCCTGGAACGACAAGCTTGCCTGTTTCGTACCGGCGGAAACATCGCAGGCAAATGTATCGGCGGGCGCCTGCAAAGGCAGCTTTGGTTTGAGGGACTGCCTCGAAGACGGGCTTTCCGCCGGTGCCGAAGTCGTGCGTCGCCTCGACGTCGAACCCGCGAAAGTGACCGCGCCGGAGGTCGACAAACCCAGGACCCGGGCGCTCGAACCGTTATGGCGAGTCCCGGCAGAGCAGGATCCGGATCGTTGCCCGAAGCAGTTCCTCGACTACCAGAACGACACCAGTGTGGCCGACATCCGGCTGGCCGTGCGCGAAGGCTTTCAGAACGTCGAGCACGTGAAGCGTTATACGGCACTGGGCTTCGGAACCGACCAGGGCAAGCTGGGCAACATCAACGGCATGGCCGTACTGGCGGAGTGTCTCGGCAAGCCGATACCCGATGTCGGCACGACGACATTCAGGCCGGCGTATACGCCCGTGACGTTCGGCACGATCGCGGGCGAAAGCGTGGGTGACCTGTACGAGCCCGTGCGCAAGACCGCGCTGCACGAGTGGCACGTGGCAGCGGGCGCACCGATGGAGATAGTGGGCCAGTGGCACCGGTCCTGGTACTTCCCGCGGGCAGGCGAGGATCTGCACGCCGCGGTTGCCAGGGAATGCCTTGCCGCGCGCAACTCGCTGGCCATCATGGATGCATCGACACTCGGCAAGATCGACGCGCGCGGCCCCGATGTCGTCACGTTCCTCGAGCGCATCTACACACACAACGTCGGCAAGATGAAACCGGGTCGTTGTGCTTATGGGATCATGCTCGGTGAAGACGGCATGCTCATGGATGACGGTGTCATGGCGCGACTCGACGAGCAGCGCTATTACCTGACGACGACGACGGGTGGCGCAGCCAACGTACTTGCCTGGCTCGAATCCTGGCTGCAAACGGAATGGCCAGATCTCGAGGTTTACCTGACGTCATTGACAGACCAGTATTCGACGATCGCGGTGGTCGGCCCAGAAAGCCGCCGCGTGCTGCAGAAGATCGGTTGCAGCATCGAACTCGACGGCGAGAGCTTTCCGTTCATGACCGTCAGGGCAGCCGAGCTGGGTGGCCTTCCGGTGCAGCTGTTCCGCGTCAGCTTCAGCGGCGAGCTGGCGTTCGAGATCAACATCGACAGCAACCTTGCGCTGGCCATGTGGCAGACGGTGATGGCGGCTGGCGAAGAGTTCGACATCACGCCCTACGGCACCGAGACCATGCACGTGCTGCGCGCCGAAAAAGGATTCGTCATCGTCGGGCAGGACACCGACGGCTCGGTGACGCCGGTCGACCTCAGGATGAACTGGCTCCTGTCGAAGGACAAGGACTTCCTGGGCAAGCGTTCGTTGTCCCGTCCCGATTGCGTGCGCGAGGACAGGAAACAGTTAGTCGGGTTATTGTCGTCGGATAGCGCCACGGTCCTCCCGGAAGGCACGCAACTCGCGACCGATCCGGCGGCCCCGGTGCCGGTGCCGATGTGTGGTCATGTGACGTCGAGTTACCGGAGTGCGGCGCTAGGCCACCCGATCGCGCTGGCGCTCGTTGCCGCGGGCCATCAGCGCAAGGACGAAACTGTCTATGCGATGCTGCCGGACCGGGAACCGTTGCCGGTGAAGATCGTGTCCCCGGTCTTCTACGACCCGAAAGGAGAACGGCAACGTGTCTGACTCGATAATGCACCGGCACGGGCTTGAGCCGCTCATCGACGAGTTTGCAGGCGGGGACACGGGATCCGCCCGAGTGCAAATCGCCGTTCTCGGTGACACAGCCTGCATCAACCTTCGCGGCAACCCGGATGACGAGGACTTCACGGACGCGGCAGAACAGGCACTGGGCCAGGCCTTGCCCGTGCAACCGAATACGGCGAGCCGCGGCGAGCATCGGGTCTTCTGGCTGGGCCCCGACGAGTGGCTGGTCATGACCGACCTGGCTGTTGCGCCGGCGCTGGCGAAAGGTCTCGGCGACGCTGTCGCGGGAATGACTGCCGCCGTCAACGATGTAAGTGGCGGCAACGTGACGCTGGAATTGCGCGGGCCTGCCTGTCGCGAACTGCTGGCCAAAGGGTGCACGCTCGACCTGCATGAGAGTGAGTTCTCGGTGGGAGATTGCGCGCAGAGCGGCCTCGCCAAAGCCAGCGTACTGCTGGCATTGATTGACGCCGAACCCGTGTTCCTCATCGTGGTGCGGCGCAGTTTCTCCGACTACCTCTGCCGCTGGCTGCACCATGCCGGACGGGAATTCGGCATCACGCTAAAGGCCGGCTGAGTTCGTCGACGTTGTCATCCGGCAGTATCGAATACATACTGCGGACGTTGACTTTGACGTTGACCTCCGATGTCCAGCAGTCCAAAGCTACCGACACGCTTCGGCTTTCTCCTGATTCCCGACCTGACGCTGATTTCCATGTCGTCGGCAATCGAGACGTTGCGCATGGCGAACCGCACTGCCGGCAAGGACATCTACACGTGGCGTACGATTTCCGAGACCGGTGATGCGGAGACCGCGAGCGACGGCCTTTCGATCAACGTCGATTGCGGCATTCATGACGACGACGCGCTCGCGGGTCTCGATGCGGTCATCGTCTGTGGCGGACGCCGGGTTGCCGAACGGGTTACGGAACCCGTGTTGCGTTGGCTACGCAAGGCGAACCAGCGTGGCATTGCGCTCGGCTCTACCTGTACCGGCAGCTACGTGCTGGCCAGGGCGGGACTCCTGGATGGCTACCGCTGCAGCGTGCATTGGGAGAACATTGCGGCGCTGGCGGACCAGTTCCCGGACGTGCTGGTCGGCAGCAGCATCTACACGATCGACCGCGATCGATACACCAGCTCCGGCGGCACGACGCCGATCGACATGATGCTGTATTTCGTGCGACAGCAATGCGGCCCCGAGGTCAGTGCCGGCGTCGCCGAGCAGTTTGTCTACGAGCGGATCAGGAGTACGGCCGATCGACAGCGAGTCCCGCTGCGCCACATGGTCGGCAACCCGTCGGTCAAACTCGTGGGGGCGGTCGAGCTGATGGAAGCAAATATCCGCGAGCCGATCAGCCAGCAGGACCTGGCCGATTACGTCGACCTTTCTCGTCGCCAGCTGCAACGCCTTTTCCAGAAGTACCTGCTGGTGTCGCCATCGCGCTACTACCTGCAACTCCGCCTGCAGCGGGCACGAGAGTACCTGCGGCAATCACACATGAGCCTGGTCGAGATTTCGGCGGCAACCGGCTTCGTGTCGAGCTCCCATTTCAGCAAGAGCTACAAGGAGTACTACGGTCATTCGCCGAGCCGCGAGCGCCGCCAGCAGGACGCCACATCCGACGCCGGCTGATGCGTTCGTAGTGGCTGATCCCGCCGTGATCTCGACTGACGTTTCCGAGCAATTTTCTGTCGCATGCGCCAATGCCCGGCGGACGTCCCACCTGTAACATCTGCATGGCAAAACGGTTTAGTGGAAGGGACTTTGGCGAATGTTTTTCGAGACTCTGGACGACCAGCATGACACGCTCGGCGGGCGCCTCGTACGTGCCCGCGAAGCACAGGATCTGACCACGTCACAATTCGCTCGCCAGCTCGGCATCAAGACCACCACGTTGGAGGCGTGGGAGTCCGACAGGTCCGAACCGCGCTCCAACAAGCTGCTGATGCTCGCCGGCATGCTGAATGTCAGCCCGACCTGGCTGTTGACCGGGGCCGGGGAAAGTCCTCCAGACGCCATTGATGAGATCGAGCTGACGCACATCCGTTCGACGGTCGAGCGCTTGAACGCGCATGTGCAGACAATCGCCAACGACCTGCAGCAGCTCGAACGTCGCCTGGACTCCTACGGAAATCACAGGTCCTAGTTTGCACGTTGCGGTGACGGACACAGCCGCGCCGGACTGCAGATCAGGCGAGCCTGGCCCCGTTCGGCACGACCTTATCGATCGCGGCCAGCACAACTTTGCCATCGTCGCGATGAAACCCGGTCACGAGGCACTCGGAAACAAACGGCCCGATCTGTTTCGGCGGGAAATTCACGACCGCGATCACCTGCCTGCCGACCAGTTCGTCGGGCGTGTACAGCTCGGTAATCTGCGCGCTTGATTTGCGTCGACCGACCTCCGGCCCGAGATCGACCACGAGTTTGTACGCGGGCCGACGCGCCTCCGGGAACGCCTCGGCACTGATTACCGTGCCGGCCATTAGCGACACGCGCTCGAAGTCCGACCATTCGATCGTTTCCATTTTCAGGTTGCCTCCGTGTCGTCAGCGAGGTGCTGGATTTCCTCTTCATAAACACTGGATGCGGTGTGCGCGCTGGCCAGTGCGTCGCCAAAGGCGATGTGCTGTTCATCCGGCGCGCTGTCGCGGCGGATAATCCGGTACATGACGAATACCGCCATCAACAGGTGAACGAGACCCGCAAAAGCGAACAGGCCGGATGCATTGCTTGCCGTCATGAGGGCTGACGCAGCAAATGGCCCGAGGACCGCGCCGAGTCCGTACATCAACAGCAGGCCGCTCGACACCATCACGTACTCGTCGGGTTCGGCGTAGTCATTCGCATGCGCTACGGAGATCGCATACAGCGGGAATGCGATCCCGCCCCAGGCAAGACCGGCCATGTTGATGCCAACGAATCCGAGGTCCTCGAAAGTCGTCACGGTCAGCGCGGCAATCGCAACACCGGCAGTCGCTGCGCCAAGCAGGATCTTGCGACGACCGAGCTTGTCGGAGAGGTAACCCATTGGCCACTGCGACAATGCGCCGCCAATCACCGTCGAGGTCATGAACCACGCAGCCAGTGACGTGTCATTCGAAGCGCCGGCGGTGAACACGGGAGCGAGCGACCAGAATGCACCGAGTGCCAGGCCGGTCGCCAGGCAACCCACTGTTGCCGCCGGAGAGAGGCGGAACAACTTCGGCATGTCGACTTCGACACGCTGCGGCTGTTCCGGCGTGGGGGATGTCGACAAGGCGACCGGGATTGCACCGAGCGATACGAGTACCGACGCGATCGCAAACAGCTGCAGGCCTACCGGGTCGTACAACAAGGTCATCATCTGCCCGGCGGCGAGCACCGTCAGCGAGATCATGACGTAAGTCGAAAATATGACGCCGCGGTTTTCATTGGTCGAACGTTCATTCAGCCAGCTCTCGATGACGACATACAGCACGGCGAAACAGAAGCCGGTCAGCATGCGCAGCAGTCCCCAGGCGATCGGGTCCAGGAACAGGCCGTGCACCAGCGGCGCTGACGACCCGAGCGCAGTCATCGCCAGGAAAACACGCACGTGCCCGACACGCTTCACGAGATCGCCGCCCCTGAGGCAGCCCAGTGTAAAGCCCAGGAAATAGGCGGCGCCCATCGCACCGATTGAGAACGTCGAAAAGTCCTCCAGCCCGGCACGCACGGGCAGCAGTGTGCCCTGCAGGCCCTGGCCGGTGAGCAGGATGGACACCCCGATCAGCAAGGCAGCGACGGGTGCGAGTGCTTGTAGCATGGTCGGGCGCTGGTGGCCGACCGACTCAGAACAGTCCGACAATGTTGCCGTCGTCGTCGACGCCAATATCATCGGCCGCGGGTTTGCGGGGCAGGCCGGGCATCGTCATGATCGCACCGCAGATGACGACCACAAATTCTGCGCCGGCCGCGAGCCTGACCTCGCGCACCGGCACGACATGGCCGGTCGGAGCGCCCAGCAGGTTCGGGTCCGTCGAGAAACTGTATTGTGTCTTGGCCATGCAGACCGGATAGCGCCCGTAGCCCGCTTGCTCGAAATCCGTGAACTGCTTGCGCACCTTCTTGTCGGCGATGAGGTCGTCCGCGCCGTACAGCTCGCGTGCGATGCGCTCTGCTTTCTCCCACAGCGTATGGTCATCGGTATAAAGCGGCCGGAACTGGGATGTGCCGGCATCGCAAAGCGCGGCAACGGCTTTGGCAAGCTTTTCCGCCCCGGCGCCGCCGTCCGCCCAGTGCGTGGACTCGATCGCATCAACACCGTACACGCGGCAGAAATCCTGCACGACCCTGATCTCGGCGTCCGTGTCCGCCGTAAATCGATTGATACCGACGACGACCGGTACACCAAAATGCGCCAGGTTACGAATGTGTCGTCCGAGGTTCTTCAAGCCTGTAGCGAGTGCGTCTGTGTTCTCCGTGCCCAGCTCGTCTTTTGGAACGCCGCCGTGCATCTTCAGCGCCTTGATCGTCGCGACCAGCACGACGGCGTCCGGTTTCAGGTCCGCTTTGCGGCACTTGATGTCGAAGAACTTCTCTGCGCCGAGGTCGGCGCCGAACCCGGCCTCGGTGACGACATAGTCGGTCAGCTTCAACGCGGTTTTCGTTGCCATGACCGAATTGCAGCCGTGAGCGATATTCGCGAACGGGCCACCGTGCATCAGCGCCGGGTTGTTTTCCATCGTCTGCACGAGGTTCGGCTGCAATGCGTCCTTCAGTAATGCAGTCATCGCGCCTTCGGCGCCGAGTTGGCGCACCGTCACGGGTTCGTTCTTGCGCGTATAGCCGAGCACGATATTGCCGAGGCGCTTCTTGAGGTCGTTGAGGTCGGTCGCCAGGCAGAAGATCGCCATGATCTCGGAGGCCACGGTGATGTCGAAGCCTGCTTCCCGCACGACGCCGTTGTGGTAGCCGCCGAGCCCGGACGTCACGGAGCGAAGCGCGCGGTCGTTCATGTCCACGACTCGACGCCAGGTGACTCGGCGTGGATCGATATTGAGCTCGTTCTCCCAGTGCATGTGGTTGTCAATCAGCGCTGCGAGCAGGTTGTGCGCCGCGCCGATTGCGTGGAAGTCACCGGTGAAATGGAGATTGATGTCGGTCATCGGAACGACCTGGGCGTAGCCGCCGCCCGCAGCACCGCCTTTCATGCCGAAACAGGGGCCGAGGCTCGGCTCCCTGAGGCAGATCATCGCGTTCTTGCCAATACGATTGAGGCCGTCACCCAGCCCGACTGTCGTCGTGGTCTTGCCTTCGCCCGCCGGCGTCGGCGAAACGGCCGTCACGAGGATCAGCCGTCCATCGGGCTTGTCGCGATTGGACCCGATGAAGTCCGCGCCAATTTTCGCCTTGTCATGGCCGTAGGGAATGAGCGCGTCGGCGGGTATTCCGAGCTTTGCGCCGATATCCTGGATAGGCAGTACCGTCGCTGCCTGTGCAATCTCGATATCGCTTTTTGCGGCCATGGTCGGCTCCAGGTTTCGGATGTCCGAGGATGCCGGAATTTTATAGAAAGCGGTTACCGGCGGGCATCGAAATGCCCGCCGATGTCGCAAACAGGTTAGTGAACGGCGCAAGCAAAACACTGTAGTGACCTGGGCTTGCGGCCCGGCTGCGGCCATCTGCCAGCATGAAATCTGACTCGGGGGCGAGATCGGCCAAATGCGAGCCTTCCCTTGCAGTCGGCCCGTCAGGCCACCAAACTGACCGCATCGCAACATCGACCAGGTCACGCCGTAACGCGCCGCCCAAATGAACACGTCACCTTCCAATGTCCCGGTTGCCGTAGCCCCGATGATGGACTGGACCGACCGGCACTGCCGCTACTTCATGCGGCTGATGAGCCCCGGCGTCCGGCTGTATACCGAGATGGTGACTGCGGCGGCAATTCATCACGGGGACGCCAATCGCCTGTTGCGTTATCACGACGACGAGCACCCGATCGCAGTGCAGCTCGGCGGCAGCGACCGTGAGCTGATGGCCGAAGCCGCGGCGACGTCGGCCGGCTTTGGCTACGACGAGATCAACATCAATGTTGGTTGTCCGAGCGACCGGGTCAAGAGCGGCCAGTTCGGCGCCTGCCTGATGGCATCGCCGGACGTCGTCGCCGAATGTTTGAAAGCGATGCAGGCGAGAGTGGATGTGCCGGTTACCGTCAAGACGCGAATCGGTATCGACGACAAGGACAGCGACGAATTTCTCGACACTTTCGTGAGCACGGTTGCCGAAGCGGGCTGTCGCAAGTTCGTCGTGCACGCCCGGATTGCCATACTCGAAGGTTTGAGCCCGAAGGAGAATCGTACGATCCCGCCGCTCAATTACGAGCGAGTGTACCGGCTCAAACAGGATTACCCGGATCTCGACATCGTCATCAACGGCGGCATCGAGACCGTTGAGCAGGTATCCGATGCCCTCCGGCACGTTGATGGTGTCATGATCGGACGGCAGGCGTATCACCACCCCTATTTCCTGGCGGAACTCGAGCAGCACTTCAACCCGGGCTGGCAACCACCGTCCAGGGGCCAGGTGGTCGAGTCGATGCTACCTTACATCGAGGCCGAGCTTGCTGAAGGCGAGCGGCTCGGTCGCATCACGCGCCATATACTCGGTCTCTATGCAGGGCAGCCGGGTGCCCGCGCGTGGCGGCGTCACATCAGTGAGAATGCGCACCGACACGGTGCCGGCACGGAGGTTGTGCTGGAGGCGCTCGATGCCATTCCGGCCGCGGCGTGATTGTGAACAATCGTGAACGCCTCCTACTGGGCGTCGCTGTCAGCTACAATGCGCGCAGCGACCCACCACGATGAGCCCCGTATGAGCGCCAAACACGCAAAGAAGAGACCGACGATGGCCGAACAGGCCGACATTCATGAGCTGTACGAAGAGTCGGTGCAAAACGTCGAGAATGAGATCGAGTTCCTGCAGACGACGTTCCAGGAGTTGTCGGGCCGCAAGGCGTACCTGTTCCGTGAAGATTTTTGTGGCACCGCGAGCGCGGCCTGTGAGTGGGTCAAGCAGGGGCCCGAGTACCAGGCGATTGGCGTCGACATCGACCCGTCGGTGCTCGAATGGGGTCGCAACAACCGGGTCGCGCGACTGCCGGCCGAAGACCAGGCCCGTGTCAGCCTGATCGAGTCCGACGTGCTGACGGTCGAGACCCCGCGGGTTGACGTGATGGCCGCGTTCAATTTCAGCTACTGGATCTTCGAAGAGCGCCCGACGATGGTTGGCTACATGCGTCGCTGCTACGACGCGCTGAAGGACGACGGTGTGCTGTTCATGGACATGTTCGGCGGTCCGGAGTCTTTCGAGGAAACCCGGGAAAAGACCAAGCACGACGGCTTCACTTATATATGGCACCAGGCCGAGTTCCATCCGGTCACCAACCACATGCGCTGCCATATCCACTTCAAGTTCCCGGACGGGTCGAAAATCAAGAAGGCGTTCAGCTACGAATGGCGCCTGTACACGGCGCCCGAGCTGCGCGACATGCTGCTCGAAGCCGGGTTTTCGAAAGTCACCGTCTACTGGGAAGGCGAGGACGAGGACGGCGAAGGCAATGGCATCTTTACGCCGGAAGACAAGGGGGAGGCCGATCTTGCGTGGATTGCGTACATCGTTGCCGAAAAATAGTATTATTATTAGCAGGTTGTAGCGGAAACGCAGTTCTTGCCTGAACTGTCGCAAAGCGGGACTTAACGCAGCCCGGGATGAGCCGATTGCGCTTATAATCCCGGCTCGCCGTTGGGCAAATTGGGGATACTTCGACGCCACATGGCCAGGGACCTGGAAGTCGCAATTCTGTTCGCCGACGTTGTCGGCAGCACGCAGTTGTACGAGAAGTTTGGCGACACCAAGGCCAGCGAGACCGTCGCCGTGTGCCTCGACGTCATGAAAGAGGCGACCCACCAGTTCAACGGTACCGTCATCAAGACCATCGGTGACGAGGTCATGTCCACATTCCCGACCGTTGACGAGGCCATGAGTGCCGCCGTCATGATGCAATCGCGCATCACCGCCGACAACAAGAAGGAAGACGGCATCCCGGTATCGATCCGGATCGGCTGTCATTTCGGACCGGTCGTACAGGAACAGAACGACATATTCGGCGCCGCCGTGCACACGGCGAATCGCATGACGTCGCAGGCCAAGGCCCGCCAGATCGTGATCTCCGGCGGAACGGTGGAAAAAATGAGCCCGGAGATGGCGAAGCAGACCCGCCAGATCGATGTCGCCACCGTGCGCGGGCGTATCGACGAGGTGGCCCTCTACGAACTGCTGTGGAACCCCGAGGAAGCGACCAGCATGCTGCCCACAATCGAGTGGGAGAGCAAAGCCAAGAAGGCGTCGCGCCTGTTGCTCAGTTTTCGGGACAACACCGTCGAAGTCAGCGATCAGCGCAAGAACGTCAACATGGGCCGCGCCGACGACAACGACCTCGTCGTCAAGGGCAACCTGATCTCGCGCATCCATGCCAAGATCGAGATGCGTCGTGGCAAGTTCATGCTGATCGACCAGAGCACCAACGGTACGTTCCTGCAAAACCCGCAGGGTGAAGAAACCTTCGTTCGCCGTGATTCAACCGAACTCACGGGCGAAGGCACGATCGGCCTCGGTCGCGCCGAGGCACCCGGCTCGTCGCTTGCGATTCATTTCAAGGCCGTCGAATAAGGCACGGCAAGGACGGCAGGGCGTCTTCCGTCAGGACGCCTTTTTCAACTCCAGCGAAATACGCTGCTGCTCGTCACGCAGCGCTTCGGGCACGCGATCCCCGTAGGTGTCCAGGTATTCGCCGATAGACTCCATCTCAGCCTGCCATTTCACCGGGTCGATCGTCGTCAGTGCGTGCATCGTGTCGCGGCTGATGTCGAGGTCCGTCGTGTCGATGTCCTCGGCGTTCGGCAGGAAGCCGATCGGCGTCTCGCGGGCCTCGACACGGTCTTCGCAGCGGTCGATGATCCAGCGCAACACGCGCAGGTTTTCCCCGAAGCCGGGCCACAGGAAGCGTCCGTCTTCGTCCTGGCGGAACCAGTTGACGTGAAAGATTTTGGGCAGCTTGTCGGTGCGCTCGGTAAAGGACAGCCAGTGGGCCCAGTAGTCCGCGAAGTTGTAGCCACAGAACGGTTTCATAGCCATCGGATCGCGCCGCAAGACGCCAACCTTGCCGATCATCGCCGACGTGGTTTTCGAGGCGACGCCGGCACCGACCAGTACACCGTGTTTCCAGTCTTTCGCCTCGTAAACCAATGGCGCGAGGCCCGGCCGGCGGCCGCCGAAGACGATCGCCGAGATCGGCACGCCTTCCGGCGCTTCGGCGAGACTCGAATAGCTCGCGTTCTGTTTGGCGGCGACGGTGAATCGCGAATTGGGATGTGCAGCGGGGCCCGCTTTTTCGTCGTAAGGATTGCCGCGCCAGTCCCAGGCCGGGGTGCCGGTGGTTTTGTCTTCCCACCACGGTTCGTTGTCTTCAGTGCGACCAACGTTGGTGAAAATCGCGTCATGGTGGATCATGTCGTACGCGTTCTTGTTGGTTTTCTCGTTGGTGCCCGGCACGACGCCGAAGTAACCCGACTCCGGGTTGATGGCGCGCAGGTAGCCCTCTTCGTCGAGGTGCAGCCAGGCAATGTCGTCACCCAGCGTCCAGATCTTCCAGCCCGGCAGGGACGGCGGCGGCACGAGCATCGCGAGATTGGTCTTGCCGCAGGCCGACGGAAACGCGCAGGCGATGTAGTGCGTGTCGCCATCCGGGCTCTCGACGCCGACCAGCAGCATGTGCTCGGCGAGCCAGCCTTCCGTGCGGGCCTGGTAGCTGGCGATTCTCAATGCATGGCATTTCTTGCCGAGCAGGGCATTGCCGCCGTAGCCGGATCCGATACTCTGGATCGACAGCTCTTCCGGGAAATGCATGATGAAACGTCGCTCCGGATCGAGGTCGCCAGTGGAATGCAGACCCCTGACGAACCTGCCTTCGCGCTCGATGCGGGCGAGTGCTGCTTTGCCCATACGGGTCATCAACTTCATATTGGCAACAACGTACGGGCTGTCGGTGATCTCGACGCCGCAGCGCGAATACGGTGAGTCGACGGGACCCATGCAGTAGGGGATGACATACATCGTGCGGCCGCGCATGGCGCCTTCAAACAGCGCATCCATCTTCGCGTGCGCGTCGGCGGGCGCCATCCAGTTGTTGTTCGGCCCTGCGTCGGCTTCGTTCTCCGTGCAGACGTAAGTCAGGTGTTCGACGCGGGCCACGTCGGTCGGGTCGGACAGGTGCAGGTAACAGTTGGGGTATTTGTCGTGATTGAGCTCGGAGAGCGTACCGGTCGATGTCATCAGCTCGACCAGGCCGGCGTATTCCTCGTCGCTACCGTCGCACCATTGGATGGCATCAGGCTGCGTCATCGCAGCAACGGCACTGACCCATTCGTCCAGTGCCGGCAGGGATGTCGTCATGAGTTTTTGTCCACGCGCTTCTGTCAGGCCCCGCGCCAATCGCCGGCGCAGGACGGATTACGGGGACAAAAAAGCGTATAAAAAGTCGCGCCGGGGAACAGCCCGGAATTCTACCTACCCGGGCGTGGCCGGGCCGGTACCGACTAGTTGCAGAGCCGCACGACGCCGTTCGCAAATTCCGCTTCGAAGCTTTTTACCGTCGCGTAGTCGCGGGTAACCTGGCCGGTTGCGCGATCCGCACTGTAACGCCATTCGGAGACATCGATCCGGTCACAACGGCCGGAGCCCTGGTTGACCGCACTGGCGAGCACGAGCGTGTGGCCGATCGACCAGTCGTCCTCGTTGCCGACGCTGTCGATGACTTTCGGTCGCCCGGCCGGGAAGAATACGAACTGCCAGAGATACTCGCTGAAGGATTGGACACTGGCTGCCGTGAGGGGCGCATTACCCAGCGTGCCGGCGTAGCCGTCCATCTGCATTCGGTTGACGCCGTCTCGGTTGATGCTCGAGCACTTGAACACGCGTGCGTAGCCCGGCGACGTCACGTCGTCGATATTGCCCACGTCGTCGTCGTAAGAGAGTTCCCGGACGAACTCGAAATAGCGGTCGTTCTCGTAGGAGCCGACGAAGTAGCCCTGTACGCTGCGAGACTGGTTGTCCTGGAACTCCCAGGATTCGGCGGTCGCGTAGTCGTCGGTACATAGCTCGTAGCTTGCAGAGCCGTCAATGACGTGATGAATCGTATAGCTGCGCTCGGTATTGGCACGCTCGTCGATGTAGAAACCGGCCGGCACGCTGTAGCTGGTGTCATATACGCGCGCCGCGATCTCGGATTCCGGCAATTGCGCGGGCGTTGCGGCAGCTCCGGCTCGACGGATACTGACCGCGCCCCGGTCGGTGCCGCAACG
>JAAUYI010140254.1_pt1 | contig 16134 bp, 9 predicted proteins | sample 7278041 | NCBI WGS metagenome assembly JAAUYI01 (sample SAMN14350216, study PRJNA611818) | marine sediment metagenome | isolation source: surface marine sediment (0.6m) | place: French Polynesia: Moorea | collected 2018-08
GCGGTTCTCCTAAGAGCTAGAAAAGTATAGCCAGATAGCTATTCAATTGCATTTAGAATCGGGCGACAAGCTATACCGAACTTCTGGCCAGAATCCGCGTCAAGAAGAGTGCGCGGAGTGGCTCAAAATCTATTGAAAATGAAAGGAGCCAGGGAACTATATATGTATGCAAATAGTTCATTTCAATAGGTAAGTACTAATTTCGTGGCAAAAAAAATAAGTTCTTTAATTGTTGTCGATTCGAGTGTAGAAAATTACCAAAGTTTACTTTCAGGATTGGCACTCGCTGCTGATGTGTTGATTCTCGACAATAAGCTAGATGGTGTGGAGCAAATTACAGGGGTATTGGGAAAGAAAACCTACACCACAGTCCACATAGTTGCTCATGGTTCACCGGGGTGTCTTAATCTGGGTAGCAGTCAACTGGGTTTGCAAAGTCTCAGTTACTATGCACAGCAACTGCGGGGTTGGTTTGCTGGTTTATCTTCAACTTGTACTCTGCTGCTCTATGGTTGTAACGTAGCTCAAGGTGATGCTGGGGAAGAGTTTATTACCAAATTGCAGCAACTAACAGGAGTAGAAATTGCTGCTTCCCAAACTAAGACTGGAAATGCTGCGAAGGGAGGTAATTGGGAACTAGAATATCGCACTAGTGAAGTTGAGTTACAACTGGCATTCCTACCAGAAGTAATGCATGGGTATCAGGGGGTGTTGCCTGTGACGATAACACAAGTGCCAGTTATACAAGCGGTTCTGGGGGAGCCAATCATCAAGGATGATACCACTGATATCAGTGTCACACCAAACGGAAACAAAGTTACTATTACTGGTGGTACTCCAGTTGGGGATAATCTTTTCTTTAGTTTTAGTGAGTTCAATATCCCAGGAGGTTGGAGTGCAACTTTTGCAGGATCAGATAATGTCAAAAATATCATCATCCGTGTCACTGGAAATGATGTCTCTTCTATTAACGGCTTAATTAAGTCCGAAATACCTGATACCAATATTTACTTCATCAATCCTGCGGGTGTGGTATTTGATACTGGAGCAAGTTTACAGGTATCAGGGGATTTTCATGCTTCAACTGCCGATTATTTGAAGTTGGGGGAAAATGAACGCTTTTATGCCCAACCACAGGCAGGAGAGGTAAAATCAGATGCTGCTCCCACTGGTTTAGGTTTTCTAGATGCAGAGATTGGTACAGTCCAAGTTTTCAGCCAAGATTTCGCAGCTGCTAAAACTCTCTCTTTAGTAGGTGGTGAAATTCAGGTTGGAAATGACACTGATGTTCCTTCTATTACAGCAGATAATATCAAAATTGCTGCCGTTGCATCGGCTGGTGAATTTAATTCTATTGGTACAGATGGTCTGATTGATGTCAGTAATTTTACTACTCTGGGGGCAATAAATTGGAACCCAGCGACTATCAATGCGACTAACACGCTTGAGGTTATAAGTAACAATGGAATTACCTTCAACAATTCTGGTTCACTTACAATTAATGCAGAAGATATTTACATTAGTGGTACCAGTGATGAAACCAGCAGTAACAACAGTAATGATACAAGTAATGGAATTGACAGCAATAATTCTGGTTTACTGACAATTAATACAGGTAGCCTCTTCGTTAGCGGTGTAAGTATTAGTACAATTAACGGCACTTCAATTCAAATTGATGCAAAGAACTTCATACTGTTGGAAAATGGTGCTACAATCACTTCGTTAGCTGTCGGAACTGTAGATGCTGGTGATATCACAATTAAAGCACCGGAGCTGATTTTCAAACGTCCTGATGGTACTTCACTTACAACAGGTAATACAGGTGGCGGTTCAGTTGGTGGTAATATCGAACTTAATCCAAAGACTTTCAAACTTCGTGATGGCAGTTCGGCTGGTGGTAACATCACAATTGATGCACGTACAATCACTCTTGCTGATTTTAACCAAGCACTCAGTGTCAGTGATATCAGGAAGGAGCAAGATGAAGATATTGCGATTGTATTTGTAGCTGCTGACTTTATTAACGCCTTCAACGACACAGATGGCGATTCCTTAAGTAAAATTCAAATTACTTCTCTCCCTGACAACGGTACGCTCAAGCTTGGTGACACAGCAGTTATTTTAGGTCAGGAAATTGAATTTGCAGAAATAGGCAATCTTTCCTTCACTCCAGTCATAGATTTTACTGGTAATACCAGCTTTGGTTGGAATGGTTCAGACGGGACAGTATATGCCAACCAGCCAGCCAAAGTTGACCTCAATATTCAGCCTGTATTCCGTTTAAACCAAAGTGGTGGTGTATTTCAAGCCAACAAGTCTGCTAGTGCCCAAATTCAAGTACGCTGGTTGCAAAGTTCTGCCCGAAATTATCAGTTTGGCTTTATTACTGTAGATGATGTCAATGGTGGATTAGACACCGATGGCGATGGTGTCATCGATATTAACCCGGATGACCCAAATTACCAAACAGCAGTTTTGAGCCGCAAGCAGGTGATTTTCAATGGAAATCAGAGCAATTCTAGCAATGTCCTCACCCGTGAAAATGCCCAAGGGGATTTTATGGTTTCCGAAGGAGAATCAATTGCTCAACTGCAATCAGCTACTTTGATAACTGGCTTCAATATCTTTTACCTCAGTGATGGAACTCAGACTACCTTCTCCACAGATAATAACAGCCAGATAGCAGTTAGTGAAGGGATAGGCTATAACCAACTCCAGTTTACAGATAGTCAAGGGGAAGTGGTTAGTTTTGAACTCAGTCCTACACCAGTTCTAGTTACTCCCGGTAACTCAAGCAACCGAGTGCAGGCAGAAATTAGTCTCTCTCGCATAGCAAATTTTCAAAACACTATTGGGGTTTATGCGGTAGATGACCTCACAGGTGGAATTGATATTGATGGCGATCGCATTATTGATTTTAAACCAGGCGATGTAGGTTATTCCCAAGCTGCTGTTGAGCGTGCTGTTACTTTATCTGCTCCTAATAATAACGGTACTAGTTCCACAACTGTGGACTTGCAGGGAGGACAGGTGTTAGGGCTATTTTTGATTGCTAATGCCGATGTCAGCGAGTTTCTCTCTCAAAATCGTGACAATAGAGTGGATGGTGGACCATTAGCTTACTTCTCTTTTACGGAAGCTAACCCTGACAAGCAAATTCACATCATGCAGCTAGGAAGTGGCGATACTAATATCTTTGGATTTGAAGATCTATTCGGCGGAGGAGACAGGGACTTCAACGATATTATTGCCTCAGTCACTTACCGAAATCTGATTTAAGTGTAGAGGCGTTGCTCTGATGGCTAACAGATCCCCGACTTCTTGGAGAAGTCGGGGATCTAAACACGCGCGTCAGTCCCGTTTGTATTTTCTTTTACTCCAAATGCTTTAACCAAGGAGCAACATCAATACCTAGTTTCTCTCCTAACATTAACAGTTGGTAATATCGATCGCAATTGCCCCCGTTGGCTAGGGTGGCTAATAGTTGGGGTTCGATCTGACTGTGCAAGCAGCTAAAGTATAGTTCTTGGGCGCGACCCAAACAAACACCTACATTTAATTGGTCAGCCACATCCATTAACTGCTGTAAACCCTGGATATCTCGATCAAATGTACCGTTGGTGTCATGTAACAATTGCCAGAGCGATCGCACAATCAATTTTTCCAATATTTGCTTACCTTCGGGGATATTTAACTGGCAGCATAGATGTTGTGCTTCTGTGGCGATCGCTTGTAATTCTACAATATAATTGCGACTTAACTGAGGTTCACCCCAGTCTTGTTCTAGCGATCGCAATGTGGTCATACAACGGTATCCCAAGGCAATTTCTGCCGCCACTTGCAATTCTTGGGGCGCTGTCAGTCCATGGCGATGAAATGCCATTAATACGCCGTAGTTATCCCGGTATGTTTGGGTATAAAGTTGGTCTAACCGCGTCAGGGTCTCCTGGCTGAGTAATTGCATTAAGCGGTGACGCTCTTCGGCAAATAAGTTCTCTAAGCTGTAACTTTCTTCCCCAATTAACTTGGTCATTGCCAAGATGGTACGAGCCGCGCTTGCCTGTTGTAAGACATTAAATAATTGGGTTTTTAATTCAGTATAATCACGTCTTCCTTGGAATGCTTTAATACAACAATGGAAATCCCAACCCCCTAAATGCAATACGGCAAATACTAGGTGTTCCTTTTCCCAGGTAATTTCCGATACTAGCTTTAAATGTCCTACTGCTAGGGTCAAAGCCCCCAATCTTTGCAACTGGTGGTCGAATTCGCGCACACTGTAGCAGTAAACCCGTTTGTGGTAAGGTAAGGGATTTTGCTGTTGATTCCCTACTCCACTACCACCGCTCTCGGATTTATGATGATTAAATAAGGAAGTAATGGCGTACTGTGCAGCTACTTGATTAAAGCTAATTTGTGCCGTCATCACTAGCTGACGGTAGACCATTGCCCCATTGTAAAACTCTTCTACATTGCTGGGGGCTGAGGACAAGCGTTTCAGGAAGCCTTTTTCCAACTGCACCCCTGCTACTTCCCCGGCTAATTCTAAAGCCCTAGCTGCATAGCGGAGAATTTGAGTGCCTTCGGGACGGGAAATTTCTTCAAAGAACCAACCACAACTAGTAAACATCAATAAAGCATGACGCTGCATTTCCAACAGCCGTAAAGCGTCTACTTGTTCACTCTCTTCTAGGGGATGGTTTTGATAACGCTCCAGGAAATTTTGCACATTTGCCGGGGATCGATCGCGGATCACCTGGATATATTCATCCCTCGCTTGCCAGGGATCGCAGAAATACTGTTTCCCATACTCCTCATACACTTCTATTAAGCGATCGCGCAACCAATTTAAGGCATCTCGCAGAGGTTTTCGCCATTTTTGGTGCCATTCGCCACCACCTCCACAGCCACAGTCATCTTGCCATCGATCCACACCGTGGGCGCAACTCCAGGCTGTGACTGGCTTTAATTCCACTTCCCAGGTCGGAGGATTAATACTGAGATAATGGGCAAAATTGGTTACTGTCCAACCCCACTGGGGAAATTCCTCAGTAAAAGCATAGGCGAGGGTTTTTTCCGTTCCTCCCTTGTGATGTCCAAAGGTTTCCCCATCCGTCGCCACGGAAATTAATTGGGCTGGACGGTGATCCCCGCGCACAGCGGCACCCAATCTTCCTACCAGATGACCAGAATTGTAGAGTACGTCGCTAAAACCCATATCCCGAGAAATGGGACCATCGTAAAAGAAAAGATCAATGTATGGAGGTTCTGGCTCTCCATTACGGTTCAAATAGCAACGGTAGGGACGGGTGGGATCGATCTGACTGCCGCCAACTTCATGCCACTGGGGATCAGGATCTTCATGGTGGGGTAGGGGACGACAACGCTGTGCTTGGGAAGGAGCGAGGACAACAAAGCGAATCCCTTCATTTACCAATGCTTCTAAGGTTGGGTAATCAATGGCAGTTTCCGCCAACCACATCCCTTCGGGATCGCGTCCGAACCGGGAACGGAAATCTGCCTTACCCCAACGAATCTGGGTATATTTATCCCGTTCGTTTGCCAGGGGCATAATAATGTGATTATACACCTGGGCGATGGCATTGCCATGACCATGCAAGCGATCGCAACTTTTTCGATCTGCTTCTAAAATACGTTGATAAACTTCCACATCATGACGTTCTAGCCATGACATCAGTGTTGGCCCAATATTAAAGCTCAAATACTCATAGTTATTAGCGATCCCCACCACTTCACCCTTGTCATTTAAGACTCTGGCAAAGGCATTGGGACGGTAACATTCATGGTGAATGCGTTCATTCCAATCATGGAATGGAGCCGCCCCTGGTTGGCGTTCGATGGCATCTAGGTAAGGGTTTTCCCGTGGCGGTTGGTAAAAATGACCGTGTACGGTGACGTAAATACCAGTGGCAGTTTTCAGGGGATCGGAGATTTGGGGAGTTTCTTGGTCAGTAAAATGGACACCAGCATTAGCTGGCAGTTCAGCTGCAGAAGTCATATACAATTATCCAAAAAGCTTGCAATTATGTAGAAAACAAGGTGCATAATAGACATTTCTACAGACATATCCCATTAAATCAGTAGAAATACTCTCTATACCTCTAGGGGAATGCCAAAAAATTTCCTATTTGGTCAGAATACGGCGTTAAATCACATGATTCTCTATGCCAAGATATATGGATGCCGTTTCCAGCTTTTTTATTGGCAGTCCCTAACAGTTAATTCCCAAACAGCTATTTTCCTATTCAGCGGTATCTGCATCTTTTCAGCAGTTCTTTGACATACTCCCCTTGTTGAAACGAAGGGGATTCAAAAAGGCTGTTCCCAAGCAGGGTGAACCCGTGCTACTCCACCTTTTCATCCCCTCCTTAAAAGGTAAGTGTTCTCACGCTCTCGCGTTATTTTGATAGATTAGATGGAAATATTTAGCGGTTGAGAAAAAATCTTCACCGGAACCAGGGTTTGAGTTCAGGGTGTTGGGTTACTGGGATACATTCTAACCCACAGAAATAATCTTATGCCTCCAATATATATTAAGTTCAACTAGAAATATTTAATTGTCTTTTAATTTATTAAACAGTGTTTTTAATGTAAAATGCGTTTTTATTTTTTAAATTTTACTAAAAAATATACTCAATACTATGTAAAACTCAATCTTATTTTACAAATCAAGCTCAAAATACAGAAACAGTATAATTTCGGAGCCATTAAATAGTAGGGTCGGGAGTATCCTAGAGTTTGATCGCCAAACCAAAAATATATTTAGCATGGGTAATTGTAGAATAAGTATTTATGGTTACTAGTGACCAAACAGTAATCGGTATCAATTCCCTAACCCTTGAGCGGGCGGTTGCGCCAACGGGAGATGGAACAGGCGACAGAGAACAGGCAACAGTGAGGGTTTTTGCCTAGATCGAGTGCCCAAATTCTATTTGTGGAGGTGGAAAAATTTTTTCCTTGCTCATGGGGAAACTGATAAACCATGTCTACTTTGAAAACCATAGTTTTTGCTTACGAATATTCAATCGGGTGAGGTGGGCACGGCATGATTAAGGTTATGACCTATGCAAAAATATTCGAGGTGCCGTGCCCCTACAGGAGAATTTCTTTGACTGTAATCAAGAACAAAAATGTTAAATAAAAATAGTCTGTTTCTGTTGTTATTAATATTTATACCAGTTTCCCTAGCAGCTAAGTTCTTTCACTGGGGAGATTTAATAGTTTTTATCACTGCTGGTTTAGCAATTTTGCCCCTAGCAGCTTGGATGGGTACAGCAACAGAAGAAATTGCCGTAGTTGTGGGGCCTTCTTTGGGTGGATTATTAAATGCTACTTTTGGCAATGCAACTGAATTAATTATTGCGATTATTGCTCTCCAAGCTGGCTTTGTGAATGTGGTGAAAGCTAGTATCACAGGATCGATTATCAGTAATTTACTATTAGTGATGGGTTTGTCCATGTTGCTAGGAGGTGTGCGCTACAAGGAGCAGACATTTCAGCCAGTAGCAGCGCGAATGAATGCAGCAGCAATGAATTTAGCTGTAATTGCCATTCTCGTACCAACAGCCGTGGATGCTACCTCTACGGGAATTGGCGAAGAAATTTTACAAAATCTTTCCTTAGCGGTTGCTATCATCCTAATTTTGGTTTATGCCTTAACTCTGTTATTTTCTATGAAAACCCATTCCTATCTTTATGATGTGGGGGTAGCAGATACCGAGGTATTAGAATCTGAGACGGCAAATAAACCCAATCTTTGGTTATGGTCTGGAGTTCTCTTAGCTTGTACCCTACTAGTAGCCCTAGAATCGGAATTACTAGTGGATGCTTTAGAAGTAGCCACATCCGAGTTAGGGTTAACGGCTTTGTTTACTGGGGTAATTATTGTCCCCATTATTGGTAATGCAGCAGAACACGCTACAGCCGTCACCGTAGCTATGAAAAATAAAATGGATTTATCCCTATCTGTGGCTGTGGGATCGAGTATGCAAATTGCTCTGTTTGTTGCTCCAGTGTTGGTAATTGCTGGTTATTTTTTCCATCAACCTATGGATTTGGATTTTAACCCCTTTGAATTGGTAGCTGTAGCTGTTTCTGTGTTGATTGCCAACAGTATTAGCTCTGATGGTAAGTCAAATTGGTTGGAAGGAGTATTACTATTAGCCACCTACGCGGTGTTGGGATTTGCTTTTTACTTCCACCCCATAATTGATGGCATTGGCTAGTACCACTGCGGATCGAGCAAAAATCAAAAGTCAAAGATCCCTGACTTCTGAATCAATATCCGCGCATCTTAGGAATTCCCTGGATATAAGTCGGGAATCAGTGGCGGTGTGAGCGATCCCCGACTTCTTAAAGAAGTCGGGGATCTGTTAGCCATCAGACAATCTATTATATGTATGGGTAGTTGCTGTTACAGTTCTAGATCGCGATCGCAGCTTACAATTGGTCAAATCTGAATGTTTGCCCATTCATACAGACGATCCCAGCAAGTTGAGAAGTTAGCCAGGTACCCCCATCATGATATAAATGCTCCTCTTCCCTGATGAAGAAATAATCCAGAATTCTTCATACTGCTTTTCCAGCAGTAAATTTTCTGCGTAATTAATTTAATACAGGATACAATCCAGAATTCATCTCTAGAGTCAATCACAAATTCCATGACACTCACGAAAAAGAGTGTCAACCGCTTCGCGGAAGTCAAAAGTCAAAAGTCAAAAGTCAAAAGTATTACCCCATCGATGAATCGAGGGGCTTGAAATAAGGAAAACATTTTTGACTCTCCACGGATGAATCCGGGGGCTTGTATCCAGTTTATTTTTTGGTCAAATTTGCTTGTTTCGATCTATTGCCAGCTAAAAAGTATGATTTTTTTGACTTTAAGTGTCTACTATCCCGGAATAGTAGTCATTTTACCTGTGAAATAAATTAACTGTGTTGAGTTCGGTAAAAACCCTATGAGCGACCTGAGTTTATTAATGACAGGAATCCTTTCCCCAGAGCTATCTATTTCTAATCGTCCAAAAGTTTTGCCCGATCGCATCAGTGCCATACAAGTTAGTCAGAATAGTCAACTACACCAAGTAAATAATGAGATAAAAGTTATACCACCTGAGTTTTCAGACCTAGAAAAACCTTGGAATCCCGTAAATACTCGACTATCTTTAACTAAAGAAGAAGCTTTTAAGCGTTTAGCTGATAAATTTAATTCTAAGTTACCCACAATATTAGCTGATTATAAGCAATCTGTGAGTAGCGATCGGGACAGTTTTTCAACCTGCACACAGACAGATGAAAATCAGGTTAATGCTAGGGTCAATCCTCAGCAGCAATTGCCTCTATGTTCTGGCAACAGTAAGTTACAAATCATGAAGATTTCTGCAACTAATAATTGCACCATCGAAAATCGCGTTAATAATCAAATCCTCATAGCTACAACCTCGCCAAATTTGACACCTAGCTTAAAATCTAACTTCACATCTAGCTTAGATAGCACCTCTCTACCAACTTTACGTTTTGGGAACTCTGGTATTTCCGTCAAGGTATTACAGCGGATTTTATTATCTAATGGCTATGCTGTTCGCATTGATGGTACGTTTGGGGCTTTGACAGAAACTGCGGTAAAAGCCTTTCAAAGCCAGCGTGATTTAGCTGAAGATGGAGTGGTTGGTGGCAATACTTGGCGAGAATTGACAAGTTAGTCCCCCACGGAGAAATCCCACACCTAAGCTGTCAACTAACAACTAACAACTAACAACCATTTTCAAGCTAGCCCCACTCTGCTCCAAGCCGCGCTTCGCGCGTCTACATGTACATTTGTACACAACCAAACATGAAAATACCTCCCTCACTCCTACCCTACCCTTCACTCTTTCACTCCTTCACTCTTTCACTCTTTCACTCCTACTCTGCGAGAAGCCGCTACCGCGTCTACACTCCCCATTTTCACTGGGGGCAAAGCCTAGGACCCTCTCCTTGGCGCGTCACCACACAACCTGTATACTTTCCAGATGGAGTTCTAGAGGGATTAAATACCAGCATGGCTTCTGTTCCGGATGCATCTCCATGTTCTACCAATAGTTTCTGGCCAAAATAGCCAAGATTAGTAATACTACTAAAGGGATAGGTATAAAACTCATTAGGTAACGGGCGTTTTCCTGGAACTTGTACTCGATAGATAGCATAACTGCCCCAATTTTTTTGGGGTTGCAGCACAAATACAGCACTAACTTGGGTTTCTAGACATTCTTGTAGCAACACCCCTACCGCCAAATTACCAGTTCTGCGATGGAAACTAATGGCTCCTTTAACAAACCGTTTCCCAGATAATTTTTGTTGGGACAGGACTTTGACTTGCTTGCAGTTGAGGGTATCTAACACGCCCACATTTAAACTACTGGCTTTAATGGTTTGGATTTTTCTACCATAATTAATTTTCAACTTAGTACCATTCTCCACAATTTGTGCTGTGGGAGTATGACGAGGAAAGCGTTTAAAGTTTACCTGGGCTGTAGCTGTTGTAGATATAAATAAACTAGTGGTAATAGTCACTAAAATTGGTGCTAATTTAGTTAGATTCATAGTTGGGCAATAATCGTCACAATTAATGTTTAGCTACAGATTATTGTCATCATATTCCGTATGGCGAGTTCTTCAAGCGAGTAACAAAAACCCCAATACTACTCAGTTAAGCATTTTGAACTCAAAATTTGGTTTGGGGAAAAGGTTGTTTCTTCCACTTTTTTCCCTTCCCCTTGTTCCCTTAACCAACAAGTATTGACAAGAACCCCGACTGTTTGAACAAATCAGGTTTGTGAACAAATAGGTTCAGCATTAAAATAATGCGATCGCATTCTGATTTTTTGGTTATTGGAAAAGCTTGACTATTAATTTTGTGTTATCCTAAGCGATAACGCACCCTTGTATATTAGGACTTACGCAAAACTATCTTTAATCCGTAATTTTTCGTAGTGGTAATTCACCAACTACCACATTTTTCCTGTAAGCCCTGAGTTTGATATATGCAAATTTTTCCAGATATAATTTGAGTATTTTTACGGTTGATTATATAAGATTTAGGCTTATTTTTTTGTAGTTAACAGTATTTTTATGTAGTGAAATAATCTCATTATTGACTTAGCAAATATCTAGCAATAACATTATTTATTTTCAGTTAAATAATTCCTATTGACATTTATATCTTTTCAAGGCAAAACAATAATTATGAAAGGAGAAAAATCTTTCACAAAGAAAACTGAATATACGCATTTAACTGAAATATTCAATTCACAAGCATGAATCAGAAGCTTTTTAATACTGCCAAATATCTAGCTGCGGCTACTTTAACCTCCATTTCAATCCAGATGCTTGCTACTCCGGTTAAAGCACTGATTCCCATATTGTGAATTAATAATATCCCAAGCACAAAATTATCATTATAAAATTATCAAATCATGAAAATGACAAAAACTTTTAGCAGAATGTGTGTGGTTGTAGCTGGCGTAGCTACTCTTTTTATGGGAGCAATGGAAGCAGTACAAGCCGGAACTTTAACGGGTAGTTTCGAGACAGATATAAAAACAGTAAGCAGAACAGGAATACTAACAAAGCAAAACGGTAGTAATCAGACTATTACTGCTGATTTTAAATACCATGACAGTAATTTATCAGATATATCCTTTGCAGATGAAGTAATCAAATTTACTTCTAAGGTTAACAAAGAAGATGTCAAGTCTAAGGAAGCTACTTTTGAGATATTTAATGATCCTACTACAGCTCTCGGACGTCACAATTCTGAATGGGGAAATGAAATAGCTGATTTTCGTGATGATGTTTCTTTAGGAAGGGGAGGAGAACTGGTATTAAAGTTTACTGATAATGCCTTGGTTGGAAGTAATGATAGCAAAGCAGATCTCTGGATTTTTGAAGTGGGTGGTATCGATGAACGTGTAGATGTGTCTATTAGTAAAGACGGGGAAACATGGTATGATGTGGGCAAGAATGTTGACAAAGACGACGAGGTTCAGAAAAGTAAGGGTATAGACATCGATCAGTATTTTGATGAGTATGGTTTTACTTCAGCGGATAGATTCTCCTATGTCAAGTTAGTTGATGATGGCAGCAATACATACGAGCAAGGTTGGTCTGGTGCTGATATAGATGCCGTTGCTGCTATCTCTACTGTTGAAGTTCCTGAACCTACTTCTTTGCTGGGTGTACTAGTTATTGGTATGGTAGGTGGTAGCTCTCTACTAAAGCGAAAAGTGCAACAAGATACGATTTCTTAGAGCGTGTTCATAAAATAATTATTAAAGCGTAGGGTGCGTTATGCTTGGGAGCTAACGCACCATCATCGTAGGTGTATCTGCGACTGGTAAAAATCTGATGAACAAACCGAAATACCTATTAAGCCGTAACACACCCTCGTAGATGTTTATCTTGCTTCCTCATCACTGGGGTTGGGGTTGACGAAATTTATATATATCCTCAATTAATTTTACCCAACCATCAGATACAGATTCCAAGATGCGATCGCCTTTTTCTTTGGTTGCAGTGGTAGGATCGCCAACAACCCCACTTTTACTTAAATCCCTGGTAGCCCAAGCAAAGGATAATTTCCCTTCCATACTCAACAGACTCCCTTCTGGCTGTGTTGGTGGATACTCAGCGATCGCTTGATCCATTTTCACCCAATCTGGTAGTAATGCCAACATAATACTAGTTTCTGCGTCCCCGGCATGAATCCCTAGTTGTTTTTCCTTGTCTGTTAACATTTCTCCGGTAATATGGGGCACTTTCCAAGTAAATAGGGGAAACACCAAAAAATCACTGTACTTAATGTGTAAATCCCGTGCCACAATATCCATTACCTGGGGTTGTCCACCGTGGGAGTTCATTAATACCAGCTTTCTAAAACCTGCACGATATATACTTTCTGCTACTTCTGTCAAAGTTGCTAACAGAGTTTGGGCACTGAGAGTGACTGTACCAGGAAAGTGCCAGTGTTCGTTTGATTTACCGTAATATAAACTGGGTAAAGCATAGGCAGGGATACTAGTATGGAGCTTTTCTAAGGCTTTACCTAGCACCCCCATACCAATTGCCGCATCCACAATCAAGGGTAAATGGGGACCATGTTGTTCAATTGCCCCTACTGGTTGAATAATTACCGTATTTTCCTTATTTGGCATTGCTTGAATCTCAGTCCAAGTCAGGTATGGGAAAAAACGTGCTGGGGGGATAAAATTATGCATCTTCAAAATGAACAATAATACTTATTGTGAGAGTTATATTACTGATTTACACTTAAAAGGCATTTTACCTGAGTTGTACAATTTTGGATTTTAAACTACTGGAATTGTAGTTATTGCCAAAGTAATTTCCCGTAGGATTGACCCTGTCCACCTGAATGGGAAGAGCAATTTAGAAGGAGAACACAATATGGAAGAACATGACAATTTGCGTACCTTATCGGTGGATATTGGGGGAAGTGGCGTTAAAGTCATTGTTTTAGATTCAAAAGGTAATCCCATCACCGAACGGGGACGTTTAGAAACACCAAAACCAGCTACACCCCAACCTGTACTAGATGCAATTACGGAATTAGCCACGAACCAAGGTGATTATGAACGGGTTTCTGTGGGGTTCCCTGGTGTGGTGCGACAGGGAATAGTGGAAACTGCTGTGAACTTACATCCTGACTGGATTGGCTTTGATTTGGCAACGGCACTATCAAAGAACTTGAAAAGACCAGTACGGGTAGTTAATGATGCTGATATGCAAGGCTTGGGAGCCATTACTGGCAAGGGTGTGGAGTTAGTTGTCACCTTGGGCACTGGATTCGGTTCTGCCTTGTTTGTGGATGGTAAATTGCTGCCGAATTTGGAAATGGGACATCATCGTTTCCGTAAGGGAGACACTTACGAAGAACAGCTAGGAAGGGCTGCTTTAGAGAAGGTGGGGCGAGAGAAATGGAATAAACGGTTAAGGAAAGCGATCGCATCCTTGCATCATTTATTTAACTATGATTACCTATATATTGGGGGCGGAGAAGCGAAAAAAGTCACCATTGAGTTACCACCCAATGTCAAGATAATCCCCAATCTGACGGGGTTATTGGGAGGAATTAACCTCTGGCGGGACTAGTGCTTCAGCAATGGAATTGTGCGGGGTAAACCAAGTTCTAGACTTATCCCCGCAACAGTACCGCGATCGCGTAAAATTTCTATAGCTTGCCAATTTAGTAAAAATTCACCACCCTTGGCTTACACGAAGAATTAGCTGCTAAACTCCATCTAAATTGAAATAGGGAATTTTTTCTCAAAGAAATAACAACAAATTAATTATTTCGTAGGGGCACGGCATTAGTAAGATTATTTGACATGCCGAAATATTATCAATGCCGTGCCCTTTACTGTTTTCTTAGCGTTGCACAATAGAGGGATGAAGTAATGAACCACATTAGACGCGCAGCGGCTTCCCGCAGGGTAGACGCAAAGAACGCAAAGAAAGGATTTTCTGATAGAGAGAGAAAAGAAAATCATCCCGCAAAGGAAGCAACGCCGTTTTCTTAGAGGGTGTTTATTAATAAAATATTAAGTAACGCACCCTACTTTTTTGTCCTTCCTTAGAGAATGTTTGCCTCTTGCATTAACTTGAGAGTCCCATCCAAATCATCGAGATTGCTTAAGTCAATGTTTTTATCTTGCTTTTTAATTGTTTTCAAAGACTTAAGATTACCTTGGGGATTAACACCACTAATTAGGGGATATTCAAAAGTTTTGCTAGCAAAATAATTTTGAGCCTTCTCACTCAACATAAACTCAGTAAACTTATTCGCCATGTCGAGTTTTTTAGAGGAACCGAGAATTGCAATTCCAGCTACATTTACTAAAGAACCTACATCCTTAGTAAAGTGATGTGCCACTGGCATTTTTGGATCTTCCTTCTTCAGTTTCTCTGAATAGTAGTGATTGACAAATCCTACCGCAATTTCACCACGTCCAAGGGCTTTAACAATGGGTGTATTTTTAGGATATACTTTGACATCGTTAGCTTTAATACCTTTTAACCATTCCTTGGTTTTTGCATCACCCTCTGATACCCGCAGGGCGGTTACAAAAGATTGAAATGAACCATTGGTAGGTGCCCAACCAATTTTACCTTTCCATTTCGGGTCAGTGAAACCAAAAATCGAGTCTGGTAAATCCTCTGCTTTTACTAAATCAGTATTGTAATCAACACTACGTACCCTGCCAGTAATACCTACCCATTTACCTTGTGGCGAGCGATACTTATTTTCAACTTTATTGAGAATTGCTGGTTTTAACTGAATAGCTTTCCCTGCTTTTTGAATCGCCCCTAGTGCCCCTGCATCTTGGGCAAAAAAGATATCCGCAGGGCTGTTATTACCTTCTTCTAAAATAGCTGAGGCTAATTCAGAAGTACCACCATAGCGGACTTTGACCTTGATGCCAGACTCTGTTTCAAATTGCTTAATCAATTCTCCCACTAACTTTTCCTTCCGTCCAGAATATATAACTAGTTCCTGACCAGAAGCACTAGTTGTATCACTTACAGTTGTAGTGTCTGTAGAGTTTGTTTGGGCAGTGTTAGAAGAGTCTGGATTAGCTCCACAAGCGATCGCTAATATACCAGTAGTTGTTGCTAGTCCGACTAAATAAACAAACTTGCGACGTTTCATGCATTCCTTCCATTTACCAGAAACATCAAGATGATACAATTTCTTAATAACAAATTGCAATAAATTACTATTAAGCTTCTAGATTTAATTGGGCTATTCTTAATGAAAATTTTAATAATTCGGCTGAAATTGAGACCTAACCCCATATCAAAGTGTTATTGTTACATAACTGTTGAGAAAATTTAATGAAAAATTAAACAATTATTTGAAAATTAATTTTATTAAATTATCTGATGGCTAACAGATCCCCGACTTCTTAAAGAAGTCGGGGATCTAAACACTGAGTTCGTTTATAGGCATAATTATAAGGACGGCTAGCTGAAAACCCCGAAATGAAAACTACAAATCCAAGAAGATTTGTAGTTTGAGGGTCGTTTACGTCGGGGATGAAAGCTGCTATCAAGCCTTTA
>JAAUYI010181129.1_pt1 | contig 16133 bp, 11 predicted proteins | sample 7278041 | NCBI WGS metagenome assembly JAAUYI01 (sample SAMN14350216, study PRJNA611818) | marine sediment metagenome | isolation source: surface marine sediment (0.6m) | place: French Polynesia: Moorea | collected 2018-08
ACGTTGATCGCGCCACCGGCGCTCGTGGAGCCGCCCGTCAGGGTGACGTGTTGGAGGGTGAGCGCACCCTTGACCTTGAAGAATTGGCCCCCCGGGTCGGTGGCCTGACGGCTGAGGGTCGCGGCGCCACCGCCGATATCGCCCTTGATGGTCATCGTCACGCCCGCGTTGATAGTCAGCGGCAGCGCCCCTGCCGTGTCATAGGTGCCCTCGCTCAGTTGGATGGTGCGGTGGCCGCTCCACACGCAGGCGCCACGGTTCGCGCCGGCGTTGGCCGCCGAAACTGCATTTTTCAAGGTGCATTCGGTCGTGCTGAAGGGTGCTGTCGTGGTGACCTGGATAGGCGCTCCCCAGACGGGCATTGCCGTTGCCAGTAGCAAGCCTGCCAGCAGGCCGATGATCAGCCGGCGGTCGGTGTTCGGGTGAGGGTCGAGGTTGTTGGATCGGGTCGAGTACATGAGTTGGCTCCTTAGTGTTTTGGGTTTCCGTTCGTCCCGAGCTCATTCCGCCTCAAGAGGGTCAAAGGAGTCCTCTAGGAGTTATCTCGGAAATATCTGGAGATCGGGGTCGTTGCTTTCAAGGCTTTTCGTCTGAGTTATTTAGGTGTGTGAGTCCAGCAGCCGCCGGTAGCGGCGCCGGGCGCGGTAGAGAACACGGTTGAAGTGCAGGGAGGAGAGATTCAGGTCGTCACAGATCGCGGCCTTGTCGTCCTCGGCGAGGTAGAAGCGGTAGAGAATCTCGCGATCTCGCGGATTGGCGAGCTCCGCCAGAACGCGGCGGACGAGATTCGCCTTCTCTGAAGCGATCATTCGGCCCAGAGGGTCGGGGGTGGTGAAGGTGTGTCCCTCCACCGCTTCGCTGTCGGAGTCGGTTCGCCGCCGGGTCTCGATGCGGAACTGGTTGATCGCCAGGTTGCGGGCGAGGGAGACCAGGAAAGACGACAGCCGAGACGGCTGCTTCAGCTCGCCCTTTCTCAGCTTGACCAGCGCCATGCGGAAGGTCTCCTGGAGCAGATCCTCGGCATCGGATCGGCGTCGCATCAAACGCTGAAGTACCAGGCGGACGGCTCGGTAGTAGCGAGCGACCAACTCCTCTTCTGCCCTGGGGTCGCCGGCCTGGATGCGGGTCACCAGAGCGGCCGGTGAGGATGGGTTGTGATCCGTGATCGCCAGGTCGGGAGTCATCTGTAGGCAGTACATCTTGGTCTCCTCGGATGCCGCGGTGCTCATGGCTGTCAGGAGCTGGCGGCTGGTTCGTTCGTCCCACGGCCATTAACCCCCATCGGGCTCTCTGGAGTCCTCTCGGACTTATCTGGGAAACATCTGGACGCTCTTGGCCGGTGACAACACCCCTGTTTTCAGAGGTTTGGCCAGCGAGGTGGAGGAGCGTGCGGTTGGAGATCTCGGAGGACCGGACAGCCAGTCAGCGGTCTCAACCGATAGCCATTCCGGCCTATCGAAGGTAGGATGCGCTCAACCGCCGGCCGGCGGACGCCTATGACCTTTGAGGGACCCTGCCTTGGACACCATTCGTAATTTCTGCATCATCGCCCACATCGACCACGGAAAGTCGACCCTCGCGGATCGGCTGATCCAGCGCTGCGGTGGGGTCGACGAACGCGAGTTCCGCGACCAGCTTCTGGACTCGATGGACATCGAGCGCGAGCGCGGCATCACCATCAAGTCGAACACCATCACCCTGCCTTACGCGACCGAGGACGGCACGACCTACGAGCTCAATCTCATCGACACCCCGGGCCACGTGGACTTCTCGCACGAGGTTCGACGTTCGCTGATGTCGTGTGAGGGGGCGTTGCTGCTGATCGACGCCTCCCAAGGGGTCGAGGCGCAGACCGTCGCCAATCTCTACCTGGCGCTCGAGTACGACCTCGAGATCATCCCGGTGATCAACAAGATCGACCTGCCGTCGGCCGACGTCGAGCGGGTGCGCGAAGAGATCGACGCCGAGCTGGGGCTGGACCCATTCGAGGTCGTGCTGTGCTCGGCCAAGACCGGCGAGGGCATCGACGACGTGCTGGAGGCGATCGTCGACAAGCTACCGCCACCTGAAGGCGATCCACAGGCGCCGCCCAAGGCGCTGATCTTCGACGCCCAATACGACTCCTACCGCGGGGTCGTGCTGCTGGTCAGGGTACGCGAAGGCACCCTGCGCAAGGGCCAGGAGCTATTCCTGATGTATTCGGAGAAGAGCTACACGGTGGAGGAGCTGGGTAATCTTCAGCTCGAGCGCGTAGCGCGCCAGGAGCTCGAGGCGGGTAGCGTGGGCTACGTCATCGCCGGCGTCAAGTCGGTCCAGGACATCGCCATCGGCGACACCATCACCGACGCCTCGAACCGCGCCCCCGAGCCGCTGCCTGGCTACCAGGACGCCAAGCCGGTGGTGTTCTCGTCGATGTATCCGGTCGCCTCGGACGACTACGAGGATCTGGTCAAGGCGCTCGAAAAGCTACACCTGAACGATGCGGCTTTGACTTACGAGAAGGATTCCTCGGCCGCGCTCGGCTTCGGTTTCCGATGTGGCTTTCTCGGGCTGCTGCACCTGGAAGTGGTGCAGGAGCGGCTGGAACGGGAGTTCTCGCTCTCGCTGCTGCTCTCCGCGCCGTCGGTGCGCTACGAGATCGTGCTCAAGACCGGCGAAGAAATCGCGGTCGACAACCCCAGTCTGTTCCCCGATCCTTCGGAGATCGAGAGCACGTCGGAGCCCTTCATCAAGGCCTCGGTGCTGATGCCCGAGCGCTACATCGGCGCGGTGATGGAGCTGTGTCGCGAGCGTCGAGGAGAGAACACCACCTTCAATTACCTGACTCCCGGGCGGGTCGAGCTGACCTCAGAGATGCCGCTCGCCGAGGTTCTGTTCGATTTCTACGATCGGCTCAAGACCGTGACCCAGGGCTACGGTTCCTTCGACTACGAGATCCTGGACTATCGCGACTCCGACCTGGTCAAGGTCGACATCCTGGTCAACCAGGAACGGGTCGACGCCTTGTCGCAGCTGGTGCATCGCGAAAAGGCCCGCCCGCGGGCGCTGCACTACTGCGAGCGGCTGGCCGACACCATTCCGCGGCAGCAGTTCAAGATCCCGATCCAGGGGGTGATCGGTTCGACGATCATCGCCAGGACCACGATCAATGCCTACCGCAAGGACGTCACCGCCAAGTGCTACGGCGGTGACATCACCCGTAAGCGCAAGCTGATCGAGAAGCAGAAAGAGGGCAAGAAGCGCATGAAGATGGTGGGCTCGGTGCAGATCCCGCAGGAGGCCTTCATCGCGGTGCTCAAGTCGGACGCCGGCAAGTGAGCGGAGAGCCGGCGGGGCTCTACCTCCACATTCCTTTCTGCTCGGCGATCTGCCCCTACTGCGATTTCGCGGTGCGGGTCGGGCGGCGCGAGAAACGCCGGCGGTTCGTCGACACCCTGCTGCTCGAGATCGCCGGGCATGAGAGCACGGCGTCAGCCGCGTTCGACACCGTCTACTTCGGCGGTGGCACGCCGTCGATCCTGGAGTCAGAAGACCTCTCGCGCCTGCTCGGGGCGATCCGGCGGACGTTCCGCCTGCTGCCCGGGACGCGCGTCTACTTAGAAGCCAATCCTGAGGACGTCAGCGAGCAGAGTCTCGGAGACTGGCGCCGGCTGGGCGTCGGGACGCTGAGTCTCGGCGTTCAGTCCTTCGACGACGAGGAGCTGCGCTTTCTCGGCCGGCGCCATGACGGCGCCGCGGCCCGACGCGCTGTCGAGCTGGCGCTGGCCGCCGGTTTCCAGACGGTATCGGTCGACCTGATCTACGGTCTGCCAGGACAGAGTGTCGGGGCCACGCGCCGCAGTTTGTGCCGGGCCGTCGAGCTCGAGCCTGACCATCTCTCATGCTACGAGCTCGAGATTCACCAGCGGACGACTTTTGGCAAACGCCACGCACGCGGTGAGCTCGAGGAGCTGCCGACCCGCGTGCAGGCCGAGCTTCTGATGCTCACCCATCGCGTCCTGAGCGAAGCCGGCTACGACGGCTACGAGGTGTCGAATTTCGCGCGGGCCCCGCGACATCGTTCGCGCCACAATCGAAAGTACTGGCACCACGCACCCTACCTCGGCCTCGGCCCTTCGGCTCATTCCTTCGACGGCGACCGCCGGCGCTGGTGGAACGAGCGACTCTTGCCGCGCTGGGAGCGCGCTCTACACTCGGGGAAGGCGCCCGAGGCAGGCCGCGAAATCCTGGAGTCGCGAGATCTGGCGCTGGAGACGATCATGCTCGGCCTGCGCACCGCGGGCGGTATCGAGCTGGCCGCCTTCAGGCGTCGATTCGGTGTTGATCTGATCGAGCGCAACCCGGCGCTGGTGAAACGGTCACAGGCCGATGGACTGCTGCGTCACGAGAGCGGTCGACTCACTCCGACCGTTCGGGGGATGGCGGTCGCCGACGGTCTTGCGGCGTCGTTTGAGATCTGAGGCAGTAGAGGTGCTCTTGCCCACGCAGATAGAGCTCGTCGCCGACCACCGCCGGTGAGGCTGAGAACGCGTCGTCGAGGCGGTTCACCGCCAGCAGCTTGGGCTCGGGACCGCCGCGGATCACCGCAGTGGTCCCTTCCCGGCTGGCGATGTAGATGCGTCCCGCCGCGCCGACCGGCGACGCGAAGACGTTGTATAGGCCGCGGATGCGCAGTGGGCCGTAGAGCTCTTCGCCGGTGGTTAGATCCAGCGCCATGAGCACGGCCTGGCTGTGCTTGAGAAAGTAGAGTTGACCGTCGTAGAGCAAAGGGGAAGGGACATAAGGCGCGTGCCGGTCGCGGCTCCAGACGATCGATTCGGACCCGGTGAGGTCGCCGCGGGCGCCTTCGAGGCGGACGGCCATCATTCTCTGCCAGTCATAGCTGCCACCGACCACGACCAGGCCGTCTGAGGACACGGGCGAGGCAACGACGTTGCGTGAGAGGCCGCCGACCTGCCAGATCACGTCGCCGGTCGCCAGGTCGTAAGAGCGAACTCGACCGGTGGCGCTGACGATCGCCTGGAGTTTGCCACGGTGCTCGACGATCAGGGGCGTCGACCAGGAGGTGATTTCGTCGCGCGCCGCTCGCCAACGCTCGTCGCCGGTTCGCTTGTCGATGGCGGCGACGAAGGACTCGCCCTGGTGATCCCAGTTGATGACGAGAGTGTCCCCATGAAGAGCCGGCGACGAGCCTTCGCCGTGGCCATGGCGGGTGAGCATGTCGCCAAAGTCCCTTTGCCAGACGACCTTGCCGGCCATATCCAGACTATAGAGGCCCCGAGAGCCGAAGGAGGCGTAGACGTGCCGGCCGTCGGTGACCGGGGAGTTCGACGCCCAGCTGCCGGTTTCGTGGGTGCCCTCGTGCGGCTGCTCGTCGCGCACCGTCGTTTGCCATGAAATTTTGCCCGTCGCGCGGTCGATCGCCAGCACCACGAACTTCTGGCGTCGCGACGCCGGCAGGTTGTGGTGCGCCCCGTGGTCATGTTCGGGCGGCGCCGGGAGCACGTCGCCGTGGGCGATGGCGGTGGTCAAGAAGATCTGTTCGCCCCAGATAATCGGCGTCGAGTGGCCGAGGCCGGGTAATCGGACTTTCCAGCCGACATTCTCGGTCTCGGACCAGGTCACCGGGGGATCGCCGTGGGGGGCCACGCCGTTGGCCAACGGCCCACGCCACTCGGGCCAATGGGCCTGGCCGTCATCGACAACTTCACTGGCCGTTGTCTCGGCCGACGCCGGAGCTGGTGACCAGAGGGCCGCCGCGGTCAGAGCCGCGAGGCAAAGGCTCAGCCGCGCCACCCGAGTCTGGATTTTTGGCCCGCACAGCATGGCCGCAATCTATGCGGCGAGCGACCTCGAGCGCAAGCCGAGCTGTTCGTATTTCGGCGCTTCATTCCCGTCGGCGAAGTTCTTGCAGGACGTGGAGTTGGGCCGCGAGACGGCTGCTATGATCGGTTCAGAGACCTGGTACCGTGGAACAACCCAAGACCATCGCCCGTTATCGGCTGACCGGCGAGCTCGGTCGCGGCGGTATGGGAGTGGTGTACCGGGCTGAAGATCCGCAGCTCGGCCGGCCGGTGGCGATCAAGGTCATCCTTTTTCCGTCCGAGGCGACTGCAGACGCTCGAGCCCAGCTGGAACGGCGGTTCGAGCGCGAGGCGCGTTCCGCGGCCAGCATTCGCCATCCGGGGGTGGTCACCGTCCATGACTTCGGTCGCGATGGCGACTATCTCTACCTGGTGATGGAGTTGGTGGCCGGCGTATCGCTGGCCGATCGTCTCAAGGCCGGCTGGTTGCCGGAGCGCGCCGAGGCGTTCGAGATCGTCGCCCAGATCGCCGACGGGTTGGCGGCGGCCCATGATGCCGGCGTCGTGCATCGCGATGTGACACCGAGGAATATCTTGCTAGCCAGCGACGGCAACTCCCCCGGCGGGCGCCGCGTCGTAGTGACCGACTTCGGTATCGCTCGCAGCATCGGCGAGGAGACCTACGAGCTGACGCAAACCGGCATGCTTGTCGGCAGCCCGTCTTTCATGGCGCCCGAGCAAGTTCGAAACCAGGCGGTCGATGAACGCGCCGATATCTTCTCCCTCGGCGTCGTGCTCTACCTGCTCTTGACCGGCAAGCTGCCGTTCCGCTCCCAGGACCTGACGTCGCTGCTCTACCAGATTGTCCATGAGGACCCGTTCGAGAGCTCGGAGGTGACCGGCAAGCTAGGCGTAGCAACGGTCGATTTCCTGAAACGGTGTCTGGCCAAGGACCCGGCGGATCGAGTTCGCAGGGCCGGCGACTTCGCTCGCCAGGCGCGCCGGCTGCGCGCCTCGGCGCAGACCTCGGAGCTCGAGGAAACCGTCGCTCTGGGGGCCCTGGACGAATCGGTTGGAGAATCGGGGGCTGGCAGGAAGCGTGCTCTTCTCACTCTGGGGTTGATCGCGGCGATCATTGCCGGGTCCTGGGGGCTCTGGAGTCTTGTCGGCTCGGGGCGGACACCGGAATCCACCGGTACCGTAGCCTCAGCTCGGCCGTCACCGGTGTCGACTGCGAGCGAATCCTCCGCCGAGAACCCCCAGCCACCGGCGAGCCTTGCGTCGCCGGCCATCGGCGAGCCGTCCGAAGCGACGCCAGCGAGAAGTGACGCTGCCCCTCGCGATACTGAGCCGGAACCGACGGAGAGCCCCGCTGCACCGCCCGCTGCCCTATCGGCCGAGGTGCTCGAATCCAAGAGGCCCAACGCGGGTGGAACTACCCGACAGGTACCGGAGGAACCGCCAGCGTCGCCTCCGCCAGAGCCTCTACCCACATCAGCGCCGGCTGGTCGTCAGCCGCAAGCGCAACCTCCGCTGCCAGTGTCCGCGGAGGTGCCTGCAATAGATGCCACTGAGCGCTCGCCCGAAGATCTAGAGGCACCGGCGAGCGCTGAGCCGGTGACTGTGCCTCTGGCGGATAGCGTGCCCCCGGTGCTCGACATCGACGACATGCCACAGGAATTGACCGCGACCGAAGTCGTGCTCAGCGGGCGGGTGATGGACGACAGCCGAGGCGCGGTCGCGCTGACGGTCGACGGAGATCCGGTCGCGGTCGCCTCGGACGGAGGTTTCGTCGCCCGCCGGCCGCTGTCACCGGGTCGCAACTCCCTCGCCTTCGTCGCCGTCGACGCCGACGGCAATCCGACCATGTAGTCGGTCGACGTGACCGCGCCAGGTTCGGCTCCGGCTGCCATGTCGGGCACGGCTGAGGGGCCGGTCGCGACGGCAGGTGGAGTTCGGCCGGCCGGTCGGCCGCGTTTCGGCGACCGCGGCAACGGCACCGTGGTCGATACCCTGACCGGCATTACCTGGAGTAAGCGGATCGAGCCTAGCCCCGTTTGGAAAGCGTCGAAGCTCTATTGCAAGAAGCTGGAGCTCGCCAGCTATCGCGACTGGGTGTTGCCGACGATCGACGAGCTCGAGGAGCTCTACAGGTCGGGGGCCGGCGCATTGACTTTTCCCGGTGGTCTGATCTGGAGCTCGACCAAGAATGGTATCGGCAAGGCTTGGGCCTTCAATTTTGCCCAGGGCCAGCGCGAAGCCCGGCCGGTAGCTGGAACGGAAGAATCGGAGCTGAGGGCTTTTTGCTTGCGAAGGCCGCGTCCCCAGTTCACGACGCAAGATCTCGAGTCGCCGATCAGCTCGGGCGGCAGCCAACCGCTCCCTAGTGGCGCTACCCAGCCGCCCCCGCGTGGCGGCGGTGGCGGCGGTCGCGGAGGCGGCGGTGGCTAAGATGCGTCATCTCCTGATCGATACCGATACCGCCTCAGATGACGCTGTAGCCCTGGTGATGGCCCTGCGCCGCCCGGATGTGCGTATCGAGGCGATCACCGTGGTCGCCGGCAATGTGCCGGTCGACCAGGGGGTGCAGAACGCGCTCTATACCGTCGAGCTGTGTGGCCGGCAGGTCGAAGTTTTCTCCGGCGCCGGGCGGCCGATCCTGCGGCCACTCGACACCGCGCAGGAAGTCCATGGCGGTGACGGCATGGGGGACATCGGGCTCGAGTTGAGCGGCCGGACGCCGGAGAGCGGGCATGCTGTCGACGTTCTCGTCGACCGCATTCGCGCCCGTCCGGGCGAGCTCACCCTGGTCTGCCTCGGGCCTTTGACCAACGTCGCGATGGCGCTGCACAAGGATCCCCTGATCGCCAGTAAGGTGGCGGACTGCGTGATCATGGGCGGCACCGGCAAGGGGCCGGGCAACGTCACCCCGGTAGCCGAGTACAACATCTGGGCCGACCCCGAGGCGGCGAAAGTCGTTTTCCAGTCCGGCATGCCGCTGACCCTGGTGGGCTGGGATATTTCCTGTGCTTCCGCGGTCATCGACGCCGAAGCCGAGGCCGAGCTGCGGGCTCAGGGCACTGAGCTGGCCCATTTCGCGGTCGACATCCAAGGGGTGCTCACCGACTTTGCCCACAGCGTGACCCAGCTCGCTGGGTTCGATCTCCCGGATCCGATCGCCATGGCGGTGGCGATCGCGCCGGAGATCGCCGAGACCGAAGCGGTGCATACCGCGGTCGTCACCGGTGACGGGCTGGCGCGCGGCCAGACCATCTTCGACTGGTTGGGCGTCACCGGCCAGGAACCGAATGTGCGGGTCGTCCGCCACGTGCCGCGACAGGTCTTTCTGAAGATGCTGCATGACGCGCTGCGCGATTCTCCGGGTTGATCCATGATTCCCAGGGTCGAGCTCCATCTCCACCTCGACTGTTGCTTGAGCTTCCGGGTGGCCCGCCGGCTCGTTCCGTCGCTCAGTCGCGAGCGTTATCGGCGCGAGTTGGTGCTGCCCGCCGGTTGTCCGGGCCTGGAGCATTTCCTGGCGAGAATGGCGCCTTGTCTGGAGTTGCTGCAGACAGAAGATGCCCTGCGTCTCCTGACCCACGACGTTTTCCGGCAGCTCCAAGAAGACGGCGTGATCTACGCCGAGTTGCGCTTCGCGCCGCTGCTGCATACCGAGGCAGGCTTGTCCCCCGAGAGGGTGGTCGAGGTGGTGGCATGGGCCGCGGCCGAAGCATCACGCGCTACCGGAGTCGGTTACGGCATCATCCTTTGTTGTCTGCGCCATTTTTCAGCGGCTGAGAGCTTGAGAACGGCGCACCTGGCCGAGCGTTTCAGGCGCGACGGCGTCGTCGGGCTCGACCTGGCGGGTGACGAAGCCGGTTTTCCGCTCGATGCCCACATCGAGGCCTTTCGCTTTGTAGGCGAGAGGGGGCTGTGCCTGACCGCCCACGCCGGCGAAGCCCGCGGCCCGGCGAGCGTCGTGGAGACCCTGGAGCGGCTTCGGCCGTCACGGATCGGCCATGGGGTGCGAAGCATCGAATCCCCTGAGCTGATCGAGCGCTTGATCGAGCACGGCATCCACCTCGAAGTCTGTCCGACCAGCAACGTCTTGATCGGCATCTTCGGTAGCCTGCGTGATCACCCGGTCGACCGTCTCTTTCGCACCGGCGTGTCGATGGGTATCAATACCGACGGTCGCGGTGTCTTGCCGATTACCCTCGAAGCCGAGGCCCGGCGCCTGACTGAGACCTTCGACTGGCGAAACGAGCACTTCCGGCGCTGTGCGCTGCACGCTGCCGGGGCCAGCTTCGCGGGGCCGGAGGTCAAGGCTGACTTGGCGCGACGCATCGGTGAGTAGCACGCCGACGAGCCTCAGCCTCCGCCGCTCGACGCCGCCATCTGACGCTGAACCGCGCCGTAGTCGACATAGTCGAGGTGCTCGGCGATGCGCTCGTCTTCGATGCGCAGCACGATGACGCCGTCGGCGCTGACCGGCTCCTCGACGCCGTCCATGGTGGCGCTCCCCCGGTACATCAGGACGGCGTGGCCGTTGGCTATGAAGCGGGTATGCACGTCGAGTCTCATGTCCGAGATTCCCTCCATACCGCCGCGCAGGCCGGTCAGCACCTTCTCCTTGCCTTCCACCCGCGAGCCGGCGGTGGGATCGGCGTAGACGATGTCATCGGTCCACAGGGCGCTCATCCCGTCGAGGTCGAAGTCGACCAGCGCCTTCAGGTAGCGGTCGATCAGGCTTCCGGTGACCGAGGTCTCGGTTGAAGCACCGTCCTCGGACTCCGGTTCTGCGGGTGGATCCTCGAACACCACCCGGCTCGCTTTGCCGGAGCCGGTGACCGCTTCCATACGCATCTCGACATCGGCGGTACGAGATAGGAGAGCGCTGGTGCCCACCGCCGTCCATGCCGGCCGATGATCGCCGAAAAACTCTTTGTGGATCGGCATGTATTTGTCGAACTCGGCGCGAAAGGCGTTGGCGTCATCGGGTGAGAGGTGGAAGGTCGTGATCTCAATGACGTCCTCGAGGTCGGCTCCGGCCGACGCCAGCAGATCCCGTACCCGTTCGTACATGCGCCGGGTACGTTCCTCGTAGCTGCCTGTGCCGCTATTGGGGACGCCGGAGACGATCACCCGATCGCCGACCTTGAGCACCGGCGCGTAGCCGAACTCGTAGGCCCCCTCCCAGCCGGCGGGTACGTGAATCTCGCGATCGACCTCGTCGGCGAATGAGAGGGAGGCGATCAGGGTGAGAGCGAACAGAGTGGCGGTGCTGTGGGGCTTCAACATGGGTCGTGTCCTCCTTGAGCTCCCCTACTTACGTTTTCCGGGAGTCTGGGTTTGCTGTGGGGGAGGCGCCGTTTGGCCCGTCCCGAACTGGCTCCATCCTGCGAATCATGCTGCTCGTGGACTCGGCCTTCCTTCGAGGTAGGTCCCACGCTATACTGCCTTAACTGCCCCTTTACTCTGTCGCCGAAGAACCGCGAGCCGCTGATGTGCAAGCGGCAAGAAACCCTTTAGGAGACGAAAAATGAAGCAGCTCACCCTGAGAACCATCCTGACCGGCATGGCCGTCTTTGCGACGGTCATCGCTCTCGCTCTCCCGGTCTATGCCCAGGACAGCGATTCTGAGGAGCCGGACGCGGCGGACGAGTTCTCCGAGGAAGTCACGGTCACCGCCCGTAAGCGCGAAGAATCGCTCCAAGAGGTGCCTTTCTCAGTGGTGGCGCCGGACGAAGAAACGCTTCGCAACCGCGGCGCCATGAATCTTGAGGACATTTCCGCCAATGTCGGCGGTTTCACGGTGCAGAACCTGGGCCCGGGTCAGAGCCAGGTGGCGATGCGCGGCGTCTCTTCGGGCCAGATCGTCCGCGATCAGCCGGGCGTCAAGGAGCAGGTGGGCATCTATCTCGACGAGTCGGTGATCTCGCTGTCGCTGTTCACGCCCGACATCGATCTCTTCGACGTCAGCCGCGTCGAGGTTCTGCGTGGCCCCCAGGGGACCCTCTTCGGCTCGGGCTCGGCGTCAGGCACGGTGCGCTACATCACCAACAAGCCGGTGATCGGCGTCTCGGACGGCGTGGTCGAGCTCAGCGTCGGAGCCATCGACGACGGCGAGGTCGGCGGCAGCGCCAAGGTGGCGGTCAACACTCCGATGGGCGACACGGCCGCGTTCCGCTTCACCGGCTACTACACCAGCTTCGGCGGTTATCTGGACGCGGTTCAGCCCGGCCTGTCGGTCGACGAAGATGTCAACGGCGGCGACCGGATCGGCGCCCGGCTGGCGATCACCGCGCAGCCCAACGACCGCACGACCGTCACCCCGCGCCTGCTCTACCAGGAGTTGGACATGGACGGCTGGAACCGCATCGACGACTTCAACATCCTGGCCAATCCGTTCACCACCACGAGGCCTGCGGTCAACCTCGGCGAGCGTGAGCAGTTCACCCAGCTCGAAGAAGCCACCACCGATGAGTTCCTGCTCTTCGATCTGGACGTCCAGTACGGTTTCGGTGACACCCTGCTGACCTCGGTCACCTCCTTTACCGACCGCGACATCCTGGTAGTGCGCGACGCCACCGCCCTGACCGCCAGTATCACCGGCGGCACCATTCCTTTCCAGGAGCCGGTCTACAGCCTCGACGGCCCGTTGGACGATGCCACGACCGTCGAGACCATCACCCAGGAGGTGCGCCTGTCCAGGCTCACTGGCAATACCACGTGGGTGCTCGGAGCGTTTTACAGCACGATCGATCGCGACTACGGCCAGAGCCTGTTTGTGGACGGCTTCGAGGCCGCCACCGAGCAGGACCCCCTCGGCCCGATCCTGAGCCCGACCATGGGCTCGTTCGGCGCCGGCACCAACGTCCTGTTCTTCTCGGACCTGCAGTACGAGTTCGATCAGATCTCCGTCTTCGGTGAGCTCACCTACGCCGTCAACGATCGCTTCAACCTGACCGGCGGTCTGCGCTTCTACGATTTCGAAGAGAGTCGAGTCCAGACCTTCGACGGTGTGTTCGCGGCTCCGGGCACCACCACCGGTGAGACCACCGCCGACGGCGTCGCGCCGCGCCTGATCGCCAGCTACCGGGTGAACGACAACACCATCTTCAACGCCCAGATCGCCAAGGGCTTCCGGCTCGGCGGCATCAACGATCCGCTCAACGTTCCGCTGTGTACTCCCGAAGATCTGGCGATCTTCGGCGGCAACGACTCCTGGGGCGACGAGGAGCAGTGGAACTACGAGATCGGTACCAAGTCGACGGTGATGGACGGTCGCGGCACGTTCAACGTCGCGGCCTATTTCATCGACATCAAGGATCTGCAGGCGACGGTCACCGCCGGGTCGTGCTCTTCCCGGCTGGTATTCAACGTGCCGGACGCGCGCAGCTCGGGCCTCGAGCTGGAGTTCGCCGCGGCGCCGACCACCAACTTCGACTTTGCCATCTCGGCGAGCTACAACGACTCCGAGCTGCGTTCCGAGGCAGCCGGCAGCATCTCGGGCATCAGCCGGGGCAACCGCCTGCCGACGGTGCCGGAATTCCAGGCGGCGGCCGCGGGGACCTACCAGTGGCCGATGCAGAACGATCGTCTGGGCTTCGTCACCGGCACCTACCAGCACGTCGGCTCGCGCTTCACCCAGGTCGGTGACTTCGCCGACGGTTTCGGCACCGTTGACCTGCTGACTTTCCCCGGCACTATCGGCGGCCCGTTGACCCAGCAGTTCTTCCGCTTCAACCCCGAGCTGCCGGCCTATGACCTTTTCAACCTGCGCTTCGGCGTTTCGGCCGAGAAGTGGGAAGTGGCGCTGTTCGTCAACAACATCACCGACGAGGTCGCCTTTCTTGCGCTCGACCAGGAGCGTGGAAGCCGTGCGCGGGTCGGCTACCTGACCAACCAGCCGCGGACCTTCGGCGTCACCACCCGGCTCAAATTCTAGGTCTGGGACATCGTGAGCTTGACCTGGGGTTCAAGCTCGCGCCCTCTGGGGCCAGGCGAATGGGCCAAAATGTCGGTCGACATCAGGCTGATCACCGGGTGATCGGCTCAATGTCGGTCGACATCGGGCTAAACACCGGGTGATCGACTCAATGTCGGTCGACATCGGGCTAAACACCGGGTGATCGACTCGATGTCGACCGACATCAGGCTCAACAGCGGTTGATCGGCGGCCTTGCCGCCGACTGGGATTTCGAGCGGCGGGTGATCGGCCGCCTCATGGCGATCGGGGCCACGAGCTGTCGCCGATCGGACGACTCTTTTGTTATCCTGAATCCAAAGATTTGGGTGAAGGGCATGCCTGAAGACAAAGGACGGCAGAGCAACGAGCAAGACCCGGCGGATCTGGTCCGGGAGATCCGATCCGGTCGCAAGTTTACGGTCGCCGAGGCGATCGGCCGACTCGGTGGCAGTGATCTGATGAAGGGCGCCTCGCCGGTGACGCGCAAACGGCAGGTCGAGCTCGTGACCGATCTCTTCCTGGAAGAACACCTGGTCGACGCCGAGGGCGCTCTGCTAGTGGTGCTCGAACGCCGCTTGCGGGAGAGCATGAGCCTGACCCGGGAGAGCTACGATCATCCTCTGGCCGTCCTGACCGAGCTCGTCGAGCAGATCCTGGATAGCGAGGAGCGCCTGCACACGTTTGTCAACCAGGTCGACGCGGAGTGGGGGCGCATCTACCTCGAGAGGCCTCATTTCCAGCAGCCCGGCCGGCGTCCACACCGCGACGACCCTTATACCTTCAAGTCGGTTCGCGCCACGCTGTCTGCTCTTCTCGACAAATTGCGATCAGCGCAGTAGCCGTGCGGCATTGGGCCGCGTCGCCCGGACCCCTGCGGGCGGCGCTGCGCTGCTGACCGGGAAGTCCTTCGGACTTCCTGGCCACCGATGCGGGGCTTCGGCTTCTGAGACGAAGCCATCGCTAGAACTCGCGCGGCCTCCCATTGGATCAAAGGCGTTTACTCCAAGGGGTTTGCAGTTCCGGCTGGGGCCGCGCTCAAACACGCCTCCGCGCCGTCCTCGGGAATCCGGGCGCCGCTCTACAGCCGCGAAGGCGCGTTTCTGGACGGGTGGGAGTTTCGATCCGGCGGGCCTTGGTATATTCTCTGAGCACCCACCGAATGGCTTCCTCGGCCTGTTCAACTCCGACGATTGGAGAGACCATGAGAAACGACCTGATTGGAACGCTCGCGAGATCTGTGGCATTGATCTCAATGATGACTCTGGCCACGATGGACGGGGTGCTGGCGGGGGAGTGGGTCCGCTTCGACGACGTCTCGAATACCCGCATCGTGGCCGACGAAGGCGCCGCTGACCCGGTCGGCCTGACCGACGAGTTTGAGAAGGATCTCATCTCCGGCGATGTCGACAAAGACGGGGATCTGGATCTGATCATCGTGCGCAAAGTCCGGTTCTCCAATGCGGGCGGTAAGCGCAACGTGCTGTTCATGAATGAGGGAGGCACTTTCGTCGACCGGACCGACACCCTCATCCCGCGTTTCATGGATTTGACCGACGATCGCGACGTCGCTCTGGTCGATGTCGATGGCGACACCTGGCTAGACATCGTGACGGTCACGACCTTCAGTGATCAGCCGAGGGTCTACATGAACCAAGGCGTGGATCTGTCGGACAACTGGCAGGGATTTGCCCTCTCCAAAGAGAACCGCATCCCGCCGTTCACCCCGGGGCCCAAGTTCTGTGCCGTCGGCGTCGGCGATATCGAAAACGACGGGGATATGGACCTCTTTTTCATCGATTACAGCAACGACCTCGAGGATCGCTTGCTGGTCAACGACGGCAACGGCTTCTTCACCGACGAGACCGATGAGCGCCTGACCCCGGCGATGTCCGAGTCAGCGTTCGGCACCGACGGCCAGATCGAAGACATGAATGGCGACGGCTTCAAAGACCTCGTCAAGATCTCGACCCTCGGCGGTAACCCAAATTCCGTGCGAATCTTCTACAACAATCCCGCGGATCCCGGGTTCTACGACGACTACCTGCCGATTCATCACGCCTATACCGGCGCTCCGTACATGATGGAGGTCGCCGATCTCAACAATGACGATCGGCTCGACATCTACGTGGTCGACGACGACCGGGATGTCTATCTCATCAATACCGGCACGGACGCTCAGGACCGGGCGACGTTCAATACCCTGGAAGTGCAAGGCAACGAAACCGATTCTTTCGGCGGTAACGTCAAGCTCGAGGATCTCGACGGCGACGGCTATCGCGATGTCGTGCTCGCCGATGTCGATACCGATTTTCAGTTCTGCGATCGACAGCCTTTCGCGCTGCAAAATCAGGGCAACG
>JAAUYI010223614.1_pt1 | contig 16121 bp, 15 predicted proteins | sample 7278041 | NCBI WGS metagenome assembly JAAUYI01 (sample SAMN14350216, study PRJNA611818) | marine sediment metagenome | isolation source: surface marine sediment (0.6m) | place: French Polynesia: Moorea | collected 2018-08
AGATTTAGTCAACGCAGCCTATGCTTTAAGTTTACAGAGTGGAGGAAGTGCTTCTATTGAGATTGAGAAAAGCGATCGGAAGAAATCTACCAAAGCTAAATTAAAACCAAAATATCAAGAAAATGACATGAGGTTAATAGTTGCCGAAGCTCAAGAGCAAGGTGTCTCAGCACACGATGCTTTAAAACAGGCAGGATTTATCAAAAATCCCATAGATGATTTTATTAATGTAGGTTGATGCTCGGTTTTTTTCCTACCCCTTATCCAGACGAGCTACTTTATAGCCTAGTTGCTAGATATCATATTCGTAGTGGCAATAAGAGCTTTCGACAAACCCATGAAGAGCTATTTGAAACGGTTGAGTTACAGCCAGATAAGATAGTTTTACCCAACAATCTTAATTTTCTGGTCAGTCAACTTCCTCAAGGTTCACAACTTACTGTCGAAAGTTTAATCAAAAGAAACACTCTTCACCCTTTCTTTCGTAGTTTTCTCACGCCTATAGAAATATATTCTTTCAAAAACTCATTACGATCCAAATCTAGTATATCCATTTCTCAAGCAGCTAAAATATCGGATAAAGAACGCAATCAAAAGCTGAAATTTTGCCCTTTGTGTTATGCAGAAGAAGAAAAACGCTATGGTGAAGCCTATTGGCATCGTCAGCATCAAATACCAGGTATGCTGGTGTGTTTAAAACATGAAGTACCTTTGTTAGACAGCAAAATTTTGCTTGAAAACAAGCAGATACATTACTATGCTGCTGGTCAAGTAAACTTTGATGAGTCAGACAAAGCTAACATATGTTAATAGTTTGAACATAAGGAATTATCAATTGCTAGAGAAATTGAGTGGTTGAGCCATAATTATATAGAATTTCAGGTAAAGACTGGGTTGAGAAATAAATACAAGACGCTACTCATAGACAAGGAGTTTGTAACCAAATACTCGCGAACTAAGTTTCGATACCACAATGAGCTATTTACGGAGGCTTTCGTCGAATTTTATGGCAAGGAATTTTTGCAAGCGATTCAGCCACAAACCTGGGAAAAACTAAATATTTATTTAGAATACTCTTTATTTTCCTGCGATATTACTCAAACCATAGATCGCATAACTCATGTTCTGCTGATTAAGTTTTTATGCGGTTCGATAAGAAATATTTTTGACTAATAATATATAGTTTTTGGCTGTAAGGTAATATATAAACACTATAGTATTAGTGTTCTTAGAATGATTGTTTTAGGATAACAATTATGACGATCGCTTCACTAATAGAAGAACAACATCACGACATCGAACTCATACAGAATCCATACATAGAATTAACTTTTGCCGTAATAGGACAAAGTTTACCAATCGATCATGGCTATCAACTATATTCGGCATTGAAACATAGGTTGATGCAGCTTAAAGATTGGGATGACATTAGTATTAAAACTATTTCAGGAAAGCTCGATCGCGATACAAGAAACCAACTAAACTTAACCGACCGTTCAAAACTACTAATCCGCCTGCCTTCAGAAAAAGTACCTTTTGTCTATTCCTTTAGTGGTAAAGCTTTGAGCATCGGCAAGCATAAGATTAGGTTGGGAATTCCCGAAATGAATTTTCTACAACCAAAATCCAGGTTGCGATCGCATATTGTCCTTATTAGAGGATATGAAGAACCAAACGAGTTTCTCGCAGCAGCAAAGAGACAGATTGAGGCATTAAACATCAGCGCAGACATCAAACTTGTCTGCAAAAAAGACGGTACTCCAAAACCGAAAACTATAAGAGTAAAGCAAACCCTAGTCGGTTTTGGCATCGAAGCAAATAATTTAAGCGAAACCGATTCAATTATCCTTCAAGAAAAAGGATTAGGAGGAAAGCACAAAATGGGTTGTGGTGTATTTGTTTGAATTAGTTGGGAAATGATTGCCAAAGCGGTTAAGCCAAAGATAGAGATAAGCTTGAGCGATCCTGCCATGACCATGCTACATCGTGCGGGAGTTGCTGGTTTGTATATGACCCTCAAAGCTCTAGCAAAGCATTATCCTACTCAAAAATCTCGCCAAGGTAATCTCAAATGGACTTTAAGCAAAACTAGTATTAGCCTCTACTGGAAAGGAAGCGACTATGAAGCCTTAGACTGGTTGTTCTCTGAATCATTTCAAATTAGTAGCGATGGCTTAATTTCTCTGACTGGCTTGCAATCTCATAGCAAAAAAAGCCAATTAGCAATTCACATTGGTATTAAAAATACTTTCCTTCAACACAATCAATTCTTTAAATCCGCAGGTAACGCTACGGAAAATATAACTATAGACGGCTTAGAAGTCCCCATCGATCGCAAAAAAGCTAAATCATACGCTCATCAAAATTATGCCGAACAGCTATGTCCGATAGAAAAGCTCAATTGGAAAAAAGTTTCTGTTAAATTCAAGCTTCTACTTCTCGAACATCACACCCTAATCGGACTTTTGTTTCTATTCGATATTAAACAAGGAGGTAACTTAGAGCAAAAGAAAATCGGCATAACAGGTTGGCTTTACCCTGGTGCTGCTATCAAACATTACGCTCACAAAAAAGAAACCCAATTTACCGAAACAACAGAAAGAGCGATCGCATTATTATACGCCCCCATCGCTTGTCTCTATTTCATTTCTCCTAAATCTCGTCTCCATGACACCAAAACCCAATATTGCTTGATAATCCCTGAAATAAGAGATTTGGAATTATACGCTCGACAAAGACAGAAAACCACAAGCTGGAACTACCAACATTTTTTAGCTTCTGGCTACAGCGATGCAGGTTTTCGCCTTCTTACTCAACAGGCTGCATTACGTACCATCAAACAAAACGATCTAAAACGCTGTCAAATAGTCGCCTTCGGTCAAACTCAATGGACTGGATTTCAGAAAATTCGTAAAAAAGTTGAGATTATCGAGATAACAGACAAAATAATTGAGAACTATCAATTGTGCGATCTGTATTTTCAAAATCGAGTTGTGGAGTGGGAAGAGGGAAATTTTATTGCTGCTAGTATCATCAGAGAGTTAATAACCGAAAACCTAGCTAGAGGATTTCCTTGGTGGCATAACTTCACTCATGCTGTCAGAAGCAAAGAATTATTCAAATTTGTCAGCTACGAAAAACAAGGGTTACATCAGATGGTTAAAAATGCTCAATGGGACGAGCCAGCACAAAAACTATTTGTCAAAGCTTGCCACGAAGCTCTCTTGAAAATATATGGCAAGCTCTATGGCAGAGGGAAAGAAGGAGAATACATTCAAATAGAACGAGAAAACGAACGAATACGCTCTGGTTTAATTCGTTGTCTTAACTCTGAAGATTTCCGCCACTTCATGACCGCTAACTTTTGGAGTAAAGCTGGAAATATAACTATCCTTGCAGACTATTGGGAAGAATTGATGCCTTTAACTACAAAGCCAGATAACTGGAAGCTTTCCAGGGATTTAGCTTTATATGCTTTAGCCAGCTATAAATCTAAAAAACGAAAACAACCAGAAAATAATTCAGCTTCAACAGAACTAAAATCGTCAGGGGAGGAAGAATAATGACATTTCATCTTTTTGGTAATATTCTTACCTTCTATGGGGTAGCTGCCAATAATCGTGGAGAGAACCAAGGTAACATTACTACATTACAAAAATTACTTTGGCAGGGAGAGACTCATACAGTAGTATCTTCCGAGGCAATACGTTGGGCAATTAGATACTATTGGCAGAAAGCAGGTATACCCGTCAATCGCGTTGGGAATGACGATTTACCCAGCGAACAAAATCCCCATTGGCAAGATCCCAAATTTAATCCTGTTGAGTATATCGACGACGATCTCTTGGGTTTCTTTGAAGCAGAAAGTGCCAAAAAAGATACTAAAGACGATAATCAACAACAAGCAACACCTGAAACTAAAGAAAAAAGCCAGAAAAAGTCGAAGCCAAAAGGTACGGTAACAGATAGAAGGGGAAGACTAGACGTTACTCGTGCCATTTCTACTATTCCCTATGACGGTAAAGTTACCTTTAGTTCCAAAAGTGGTAAAAAAGACCGTACTTCAATTTATGGAACGGAATTTCACGGTACGAGATATCAATTTGGCTTTGGCATTACTCCAGAATCTTGCAAAGACAAATCGAGAGTCCTAAATCTACTAGATGCAATAATTTCCATTTATCGAGTGGGTGGTAATCACGGTAGGTTTCTGTTTGATTTTGCTCCAGAAAGTATCATTTTACGCTGGACAAATGATTTTGCACCCCGTTTCCTTTACTGCTATGACGAAGATGAACTAGGAAATATTTCCATACCAAAACTATTGAGACAGATAAGATCTGGCGATCTAGATCCCACTGAATTATGGGTTGGAGGAGAAATAACCGAGCTTTTAGAAGGTAGTGAGTACAAAGATGTCAATAAATATTCTGGAGTAAAAGCAACAGTAGACGCTTTAAAAGAAAAGATCGCTCAAGATTTATCTATCTCAAATGAGAAAGAGGAGAATACATGACAATTATCCTCAGAGTTGATGTTCCTATTGCTTCCTTTCCTACTTCTCGCAGTCGCGAATATCGCCAAACTTATCCCGTACCACCTCCTTCAACTGTTTATGGAATGCTGTTGTCTATGGTGGGTGAAACTGATAGATACAAACATTGTGGTGTAAAAATTGCGATCGCTCTTTTGACCGAACCTGCTAAATCAATCACACTGAGAAAAACTCGAAGATTCAAGTATAAAAAACTAGATCGCAAAGAAAACACCAGACCAGATTTTCAGGAAATACTAACTGGCATTGAGTTAATGGTTTGGGTAGATAAAGGAGAAGATAAAGCAAAACCTAGTTTATGCGATCGCATCATCGAAGCATTTACCGTTCCATCATCAATCAGTCGATTTGGTGCATTGTGTTTGGGAGAAAGCAGAGACTTAGTAAATTCCGTAGATTTAATATCTAATATCGACCCCAATTTAAAATTGAACTATTTAATTCAAGATGAATATGGTAATTTATCATTACCTTACTGGATTGATTATGTTGGTTCAAAGAATACTCACTGGCTACGTTATTCTTTGGAAAAAAGATCTCTAACCATCTTCCCTGATTCTGCTTGGACAATTGTAAAAGCAATCTGAGCGATCGATCCGAAATTTATGCAAGGATCTCTATTTGTAAACTTTATTTGAATGCCAAAAATAGCTGTAAGCCAATCTTAATAATAACTTGAGCGATTATTTTACCTGTAGAGGTGCTTGCAAAACCTGAAAACATTAAATATATTTGGGTTGTAGGAATTAAACTTTATTTGTTTTGAAGAGTATTTTGCGTAATTTTAAAATTACAAACAATATTCATGAGTCTTGGTTTCTCAGACTATTCAGAGTAAGGGATTCAAAGGTTGCCCTGCAACTCAATGAAATGTCGTAAGGCGTTGTGAACTTAGGTGATCGTACTTTTGCTAGCGAGGAAGAATTCTGCAACTCAATGAAATGTCGTAAGGCGTTACTGGCATATATACTTATACAAATTAGCATTCTATTCTAAAACCAATTCTGTTAATTCTTCTAAAGTACAATCCCCATAACCTTCAACAGTTAATTTATTGATTCCATCAATTAGTCGCCCCAACACCTCTCCGCCAATTTCGGGTAACACATCTTGAGTTCTCAATCTCGAAATACTTGTAGGATGAACATCCAGCTCTAGAGCTAAAGCTTTGTTAGTAATGCGTCGGCGTGCCATTACTTCACGAAGTTTCCATCTTACTATGCTCACTTTTCTTGGATTCAATATTGAGTTCACCAGTATCTTGTTACCTACTTATTCCTTATTAAGAATAGCAATTCGCGTAAGAAATATTGCGCTTAACATTATTACTGCTTGTAATTTAATTTAATAATTAACTTTTTTAACACTAAAATAATATGCAGCGTTATTTTTTAAGCGTTGTACGCTATTATGAAGACATAAGAGAAAGGCGATCGCGCCTGGACAGCTTGTTTCGCCTTCTCTTACAAACCCAATAGAATATAAGGTCTTATTACTATGATTGCACAGAATTTAGATGCAACCCAAATTTGTGCTGACCAATTAACCGAAGGCGATATCATTCGGCACTTTACGGGAGATGTCTGGCAAGTTATCTCCGAACCAGAATACATATCCAATGGCATTAGTTTTGAAGTGCTTTGCCTGGATGTAGAAACACCACCAAATACTCAGCAGGTAATTTTTGCTGCTGGTTGGAAGTTTGAGTTGCTCGATTATCAACCTTTAATGACAGCTTAGGAATATATGGCGATCGCACTCATTGAATAATGCGATCGCTTTCTTTGTTTGTGTAGCTCTTTTTAAAGTGCTGCATAGTTCTTGCTGCTCAATTTTTCTCTACATCTTTCACAATTCACTTCAAATCAAAATGCTTGGATTTTTCCCTACACTCTACCCAGGCGAGTTACTTTATAGTGGTATTGCTCGCTATCAAATCCGCAGTGGCAACTTAAGCCCCAAAGCGAACATCGAAGAATTATTTAACTCTAGAAACATTACAGCTACAGCAGATTTACCCTGTGGTTTGGATAATCTGGTTCAAAATCTTCCAACCTATTCTTCCGTTACCGCAGATAGTTTAATTCAAAACCATACTCTGTATCCATTTTACGCCCCGTTTTTGCCACCGAAGAGAGCCAAACAAGTCAATGAATCAATGAAAAGTGCAAAGGGTGGAAATATACATACAACCGCAGGAGTTATGGCAAGTTCTATCTTTACTCCACAGTACTTTCGCTTTTGTCCTGATTGTTTAAAAGAGGATTTAGAAAAGCATGGTGAAACATATTGGCATCGACTACATCAAATACAGGGAGTTGTCTTTTGTCCAGTCCACAAAGTAGCCTTGCAAAATAGCCAGATTCCGATACAAGGGTTTAATAAGCATCAATACGAGGCTGCTACGGAATTCAATTGTCAGACACGGGATTCAAAACTGGAATACAGTCAAACTGTAAACGAACAGTTAATTAATTTGGCTCAAGATATTAGTTTATCGATCGACGGTGCTTATCCCAACCGAACTTTAGAGTGGTTTACCAAAAGATATCAAACGTTATTGACAGAAAGAGGCTATGCCAATGTTTCTGGCAGAGTTAAGCACGAGAAGTTGATTGATGATTTTCTCTATTTCTACGACATGGAGTTTTTAGAAATTCTGGATTCATCTGTAGCTTATGAAGATAGAAGTAATTGGCTGTCTCAAATAGTCAGGAAGCATCGTAAGGTATTTCATCCCATTAGGCATTTATTAATGATTCGCTTTTTGGGAGAATCGATAGATACTTTCTTTCAGAACAACAAGCAATATAGACCATTTGGTAAAAGTCCTTGGCTATGTTTGAATGCAGCAGCAGATCATTTTCTTCAGCCAGTAATTACAGATCTGGAAATTAGTCATTGTTTGGAGAGTAAAAAGCCGTTAGGAACTTTTAGCTGTAATTGTGGCATAGTTTATTCTCGCAGTGGGGAGGATAAGACAGAAGAAGACAAGTTAAGGATCGGCAGAGTCATAACTTATGGTGAGGTTTGGGAAAATAAGCTGAGGGAGTTAGTAGAAGTCAAGAAATTAGGATTGAGGGTGACAGCAAGGGAATTGCGAGTCGATCCTAATACAATTAATCGATATGTAGCTTTGTTAGATTTAACACCATCTTGGACTAAGAGTAAACCTAAAACAAAATCAAAGAAAGCGATATCAATAGATACAGAAAATACTAGACAGCAAAAACGAGATATTTGGCTTAACCTACAGCGAGAGAACGCAGAGTTATCGAAAACTGAGATTAGAAAGTTTGCTCCTAATGTTTATGCTTGGCTTTATCGCCATGACAAAAACTGGTTAAATAGTAATTCTCCCAAACTCCGAAAACCAAAAGCATCTGTAGATAGGGTTGATTGGAATACTAGGGATGAAGAGATATTGAAACAAGCAAAAATTGCAGTCAAACAATTGCTCAAAGAATATAAACCAGTAAGAATCACGGTTGGCAGAGTAGGCTCATCTATAGGATTAAAAGCATTGTTTGATAAGCATTTGGATAAGCTGCCTCAGACTAGAGCTTATCTAAAGTCTGTGACGGAAACGGTAGAAGATTTTCAGATTAGAAGAATTGAATGGGCTGTTGAGAAATTGGACGAGCAAGGAGAAGAGATCATGGAGTGGAAGATTTTGAAATTGGCTGGTTTGAGAGAAAATTGTTCGGAGAGGGTGGTAGATGCGATCGCCACATTTCTTCAACAGTTCTAAAGAATTAACGATAGACTCTTCTGGTCGGAATAAATTGCGAAATTTGTTCGATTTTGCCAGTTCAGCAACGCAAAGCTTCCTGGTATAAGTCGATCATTTTGAGCTAATTCTAAATTACGCAAACCGATACTTAAGGTATTTGAGCCGATACAATTGATCGCAAAACGATGGTGGTGTCCGTGAATATGTAGGGTTATATTACTCTGACTTAAATAGGTTTCCAACTGTTTAGAACCATCACGGTTTTCTCTAAATGCCAGTCCTGAGTGAGTGAGTAATAAGTCGATTTCTTTATCTGGCAGTATCGATTGAATTAGTGGCAAAATACTAGAGCAACGGGGATCTTTTTGTATTTTTTGTTGAGCTTTTTTAAACTGCATTTTGGCTTTTTTACCTCTCCCACGTTCTAAATCGATCGCTATACCGCCCAAAGCAGCAATATTTAACCCTTCCGTAATTCCCTGAAAATAGTCTGGAATATAGTAAATTTTAGTTGCTACTTCGGATGGAATTTTTTCAGACAGCAAATTTAAGTGGGCAAAATCTTCGTGATTACCCCGAATAAAATAAAATGAGGCATCAAGCTGTTCGAGTTTAGTTTTTCCTATAGAAAAAAGCTTGTCTGAAGCTCTTCCTTTTTTTAGTTCAAAAAAATCTAATGAATCCTCTTTTTTGTAGTGAGGGTCTTCGAGTTGTGCTGCTCTGCCTGTGGGCCAAAATCCGAAATCACCTACTTGAAAGACTGCTTTCAAATTAACCTGAAATAGAGTTTGCAGACGTATAGCCAAAAGGATAGCTGCTTTGATATTGCCATGTAAATCTCCCAATAATAGATATAAATTGGAAGAACATGGTTCTGGTTTTCCTTGCTGATAAAGTCGATTAATTCGATCTTTACTGATGTAAGAAAAATCAATAGAATTTGTTCCTAAATGCGTTATCCACTGACTCACTTGGCTAATTGCTTAAAAATAACGACAATAATTGAATTAAAATCTTTGAGTAATCGTTTTGTAATTGACTTAATCTATTTAATAACTTTAATTTCCAGGCGATAACCCCTTCCTTTAACAGTTTTCAAAAATTGAGGTTCGCCAGAATCGATTTCGATTTTGTCTCTAACTCGCCAAACTAAATGGTTGATATTGCGTCGATCTCTACCAAAATTATCGTCTTGCCAAACTGCCTGAATCAGTTCGTCATATTCACAAGTCGTTGTTAGATTATTATTCTCATAATTTTTTCGACTCATATAGTCTACTAAGCATCTCTCTTGTTCTCCCAACGAAACGGTATCTCGGCGACGAGCGATATGCCTAAAGAGCGTTTGTTGACTGAGACTGTATTCAACACAGTAAACAGACTCCATGTTAGATACTCTATCGGTTTCACCAGGATCGATAAACTCCAGTCGCCAAAAAATAGGTTGTTGTGCTGCACTTAGTTTGCCTAAGATTAAAATGCGATCGCCACTTCTAAGAGCAATTCGATCTTCCGAACGCACATCAATTTCTGGTTGGTCTACTTCGCGCTGTAAAAAAGTGCCATTAGAGCTTCCCTTGTCTGCAATCCACCAGCGATTATTCTCGTATTGAATGCAACAATGATGTCGAGAAATTTTTTTTTCAGGATCGGGAAGAACAATATGATTGTTTGTTTGTCTGCCAATAGAGATATAAAGTTCTCTTTCTTGTTGGCTAATTAGACTTTTAAAATCTATATCGTATTGCTTGCCATCGGGGCTAGTAGCTTTTAAATAGGGATATTCGTCCTTCATTATTTCAACTAAAGATAATTTTAGCGATCGCGTTAATTTGAATACTTTTCAGACATTCTCTTGTTGATTAAAAGATTTAACGCAGTTCTTCCAATGTCTGCTGTGTTACATTAACTTGTCCTTCTACAATCTGCTCTGCCAGTATCTCTGTAACAGGAGCGATCGCATTAAAGTGGTCGTATCCAGAAAGTTCAAAAAATTTAATATTAGGATTATGATTTCTTTCTGCCATAAATTGAATTGAATCAATATTTCCATATTCCCCCTCGAATACGAACATAGGATTCTTAATGCTGTGCAACCAATGTATGGGCGATCTAAGTTTCCATTCTCGTTTGTTATTATCATCAATGTCAAAATACACAAAATCGCCACCATACTGTTTGACAGACGCTACCGGTCCCAGAGAAAAGATTCCTCGATAGCGATCGGAATAAGCTCCAACTAACATGACCATAGTTCCACCTGTGCTATGACCGCCTAAGTAAATCTGGTCTGGATCGACATAGGGCAATTTAGCTAGATGTTCTGTGGCTGCCAGAATATCATCTACCTCTCCATAAAATCCCTCCCGTTGACCTGGATTATCGTTGCCACCCCTTTGAGAAGGAAACATCATCACAATTCCAGCTTCTCTAAAAGCACTTGCCGATTGATCGTTGCTGCGATCTCTTGGTGTCCAGACATCACCAATCGTATTGGTATCTCCTCCAGTAATCCAGACAATAGCGGGATGTTTTTTGCCATCATTTGGATCGCTTGTCACGTATGCTGCTAAACGACCTACAGGGGATTGATAGTGAATCAGTTCAAATTCATCTCCAGAAGGAAGATCGGGAGAGCCATATGACTCCCCAGAATTGACAATTGCGGTATTAAATTCTTTTCTTGCTTCCTGTAATGTTGGCTTGGGTTTAGACCCTAATTTCATTTTTGCAGAGTGGGTAATCTCTTCTAGTATTGGTTTGTTCTCGTTCCATTTGCTGGGAACTGAAACCTGAAGAGTAATTAGGAACTGAGTAGGGCTTTCGGCAAATTCGATCGATGTGAACTTATAATAATTTGCTGACGAATCTTTGCCACCAGAATAGACAACAGTAGTGAGAGTTTTATCTCCTATTTGTTCTGTTTTTTCTGGCTCTAGAATGGTGAAGTTCTCTCGGTGAGATTTTAATTGCTCGATATGCCATTCTAAAGTGTTCTGAGGAGTTGCATCTATGGATAAATCATCTAAATCATAGATAATTACACCAGTATTCATATCTTTCCTTCTAGAGAAATATTGCAGATCGTAAGGATTTTTCTTCTTATTTTCGTACCATCCACGAGGGAAATTTAGCTCTATTGAATTATCAGCAAAACTAATGTTTTGATAATTAGTATTTTTAGTATTTTTCTGCTCTTTTTGAATGGAAAGTGCTTGGCGATCTTGTTGTACTCTTCCCGCACATCCAAATGAAGTCAAAATGGTTAATAAAGCTGCTACGATGATTTTTTTCATTTTTTCATTAGCTCGATTTAACTATACTGAAAAGCTATTTTTTGTCTTACAATCCTTTAAAATCTAGGAAAACTATTGAGAATAAACACAGTCAGTATTTATTTCAGATAGAGAACACCCTATTTAAATGTTCTGATTGCGATCGCTCTTAATATTTAACTTTTGCAATGTTGGGTTGTTCTTTTCAAAAAAGCCATTACTTTTATCACTAAAGAGACCAGAGGGAATGCTCCACCAGCGATCGCTTTTATTAATGAATTTACTTTGGTTTGACTGAGGTAAAAGATTGGACAAGATAGCGATCGCTATTTCCAATCTATCTATCATGCGATCGCATTATCGAAAAGTTCTAAGTGCGATCGCAAAAACGAAAACAAGAAATAGATATAAAGGCTTTAAGAGCTTCAATATTGTCTCATCTCTCCTTTATAATTCCAGTTGCAGTCCCAACTACTTCAGAATCATGGGATCCTGAGCCGAATCTCCATAATGTTGCAGCTGCCTCATATCCGAATACAGCTTGTTGTGGATTGAAGTAATCGATGTTGCCAAAGGCTCTAAGAATATTTGAACATGGGGTATTCGGATCTGTTACTTCTTCAAGTTCGTAACAATAAAGTTTATCGGCAACAATATACCCTGTGTATTTTTTGTCTATTTGTTCCCAATCATTAAACCCCCATTGGTTACTATTAAATGGCTCCCATTCTCGACCACTATCTATTAGGAATTTTGTGGCAATCATTTCCTCGTGGGTAATTGGCTGGTCGGGTTTAAACGTATTGTCTTCATATCCCACGAAAAAGCGAGCATTAGCAAATGCTTGAACATACTTATATGCGGGGTGGGATGAGTCTATATCTGTCAAACCAGGATTGTAACCTGGAGCAAGACGAATTCTATGATCTGGTGGCATGATGGCATTTTGTGCATAGTAAAGCAAAGCTGTATATTGACCGCGAGTAATAGGCTCAATAGCATTAAAATCCCAATATAGATTATCGAATACACCAAGTTTTTGGAGATCCATAATCATCTCTTTGTTAGGAGAGGGAGTTTCCTCTAAGCCGATAAGATTGCCTCCAGAGGATTTAGTTGCAGTATTAGAAGGCTGAGATTGTTTATTATCGTTTTTGTTTCCAACAGTTGTTGAATTATCAACAGTTTTTGTATCTTCCTTGGTATCAACAGGACTCGGTTGCAAAGCTACTTCTTCGGTTGATTCTGACTGTTCCGCAATTAATTTCTTATAAGTATTGATAGGAATAGCATAACTAGAACCCTTTCTTATAGTTGGATCGTCTACACGATAAATACCGTGAATGCCGACTAAATCTCCGTCACCATTTAAGAGAGGACTACCACTCATCCCTGAAATGGTTTCTCCTTCATACAACACTGAGTAACCTTGATTGATGGGTTTATCTAACAGACCAACAATATTCAGATTATAGAAACGATAAAGTCGGTCATCGTTGGTTTTAACTCCTGGATATCCAGCAAGATGAACTCCTTGCCCTTCACTGAGATAATCGGAATCGCCAACTTCAGCAGTTTGATAGTTTTGTTCGCTGGTAAACTTAACCAGAGCTAAATCCACTCCTGGTAATTGTTCTACTTGCTGGTAATTTACTTGGTGCTGTCTACCATCGGATGTTTGGATTGTGTAGTTTCCTGCTTCCTGGACTACGTGCCAATTGGTCAGAACAGTGTAAGTATCATTAGACTGATCAATAATTACTCCAGAACCATTTTGTGCGCCATCAATGCGAACGGTAAATTGTTTGACCCGACGGTTGATTTGTTGCGGTGTTATTCCTGAAGACGATTGAGTGATTGTTTTCGGTTCGTTCTCCTCTAATTTTGGAGAACTTTGAGGAATATCTTCTGTTTCTTGAGGTTCAATTGTCGTTGCTACTTCAGATTCGGAACTGGGAGAAATTAATGATTTGATTTTTTCTCCATTCTGAGAAGATGCACAACTGGTTAAAGAAATCGCCAGTAAAGCGATCGCGATATTTTTAGTAAATAGATAATTCATTGTTTTAAATTTTCAGAATAATAAGTTTGCTTTCGGTCTTATTGAGGAATAATCACCTCCACGCGACGGTTTTTCGCCCTTCCTTCGGGATTATCTTCTCCGTTGGGTTTTCGATTTTCAGCTATGGGTTGAGTCTCGCCATATCCTTGAGATACAAGACGATCGCCCGAAATATCAGTATTGTTTACTAGCCAAGCTGCGATCGCTTCGGCTCGTTGCTGGGATAGCTGGAGATTGTATTCATCAGTTCCTTTGGAGTCAGTGTGTCCCTCGATTTGAATCTGTTCGGGGTTAATTTCTGCGATCGCCTGTTGCAGTTTTCTGAGAGTGGGGATGGCTTCTTGTTTGATGTCTGCGCGATCAAAGTCGAATAAAACATCAGAAGGTAAAGGGACAGTAATTTCTGATTCGCTAACTGTACCGTTTAAGTCTTTGATTAATCCTTCAAGATCGCTGACATTACCAGTCAGAGAACTACCAGTGCCACTGAGGGAGCTACCCGTACTATTTAATGAACTACCTTCTTCAGCAGAAACTTCTGGCTGATAGCCCAAAACAGATAGAAAGCAGAGATTTAAAACAATTGCGAAAATAAATTGCTGTTTCATCGTTGTACTGGTACTCCAACGAAAGGTCCTACTTCAGGAATATTTATCGAAATAGTTTGTGTCTCTGGTGAGGGGGCGGGAAATTTAAACCATGCCGGTTCTGATTTTCCTGAGTATACACGTAAACTGATTTCTTCCAGGTCAACTTCATTAGAGTTACTTGTCTCTCTCTGTTTTGGTGAAGCTAGATATTTTCCTGATTCATTTTTCAGTACTCCATATTGTTGGGCGGTGTTATCGTCGATATAACTGACATCATCAATGGGATAATTTACCCCCGTATTGCCATAATCTTCATCAGGTTTAACATAGAGAATAGTTACGTTTAGAATCTGACCTGCGACTTTAGCACTGAGTAACTGAACATGCGTTCCTCCTGGTCCTGGTTGGGTATCAATTGCTTCTGATGTATGACCTTCTTGGTGAGCAACAATATTATCCGCTTGTTTTTGGGTGATAGTTTTTTGACTCTCAGCAGGTTTTGTACTCTTCTTAATCAGAATTGGATTCGGTTTGGAAGTTGTGACAGTATTTGATTGAGAAGCTACTTCTTCACTTGATTCTGACTGTTCTGCTACTAATTCTTTATATGTATTGATGGGAATGGCATAACTAGAACCTTTTCTAATCTTGGGATCTTCTACGCGATACAGCCCATGAATCCCCACTAGATTTCCTTTCCCATCTAATAGAGGGCTACCACTCATTCCTGAAATGGTGTCCCCTTCGTAAAGCACAGAATAGCCTTCTTCGGTGGGAGTATCTAGCAAGCTAACTACATTTAAATTGTAAAAGCGATAAATACGGTCATTATTCACTATTACTCCTGGATACCCCGCTAGATGGACTCCTTGTCCTTCATTGAGATAATCAGAATCGCCAAATTTGGCAGTTTGATAATTCTCTTCACTGGCAAACTTAACTAAAGCTAAATCTACTCCTGGTAATTGTTCTACTTGTTGGTAGTTTACTTGGTGTTGTCTGCCATCAGAGGTTTGGATGGTATAGTTTCCTGCTTCTTGGACTACGTGCCAATTGGTCAGAACTGTATAGGTATTATCTGATTGCTCGACAATGACTCCCGAACCATTACTAGCCCCATCGATGCGAACGGTGAATTGTTTGACACGGCGATTGATTTGTTGCGGTGTTATTCCTGAAGCTGATTGAGAAATGGTTTTTGGTTGATTTATCTCCGAACTGGTCGAACTTTGAGAAATTGCTTCTGTTGTTTGGGGTTCGGTAGTTGTTTCTACTTCTGTTTGAGAACCAGGAGAAAGTAGTGATTCTACTTTGCCTGCATTCTCAGAAGATGCACAACTGGTTAAAGAGATCGCCAGTAATGCGATCGCGATATTTTTGCTAAATAAATAATTCATTGTTTTAAACTTTTAAAGTAATAAATTCGTTTTGGGTTTCATTGAGAAATAATCACCTCAACACGACGATTTTTCGCCCTTCATTAGGGATTATCTTCCCCATTAGTTTTTTCGAGTTTTTCAACTACTTCTTTAGCAGTAGGACTAAGATTAAATTGCCAAATGCTTGCGACAGCTTCATAACCTAATACATTTTGTTTAGGTTTTAATAGTCTTGTATTGCCAAAAGCTCTGGTAACAGTATTTGGAGAAAAATAGGATCTAAAAATATAACCTGTATATCTTGGATCTATTTCTTCATAATCAGTAAATTTAAAAACGTTATTATTGGTCTTTTTTGGCAGATCGCCATTGACTACTACTTTTAGAACGATCATTTCCTCTCGGGTCAAAAATTGATCTGGTTTGAAAGTATTGTCTTCATAGCCCACAGAGAAGCCAGCATTAGCAAAAGCTTGAACATATTTATATGCAGGGTGAGAAGTGTCTATATCCGTAAACTGGGGATC
>JAAUYI010123470.1_pt1 | contig 16114 bp, 13 predicted proteins | sample 7278041 | NCBI WGS metagenome assembly JAAUYI01 (sample SAMN14350216, study PRJNA611818) | marine sediment metagenome | isolation source: surface marine sediment (0.6m) | place: French Polynesia: Moorea | collected 2018-08
CTGGACGCTGGTATCCTCCTTTTTGTAGCCAAGCCATTGCCTGATAAGCCTGTCAATGTCACGCTGGATATTATCAGGCGAAAAAATCTCCCCGGTGATTTCCTGCTGATTGCAAAACAAACATTGATGGGGACATCCCTGGTGGGCTATGAAGTATGGTATCACCAAAGGCATAGTTGTACCCCACCCACTCTCAGAGCGAGTCAATCTCCTCACGTAGAGCCGCAGCGGCTGCCCGCTGTTCGGCCTCTTTTTTCGATCCCGCCGTTCCCTGACCAAGCACCCGGCCTCGAAAAACTACGGAGACCAGAAAACGCTTCTGATGCGAAGGTCCTTCCTCGCCATCGAGTCGATATTGCGGTGCTTCATTATATTGCTCCTGCAGTCTTTCCTGCAGTCGGCTTTTAGCATCGCCAATGAGATGTTCTTTTTTCTCGTTGATAGCGGGCATGAAAAACTGCTCGATGCATTCAGTGACGGTTTCATAGCCGCCGTCCTCGAATATGGCGCCGATCACGGCTTCGAAGGCAGAAGAAAGAATGGAGGACTTATTTCTACCGCTGGATGCTTCTTCACCTTTTCCCAAAAACAGGAACCGACCCAATTCCACCTTTCTGGCCATTTCAGCAAGATGTGTCTCGTTCACCAGAGCTGCTCGAAATTTAGTCAACTCCCCCTCCCTCATATCAGGGTAGCGTTGGAAAAGCATATAGCCGACCACCAGATCGAGAACCGCATCCCCCAGAAATTCCAGGGTCTCGTTGTTTTTACAATCCTGAGCCTGCTCAAAGGCAAATGAGGAGTGAATCAGGGCCTTCTGCAGCAAGCGCAAGTCGGTGAAGCGGTAGCCGATTAAGCTTTCAAACTCGCTGAGCAGTTCTTTGTTCTGCTTAGCCAACAATTTGATTTTCATATCCATGGTGGTTAATTTTTATACTTGTCAAAAAAGCAGATTATGTTATAAAGATTGCCTTCGGAATCGAGATTAGGGCGGCGTAGCCAAGTGGCTAAGGCAGTGGTCTGCAAAACCATTATTCATCAGTTCGACTCTGATCGCCGCCTCCATATATACAACGGGTTGCAGGTAGATACCTGCAACCCGTTTTTTCATGCTTGTTGCTTCAGCTATAATTATCTAAATCCGCAAAGCGGCCAGTACGACCAGCAGTTAATTATTATAATCCATTCGTATAGGGATTATCTATCGAGATGAGTGTATATCATCCTCACCGCTGCCACGCAACGTTTTTTGCGGAAATCTCTTTCCCTGATCCGTCTGACAGATCTACATAAAACCTATAACCTACCCTCCTAAAATATAGATTTTATTGTTTCGCGTCATCGCTCTCATCAAGCGGTATTCCCCAGATTTCCTCGGCATATTGACGAATGGTTCTGTCTGTTGAAAACTTGCCCATCCTGGCCACATTGAGAATAGCCTTACGGGTCCAGTTTGCCGTGTCCTTGAAAAGGCTACTGACATTTTCCTGGCAATCAATGTAGGCGGGGAAATCAAGCATTACCAAGAATGGATCATGTTTATCGAGCAATGAATCCAACAACGGCTGGAAAAGAGACTTTTCATCCCTGCTGAAAGTACCATTGGCGATGGCATTGAGTACTCCATTTATATCCGGCCGCTTGCGGCAGATATCATGAGGAGATATGCTGGGGTTGAGCCGCTCATATTCTGCTTCATCGGCGTTCATCCCGAAAATAAAAATATTTTCGGCACCTACCTCCTCTCGAATCTCAATATTTGCTCCATCCAACGTACCAATGGTCAGTGCACCGTTGAGGGCGAATTTCATATTGCCGGTACCCGATGCTTCCGTTCCGGCAGTGGAAATCTGCTCGGACAGGTCAGCTGCCGGCATGATGATCTCAGCCTGAGAAACATTGTAATTGGGAAGAAAGACAACCTTCAGCCGGTCTTTTACCCGGGGGTCATTGTTGACCACATCACCGATTGAGGTGATCAGTTTAATGATCAATTTGGCCTTCCAGTAGGTTGGTGCCGCTTTGCCGGCGAAAATGATGGTGCGCGGTGAAATTTCAGCGTTTGGATGCTGTACCAGCTTCTGATAAAGATAAATTGCGTGCAGGGCGTTTAACAGCTGACGTTTATATTCATGAATCCGTTTTACCTGCACATCAAACATGGAATCAACGCTGACCTCCAACCCAACATTTTCTTTGATATAACGAGCAAGGCGCATCTTATTATTTCTCTTGATGGCCAGCCATGCTCTTTGAAAATCTTCGTCGTCAACCAGTTTTTCTATTCCCCGCAGCTTGTTGAGGTCGGTAATCCAAGCAGTACCTATGTGACTGGAGATCAGCTCAGCTAGTTGCCGATTGCATTGGAGCAACCAGCGGCGTGGGGTAATGCCGTTGGTTTTGGCATTGAATTTCTTTGGATAAAACGTATGAAAATTCTGAAAAATCCTTTCCTTCAGCAGCTTCGTGTGCAACTCCGCAACGCCATTCACGGAATGACTGCCAATGATGGCAAGATGGGCCATGCGAACCATTTTCACCTGACCTTCTTCAATGATGGACATATCTCGGATTTTTTTATCATCTCCGGGAAACTGTCGAGACACCAGATCAAGAAAACGCTGATTAATTTCATAGATAATTTCCAGATGCCTGGGCAGAACCTTGCCGATGAGCTCTACACTCCATTTTTCGAGGGCTTCCGGCATGAGTGTATGGTTGGTATAGGCAAATGTGTTTACTGTGATATTCCAGGCTTTTTCCCAGCCAATACCTTCTTCGTCGAGAAGCAGCCGCATCAGTTCCGGTATGGCGATCGCCGGATGGGTGTCATTGAGCTGGACTGCTACGTGGTCCGCAAAAACGTCGAAACTTTGGCTCTTTTTACGGAAACGCCTGAATATATCCTGGAAGGTAGCAGCAACAAAGAAATACTGCTGCCTGAGACGAAGCTCCTGGCCGGCGAAATTGTGATCGGGGGGATAGAGTACCTTGGAAATGGTCTCCGAACTCACTTTCGATTCCACTGCACCAATATAGTCGCCCCTGGAAAAAAATTTGAGATCAAGTTCACGCGATGCTTTTGCAGTCCACAAACGCATATTGATGACATGGTCATTTTGATATCCAGGGACCATCATGTCGCAGGGAACGGCCATGACATCCTTGGTATCAATCCATTCAGCTCGATAACGGCCGGTATCGTCCTGGTAAGTACGCACTCTTCCGTAAAATTTAACAGAAAATACAGGCATATACCTGGTAAATTCCCAGGGTGTACCATTACGCAGCCAGTTATCGGGTGTCTCAACCTGTCTGCCATCAATGAGTTGCTGATAGAAAAGACCATATTCATAACGGATTCCGTAGCCATAGGCAGGAATTTTCAAGGTGGCGATTGAGTCCATAAAACAGGCCGCCAGACGGCCCAAACCACCGTTGCCGAGAGCAGCATCGACTTCTTCCTCAAAAACCTCCTCCATGGTGCACCCCAAACTATCCAGGGCTTGTTTGACCTCTTCGTAGATACCAAGACTCAGGAGACAGTTTTCCATGGACCGGCCAATGAGAAACTCAAGCGACAGATAATAAACCCGCTTTTTTTCCTTGGCATAAAAGGTTTTTTGCGTCTTTATCCATTTCTTCACTAAAATATCACGGAGAGTATACGCCAGCGCCCTGCTGATATCATTTGGTCCTGACCGTTCAGGGTCTCTTCCCTGAAAACTCAAAAGATGGTGAATAATGCTGTCTCTGATGGAATCAGCTTGGTAATCCTCCGCACTATTGGGCCAAGTACTGTCCAGTCCAACAGATTGTAGGGTTTCTGTTTTCGGCATATCTTCTTACTCCTTTATGAATACCGCAGTCTGGATGACGTTATAACCCGTGTTCACAGCACAATTAATGCAACAATCCAGACATACGGGGGAAGTTTTTGAACGGATCGACTTCTTTTTCCTGCAACACGATCTATAGTTGATATTTGTGAGGTACAAGTTGTGAATTCCTGTTACTTTAGCCACTCTTCTCACTAATGTGAACCACAGACCTTCACGCTTGTGCCACTTTGTGGTAGTCTTGAAATGCCACAGCGATGTTTAATGTATAATCATTAATCTTAACACTGTGAGAAAGTTCATGTCCAACCCAAAAAAAACAGCCCGTAACAATTCAACAGCCATCTATATTGCCCTGGCATTCATAGCCGGCTTTCTCGCTGGCACAGCTTTTGCCGTTTTTAAATCGGATCCGATGGTAACTAATCAGCAAGCTTCCTCCCAGCAATCTAACATGTCTGAGCAGCAGTCCCGGGCAATTGCTAATCTGGAGGGGGAGGTGACGAATAATCCCGAACGATTTCAAGCCTGGACCCAACTGGGAAATCTTTATTACGATACTGGCCAGTACGATAAGGCGGTCAAGGCATATGAGACGTCATTGGATCTCCATGCCGGTAATGCCAACATCTGGACCGACCTTGGCGTGATGTACCGACGTACCAATCGTTCTGAAAAAGCCATAGAGGCATTTGATAAAGCCATCTCCATGGATCCGACCCATGAAGTCTCGCGGCTCAATAAGGGAATCGTGCTGATGTATGACCTGAACGATCCGGATGGTGCTATTGAATCATGGGAAAATCTTTTGCAGATCAACCCAAATGCCACTACCGGCAACGGTGATTCAATCAGAGAGTTTGTCGATCAGGTCAAAAAGGATCTAAATAAATAGCCCAACTACACCTGCAGCAATCACCACTAAGATAATAAGATCTCAGGAGGAGAGAAAATATGAAATTTGAGACTTTGGCTCTGCATGCCGGTCATACCATTGATGAGGAAACCTTATCACGGGCCATCCCCATCCATCGAACCAGTTCCTATGTCTTCAAGAGTACGGAACATGCAGCCAACCTCTTTGCCTTGAAAGAGCTTGGAAATATCTATACTCGAATCGGCAATCCCACCCAGGATATTCTGGAACAGCGGGCTGCGGCGTTGGAAGGCGGTGCTGCTGCTGTGGCGCTGGCTTCCGGTACCTCCGCCATTTTTTATACGATAATCAATATCTGTCAGCAGGGTGATGAAATTGTCTCCGCCAATAACCTCTACGGTGGTACCTTTTCTCAGTTTGCCTCGATTCTTCCTCAACTGGGAATCAACACGCGCATGGTGGACCCCGTGGAACCCGCCAATTTTGAAGCAGCGATAAATGAGAAAACCCGAGCGCTCTACTGTGAGACCATCGGAAATCCGGCTCTCAACATGGTGGATCTTGAGGCCGTTGCCAGAATTGCCGAAAAACATCACTTGCCGCTTATCGTCGATTCGACTTTCACACCGCCCTGCCTCTGCAAACCCATAGAATATGGGGCAGATGTGGTTATTCATTCGTTGACCAAGTGGATCGGTGGCCATGGTACCGGAATTGGCGGCATCATCGTCGATGCCGGTAAATTCGACTGGACCGACCCCAAATTCGCCCTCTACAATGAGCCTGATGCCTCCTATCATGGCCTGCGTTACGCCCATGACCTGGGTGAGCTCAATCCCGTTGCCTTTGCCCTGCGCATGCGCCTGGTTCCCCTGCGCAACCTTGGCGCCTGCATTTCTCCTGATAATTGCTGGTTTTTCCTGCAGGGGATGGAAACCCTCTCTCTCCGTATGGAAAGGCATAGTGAAAACGGCTTTCTCATCGCCGAGCATCTCCAGGGACATCCCCAGGTCAACTGGGTCCACTACCCAGGCTTGTCCGATTCTCCCGGTTATGAAAATGCCACAAAATACCTAAAGAAAGGCTATGGCGGCATGATTGCTTTCGACATTAAAGGAGGACTTGAAGCGGGCCGTACATTCATTGAAAGCCTGCAGCTCATTTCCCACCTTGCCAACGTCGGTGATGCCAAATCGCTGGCCATCCACCCTGCCTCCACAACCCACTCTCAGCTTTCTGCAGAACAGCTGACAACGGCAGGCATCTCCGAATCGCTCATCAGGCTCTCGATTGGTATTGAACACATTGATGATATTCGTGAAGACATTGATCAAGCTCTGGTAAAAGCAGCAAAAAATGTTTAAGATGAAGGTACGTTATAGGACAACCAATCTCTGCAACCCTTTTGTCATCACAAAAGGGTTGTTTCAGTAAAGGCGAGCATGCATACTGACGATGTGACCTCAGAAAGAGCCCCGCTCATCGTGGAGAAACAATTCTTCACCTTTGCCGAGGGCGAGGACAAAATGATGCTGGAAAGCGGCGCCCTGTTGGGACCGGTTACCATCGCCTATGAGACCTATGGTACACTCTCTCCTAAGAAAGATAATGCCATACTGGTGGCTCATGCCTTTTCCGGGGACTCGCATGTTGCCGGATACTACAGTACCGACACGGAACATGACAAACCGGGTTGGTGGGACTCCGTGGTCGGTCCTGGCAAGGGCATCGATACCGACAAGTATTTTGTCATCTGCTCGAACATATTGGGCAGCTGCATGGGGTCCACGGGACCTGCCTCGATTAATCCGGAAACAGGCAAACCCTATGGCCTCACCTTTCCGATGGTCACCATTGGTGATATGGTGACAGCCCAGAAGCTTCTCATTGACCATCTGGGAATAAAAGAGTTGCTCTGTGTTATCGGTGGCTCGGTGGGAGGTATGCAGGTCCTTGAGTGGTGCATCCGCTTCCCGGAAATGGTGCGTTCCGCGGTGCCGCTAGCCACAACCATGCGTCACTCGGCCATGGCCATAGCCTTCAATGAGGTAGCCCGGCAAGCCATTTTGGCAGATCCCAACTGGCAGAGAGGCGATTATTACAGCACAACCCCTCCGCATATGGGACTTGCAGTAGCACGTATGGTCGGCCATATCACCTATCTCTCCGATGAGGCCATGCGCCGCAAATTCGGGCGCCGTCTTCAGGATAAAAGTGACTTTTCGTATGAAATTGATGTCGATTTCGAAGTGGAAAATTATTTGCGCTACCAGGGTTCGAAATTCGTGCAACGTTTTGATGCCAACTCGCTTCTATATATCACCAAAGCCGCAGATTATTACGATCTCACTAGCAAATCACCACGCAACTCGGCAGAAATGGATTTTTCTTTGAGCAAGGCGCGTTTTTTGGTCATCTCTTATTCCTCCGATTGGCTTTATCCCACATACCAGTCAAAAGAGCTGGTCCAGGCGCTCAAACGAGCCGGACGGGATGTCAGCTTCTGTGAAATTGAAGCGGATGCCGGTCATGATGCTTTTCTCATACCCGATAAACGTTTACAAGATATCCTTACGGGGTTTCTCGATGGTATCTCCAGAAACCACTGATATGCGCTATGATCTGCAAATAATCGGTTCATGGATCGAAAAAGACAGTAAAGTGCTCGATCTTGGCTGCGGCAATGGTGATCTGCTGGCCTGGCTAACCGTCAATAAAAACGTTCGCGGTACTGGCATTGAAATGGATCAGGACAAAGTGGCGCACTGCATAGCCAAGGGACTTACTGTACTCCAGGGTGATTTCAATGATGAGGTGGAGGATTTTCCCGACAGAGCCTTTGATTATGTCATTTTAAGCCAGACTCTCCAGCAGGTTTTTGAGCCGGCGAGGCTCCTCTACTCACTGTCACGAATTGGCAGAAGAGTGGTGGTAAGCTTTCCCAATTTCAGCCACATTTCAATCCGTCTTCAGCTTTTATTGAACGGTCAAGCCCCAAAGAATGAGCAACTCCCCTATTCCTGGTACGACACTCCGAATATCCGGGTAATCACCCTCAAGGATTTTCGTAAATTTGCCCAGGATGTAGGTTACGAAATAGTTGATGAGGTTGCCATAAACACTCATCAGTATGATTATTATGGTAAGATAGTGCGTAGATTTAAGAATCTCCGGGCCACTTACGGTATTTTCAGCATTGAAATGCCAGACAGATAACCTTTGCCCTACAAGATACCATGTCAGACAACTCTGAAAAAAAGCGACTTATCCAGTCTCTCAGCACCCTTTGCAACAATGAGGGTGAGACCATTTCCAGCCAGCATGGTAAAATACCACCGGTGGTAAAGAAACTGGTGGATTCCTGGAAGACCGAGGAACAATTTGATCATATCAGCCCGGTTGCTCTGCCCTCAGATGATGCAGTAATAAATATCATCCATAAGGCACGCTCAATACTTTTCCCGGGCTATTTCACCAAGGCCAAGCTGCACCAGTCCAATCTGGAATATTTTCTTGGCCAGGAGACGACAGATCTCTACGAAATGCTGGTTGAGCAGATCAGCATGGCAATTCGCCATGATTGCCGAAGGAACGCACTGCCGTGCACCAATTGCGATCAGATGAGTCATCAGATCGCCTATGCATTTATCGAGAGACTACCTGCGGTAACCGCACTGCTGACCCAGGATATCCGGGCCACGCTCTCAGGTGATCCGGCGACAAAAAGCCCGGATGAGGTGATATTCTGCTATCCCGGTCTGCTGGCTACATCGATCTTCAGATTGGCCCATGAGCTCTATCTTTTTAATGTACCAATCATTCCGAGGATCATGACCGAATATGCCCACAGTCAGACCGGTATCGACATTCATCCGGGAGCAACCATCGGTCCCGGCCTATTTATCGATCACGGCACCGGTGTGGTGATCGGGGAAACTACAATAATCGGTAAAGGGGTCAGACTCTATCAGGGTGTTACTCTGGGTGCATTGTCTCTGCCACGTGATGCCGGCAAAAAGCTTTACCAAAAAAAGCGGCACCCAACCATTGAGGACAACGTCATCATTTATTCCAACACCACGGTGCTGGGCGGAGATACAGTTATCGGTGAGGGATCGATTATCGGTGGTAATATCTGGTTGACGGAAAGTGTCGAACCTGGCACCAAAGTGCTTCTTAAAAAGCCGGAGCTTATTTATACCGGCTCAAAACCAGTCACAGAGAAAGAATAATAAGTAATATTAGGTTTATATCAGTTAAAAATTAAACCACTCCTAGAATAGAGGGGAGGTCTCCAGTATGTCTTCGACAATTAGTAGCAGTATCGGCAACACCCCGCTTCTGCAAATGAAGAAGCTCTCTCGAGAAACCGGGACAACTGTTCTTGCCAAGCAGGAGTCACGTAATCCCATGGGAAGCGTTAAGTGCAGAATCGCCGTATCGATGATTGAGGCTGCGGAAAAAATGGGCAAGATAAATAGTGACACTGTCGTTATTGAACCCACCAGCGGCAATACCGGGTTAGGTTTGGCTTTTGTGTGTGCGGAAAAAGACCTGCAGCTCATCCTCACCATGCCCGAGTCCATGAGCATGGAAAGAAGGCAGATGCTCAAACATCTGGGTGCAAAACTGGTGCTGACCCCTGCCAAAGAAGGGATGAAAGGAGCCATCGCTACAGCCAAGAAAATTCTCGAAGAAAACGACAATGCCTTTATGCCCGATCAATTTGGCAATCCTGCCAATCCGGAAATACATCGAAAAACGACTGCAGTTGAAATATGGCGTGATAGCGGCCAGAAGGTCGATATTTTCATCGCCGGCGTGGGAACAGGAGGGACAATCACCGGAGTTTCTGAGGTATTGAAACAGCACAATCCTGACATGAAAACCATAGCCGTCGAACCAACCGATTCTCCGGTACTCTCAGGTGGAGAGCCCGGCCCCCATAAAATTCAGGGTATTGGTGCCGGTTTCGTACCACCAATACTCAACCGTGACATCATCGACGAGATTATCACCGTCAGCAATGATGATGCTATCGCCACGGCACGTTCAGTGGCTGCTGACGAAGGAATATTTTGTGGGATTTCCTCAGGTGCAGCTGCACATGCTGCAGCTGTTGTTGCCAAGCGACCGGAAAATAAAGGCAAGACGATTGTCGTCATCCTGCCCGATACTGGAGAACGCTACCTCAGCACGGACATGCTGGCAGAAGGTGCCGGTTAACCACGTATTTATGCAGGTTTAAAAAAAATATTGAAGCTGCTGTTGAGATAGTCTACTGATTCTTCACTGAGTAGATAAATAGGTGATACTTTTCTCAGGCAACGTTGAACATCTTTCTGGAATTATTTGTTTTCCTGCCAAGTATTTCTTCGGCCATTTGGACGGCAACCACATTTGTCGGCAGATCAAGTTCAGCTGAACGAGCAAATATTTTTCTGAGACAGCCGGCAATGGTTTCAGTCTTTTTCCACGCTACCTCTGCATTGTAGTCTCTACCGATCTCACAGCTTATATTTATTACCCCGCCGGCATTTATTGCAAAATCTGGAGCATAGAGAATTTCCCGCCGACGCAGTGCCTCGCCGTCTTCTTCTTTGAGTAGCTGATTATTGGCACTCCCCGCTACCATGGAACAGCGCAAGCGTGGTATCGTTTCTTCGTTGAGAATGCCCCCCATGGCGCATGGCGCAAAAATGTCGCAGGGAACATCATAGATCTCTGCCGGTTTGACTTCTTTAAACACCACTTTCATCCGCAGCTGGGCAATATTTTCAGTATTGATATCTGCCACAATAATTTTGCAGCCCTCCTCAGCAAGTCTTTCCACCAGCCTTGCCCCTGTCTGACCAACTCCTTGAACGGCGACCGTAAGTCCTTGCAGGTTTTTGGTGTTCAGGCGGTATTCAACACCGGCCACTATGCCGCAATAGACGCCGTAGGCAGTAAAGGGACTGGGGTTACCACTGGCACCAACCGTGGCGACATAGTTGGTCTGTTCTTTGACTACCTCCATATCGGCAAGAGTCGAGTTAACATCCTCAGCGGTTATATAGAGGCCACCGAGATATTCAATAAACTGACCAAAACTTGCGAACATGGCTCTACTGTCGACCTTGTTAAGATCAGTACGAATAACGCTTTTGCCTCCACCGAGCTGAAGACCGGCAAGGGCATTCTTATAGGTCATGCCTTCACTCAGCCGCAACACGTCGGTCAATGCCTCATCATCACTGCCATACCCCCAGACTCGGCAACCTCCCAGGGCAGGACCAAGAGTTGAGTCATGGACAGCCACCATGGCAGTGAAGCCCAGCTCTGTATTATCACAACGTACCACCCGTTCATATCCCTCACAGTCGAGTTCTGAATATTTATTGGCAAATTTGGTTATCATATAACTCTCTTCAGCTCCACGTATTATTTAATTATGAAGAAACTTTTTTTGATCGCTTTTAACTTATCGTAGCAAAGAAAAAGAAGGCGCGTCAATCAATTTATTAATACTGTACAACACCTTAGGGAAAAACAAACAACAAGGAGAAGAGTTATCTGGGACGATAGATTACGGCAAGGGTCTTGACCTTGCCGCTGATGCCCCGGTAACCATGGGGAATGGATGAATCAAAGTAGAGACTGTCCCCTTCGTGCAGAACGACGCATTCCTCGCCATACCTAAATTCAAGATCACCATCGAGAACGAAGAGAAATTCCTCACCTTTGTGATTGTTGAAGACAATATCGGCAGCCTCCCTTTGTTCCATGTGAACGATGAAGGGTTCCATGTTCTTTTGAGTTTTGGGATAAGCGAGCGGTTCGTATTGATAACCGATATGAGAGATATGGGGGCCTTTGGCGATACCGTAGCGGTCTTCCTTGCGAACCACGACCATATTGGTGTCCTGGCTGTTTTTCTGAAAAAAAATGCCGATCTGCACCCCTAGTGCCGTGGAAATCTTCAGCAAAGTCGCTATTGGCGGGGTGACGATGTTATTCTCGATCTGGGAGAGATTCGGTTTGGAAAGTCCAGTGAGCTCAGACAACTCCTGTAGAGTAAGGTTGCGTTGATTGCGCAAATTGCGCACCTGACTGCCGATATCCAGCGAAGCCAGCTCATTTTTAATATCCTGAACCATATTGGTTTTCTGTAAAGTAAAAATAAGTGTTGAGAACCTCTGCTTCAGCTGTGTTGCTTACGATCTTTTCTCATGAATAATTATACGTTATAATACCTGCATAGGTTTCTTACTGCAACGAAATTGACCGCGCACCGGTCTTTTTCAAATACCGTCGAGTAGCTCAAAACAATTACAGAAGCTGGGTCGGTAGCAACTTTGCACAGCTATAAAGTGGTTAGCCCGGTTTTCTCATGAACATTGTCTTGAATTTCAAAGAATATTTTGAGATTCCGACTTCTAGGCTGCAGATTTTCTGCCTATTCAAATCAACGCAATGTTCACCAAAGGCCAGCCGATCTCACCGTGTCTGCAGCGTTGCCAAAGCAGGGTGAGTAGCCTACTATAGCCCCTTGCTTCGCGCCTCGCATACTCGGCAACCTCGGCTGGTGAAGAAATTCGGGCTAAGTCGATCAATAAGCAAAAAATTGCCTATAGAAATGTTCCTCAATGGTATTTTTCTGCCTCAACCTCCACAAAGCAGGCCATTATTTCTATAAATAAACAAATATTTTCAAGTTATTAGTCATGACACCACGAACCGAAGGATTAATGGTCTTTTTATTGCACCTCTTCGCGGCAATCCCGAAGTTGCATCAAATCCTAACTACAAACAAAAGGAGATAAGTATGAAACGTGGATCTTATTTGCGAGGTTTAAGCATTGCTGTCGCTGCTGCAGGTATTCTTTTTGCCAGTTCTGCCCAGGCACTGGAAGAGCGTAATTACCTGCTAGCCACAGCAAGTACCGGCGGTACGTATTATCCCGTTGGTGTGGCAATATCTACTCTGACAAAAGTCAAACTCCAACCAAAGATGAAAATTGGCATGTCTGCCATAAATTCAGCGGGCTCCGGAGAAAATGTCAAACTTCTCCGGGAAAATGAGGCACAGTTTGCAATTCTACAGGGACTTTTCGGATACTATGCCTGGAACGGCAAAGGTCCCCTGGCCCAGGAAGGTCCGCAAAAGGAACTGCGCGCCGTCACCATGCTGTGGCAGAATGTCGAGCAGTTCACCGCTCTTTCCGACAAGGTACAAACTGGAACACTTGCTGATATGGAGCTCTTTAAAGGTGACCGGGTTGCCCTTGGCAAAAAGAACTCAGGCACCATCGGCTCCAATAAAACCCTGCTTGGCAATATGGGCATTGACATTGAAAAGGATTATGATCTCGTCTATGTCGGCTATGGCCCCAGCGCCGACGCCCTCCAGAACGGCCAAATATCGGCCATGAGTACTCCCGCCGGTGTTCCCACGGGAGCTGTTACCAGAGCCATGGCAGCCATGGGTGATAAAATCCAGATTCTGGACGTAACCGATGAACAGATGAAAAAGGCCGATGGCGGACTCAACCTTTGGACCCGCTATGTCATCCCTGCCGGCACCTATCCTAATCAGGAAAAAGATATCAACACCATTGCGCAACCCAACTTTCTGGCAGCGCGTGCTGATCTGGATGAAGAAGCCGTCTATCTGATCACTAAAACAATCTATGAAAACCTGCCGTTTCTCAATGCCATCCACAAAGCAACCAAGGTCATGGATGTTCAAAAGGCTCTTGCCGGCCTTCCCATGCCGCTCCATCCTGGCGCATTGAAATATTATCAGGAAGTCGGCTTGACCATTCCTGAGCATCTCATTGCCAAATAGTCACAAATAATCAACAAACGATGCATTAATTGAGGAGATCTCCAAACCGGAGATCTCCTCGGGTAAGGACTCACCCTCCTCATCCGCCCAAGAGCCGATCTCAAGGAGAACTCTATTGCAACAGGAAAAAAAAGAACTGGTAGCGAAGCAGACCATCACCGATAAGACCGTTTTCTTCCTGGGAATAGGCGTCTCTTTGCTGCACATCTATTTTAATACCATTGCCGTTCTGCCTGGGCTCTGGCAAAACTCCCTGCATTACTCGGGTTTTGCCCTACTTTGTGCGTTGCTCTATCCATTCAGGAAAAGTCAAATTGACAGCCGTTCCTCGTTCCAACTCAGTATTGATATAGTTCTAGGCTTACTTGCTGCCATATCAGCCATATATATGATCTCCATGGAGGATGCCATCTATGCCCGGGGTGTACGCCTCAGCAGCGCTGAATGGCTTGCCGGGACGATTCTGATACTCTCGGCCATAGAATTCACCCGTCGAACCACCGGTTGGATAATCCCCATCCTCATTATCCTCGCTCTGACTTACGTTGGCTGGTGGGGCGGCATGCTCAGTGGAGTTTTTAAATTCAGCGGTCTTTCCGCAGAAACCATCCTCTTCCGTTCCGTCTATGGCGACGACGGTATTTTTGGGACGATCGCCAGGATTTCTTCGTCCTTTGTCTTCATGTTCATTCTATTCGGCGCCTTCCTGCTGCGCTCCGGCGCCGGCGACTTCGTAATCAATCTGGCCCGTGCCGTTGCCGGTAAAACCATCGGCGGTCCAGGCCTGGTTGCCGTTTTCGCTTCCGGACTCACCGGCACCATTTCCGGATCGGCCGTCGCCAACACCGCCTCCACGGGCGTCATAACCGTTCCTTTAATGAAAAAGGCAGGTTTTAATCCTAAGTTCGCTGCCGGTGTGGAAGCCTCCGCTTCCACGGGCGGCCAGTTGATGCCGCCTATCATGGGTGCAGGAGCTTTCGTGATGGCAAGCTACACCCAGATATCCTACACCACGATCGTACTCTATGCTGCCCTACCGGCTATTCTCTACTTTGCCACCGTCGCTTTTTTCGTCCGGGTTGAAGCCAAACGCTCCATGGTTCACAAAATAGATGATGATCAGCTCAACGCCCTTGAGGTCATTAAAGAGGGGGGCTTGCCCTTTCTGCTGCCCGTGGCCACCCTGATCGGCCTGCTTATTTATGGTTTTACCCCGACCTATGCTGCCGGCATATCCATAGTTGCCGTAGTGGTATCCTCATGGATTACCCCTAATAAGATGGGTCCGATGGCAATTCTGGATGCGCTGGCGCTGGGGGCAAGGAACATGGTGATGACTGCGATTCTCCTCTGCAGCGTTGGGTTGATTGTTAATGTCATCGCCACCGCCGGCATAGGAAATACTTTCTCTTTGATGATTACCAACTGGGCCGGCTCGAGCCTGCTATTGGCCATGCTGCTCATCGCCCTGGCCTCTTTGGTCCTTGGCATGGGGCTGCCGGTGACCGCCGCTTATATCGTTCTCGGCACCCTCTCAGCACCCGCTCTCTACAATCTTATCGCCGACAACCAGCTGATCACCATTATAGCCAAGGGTATGTTGACAGAGGAGGCTAAAGCCGTATTCATGCTCGCCGTTCCAGATAAGATGGACATGCTCGGGCAGGCCATGTCCACCGAACAGGCGCGTGGTTTACTGGCAGCTGTCCCCACTGAGTTGGCTAACACCCTGCGCGAGCTTGCCATAAGTCCTGAGAAATCGACCTTTGCTCTGCTTTCCGCTCATATGATAATCTTCTGGCTCAGTCAGGACAGCAACGTCACCCCGCCGGTATGTCTCACCGCCTTTACCGCTGCAGCCATTGCCAAAACACCGCCAATGTCAACCGGGCTGCAGTCATGGAAAATTGCCAAGGGACTCTATATAGTCCCGTTACTCTTTGCCTATACCCCTTTGATCGGCGGAAGCTGGTTGGAAATATTAGAGATATTTTTCTTTGCTCTTGTCGGCCTGTATGCCTTCTCGGGAGCATTTCAGGGATACCTGGAAAATCGTCTCAGCTGGCCAATGCGGATTATCACCATCGGTCTGGCTGCCGCAATGCTCTGGCCAGCACCCACCTACATTCACGTAGGCGGAGCTGTACTTTTTGGCATTTTGTTGTTCTTCAATGTGAAACAGAAATCTGAGACAAAAAAGGTATGACACCTGAACCGATGGAGATCTCAAGATAAAAGATACTCATCAATTCTAAACAGCAACGAAAGAGTTCTGTTCACTTCAACGAGGTGCATTTGCATCTTTCCCTACCCATACATTCATGATATTTAAAAAGTAAGAGCGAATCTACGAAGAGGACGTAAATGGCCAAGCAGAAATTAAAGGAGCTGGTTATCAATGGTGACTGGTGCAAGGGCTGCGGCATCTGCATCAAGTTCTGTCCAACCCAGGTGTTGGAACTTGATCGCCAGGACCGGTGTGTTGCCGTCCGGCCGGAGGACTGCATCTGCTGTAAAATGTGTGAACTACGGTGCCCCGACCTCGCCATCGAGGTCATCACCGAAAAG
>JAAUYI010023156.1_pt1 | contig 16113 bp, 10 predicted proteins | sample 7278041 | NCBI WGS metagenome assembly JAAUYI01 (sample SAMN14350216, study PRJNA611818) | marine sediment metagenome | isolation source: surface marine sediment (0.6m) | place: French Polynesia: Moorea | collected 2018-08
CAACAACCCACCGAAGCGTCGGAGTACCGATGTAGCGGGGGCTTGAAATACAGCCCTAGTTGACCAGTCTAAGTACCTTGCGTACTACGTTTCTTTGGTCACGACACCTACGCGTAGCTAGTTTGTAGCCATGTCATAAGCGCGTTAAACAGCCATTTGGGAGGCAGTGTGTTAGGTCTAACAAGCCTTAGAAACATTGACAAAGCTAACTTAACCCGAAAGGAGGGACTTTATGTCCAAAGTGTTTGTAATTGATTCAGAAAAAAGACCATCAGACCCAATACATCCAGCGCAAGCTAGGCAATTATTACGAAACAAAAAAGCAGCAGTATTTAGACGTTTTCCGTTCACAATTATTCTGAAAGAATCACCTCCAGATTCTTCGGTATTATTTCTAAGATTAAAAATCGACCCAGGCGCAAAATATACGGGAATTGCTTTAGTCAACGATTCTACTGGTGATGTTGTATTTGCTGCCCAATTAAAACATAGAGGGTTTGTGATTCGAGACGCTTTAACATCTAGAAGACAGTTAAGACGTAGTAGAAGAAACCGCAAAACCAGATACCGCAAACCACGCTTTTTAAATAGAACTCGCCCAGAGGGATGGTTAGCACCAAGTTTACAAAGTCGGGTTGAAAATATCAAAACTTGGGTTAACAAATTACGCAAATTTGCACCTATTAATGCGATTAGCCAAGAATTAGTACGTTTTGATATCCAATTAATGCGTAATCCAGATATTCAAGGTAAAGAGTATCAACAGGGTACGCTTGCAGGTTATGAGACTAGAGAATATTTGCTTGAAAAATGGAATAGACAGTGCGCTTACTGCGGAATAAAAGATGTTCCACTTCAAATAGAGCATATTCATCCAAAAGCTAAAGGAGGTTCAAATTCAATCACAAATCTTACCTTAAGTTGCTGCAAATGCAACACTAAAAAAGGAACTAAGGATGTCAAAGATTTTCTGAAAAAAGACCCGTTGAGGTTAGAAAAAATCTTGAAACAAGCAAAAAGACCATTAGCAGATACAGCCGCAGTAAATACTACTAGATTTGCATTGCTAGAAATTTTCAAAGCAACTGGATTACCAGTAGAAACAGGTTCAGGAGGACTAACAAAATTTAACCGCAATCAGCAGAATCTAGAAAAGCAACATTGGATTGATGCTGCTTGTGTTAGTAAGTCAACACCTATTCTCAATATTAAAGGAGTTAAACCATTGTTGATTACAGCAAATGGTCATGGCACACGCCAATCATGCCGTACAGATAAATACGGATTCCCGTCTCGGTATGTTCCTAGATTTAAATTTGTAAAAGGCTTTCAAACCGGGGACATTATCAAAGCTATTGTCACCTCTGGCAAAAAAGTAGGCGAATATGTTGGACGTGTTGCAGTTAGAACCACTGGCAGCTTCAACATTTTGACTAAAAATGGGCTAGTTCAAGGAATTAGTCACAAATATTGCACCCCTATTCACAAAAAGGATGGTTACTCGTATGCAGCGTAAACCTTGCCCCTCCTTTCTGAACGCCACTAATCGGAGTACCGATTTAGTGGGAGTCAAAAGGAGGGAAGACAGATGAAAATATTAGTGGTAGAAGATGATGTGCTGGTTGCTCAAACTCTCAGTGCTGTCCTCACAAACCAAAATTATGCTATTGAAGTTGCCTCCGATGGTGAGGTAGCATGGGATTTAATTCAAGCCTTTGATTATGACTTAATACTGTTAGATGTCATCCTCCCTAAGTTAGATGGTATCACTCTTTGTCGCCAAATTCGCTCTGCTGGGTTGCGGATGCCGATTTTATTGTTAACCGGGTGCAATAGCAGCCACGAAAAGGCAATTGGCTTAGATGCAGGTGCCGATGATTACCTAGTAAAACCCTTCGATCAAGAAGAATTAGTCGCACGCATCCGCGCTCTATTAAGACGTGGTACTTTAGCATCACAACCCATACTAGAATGGGATAATTTGCGCCTCGATCCCATCAGTTGCGAAGTTACCTATGGGGAACAAGAATTATCCCTCACACCCAAAGAATATGCCCTCCTAGAGCTATTTTTACGCAATAGTCGCCGGGTGTTTAGCTGTGGGATGATTTTAGAACATTTGTGGTCTTATGAGGACACCCCAGGGGAAGAAGCGGTACGTACCCATATTAAAGGGTTGCGCATGAAGCTTAAAGCCGTGGGAGCATCAGCAGATTTGATTGAGACAGTTTATGGTATTGGTTATCGCCTCAAACCCCAGGAAAATGGGGAAAACAAGAAGATTATCAAGGGAAGAAAATCTAAGCATAGAAAAGCTAGTGAGGAGTTAGGGATTGACAAAACTACCAACTCCACCTCACAACAGACATTATTAGCGATCGCCGGAGTGTGGAACCGTTATCAAGATAGGGTAGAAAAGCAGATAACTATATTGGAAGTAGCTGCTAAAGCCGTCATGCGCAAGGCTTTAAGCCCCAAACTCCGCCAACAAGCACAACAAGAAGCTCATTCCCTGGCAGGTTCTTTAGGTACTTTTGGTTTTCCTATAGGCTCCAATTTAGCAAAACAAATAGAGCAGACACTCAAAAATAAGCAAGATTTCAACAAAGCAGACGCTACCCAGTTGATTAGTTTAGTAAACCAACTGCGTCAGGAAATCGAGCAAAAGCAAGAGGAAACAACCTCATCTACGGAAACAGAAGCAGATGAGCAACCCTTACTACTGGTGGTTGACTCTGATTCTAACCTGGCTGCAAACATCCTCCAAGAATCTGCCCACCGTGGAATCAAAGTTGCAATTGCTACGGATATTCCCACAGCCAGAAATAAACTTTACCGCGAACATCCCAACGTGGTGTTGCTCGATCCCAGCGTTTCCGACAGTCATGAAGATAGCTTTGACTTGCTGGGGGAACTGAAAAATCGCAAACCTCCTGTACCTGTAATTGTATTTACACAGGAAAGTGATTTTAGTAACCGTTTAGAAGTAGCTCGTAATGGGGGACACACCTTTTTACAAAAGCCCATGGCAATCCCAGAGGTGATGGATACCGTTACCCAAGTATTACAACATGCTCCCCACGCAGAAGCTCATATTTTAGCCGTAGATGATGACCCCAAAATTGGAGCAGTTTTGCAAGCTTTGCTACAACCTTGGGGGATTAAGGTCACCAGCCTCACCGATCCCCAACGCTTCTGGGAAACCCTGGAAGTTGTAGATCCAGATTTACTAATTTTAGATGTGGAAATGCCGGAGGTCAATGGTCTAGAAGTTTGCCAGGTAGTACGGAATGACCCCCGATGGAGTGAGTTGCCAATTGTGTTTCTCACAGTCCATAAAGAAGCTGATATCATTGATCAGGTATTTGCCGCAGGAGCTGATGATTTTGTTAGCAAGCCTATTATTGGTCCGGAATTGGTAACGCGGATTGTCAATCGCTTAGAGCGCATTAAACTGCGACAGCACATGGCACAAACCCAGGAAAATAAAATAAGAGAAATCACTGAAAAAAATAGCAATCATCAGCAACAACAAACACTTTTAACACAGGAAACTGAACAAGCTTTACGCAAGGCAGAAGAATTAGAATTAATTGTAGCAGAACGTACATCTGAACTCCGCAAAATTAATGAGCAATTACAGTCGGAACTCAACGAACGCCAACGGGCACAGGAGGCATTGCGGGATTCCCAAGCGCGGTTAGCAGGAATTGTGGAGATTGCCGATGATGCCATTATTTCCATAGATAGTGACCAAAGGATTACCCTCTTTAATAAAGGGGCAGAGAAAATTTTTGGTTATCAGGCACAGGAAGTATTAGGGCAGCCCTTGGATTTACTCTTACCATCGCGGTATATTAACTCACATCGCCATTATGTAGCTGACTTTGGTAATTCTGCTAAAGTTGCTCGTCCGATGGGAGAACGTCGGGAAATTTTCGGTTTGCGTAAAGATGGGACAGAATTTCCCGCAGAAGCATCTATTTCTAAGTTAAAGCTGAGAGATGAAACAGTTTATACCGTTTATTTGCAGGACATTAGCGATCGCAAATATATCGAACGGATGAAAGATGAATTTATCTCGGTCACCAGCCATGAACTCCGCACTCCCCTCACTTCCATTCACGGTTCTTTGGGAATGCTAGCCAGTGGAATGATTCCCCCAGACTCAGAACAGGGAAAACGACTGCTACAAATTGCTGTGGATAGTACAGAACGTTTGGTGAGGTTAATTAACGACATCCTCGACATCGAACGCATCGAGTCTGGTAAGGTGAAGATGGAAAAACAAACCTGCAAAGTTGAAGAGTTAATCACCGAAGCGGTAAATGTGATTCAGCCTTTAGCAGACAAAGCAGGGGTCATTTTATCTATTGACAGCATACCAGAAAAACTCTGGGTAGATCCAGACCGGATTGTGCAAACCTTAACAAATCTACTCAGTAATGCGGTGAAATTCTCCCATTCCGCTGCAACTGTCTACTTGAGTGCAGAAGTTGAAGAAATTGACATACCAGAGAATTCTGCTGTTTCCCCCAACCGCAAACAGATATTATTCAAGGTACAAGACAGCGGACGAGGCATTCCCGAAGATAAAATTGACACCATATTCGAGCGCTTTCAACAGGCTGATTCCTCCGATTCCCGCAACCATGAAGGTACTGGTTTAGGCTTAGCAATTTGTAAGAGCATCGTCCAACAACATAGGGGACATATCTGGGTAGAAAGCAAGTTGGGTGAAGGTAGTACTTTTTACTTCACATTACCCATGTTGCCATCTCCCCGGAGTTCCATTACCCCTGATGGCGAAGAATTGGATGACGAGATTTCCCCATCTGTCCATCTACCTTTAGTATTAGTTTGTGACGACGATGCCCAAGTTTGCCAAGAACTGGAAAATCTCCTAGAAAAACGCCGTTATCGCGTGGTTACTGCGGATTCTGGGGAAACAGCTATAGCAGTAGCTGCACAACAGCATCCAGATGTGATTTTACTGGATTTGTTGATGCCGGGGATGAACGGTTGGGAAGTGATGGCAGTTTTAAAAGAGCGGACAGATACTAGAGATATTCCCATTATTATTTGTAGTATTTGCACACCCAGCGACAGCAGTAAACCCAGTACAGACTTCGTAGATTGGGTAAGCAAGCCACTAGAAGAAACCCTACTGTTTCAATCCCTGAGTCAAGTCTTAGCTCAATCTTCCCGACCCGTGCGAGTATTGGTAGTAGAAGACGACACCAATACAGCCGAAATTCTCACTACCCTCCTAAAAAGCCATGATATCGAAACCAGCCTAGCTAGTACAGGTAGGGAAGCAATTCGTCTCAGCCAAGAAGTAAAACCCGACTTACTGATTCTCGATCTCAGTTTACCAGAAGGAGATGGTTTTGACGTAGTCGAATGGTTGCAACAACATAATAAACTAAATAATATTCCTTTAGTAGTTTATTCAGCAAAAGACCTCAACGAATCAGAACGTCAGCGACTAAAGTTAGGACATACAGAATTTTTAACCAAAGGACGAGTAACAACCCAAGAATTTGAACAACGGGTAATGGGACTCATCCAGAGAATTACCCAAACTTCCAGAACACAGAGGCAACAATGACAACAAAGCGCATCCTCGTAGTTGATAACGAAGAATATATCCAAGAAGTTGCCAAGATTTGCCTAGAAACAGTGGCAGGTTGGGAAGTGCTAACTGCTGGTTCAGGTAAAGAAGGTATCAATAAAGCCGAGGAATTTCAACCCGATGCCATTTTACTGGATGTAATGATGCCTGATATGGATGGTCCAGCTACCTTTGAGAAACTACAGGCAAATCCCGCTACACAGAAAATTCCGGTAATTTTATTAACAGCCAAAATTCAAGCAAGCGATCGCCGTCGTTATGCCGAAATGGGATTAAAATCTGCGATCGCTAAACCCTTCAATCCCCTCGAATTAGCTGGTGAGGTTGCGAGTGTTCTTGGTTGGAATTAGGAATTTAGGGAATAGGGAATAGGGAACAAGGGAATAGGGAACAAGGGAATAGGGAACAGGGAATCTGTCTACTGCCAACACCATTTTCATAAATATTATTTTGACCCCTGATTACTAGATATGGGGCTAATTCAATATAGCCTTGCAGCATCTGTAGTCAATGAGGATGATCACAATGAAAGGAAAAGCTATCTTGAGTTCTATCGTATTAGGACTGACTTTCCCTTTGAGTTCTTTTGCCAGTTCTCCTGTTCAAAATTCCCTCGCACATACAAATCCTGGACAGTTCGATAGTTCAGGAACTGTTGTAATCGCACAACGATATCTAACTTCTCAAGATGTATCTTTACGATTGAAAAACAATGAATTACGGATACTAAATCTTCTTCGTAAAGATTCTGACAAAAATGACAGAGACGTACGATGGGATTATATCACTGTTGAGCAAATTAACAATCAACTGATTAAACTCAATGTTCACGGAAAAATAATGAAACTTGGAAAGCCTCCTATTCGTGTTGGAATTTATATACAGCATAATAGTCAAGGCGTTTTCACGGTTCTTAATAAATATGATTACTGGACTGGAAAGCGATGTCCCGCATGGTGCAAGAGACGGGTAAGAGAAGCATTACAAGAAGAAATTCCTAACAACTATAAGGATTACGAAGACGTGCTTAATACCATACTTTAGAGTGCATGTTTGACAAATTTTATTATAGCAGTCCTAAATGATTGGTGAAATTTTTGAAATAGCTGCGTTGTCAAGTATGCAGAGAATAAAATCAAAATTTTCACATGATTTAGGATTCCTATAACAGTGAAGCTTTGACGATGTTACTTATAATAACTAAAACAAATTTGCATCCAATAGCTTCACTTATTTTTAGATTTGGGAATTAAACGGAGGATTAAATGATAAATAATTATTTGCAACTCAAGTAGAATGTGTGCTTCTTAATGCTTGCTATTCTGAGAATAAAGCTACAGCAATTAGTCAGTAAATTGATTATGTGATTGGTATGAAACAAACCATAGGAGATAAAGCAGCAATTAATTTTGCTGTTGGTTTCTACGATGGGTTAGGTGCTAGTAAATCCTATGATTTTGCTTTTAATTTTGGCTGTGTAGCTATTCAGATATCAGGGACTTCAGAGGAATCTACTCCAATCATTAAAAAAAATGATGAACATAAATGATGAACAATTACAACAACTTATTGACAAGATTTGTGGCAGTTTAGATCGAGAAAGTTCAGAGTGGCGAAAAGCAATTTCTCGACTAATATTTGAACTTCAGCAATTACCCGGACTGCTAAAATCTTCTCACCCCCTTTATCTTGAAGCTTTAGATAAAACTTGGGAATGGGTTAGTAACAATATCTGCAAATTTAAACCAAAGCCATACATACCAGTTTCAAAAAGCTTGGTGACATGGATTAACGGACATTTAAGCTGGCGAATCAAAGATTTATATAGAAATCAACAACGCCAATCTAATCACGAAGAAAGTGTATATGTTGTCATCAATCAGGATTCTGAAAATCCCCTAATGTTGATAGATCAACTTTCAGAAACTGGATTTAATCCTCCTAAACTTACTGGACTTGATGCTTATCTTGAAGAACAAAGAAAAAAGAGTATTTTGACCATTTGGCAAAAATTTGAGCTTTATGTTCAAGAAGATCCCGAAAAGCTATTGTGCAAATGTCATCCTAAGAAATATCGTGATTGTAACTGTCAGTTACTCAGTAAAAAACGGCTTTTTACAGAACCACCAGAGAAATTTAGGCACATCAGTAAGGAATTAGGTATTAATGAGCAGACTCTAATATCTCATTGGAAAAAAAAGTGTCTCCCACTCCTGCAAAAAATTTTGGAGGATTTAGGTTATTCAAAGAATGGAGAATTATGAACAGTAAAGAAAAACAATTTTTACAGATTCCACTCGGTATCGAAGCTCATCGTTTTGCTGGTAAATTTGCAGCCGAACAAATTAACACTGAAAAAAGTAAACAGGTTTATTTGAATACTTTGGCTGTTTATGCAGTTCACAGATATCTCAAAATTCTAGGAATTAAAACAGATTTAAGTCAAGGTGACTGTTGGAATCCTATTCTGAGAAATCGATGGAATGTTGCCGATTTGGTGATTCCTAATATTGGAAAACTAGAATGTTGCCCTGTTTTACCTGGAGAAACTACTATATCTGTACCTCCAGAAGCAACTGAAGAACGAATTGGTTATTTAGCAGTTCAATTTACTGAAGATTTAGATAAAGTTCAGCTTTTAGGGTTTACAAAAACCGCAATAACAGGAATTATTGAAATTAACCAATTGCGTTCACTTGATGAATTTATTGATGTAATTTCACCACAACCAGTAAATTTAGGAAATTGGTTTGCAGCGATTTTTGATGAAGTTTGGCAGCCTATTGAAACACTATTCAATCCCCAACAATTAGCTTTTAATCGCAGAAAGTTGGCTTTTAAGGGCTTTAAACAGGATAATAGTGAAGAAACAATTAGCAGTCAAGAGATAATTGAACGAGTTAAAGAGATTAACCTAGGACTATTAGCAAATTCTCAGCAATTAAATTTGGTAGTTAGCATCAGGAAAGAAGAAAACCAAGAATTAGGATGTCTTTTCCAAGTTTACCCAATGAATATGGAAGAGTATTTACCTGTTGGTTTAAAACTAAAAGTAATCCTTGAATCAGATGAAGCAGAAAAGAAAGTAGAAGCAGAAGAAACTAAAAAATCTCTGAAAATACGATTAACTGAACTTCCGGGTAAACTAATAACTGTGCAAATATATCTAGACAATGAATATGTAACTGAACAATTCATTTTTTAGTTGATATTCAAGGAAAAATCATGAAAAAACAAGTGATTTTAAGCCCGAATCATGGCAGTTTTCAACAAGGCTTTGGTCAAGTCAACATTAATATTTTCTGGATAAATGAGAATAATAAATTTAATTCTCATCAAGAAGTTTGTCATTTTCCTCAAGCTCCAGAACTGCCAAATTATTACGAAAATTGGCGACAAAAATATCAAGACTTAGATAAATATCAAAGAGGGATTCTAAATGAAGATGACGAAACCGATAAATTCATCTCTGAAGCTGAACTTATGGCGGAATATATAAGAGATATATCTAAGTGCAACACAGCTTTTGAATATTTACAACAAAGCCTTAATTCTTGGCTGAATCCTGTCAAAAAGCAATTGGAAAAAGCACTTAATTTTAACCAGGAAGATGAAATTAATGTTGTTATCCATACAGATAATATTAGTTCTGAATCAACTAAAAAGATATTACCAAAACTACCTTGGCATTGGTGGGATTTTTTTCGTGAAAACTGCTTTGCTGATGTTGCTATATCATTCAGTAATTCAGAACATTTTAATTCTATTTATTCTGAACAAATGTCAGCACTTCCAAGACCAAAAAGAATCAAAATTTTATGTGTTCTAGGAGATAGTACGAACATTGATGTAGAAGCCGATAGACGATTACTCCGGGAAATATTAGGAGCATATTGTGTCTTTCTCAGACAACCTACACGCTCAGAATTCTTCGAGTTCATAGAAAAAGAACGCTGGGATATCCTCTTCTTTTCTGGACATAGTGAAACAGATAAAAAAGATGGTAACACTGGGTTACTGTATCTTAATCCAAAGGAAACACTAGATATTCAAGAAATAAGAGAAACTATTCAAGCAGCCATCAACCAATATCAAGGAATAAAATTAGCCATTTTCAATTCCTGTGATGGTCTAGGATTAGCACGTCAACTAGCAGATTTAGACATTGCTCAAATTATTGTTTGGAGAGAACCTGTTCTCGATCAGATAGCACAAGAGTTTTTGAAATCTTTTCTTGAACTTTTCACTCGAAATCTGTCTTTATATCGTTCTGTGCAAGAAGCTCGAATTCAAGTACAAAAATATATAGAGAATCCAAACAGAAATGAGCAAATACCAAAAATAAGTTGGTTACCAGTAATTCATCAAAATCTAGCCAAAGAAGAAATTACTTGGCACAAATTACGCGGATACATCGATGCCAAAATTATTGATATCAATAAACAAAATAATCCTCGCCAAAACTTGCTAAATAAAGTAGAAAAATACTGGATTGAAGGCATTCTTAAAAAAGCATTGCATCTAGAAAAAACAACAATTGAGCTAGGTTTAGAAGAACATTTCGATGCAGTTACAGCAAGTCAGAGAGAAAACCCTAATCAAGAAAAGCGAAACTTACCTGAAGGAACTAGAGCAATTGATATATTTGGTGAAATCGAAAACAAAAGAACAATGCTGATTCTCGGTGAACCAGGTTCAGGTAAAACCACAGCACTTCTAGAAATTGCTCAAGAATTAATTAGGGATGCAAAGCAAAATCAAGACTTAGCAATTCCTGTAGTTCTTAATCTTTCTAGTTGGGCTGGAGAGAGACAACCAAAACCTTTAACCGATTGGCTGGTTCAAGAACTGAATAGGATTTATCAGTTTTCTAAAGAACAGTGTAAAAGTTGGCTTATAAATCAGCAATTACTGCTCCTTTTAGATGGTTTAGATGAAGTTAGAGAAAGCCAAAGAGGAGCTTGCATTACAGCAATTAATCAGTTTCTTAGAGAAAATTACAAAACTGAAATGGTTGTTTGTAGTCGAATTCAAGATTACAACGAAATTTCAGAAAAACTTCAATTCCAAAGCGCAGTTTTCTATAAACAACTTACAGAAAAACAAATAAATCGCTATCTTAAAGATGCCGGGGAAGCATTATCAGCAGTTAAGGAATTGAAAGAAGAAGAAAAAGCAATACGAGAATTAATGAAAAGTCCTCTAACTCTAAACCTTATTACTGTTGCTTATAAAAATGAGTCAAAAGAGGAATTATTACACATGAATCCCTTGCCAGGAAATGTTAAACAAGTAGTAATTTTTGCCCTATCTCTCCTTATACAGAGAAGATTACACCTACTTGCATCACGACTTCTACAAAACTACCTGTTAAAAGAACGTCGTCATCATTTACTTAATAACTATATTCAGCGCAGATTTGAAGAGGAGCAGGTATCTAATTTTGGGTCTATTACTTTAGAGTCTAGCAAACTCAAATATCCAGAAAAACAATCGCGTCATTGGCTAAATTGGTTGGCTCAGAAAATGACACAAAAATCTCAAGAAGTATTATTAATTGAGCAGATACAGCCTGATTGGTTACAAACAACTACTCAAGAAAGGGTATATTTGATTGGCTCTAGACTTATTCTTGGATTAATAGCTGGTCTGATTGGAGTCTTACACTTTGGTACGCAGGTTACCTCTGATTTAGGAACACAGGCATCCTTGCTGATTCCTGCGCTGATAGCAGGTTTAGTATCATGTCTAAGTTCACTGATTCTATCTAATTTTATATCTAGAATAATACCCAGGTTTATCCCTTATCCTATATCTAGGTTTATTCCCGGAGTTATATCTGGACTAATATATGTAATAATTGCTGTCCTAATGGTCTACCCACTGGTGAATGAAAAATTAGTTACTTTGCTATCTCCTTTAATGATTGATGGAGTTGTTCTGGGTATACTTTTAACTTTAATAAGCCAAGAAATAGGAATTATTGATACTCTTGACCGATCATCGAAAAAAGCCATACAATATTCCATAATTGGTCTGATTGGTGGAGTAGTTTATGTACTAACTCGCTGGTTTTTAACTGATGTGTATCAAACACATTCTGGCTTGACAGTTTTACGTGAATTTAAATACGCTCCCATCATTATTGAGTTACTAATCTTTACAATAGTTCCTGGACTCATTGGTTTATTAGACAAAGCAGAAAACCTAGAGCAAACTATAATTCCTAACCAGGGTGTTTGGAGGTCAGCCAAAAATGCCTGTCTTTTCTTTGGAATCTTTTTTTCCGTAGGAATGATTTGCAGCATACCTTATTCAGAGAAACCTCACGAAGTAATCAGTATCGCATTAGCGGTTGGGTTACTTGCTGGATTAGCGGGTGGACGAGGACCAGTTTTTGCAGGGTTAGTTCTGATTCAACACTTCAGTTTGCGTGTAATTCTCTGGTTGCAAGGCTATACTCCTTGGAACTATGCTCGCTTCCTTGACTATGCTACAGAACGCATCTTTTTAAGAAAAGTTGGTGGTGGTTACATCTTCATCCATCGAATGCTGAGGGAACATTTTGCTCAATTGAAGCTAGAGTAGGTGCAGTGTTAAAACACTTGCAGCACTAAAGCGCAACTACCAACTAAAACTCTTCCTCTTCTTCAGTATCTTCAACTAAATAAGATGTATCTTTAGACTCAGGAAAATCATCACTAAAACGGATAATTTCCCCCTGAAAGAATTGTGCCAGACTTTTAGCAGCATCCATTACCTCATCAATTTCCCAGTCATTCACAGGTGACTGAGAAGGGGGAGTTGCTACAGTTTGGGCAGGAACAGCATTAGATTTGACTGACCCGACCTTTGTATTATTTTCTGGCTTAATTGGTTTGGGAATTTCAGCTACAGGGGGTTTCTGTTCTACATTGGTAGGAACAGGTGTTTGCTCAACTGGTGGAGGTGAAACATTTCTGGGTTGTGGTTGAGGTTCAGGAGTAGGAGAACTGGGATTTTCCTTAGAAACGAACCTTACCTTAATCTGTTGCTGGCAAACTTTAGTAAAAGCCGTTTGTATATCTGCTAATCTGCTCTCAGCCATCTTGATTAATTTAGGTGGCATTTTGATAACTGCAACAGCATCATCCAAGCTTAACAAGTATCCCTGTTGCTTCAATAAAGCTTGTACTGGAATCGGCAAACATCCCAGAACCTGTTGCCAAATTTCCCCAGAGGAGGAAGTAGGGGCGCAATGCTTGCGCCCTGTGGGGTCTCCCCCCTCGGTAGATGGGGGAGATGGGGGAGATGGGGGAGAGGGGAGAGATGGGGGAGATGGGGAAGATGGGGAAGTAGGGGCGCAATGCTTGCGCCCTGTGGGGTTTTCCCCCTCGGTAGATGGGGAAGATGGGGGAGAGGGGGGAGAGGGGGGAGATGGGGAAGTAGGGGCGCAATGCTTGCGCCCTGTGGGGTTTTCCCCCTCGGTAGATGGGGGAGATGGGGGAGATGGGGGAGATGGGGGAGAGGGGGGAGATGGGGAAGATGGGGAAGATGGGGCGTAATGCTTGCCCCCAGCTAAGGATAACAATCCCAATAATGTCACTTCTAACCACAAGCGGGGTTGGGTGGTGTTTTTAATTTGTACCTCAGCGGTGCGTAGGTGTTCTTGTCCCTGCAAAATTGTAGCGGTTTCTAATTTCTGGGCTAAATTAACCAGTGATTTCCAGGTTTCCTGAGTACAAGCAACTAAATCTTGACGGTTGGGTGCGGTTCTAGCAATGAGTAAATCCCGATAACAGGAAGCAAGATTTTGGAGAATTATCAAGGGTTCTCGTCCCCGATCTAGGATTTTGCGGGTAGCATCAAGCACAGCTTCTGGGTGATTGCTGGCGATCGCCTCTAGCAAGGTTAATAAGTCTTGTTCGCTTAACGCACCTACTAAATCCCAAACTTGTTCTGGGGTTACTTCCCCTGCAAGTAGACTCAATTGATCCAGCAAACTTTCCGCATCCCGTAACCCTCCCTGAGACATTTGAGCTACTAGGGTAATTGCTTCGTAGTTAATGTGAATACTTTCTTTGTTGGCAATATCACTTAAATGCTGGACCATGGCATCTAAGGCAATGCGGCGAAAATCGAACCTCTGACAGCGGGAAATAATTGTTGGTAATACCCGTTGGGGGTCGGTAGTTGCCAAGACAAAGACAACATGTTTCGGTGGTTCTTCAAGGGTCTTTAGTAGCGCATTGAACGCTTGGGTACTGAGCATATGACATTCGTCGATGGCATAAACTTTGTAGCGACACTGCACCGGGGCAAATTGTGCCCTTTCTATCACCTCTCGAATATTATCTACCCCAGTGTTGCTGGCGGCGTCAATTTCAATTACATCCAAGGTGGAACCTTTGGTGATTCCCACACAGACATCACAGACACCACAAGGTTCTGCAGTGGGTTTGTCACTATTGAGACAATTGAGTGATTTTGCCAAAATCCGGGCACTAGAAGTTTTTCCCGTACCCCTGGGACCTGTGAATAAATATGCCGGAGCAATTTTAGCTGTACGAATGGCGTTGGTGAGAGTTGTGGCGATCGCCTCTTGCCCCACGAGTTCGGCAAAAGTTTTTGGACGATACTTGTGGTGCAGGGGTTCGTAAGACATGGATGGGGAATGCCAGTCGCTTGTTTGTGACTCAAAAGTGAAGTAGGGGATGGAACTATTCTAAACCCATGGAGATTGCCTGTGGATGTTATTATTCCCTAATCGTTGGTGTAAAGATTGCACCTTCACATTTTTATTTGTTACGGCTAGGGCATTAATATAATAGCCCTGGTTACAATAAATCGGGAAAATAACAGTAATCATCGGTACTATAAATGTTTCAGCGGCTAATACAATGGTTCAAAAATTTGTTTCAAGGCTTGTTTGGCAAAAAAAAGACTAAATCCTCTATTGAAGAAAATAAGATCGATAAACAGCCTCCACCACCTCTGAGTGATACAGATTTAGAGTTTCTGTTTACTGAACTTTTGGAAGGAGTTCATCAAGGACGAGAACAGACATGGGCACTCAAGTGGCTGCATAATCTGGAAAATCGCGTTACAACAGCGCGCTGGGTTGAGTGGTTGAATAATTTTGGTCAAAGATTATTGGCATCAACTACACCTAACAATGAATTAGCTTCCCGAATGGTGGCATTAGGGGAGTTAAATATTGGAGAAGTTGGCGATGTTGCCTATGATATTGGTATGCAGTTATTAACCCGCAACCAAGGGGAAGCAATATGGGAGTATGAAGGACCTGATGCTTCAGCTACCCAACAACTAGCAGGGGAAACTTTTCCAGAAGATTTACGTCCTCAACAAGAATCAATTATCCCAGGTGCACAAGAAAATTTACAAGAAGAAGGAGAAGGAGGAGAAGAAGAAGAATTTCAAACCATTACACTAGATGAGTTATCAATCATGCTAGAGCAGGACAGTAATTTACGCCAGCTAATGGCACAACAATTGGGGATAGAGACTGACGATCCACAAGTGATTATCCAAGCACTCGTTACTCAACTCGAAGCTGATGGTCAAGTAATTTCAGACCAAGCGGAATCATGATTTTTTCACACTTAGACGTGTTACTAGACCTGCTTAAACCTACTGGTTAAGACTTCAGCTGACTGAAAAATCGAATTGTTGATCGAGCTTGTTTAGTATTAATGTCACAAATGAGTTTGGCATGTATACTATCTAGTGGTTTTTACGTAATATTTTATTTTTTGGCATAGCAATAAGTCAAGTCAAGGTAAACAATATCTAAACAGTGCAGCAGATGCTCAAGTGGCTATCTCAGTGGCTAAAAAAATTTTGGCAGTGGTTCTCACGCAGTAAACAGGCTAGTTCTGTAGGTTCTAGGGCAGAACAGAAAATTGTACGACCACTACCTGAATTGACGAATGCGGATCTAGAATTTTTATTTACCCAGTTGCTGGAAGGAGTTTATCAGGAACGTGGGCAAGAATGGGCACTGAAATATCTACAAAGAATGGAGCATCGGATCAGCAATCAACGCTGGTTAGAGTGGCTAGGAGGTTTTGGCGATCGCTTGCTGGCTTCACGGGCACCAAATCATGATTTAGCAACCCGGATGGTACAGTTAGGTGAATTAGATATTGGAGAAATTGGAGATTGTGCCTATGACATTGGTATCCGGTTGTTAACGCGCAATGTGGAGGAGGTAATTCAAAAATCTCATAAGCTAGATGGTGTCACCACTGTCTTGGAAGAAGAGGATACACAACAGTTTATAGCAAATATTTGGGAAGATACTCCCAATTCTGAGGAAACTTTACAATTTCAACCCCAACTTTGGGATTATTCTGACTCAGATACCTCCTCCACACAACCACAAACAACTGATTCTGAAACTCCTAATTTCCAAGAGTTAGAAACTGAGGAATTTCAACCCCAAGTTTGGGATTATTCTGACTCAGATACCTCTTCTA
>JAAUYI010216686.1_pt1 | contig 16111 bp, 17 predicted proteins | sample 7278041 | NCBI WGS metagenome assembly JAAUYI01 (sample SAMN14350216, study PRJNA611818) | marine sediment metagenome | isolation source: surface marine sediment (0.6m) | place: French Polynesia: Moorea | collected 2018-08
ATTACGGTAAATACGCTTTTCAGGTCTACATCTTCTATATTTCATTGCCCTAATGCTTTAAATTTTTTATTTTTCTCCTTTATAACAGTTTGTAGTTTGTAGGGTGGGCGACGCATCCTAAAGGATACCGTGACCCATAAAGCTAGTACGAAGAGTGCAAATTTCATTTCTTGCAAAAATTAAATAATCTGTGATTATCGTTGCCCACCTTACGGTTAATCTTGGTTCGGGGATATTGCTTCTTTTTTTTTACGTTCATTTGTTCACTTATGTAGTCATATTAACCAATTAGATTACATTTGACTACCTATGTAATCATGAGAATCGAAAGAAATTTATTGAAAAAAATTTGCAATAGTTAAACGGTAGATGATATACTACCCTCGTAGCTAAATCACTCAAATAGAGATCCTTTTTGTTAAACTGATCGAGGCAGTGGTCTGAATCAGAAGAACATTTAGCAAATCAATTAGGTTAGTTAAGAGTTTCTGATTTGGTTAAGATTGTAGTTAGTTGTTCAGCCAAACAATTATCAATTTTTGACAAAACCTGAAGAGCGGAACAAAACTTATGAGTAAAGTCAAAAATAATCAAAGCAAGAGTGTCCCTCAATGGCAATCCAAGAAGATGAAGACATTAATTGCAGAAAGATGGCAAGAAGTTTGGGAAGTCGTAGAAGCCAGGGAAAAAGAAAAAAATTAACTAGTTTCAACAATTCTTAATTCTCACTTGAGAGTCGCTCGAAAGTCGGATTTCACCCCTAGCCTAAACCCAATTAAACTTTACAATGAAAGATCGTAGAAATTATAACTATAGAAGAAGTAGCAATGAGCGGATTTGATTACGATTTAATTATTATTGGTGCGGGTGTAGGCGGACATGGCGCAGCATTACACGCAGTCAAATGCGGTTTAAAAACAGCAATCGTTGAAGCTGGAGATATGGGAGGTACTTGTATCAATCGTGGCTGTATTCCCTCCAAAGCCTTGTTAGCTGCTTCGGGTAAAGTCAGAGAATTTAGCAACGCCGAGCATTTGCACGATATGGGAATTGAGTTAGGAGGAGGAATCCACTTCGATCGCGCTGCAATCGCCGACCATGCTACTAGCTTAGTTAATAAAATTCAAGGAGATCTAACCAACAGTCTCAAACGTCTTAAAGTAGATATTATTCGTGGCTGGGGTCAACTGGCTGGTAGGCAGAAGGTAAAAGTAACTGGTGATGCTGGCGAGAAAATCTACACCGCCAAAGAAGTTATGCTTTGTCCTGGATCTGTACCTTTTGTTCCTAAAGGAATTGAAATTGATAATAAAACCGTTTTTACTAGCGATCGCGCAGTTAAACTAGAGTCGCTTCCCGAATGGATTGCAATTATTGGTAGCGGTTATATCGGTTTGGAATTTTCTGATGTTTACACTGCATTGGGTTGTGAAGTAACCATGATCGAGGCTTTAGATACTTTGATGCCTGGTTTCGATCCTGATATTGCCAAAATTGCTAAAAAAGTCTTACTTGACAAGCGAGATGTTGAAACCTACAAGGGTGTCTTTGCTACTAAAGTTACCCCAGGCGCGCCCGTAACTATTGAATTGACCGATGCTAAGACCAAAGAAGTAGTAGAAGTCCTGGAAGTAGATGCTTGTTTGGTGGCTACAGGACGTATTCCCGCTACCAAAAACCTCGGTTTAGAGACTTTGGCGATCGAAATCGACAAACGTGGCTTTATTCCCGTTAACGATAAAATGCAGGTGTTACGAGATGGCAAACCAGTACCCCATCTCTGGGCAGTAGGTGATGCGACTGGTAAGATGATGTTGGCTCATGCTGCTTCGGGACAGGGTGTAGTGGCGGTGGAAAATATGTGCGGACACGATAAAGAAGTAGACTATCGTTGTATTCCTGCTGCGGCCTTTACCCATCCAGAGATTAGCTATGTAGGTCTTACTGAAGCTCAAGCTAAAGAGTTGGGAGAAAAAGAAGGCTTCAAAGTATCTACCGTCAAATCCTTTTATAAGGGAAATTCCAAAGCCCTAGCCGAAGGAGAAACTGAAGGTCTTGCTAAGGTAATCTATCGTCAGGATACGGGAGAATTATTAGGAGTACACATTATCGGTATTCACGCCTCCGATCTAATTCAAGAAGCAGCTAATGCGATCGCCAAACGTGAAGCCGTACAAAATCTCTCTTTTAATATCCATACTCATCCTACCCTCTCAGAAGTTCTCGACGAAGCCTACAAACGCGCTCAGGTAGTCGGCGTTTAATCTATGTTATGGGGCGATTGAGAAATTGCCCATAAGATCTTGCCTTGCTAGAAGTCACATTAAATCCTGTTTAGATAAAATTATCGCTCAAACTGTCAAACCCTGTAGAGACGTAATATATTACGTCTCTACTTTAAAAGCCCCGTCTATCGATTAGATCGCCGATTACAATCGTAGAATTCTCGTGAATTTAACTAAATTACCCAGGGTGTAAACCGAGCCATTTATCCCCTTGCAACTGCACGATCGCTAAGTTACGGGGTTCATCTCCTACCGTACCAGAAAGATGTCCTTGAAGTCCTTCTGCATTGGGTTTAGTGTTTTGATCTCCACCAAAAGAAACTTCTCCTACTCCCATTTCGACTCTTACCCCATCCATTGTTTCGACAAACCATTTTCCCGACAGGGGAATAATCCATTGAGGTTGAGGATTTTCGTGCCATTCTCCTACCCAACCTACAGGTAACTGGGCAAAAACAATCTTAGCCTCAGCACTCAGTAATCTATTATTCCATTGTGGTGCAGCATCTCCTCCCATGCTTTCTGATTCAAAGTTAGTTAACTGACATTGAGTTTGGTGACTGATACCATCATCATCCGTCCAAACGTGCCAGTAAGTAAATTGGGGTTTTGTCTTTTGAGTCTCGGTTTGATTCATATTTTTAACGTGCAAAATTAGATTATCGAAATAAGATTTAGACTCATCGCTATTCTGCACCAGTCATTTCACCCATCTGATTGAGTTCGATTAAATTTCCTTCAGGATCGCGAATTAAGGCTAATTTCATTCCCCAGTCAGGAACGTTCCAGGGTGGACTGATTATTTCTACACCCTTTTCTTTAAGATATTGACAAGCTTCTTCCACATCTTCTACTTGAAAACTCAAGGCAATGCGATCGCTTTTTGGTTCAAACGAGAAACTAGTTTTAGTTCCCAAGTAGTCTTGGATTCTATCTTGATTTAGTAAGGTTAACTTGACTTTGCCATTGGTTAACTCGACATAAGTATCGATTTCGGAGATAAAGCTTGCTTCGAGTCCCAAGACATCGTGATAAAACTTATAGCAAGCTTGACAATCTTTGACGTGGAGTCTGGTATACGTATATTGAAATTTCATTAGTTTTACTATCTAATATTTCTTTGTTTGGCGATCTTTGGGAAATCTCTATTATTAATCTTCTGTTCTACGGAAAAAAAAGACATATTTCCTCAGAGATATCTTTAGATTTTAAGAAGCGTCCGATCCAATCTCAAGCCTGGGGTAGATGTAATTTTGGTAAGACTTTGACTATTAAAAAGGTGTAGATAGTAGCCCTAAAAGGGGGAGGTTGGAGAGGGTGGAGAGGGAACATATTGTCTCCCACCTCCCTCATTCCCTCCTAAAAGGAGGGACGACTGATGTCTCCCCTGAAAGGGGAGATAAAGAGGGGTGGGGAGATAAAGAGGGGTTGTCTCTACATCTTGGGAAAAGTTACGCGATCGCCAATCGCCTGTAAAGGAATATTAATTTAAAATAAAAGAGGATTATAAATTCGGAACATTCGTTTACAATCTCTCGTTTTTAATTGAGAGAAAAATCAAGGTAATTATAGATGACTCAATCTACTAGTCGGTTGTCGATCGCTGTATTAGAAATCTTTGTCGCCCTTTGGTTTGGTATGGCGATCGCCCATTCGGGTTTGGGCAGTATTGCCTGGATTTTTGGTGGGATGGGTGCAGGAGTACTGGTAATCAAGAGTTATCAAACTATCTTCAAAAAAACTTTTCGACCGAATAAAACAGGGAGAAAAATTGGTCAGGCAATGGTCGGTTTATCGATCGGATTGGCGATCGCCGATAGCAATTTATTAGCTGCTTCGGCTCGTTTGCCCCTGTTTATTTTCCTGACTATATTTATGCTAGTTTGTGGCAGCGGGATTGGTTATTTTTACTCTCGCATCAGTAACACCAACTTACTCAACGCCATGTTAGCTACTGTACCTGGGGGAGTGGCAACCATGTCTGGCATTGCTGCTGAATACAATCGCAATGTCTCCCTGGTAGCAATGGTGCAAACCCTCCGCATTACCAGCGTCGTCTTAGTTATCCCCTTGATAGCTGGAATATCGGATCGCACTGTAGATAGGACCAGCTTTAGATTCCAAGACTATCTAATTAATAGCGATCCAGTTTATTTAAGTATTTTAGTTTTAGCGATCGCTTCCGCCTGGCTAGGAGTCAAAATAGCAGCCAAATCAGGCATTCCTGCTGCTTCTTTTTTTGGCCCGTTAATTGTCGGTATCGTTTTTAATTATGCGATCGCCTATCTTCCCGTACTCGGCAATTTTAATTTTACACCGCCTCAAGCTATCAGTTTAATCGGTCAAATCTTATTAGGAATTACGGTAGGTGAAGCCTGGAGTCATCGTGTGGGTATTACTGGCAAAAATATTATTCATGCCTTGATCTCCGTAGCCATGACTATTGCTAGTGGATTTGTTGCTGCAACTATTGCTACCTACTTTACTTCTTGGGATTGGTTGACCTGTATGCTCGTGACAGCCCCAGGAGGTTCGACAGAAATGATTTTAGTCGCTCTTGCCCTAGACCACAATCCAGAAATCGTTACCGTAGCTCATTCAGTACGCCTAATGGCGCTCAACCTATCTTTACCACTATGGATATTTTTATTTCGTCATTGGGAAAAGCGATCGAGTAGTCATTCGTAGGGGCGATTGGCGAATCGCCCTTAAGGTCATTGATTATTGGTCATTCGTATCCGCGAACGGCACCGAAAGCCCTTACGGTTATTGGTCATTGGGTGAGACGTAGCATGCGATGCGGTTGCGCAAGCAAGTCGTTAGACTCAGCGAGTCCTTTAGGGCTACGTCTCTACGGCGATCGGGTTGCATAAAAACAACAATGGACGAAGGACAAAATAATTAATTAATTCTATATATTGAAGCTAATGGTACTAACTGGTAGCCAAGACTACCAAAAATATAGATGTCAAAAAGCTAAGTTTTTAACCAGAGCGAGAGATAGTATTAGCAAGCGCGGTCTTGAGCGATCGCTATATTTCCATTATTTTAATTAGTCGCGATTTCAAAACAAATTTGACTCCAGGTATTGACTGCGAAGAGTCAAGATCTTGCTCTAATTTACAGCACTAAGAATCAATAATTAAGGAGAAATCGAATGCCATTTGTAACCATTCAAATTGCCGAAGGACACTCCGTAGAAAAGAAACGAGAACTAGCCAAAGCTGTTACCGATACTATAGTTTCTAGTTTGGGAACCAAACCCGAATGGGTAACGATTCATATTGATGAATTCAATCGAGAAAATTGGGCAGTTGGGGGTAAACTACACATCGATAAACACTCTGGTAGACATAGAGAAAAAGCTATTGATAATTAATTATCGCGAATCGCCCCTACAGTTATTAGTCATCGATCGCTGGTTAAAAAGGACAAAAGACAAATAATAAATAACTAACAAAAATTTAATTTGGTAGGAGAACTAATAATCATGGAGTTAACATCAACAGATGCCGAAAAATTAGCGTTAGAATTTTTTCTAGAAGATTATGAAATTCCTGAAGACGACTGCGATTTCTTTATTCCCCTGAGTTCTCATAGTGTAGAAAATCGCTGGTATGTAGTGGAACTTGGTGTAGAAGGCTTACCCGACAAATGGATAATTCAAGTTTACGATGAAACCAAAGATTGCGATCCCTGCTTTACCTTTGTCTCACCGATAAAAGCGACTGAAAGCGATACAGGATTAGAAGAAATGCCAGAAAGTATTGCCGAAATATTGCGATCGGAACGTCAGAATTTAGTTGTTAGTCGTTAATCATTGGTCATTAATTAGAGACAAAGGATAAAAAAATGCTCGATTCAACCGAAGCCGAAAAATTAGCCTTTACATTTTTAACTAATGAGTGGAATGTACCATCAAAAGATCGAGATTGGTTTACAATAATTTCTTCTTCTACTTTGGGAGAAGAAGGTTATAACGTAGAAATTGGTATAGATGGTTTTCCCGATCGCTGGATCGTAGAAGTATACGATAATGGCAAATGCGAGCCTTGTTATGAATTCACCTCACCCATCAGAGATTCAGAAACCAACAGCGATCTAGAAGATTTACCAGATTGGATTGCACAGGTATTGATAGCAGAGAGAAAGCATAGGTAGTAGGGGTGAATGGCTATTCGCCCTAAACTTAGTCATTGCTGACAAAAACTAAGGATGAAGATTGTGAAAACAGCAGATTGGTTGGTAAAAGCAGATGGTGTTTGCCGTCTATGTAAATCGGTGCGTGAGTGGGATTTGCTAGCAGAAGAATATCGACTATATCGATTTTTAACTGAAGTGGAAGATATTACCAGGTTAGCTGCTGCCGAAGGAATCGACGAAGAAAGTTCTCTGTCGGGACTGCGGATGTTGGTTAGAAAATTGCTGCTTAACTGCTATACTGTCAAAACTCGCCTACCCGAACCGAATCAAAAGACGGGAGTTTCTGTAGTCATGCTCTACGATGAATTAGGATTTCCCTTGACCATCCAGACAGAAATGAATTTACCTGGAACTACTTCCTCAATTCATAATCACGGCACTTGGGGGGTTGTCATGGTGTTACAAGGTAAACTAAAAAATACTTTTTGGAAACGCGATCCTACCCCCGAATTTCCCGATAAAATCGCTCGCGTTGGCGAAAGAATTATCGAATCAGGAGATATTATTAGCTTTACTACCTCCGCAATTCATAGTACCGAAGCAGTAGGCGACGAACCAACCATAACTTTTAATCTATATGGGGAAACTCATGGTGGTAAAAGATATCAGTTCGATTTCGAGAAGCAGACTGCGAAGCATTTTTGATGGTTAGTTGTTAGTCATCTCAAAAGTTACTCGCTCGATCCCGTAAACTAAAACTTCCTTTCCGTACACTTCTGCTTGGTCTTGAAGTTTTTCTCCCAATTTTTCGGCTACTCGGATCGATCTAGTATTACCAGGATGAATCAGACTCACTACGCGATCGCGTTTTAACTCTCTAAAAGCATAGTTAAGTAAAGCTTTTGCTCCTTCGGTAGCGTAGCCTTTTCCCCAATAATTACGATTTAAAATCCAACCAAGCTCAAATCCCGGTCATCCTTCAGGATTGAGAAACCCAATTCTACCCACAACTACTTTACTAGAGCGTTCTTCAACTGCCAAAACACCATAGCCTTTTAGTTGCCAATGTCCGAAAATAGTAGCCATACTCATCCAAGCTTGCGATCTAGTCATTGCTTTTCCATTACCAATGAAGTGCGTCACTTCTGGTTCGGAAAAAATTTGGAGATAGTCCTCAAAGTCTGATTCGCGGAACTTTCTTAAAATCAAACGCTCTGTTTCAATTAACATCGATCTTCATTAGTTAATAAAAATTACATTGAACGATCTACAATCAACCAGTAATCCCTTTTTCGATCTTAATTACGAACTCGCTTTGGAGTCCTTGGGCGACGATTTTTACGATCGCGTACAACCTGCTAAGTTTTCTGGTCATATTCTACGCTTTCGCAACGATAAACTGCTGCCTATTCTTGGTTTGGATTCTAATGCAGTTACCGATGAGCATTTTCTCGATTTTGGCGGTCGTTTTCGGGGCAAACAATCCTGTTTGGCATTGCGCTATCACGGCTATCAGTTCGGTCAATACAACCCCTATTTAGGAGATGGAAGGGGGTTTCTTTACGGTCAGGTACGGGGAATTGACGGGCAACTATACGATTTTGGCACTAAGGGATCGGGACAAACTCCTCATTCACAGTCTAGGGATGGTCTCTTAACTCTTAAAGGTGGAATACGGGAAGTTCTGGCTGCGGAGGCGTTACGTTATTCGGGAGTGAGAACATCTCGCTGTTTGAGTTTGATTGAAACCGAAGCTTTTACCAGAGAAGGCGAGACAGTTCGGGGTGCGGTGATGGTGCGCTTTAGCCGTTCTCATCTGCGCTTTGGTACTTTTGAACGTTTGGAATACTACGATCGCCCAGATTTAATTAAGCAATTATTAGACCATGTAATTGAATATTATTATCCTCATTTGTGGCAGCAACCAGACTGTTATCTTGACTTCTATGCCGAACTGGTACAGCGGATCGCTCGACTGGTAGGGCAATGGATGGCCGTAGGCTTTTGTCATGGAGTTCTCAATACCGATAATATGTCGATCGCGGGAGAAAGCTTTGATTATGGCCCTTATGCCTTTATCGATACCTACAATCCTTATTTTACCGCTGCTAAATTCGATCGCCAGGGAAGATATAGTTATCGCAACCAGCCTAGTATCTGTCGTTGGAATCTAGAGATGTTGCAGCGTCCACTATCGGCAGTAATTCCCGTCTCCCAAATGGAGGCGGCTTTAGATAGTTTCTCTGAGTCTTACACCCATTATTATCATCAGCAGATGCTTCGCAAGTTAGGATTCGATCGCCTGTCTTATTTAGAAACAGAAGAATTAATCGATCTGACCCTACAGTTTTTGTTTCTAACTAAAGTTAATTATGGTCAATTTTTTAGTCAACTCAGACAAAAATTTTCCCTTCAATGGTGTAAAGATGCTAACCATATTTTGCAAGATTTAAAGTTTTTAGTATCTGGAGAAGAAATCAATATTTTAAAACGTTGGTGCTGGTTTTATCAGCAATTATTGCTCGAGCGATCGCCTGAAGAAATCACCCAAATTGCTCGACGTTTGCAAACAGCAAATCCTCTAGCTATCTTATCAACATCAAAAATCGAGAGTATTTGGAAGGCAATTAACGAACACGATCGCTGGCAAGCTTTTATTGATTATCTCAAGCTGATTCAGAGTTAATATAGCAGTCTGATTTGAGTCATGAATTCTGCTCAAAAACCCAAGAGTGTTGGTTAAGCAGACCAATCATCTGTGTTCATCCGTGTTCATCTGTGGACTCTTCTAACGGAACTTTCAGATTGACAAAAAGCGTAACCTATGCAGTGTAAGAGATACAACCCTGGTTAACCAGTCATTTACTGGGTACAAATTATCGAATTTCCAAAGCAACATAAATTGATAAAAATTATTTCAGTAAACTTACTAGTGGCGCGATCGCTAAATCCAGTCAAGATAAATTAATATGAATAGTTTTACAAGAATAGAAAGATCTAGATTTAACGATAATTATGGGTATATGGATCTAGCGATCTATATACCTTTTTGATTGTGTTTATTTATTATTTTAATTTTAGGTAGATGAACTATGGCAATCCGATCTGAGTTGTGAAAATTAGTTAATCTGAAATCATCAGTTATATTTCATAAATAATTTAGAATTGCTAGTTTGATTTTTAGCTCAAGAATTAATATTTCCGTAAGTAGCGTAAAATCTAGCAAGATTCAACTAGTTGAATTGGCTACTAGCGACCTAGGTATCGATTAAAATACTTGGCAATTAATTACGAAATTTATCATTAAACGTAAAAAAACAGGGGTAAAAGAGAGTTATAAGTAATGGGGATGACTTAACCTATTGCCCTCACTCTCTATTAGTTTTAGATATTTCAGTGACTAATCTCAATCGTAGTTTAATCGCCAAAACTTTCAAACAATTGCTGATCAAATACAACATCAGTGCTTATCGGATCGCCAAAGAAACTGGTATTGATAAAACCTATCTCAGTAAACTTGCCAATGGTGCGATCGCTAAACCAGGTCAAGATAAACTAATTAAAATCGCCCAGGCATTAAATATCGAATTGGATCGCTTACAACAGGTGTTTAGTAATCCAGAAATTGCCAGTCAGGAATTAGGTTTGGATGGTATTAAATTGGATTCGCCTCAAGCTGTGAAACAAGACTGGGGAGCTGCACCCGATGGTATTGTTTGTTATGACAGAGAAGCTGAAATAAATACTCTCAAGCAGTGGATCGATCGAGAAGGTTGCCGTATTGTGACCATATTTGGCTTAGAAGGAATTGGCAAAACCACTGTGGCCATGGAAGTCACCAGACAGTTAGAATCGGAATTTGACTATCTATTTTGGCGTAACTTGGGTAATATGTCTTTAGCGGAGATTATCGTTCAAGATGCTACCAGACTATTTACTAAAACCAAGTTTAAGCTCAACATCTCTCAACAAATAACCGACTTACTCCAACACTTACGTAGCCATCGCTGTTTACTAGTATTAGATCGAGTAGAAACAATCTTAGCTACAGGAAACTCTTTTGAGCCATATCAAAATGGTCATCAAGCCTATGGAGAACTATTCAGACAGATAGCCGAAACGCAGCATCAAAGTTGTCTAATTTTAGTCAGTAACGAAAAACCTAGAGATTTAGCCATACGGGAAAGTTCTTCTGCTTCGATTAATTCTATGCAGCTTAAAGGTTCAACCAAAGTCTGCGATCGCATCTTGCAAGATAAAGAACTTCCTCGCTCGCCCGCCTGGAATGAATTAATTGAAGCTTATCGTGGACATCCTTTAGCCTTGAAAATAGTCGCTACTACAATTAAGGAACTATTTAATGGCGATGTAGCCGAATTTTTGCGCCAAAATACTTTATTTCTCGGCGATTTACAATTTATTCTTCACCAACAGTATCGACGTTTATCCCAGGTGGAAAAAGAGATAATTCACACCATTGCTCAAATAACTAAACCTCAGTCTCTTAACGAACTAAGTGTAAAATTCTCCTCTCAATTACGTGGTTCGGAAATAATGTATTATCTCAATACTTTAAAAAGGCGATCGCTTATAGAAATTATTGAAATAAATAGCACCAACTTTTACACACTTCAGCCGATGGTGCGAAAATATATTAATTCTCAAATCTAAGTTCTTTATGAGCTATTGTTTTAATCCCCATTGTTCTCAGCCTCATAATAGCGATCGACGAGATGTATGCGATAGTTGTGGTTGCGATCTACTATTGGATCGACGTTATCTAGGCATAAAATTATTAGGGAAAAGTCAACTAGCCCTGACTGTCGAAACGATCGACACTAAGCAAGACCGATTAAAAGCAACTTCAAAAAATGCTACCAAAGTCTTGAAAATACTCCTGACAGACTATCCCAAAGCAGTAGAGCTATTTCAACGAGAAGCGCAAATTCTGGGACTAATGAACCATGAGGGTATTCCTAAAGTAGCAACTGATGGTTATTTTAGCTTTCAATCCCAGTGGAGCAAAAATCTACTACATTGTCTGGTTATGGAAAAAATAACGGGTTGCAATCTAGAACAGTGGTTGAAAAGTCGCAACAATCAACCCTTGAACGAGCAAACGGCCCAAGATTGGCTACAACAATTGTTAAATATACTCTCTCAACTGCATCAACAGCAATACTTTCATCGCGACATCAAACCTAGCAACATCATTTTGCAACCCAATGGTAAATTAGCACTAATTGATTTTGGTGCAGCCCGAAAAATTACCAGCACTTATCTTGCTAAAGTCGGGGTAAATCAAGGAGTTACCAGCATTGGTACGCCAGGCTATATTGCCCCAGAACAAATAGACGGTGCAGCTTTACCCCAATCTGATTTTTTTGCTTTGGGACGTACCATGGTTCATCTGTTGACGGGAAAACATCCCCAAGAGTTACCCAAAAATTTGGATACGGGAGAGATTGTTTGGCGAGATCGAGTACCCCAAATATCAACATCTTTTGCCGATTTGTTAGATTCAATGATGAATCACTCGCCAGGAAAGCGTCCCCTCAATGTCGAAGCTCTCCTTCAGGCTCTAGAGCGAGTAAAACGGTTTCCCCATCGATCGCTGCTAAAATCGCGCCAAAAATCAAAATTGACTTTAGCGATCTTACTGGGAGGAATATTTTTACCTCCATTTGTTTGGAGTTTATTGAGCCTGGGAAACAATTTCAAGTCAGAAATAATTGCCGATGCTCCTCTTTGTTATGATCTTACCTGTATCAATCGCGATCCAATCGATAATAAATGCGATCGCGACTCTCAAACTCTTACCTCTAACACGGGCAATTATTCCATCGAGGGAGATTTGCTCAAAGCCTATCGACTAGAAGTGCGTTTTTCTGCTGCTTGTCAATCTACCTGGGCAAGATCCGAAGCTCCTGTAGGTTCGAGTCACTATATTGAAGATCGTCAGGGGACAAAATATGGCTCTGCGGTTGTTCCAGTAGACCAATGGCAAAGACACTACACGGATATGGCTCCAGGCAAAGATATCCAAGTCCGTGCCTGTGCTGAACCCCCAACGAGAGAAAAAAGCTGCACCAACTTTGTGCAACTATAGTGGCAGGTACTCCGCAACCACGTAAGAAGGACTAATCACTGTAGGGGCAAACGGCACGGCACCTAAAGCCCCTAGGACTAATAACTGTACAGACAAGGCATGCCTTGTCTCTGCGAACTTTGAATTCCAAACTATTCTGTAGCATTTATTTTTAGATGTAATTTTAGGACTACTATAGTAGTTTTTGCTAATAATTTTTGCAGCGAAATATAGGCGATAAATAGATAATTAGATCGCAAAAAATACAATCATTCCAGAGAAGATCTTTTTTAAAAATCAAACTTGACGATTTTAAAAACCTTTGCTAGAAAGGCTGCAAACAAGAATTTCTTCTCAACATTGCGATCGTAAAAATTAATACTCATTGTTGGATAGCTCGTATTTTATTAACAATGAATTTTAGATTCAAGATCTAGTCAATTTTTTGGTTTAAAAGAGCAAATTTTTGTTTGTTAGGCAATATTAGCAGAGCAAGTGAATTATGGAAAAGTTACTGATGGATTGTTTGAAAATAAATACAGAAATAGAAAGGTTGAATTTGCAATGGCAAGAGTATGACTTTGGGGATACTTTATATGCTAAAGTGCCAATTATTTTATTATCAAAACAGTCTAATATAGTTACCAATTGTAAAACAGAGACCTATAGAATACAGTTTTGCCAAGATGGTTATGCTCTGATTTTTACAGAAACTAATCGAGAAAATAAAATCAAAAAAATCCTGAGTGAAATCTTGACAATAATCTCATCATTGTTAAAACGAAATTATAGTTCTCTTAAATATAGAAAACAACTCTCCAAGCGTTGATTCTCAAGCAATAGCTAAGATAAACTTGAAAACTTGAAAAATTATAAAAATGAAAGCTACACATTAATTCTGAGTTCGGAATTCGTAGAGACCTAGCATGATAGGTCTCTACAGGAGGTAGGGTAGACAAATTTCAAGAGCTAGTAAAGAGCGACTGGAGTTAAGACTAAAATTTGATTATTTATTTATTCAATACTTAGTTGAAACTCCGGTAAATTATCTGATGATGATTATTTTTAGTCTCAACAACAGGCTTGAAGATCGTTCTGCAAACTTGCTTCCTTGGTATTTTTTTGGGCTTTATCTAGCGATCGCTGTTCCTAAAATGCAAGCTCTCTCTAGATTTGCACCATCTACGTTGCTTCCTTCTAATTCTGCACAAAGAAGATTTGCACCAGTTAAGTTTGCACCAGCTAAATTTGCACCCCGCAAATCTGTTTCTTCTAAGTTTGTCTCGCTCAGGTTTGCTCCCTGTAAGTCGGCTTGAGATAAGTTAGCTCCTTTGAGGTTAGCACTATTAAGATTAACTCCCCGTAAATCCGCACCTCTTAAATCTACACCTTTAAGATTTACTCCAGTCAGATTTGCGCCACTTAAAAATGCTCCCGACACGGAAGCTTGGGATAATTTAGCTCCCATTAAATTTGCTCCTCTTAGGTTACTACCACGCAAGTCAGCGTTACTGAGATCGGCTTGCATCAGGTTAGCCCCCAACAGGTTAGCCCGAAGATCGGCAAACTTTAAATTTGCTCCCAACAAATTTGCCCCATCGAGTCTTGCACCCTTGAGGTTAGAGCGAGAAAAATCTACTCCAGTTAAATTAGCACCTGCTAGATTAATTTTTTCTAACTGACAGTCTGCCAGATCCTCATCTTCTAAATCCACCCCTGGAAATTGTTTTTCTTGTCCTGCGCGAATTGTATCTAAGGTCATTAGTTGTTTTAGTCGAATTTTAGTTGAAATAAATTTTAGATTTCAGTTTTAGTTGTGGGCTTCTAGCTTTTAACTATGAGTTGGAAAATTATTTAAGAAGACGTAGTTTGATTTTTATTGAGATCGTTAGAATTCACCAACCACATCCCTGTAGCAATTTTGGGACGATATGCTTGGATAGTCATTCCCTGTTGCATTCCCATTACTAAAAGAGACAGAGCATCTAGTAACTTAGGATCGTAACGCTTACCAGCTAAAGACTGACAATCGGCCAACGCCTGAGTAATCGGATTTTTATTGCTGGAATATTGCTTATATGCCTTCATTTTTTGCTGAAAATCTGCCAGCAAGCAAATGATCCGAGACTCTAAAGGAATCGCATCATAAGCTAATCCCCCAGGAATACCAGAGCCATCCCAGGCTTCTCTTTGATGGGTTAAAATTTTTGATACTGCTTCCGACTGAGGCATTACTCGCAATACTGAAGCCTTAGAAGGAGAACGATCTTTCTCCAAAGCTTGTTGTCGTGCCTGAAATTGCTTACTGCGTTCTTTGGTTACTTCTGGTAAACCAACACGGTGTAACAATCCAGATAGATAGAGTCGTTTCGCTTGCCACGCAGGAAGATCTAGTAGCTGTGCCATTGCCTCGGCCATTGCTGCTACTTCTGAAGCTGCCATCGGGTTGCTAACGTCGGTGGCATCTAATAATTGAGCCATTCTCAAAAAAGCTTGCATCTCATTGGAGATAATATTTTCATCCAAATCTTTAAAACCGCTAAAGTTAGCACCTGTTTCTGGATTATGGAGATTTTTCTGGCTATTTTGAAGATATTTGACTACCCTAGAAACGACTGCATCCAGATCGTCTCTTTGTCTGGTTCCAGACTCCGCAGTCATCTTGGCTACTTTTTGTGTCAGCAACTCAGCTAATTCTGGTTGATAGCCTTTGATGTGGTCGATCGCCAATTCTACAGTTTCACGGACTAGTTTGGGTTCAAAGGTCCAAAAACCATAAAATTTACGTTCTAAATCTTCTTTGGGCTTGTTTGAGCCATAGTCTGACTCAGATAGTTCCTGACACAATACCATTGCCGTATAGGTAGGAGAAAGAATCATCAGATGCCATTCTTCAGCCACAGGATCTTCGGGCTTGAGATGAACTAATGAGACGTTTTCTTTCTTACTGGTTGGATGGCTTTCAAAACCAGCATCAGAAGTCGCCATAATTACTACACTGTCTGATTTTTCTGCTAAATCACTGTAACGGTTTGCCTCCTCCAAATACCATTTACCACGCTGAAAAGCCGTTATCACAATCGGCGCACTATCGGAATCTAAAATAAAGTCTTCCAAGGCATGACATAGGGCAACCAAAGTGTTTTTGTAGTAAACCCCTAAATTTAGAGGCTGCTTACCATTTCGGTGAGCTTCATCTAGTCTTCTTAATATCGAACCTTCCAGCATAGTAAATAATTGGTTTCAAAAATAAAATGCAGTTTGACGCATTTGTGGGTAACATATACTCGTTTTTTAAACAGTAGTTAATTCCTGTTTATTCGATTTTACAGGGGCGGTTAATACTTCTTCTAGGGGGGCTTTACCTAACTTATTCTCTAGGATACGCATCACTTCCCGTCCAAAATCATGGGGATTTTGTTTCCAGGCTTGAAGACAAACTTCACCAAAGAACCAAGGGGTTCAGGATTCCAAAGTAGTTTTTTAGCCGTCCAAGGCATCAAACTCATGGGGTTATATCCTGGCTTGAGAATATCATTTTCCAAGGCGTATTCCTCCGAATGAGTATGGGGCTGCAAGCCAATAAAGAAGATAG
>JAAUYI010012211.1_pt1 | contig 16095 bp, 13 predicted proteins | sample 7278041 | NCBI WGS metagenome assembly JAAUYI01 (sample SAMN14350216, study PRJNA611818) | marine sediment metagenome | isolation source: surface marine sediment (0.6m) | place: French Polynesia: Moorea | collected 2018-08
AGGTCTTTGGTTGCTTGAAGAAACTCGACAATAAACCACTACTTCACGATCTTTGGATTTTGGCTTTTCTCCCAAAGCAATTCTCAAATCGTCGTCAGTATAATATCTCTAGCTTGAAAGTTAGGTTTTAACGTAGGTAGGCAGGATAAGTGTTTTGCTGTAGTTTGAAAAATTCCCTCTACCGCAGGTAATCAACTTGACTTTAGAAGTGAGGTTAACTAGGATGCAATGGCAATTTCGGTTAGATTAACCTCATAACCTAGCTTCTCTAACTGTTTAACCAAGCGTTTTTTCTTCAGTTGTGGTTTTTCTTGACGGTGAAAATAATCAGCACCAAGTTCAGAGTAAGGTGTATTGCGTAGAATCAGATGATACGCAATCACAAGAATAAAATGGGCAACAGCAACGGCAGCCCTTTTGCCTCCTCGTCGAGCAGACAAACGGCGGAATTGGGCAGCCAGATAAGTATTGGTACGGGAAGCAGCCCAAGCAGCTTGTACCAGGGTAGTCTTTAAACTACGATTACCTTTGCGACTAAAAGAGGATAATCTCTTACCGGCACTTTCACAATTGCCGGGAGCTAATCCTGCCCAAGCCGCCAAATGAGCAGCACTTTTAAACCGACTCATATCTATGCCAATTTCCGAAACAATCACCTCCGCAGCTTTACGGGCGACACCAGGTATGGTGTCGAGCAGTTCAACGGCTCCCTCAAAAGGGCGGCAATATTCCTCAATTTGTGAATCGAATTGTTGAATTACCTCATCAATGCTTTCAACTTGAGTAATTAGTTGACCCAAGATAAAGCGATGATGAGGTTGAACTCGACCAATTAAGGCTTGGGTTAATTGTTCTTGCTTTGAGCGCAATTGACCACGAGCTAGTTGTGCCATCTGTTCTGGGTTTTTATCCCCTGCAATTATTGCTTTGAGCATGGCACGCCCAGATACTCCCATGATATCTGTGGCAACTGATGCCAGCTTAATATTGGCTGCTTCCAATACTTTTTGGATTCGATTTACCAGATTTGAACGCTCCCGTACAAAGTTCTGGCGGTGGCGAATCAAGTCACGTAAATCCCGTTGTGGTTTTGGTGGAATAAAACTTGGTTTTAGTAAACCATGCTGTAGCAGTTCGGCTAACCACTGGGAGTCTTTAACATCGGTTTTACGCCCTGGAACGTTTTTGACGTGACGAGCGTTGACTAACATTACCTCTAAACTTGTTTCTAATATGTTGAATACTGGTCGCCAATACTCACCTGTACTTTCCATTGCCACATGGGTACAACCAAAACTCAGCAACCAATCAAGCATATTTAACAAGCTATTGGTATGGGTGGAAAATGTGCAAATCTCCCTATTCCATCCTCCTTTCTGGTTTGGAGTAATTACACAAGCAGTTACTGTTTTTTTGTGTACATCTAGTCCAGCACAATGTGTGTAAACTACTTGCATAACTCACCTCACACCCAAAACAAAGACAATCATAAAGGTGGTACTCCAATAGATACTCAAATGGCTAAAATTCTAGCTTGCGTGCTTTCTGTGCCTGATTCTGCACAGTTGCCACATTTGGTTGTACTTGAACGAGTATCCGGATTAGACTAACTTTCAGGCTTTTGATTGCACTATTGACAACACAACCTCTATTTGCAGTACCATTGCGAAAATATCACATTTTCATGCTTGGTTGTGGGATTTTTCCATGAGGGGCTAATTTGAAGCTGTTCTTTTTGCGGGGAGTTTTCCTTGATTGTCCCACCTTTGAAGCGTTTTGACCGATACACCTATAAGTTTTGCGAATTCATGAGGCTTATAATTCATCAGCACAACTGAGTCTTGCTTGACTACTATTGTACATAATTGTCTATCTATTTGACAACTAAGTCAAGCTCTTTTTTGAGCTTTACGCCGTTCTAGTTCAGCTTTTTTAGCTTGTGTCCGGCGAGAATTTCTCGTTCTGATCCACTGTTTTTTACCCTGCCTTTTTTGCGAACAAGAATAAACACGGCGAATAAATTCCCTCGTGGCGGGCTTCCTCTTCGGAAGCCCTACCGCGTGTTTTTAGGTGGACTGTGTGCCAAAGAGTAGAAATCACTGACTAAATCTAAGCCAAAGAGTAAACTTGACCATCAATCAACAAGCGGGTGATTCCCTTGGCATTGAGATGATAACGAGTCTTGTGTAGCATTCTACTATCCGGAACCTTAATTACCCGATCGCGCTTAGTGGAAAATCTTTTTGCCACGCGATGGTTATCAAACACTGGTAGTGTTGTTTCCAAGGTTTCCAGGCTAGGAATTTCTCCCAACTCAGCAAATGTCTTCAGAGGTTTGGTAATCAGTTCGGCAGAACGGTCAATTACCAAGTAACAGGTTCTGGGTAAAGTAGCGGCAGATAGGGGTAAAACCTGCACTACAGCATTACCAGATATCCGTCTTTTGAGGATGGGTGCTGTGTCTTCAAACTCCTCATCATCCTCTTCTTCTAAATCTTCTAGCTCCTCATCCTCATCTAGCAAGTCTTCACCAAGCATTTCGGCGATCGCTTGTTTTTCTAGACGATCATCCTCTTCATCCTCGGACAAAGGACTGGGAATACCTGCAATTGCTGGAGATTCCGGCTCTAACAGTTCTAATTGTTCGGCAATGGGCTGACTCGATGGTGCAGCAGCAGAGGAACGCTTCCGCACTCGACGAACTCCCGAACTATAATCTGTCTCAGCAGAATCATCTACATCAGCAGACTTTTGAATCGCCTGAGATTTAGATACTGATGACTTGGACGGTTTTGCCTTTACTGGTTTAACAACCTCCTCTGGCTCCTCCTTCGTAAAAGTTGGTAGCTGTTCGTAACTCACCTGAGCTCGTCCTTCAGGTGTTCTCGCAGCTCGCTTTAAGGAAACCAGATATTCATATTCATCTTCCGGTAAAGTGCTTTTGAGTAGGCGACTAATAGTCGAGTTACTTACCCCGTAGCGTTCTGCTAGAGTTGAGGTAGTTTCAGCACTTTCTCGATACAATTTCAGGATTTCTTGTTTGTCTGAATCAGTTAATTTTCTCACGGTAGACACCAAAACATTTTAGGTTCTTTTTCGTCCGCTATTACGCCGCAAACGCTTAAGTGATGCGTCATATTCCAAAACAGCTCCCATTCCAAATAAAACTCCACTAAACACCCAAAATACCTCCAGTATGTCCCCACTTTCATAATTGGGATACCTAATAGCATGTTTAAACCACATATCTGCAATGTAAAGGGAAAATGATGCGGCTGCAATCATTCGCCAAGATAAAGAAACTCTACCTCCCCAAAAAGCCAGCAGTAAAGTGGTGGCAATTATTAGTAGTAGCACATCACTGATAACATAAAACCAACTTAAAATTGGAGCAACAGTTTCTACCCACCCAGGCAACTGTTGTTTAGCAACTTCTGCTCCTTCTACTGGGCTAGACAGTAACCAGGCCAAAGTACTACCAAAGACTGCGATCGCTAATACAATTAGCCACTGCCAAATTTCCAGGTTGATGCGTCTTGAGGTAAATGCCAAAATCATTCCCGCACCCACGAATATATAACTAATAACAAAAAATATATCGCCCACGGAAACAATCGGTTCTGTTTTTAATACTATTTCTGTATATCCAAAAAATATCCCTCCCAAGAAATAGGAAAGCATACCTATGCCTATTAATAGCCACAGAGAGCCTCCGCTAACAATTTGCGGACTGCGCCAATTCCTTAAGCATAAAACACCAGCTACCAAGTAGGCTAGAGCTTCAAAAATATTTGTACCCATTACATACCATTCAGGACGCTGGGCAATACCATCCGCTCCCGGAACCTTGGCACTGAATAGTAAAAAATATAACAATGCTAATACGGCCCAAACGATGTTGAACAGCATGATTTGCTGGTTAGATATTAAGGGTTTTTTACCTAAAAATTTGTTGTAAATAGTACTCATAAACTTGACTGGGTAAATGCGCTGTGGTTATGAATGTGTGGTCAGCAATCTTTACAAAAGCCATAGAGCCGTTTAGCTCCCCTGACAAGGAGCGCGACAACGGATGTCACACAGAGTGCCCGCGCGATCGCTAGCTCAAAAATCATCGCCATAATTTTGCTGTTGCAAATAACACATTCCATCTCATTGCCACAGTTTACTCAGTGGAGATATTTTTAGCCACCTGATGAATACCGAACGGTCTTCATCTGTCATTTCTGCCAATTGCTCCGTTACTTGATTGGCAAAGTTGTCATTGCCAAAATATTTTTTGCCCAATCGGTGTAATTCCTGCAACAGAATCACCAGCTGCTTTTCTTTCCAAATAGGAAGTTGGGCTGTTGTTAAGGGATCGATATCAAGCAGATTGTTGATGATTTCTGGAGAATCTGAGTCAATAATTTGGTGTTTCTCTAAGATTGTGGAAATATCTTGAGCAAATAATTTGCCATGTCGAGAACCCAATAGGTCTTCAATATCCATATGCACGGCCTGGATTAACAAAAGACTAGCTTGGATTAAAATGTTTCTCTTGCTAATATCCCCCGTATCATCATCTGCCTGTTCTGCTTGTTTTAAACGAACCTTACCCCAGATACTGTAACGTTCTGGCTCTTCCAATAATACACAGGCTTTGCCACGGTTATCGGTTAAGTCTCGCCATAGGGCAACGGCTTCTTCCTCTTCACTGGCTGGAAAAGTATTAATTAAACGGAAGGTTTGCCCCTGATAGTAGAGGACGGGCACCTGCTGATCCCGCTTTGGGTGTTGAATACTAGATATTTCAACATCCTGCCTTTTGAGAATAAACATGGTACTGGTGAATAACTCCTGACAGGGGCTTTCCAAACATGGGAAAATATGATAATTCTTAAAGATGTTGCCATAATAGAGAATTTGTAGCAAAAGTCGGCAGAAGTATCAAATTAAAACCCTTTTAAATTTATCCTTCTTCCTTTCCAGTCGCCAAATTATTCTTGGTAACAGTTTTGTTACTGGCAATCTCCTAGGCAAGAATGCATATTTTTTTACCCGCTAACAATATAATATACCCAACTAAACACTCAATCTGCTAGGTTTTTAGTGTAAATCTATATGGGACAGTAAATTCTCTTAAAACTTTGTTAAAATTATTGGGATACTTTAAGAGATTGCATTCTGCTGAGGGGAAGGATAGAATATTATGGCTAGTTTTTCCCAAAGCTAGAAGTCTGATGTGGGCGCGTAGCTCAGCCGGATAGAGCAACTGCCTTCTAAGCAGTCGGTCGCAGGTTCGAGTCCTGCCGCGCTCGTTTTCAACCCACCTATTCCCGATATTCGGGTACTACTCGATGGAAACAAGTGAGCATTCCCTTTCCTTGTATTAGAATCGGCGGTTGGTGGGTGACGCTATAAGTCTCATTGCTACGTTCAAACATTTTCCCATCGTCATACAACGGCAATAATGCGGTCAGAATATCTACACCGCATTTTGCCTCCCCTACAGAAAGAATATGCCAGTTGCATAAGTCCTAACTTATTACTTATTACTTATTACTTATTACTTCACAAAGGACAACTAGGATATTCCTTTGATTGATGCCAAAGAGTGATTTTGAGATCGGAACACCAACATCCCCAACCTTGAATTTGATTTTCGTGGTTGGCAATCCAATCATAAATTTTTTGTGCTTTGGTTAATGCCGATCGCTCACTACGGTAAAGTCGAGGAGTAGGGCGATATGCTTCTCCATTGATGTGTACCCCTGCAATTAGCCAATAGTCACTTCCGTCACCTTCGGGGATAATTTCTATAAATCCACAATTGTAAGGTTCGATAATTCCCAAGGTCATTTCCGAAATCACAGCAAAAACCTCAACAACCATAATATACAAACGGTGAATGAGATTTTTCTGTTCGCCATGATCAACTTGGAGTCCAAAAAATTGCCAACAATAGGGGTGAAACTGTTGCCTGTTGCCTGTTGCCTGTTGCCTGTTGCCTACCCTCACCCAAAGACTTTTACAGCTAACGCTGCGCTACGCGAACAGCAAGCCCGATCAAAATAATACGGGAGGATGAGAACTCCTGCCTTTTAAGGAGGGTGCGATCCGTCAGGTTTTAATCCGGCGTTTCTGGTAAAATGTAGATACCAACACAGGATGAGAAACTCCTTTAATCTGCGGCATGTGGGTTAAAATATCTAACATGGGAAAATGGAATTCTCTCTCCACGACTAGCAGGCAGTGCCAAACTAAGGAAGGTTTTGTCCTCTTGCATCATTATTTTGCGAGTACAGAACTCATGTAATGCAGATTCGATTTCATTTTCTGACCAGCTAAGCCCAAGATTCTGCTTAAGTCCTTCTACGGATTGCGGTTTACTGCTACATGCAACATACAATGAAGCTAGCGGGTCATCAAAAGTATGAGTAACGCACTTGTCCGGACAACGCATATCTTCAATTTGAATAAATCCTGGAGCAGACCAAAAAATCAATGAAGGGCGGATCTTATTTCTCCAAGCAGTTTGCCAGACTTCAACTTGTTTCTTGGTTTCTGCATAAACTGATTCTGGAAGAGTATTTTCCAGCTCATATTCAAAGAAGTATGCCACTTTATCCAGTTGAATGTGCTTGGGATACACATAAGCATAGCTTGCTTCAGGAATTATATAGCGTACCGGGTATGTTTGCCGCTCATGGAAAAGTGGGCTGAATCGTTCCATCCGAATGCGTCCTGTTCCATAAGGAGGTTCTAGATGGATGATTTGCCGCAACAGGGTGAGTTGCTCTTGGTAGTCCTTCTCAGCTTCATTTGGGAACCCCCAAAGCAAGTTCCACGCCACAGATACGTTGTAGTACGCGGCCCAACGCAATGTATTCACATTTTGAATGGCCTTCACTCCCTTACGCATGAGCTTTAAAACAGGAGTACTCAAGGATTCAATACCCGGTTGAATGCGCCAGACCCCTCCTTCAGCGAGGGTTTTCATTTTTTCTCGGCTGAGATTAGATCTCACCTCATAAAAAAATTTATAGTCAGTACCTGACTCAGTAAGATGAGCGAAGAAATTTTTTAGATATGACCAATCTAGGACATTATCGACTGCTTCAAAGTAAAAGCTACCGTAGCGATGACACAGTTCAACAAGTTCGCTTAAGACACGTTGAGGAGATTTAGCACGGTATGACATATTCATCCCATTTAGTCCACAGAATGTACACTGATTGTTTTGTCCCCACCAACAACCGCGTGAACTTTCAAAGGGAATGTAAATTATTTTTGGTGCTGTCTCAGAGATAATACCTAGTGCTTCAGCACGCTCAAAAAACTCATCATAATCAGGAGTGGGAAGCTCATTCATCGTCTCAAATGGAGGTCGAGAGCGTAGTGGTGTAACTTTACCATTACGCCGACATACAACTCCAGGCACTTCCGCCGGCTCGCGTTGTTCTTGCAGCGCAGCTAAAAATTCGGGTAATGTTTGGTCGCCTTCTCCAATCAAAGCATAGTCGATACATTCTACAGAGCGCACTAGTTCTTGACCCATTTCACCCTCAAAATTTGCGCCGCCAAAGAAAGTAGTAATGTGGGAATACTTATTTTTAATCCGCTTTGCTAGTGCGAAAGCCGCTGCATTTTGTTGAAATGTTGAGGTGAAACCAACAGCTTGAAACTGCTCCCACGGAATAGTTTCTATCAGCCTATCAAGATAACTCAATATCTCTATGTGTCGGAGTTGACTCAAGTCTTCTGTCGTTAGGTTCAAGTCCGCAAGTAGACTTTTGACCGCAGGGTGGAAGTCTTTTAAAAAAATGTCATCGGGGTCTGGTGCTTCTGCTCCAAACGCAGCTATGGAAAAAAGCCAGTCACCAAGAAGGTCCTGGCGATCAAAACAAAGCCTCTCATACAGCGTTAAACCAATTTGAGCTGCAAAGTCTAAATTGAGATGAAATGTTTTTGTTGGAAACCCATACGATACTGCAATTGACTTCAGGAGTCCAAGCTGAATAGACGGTCGTTTCGTTGAGGCAAAAGGCATTGAAACGAGTGCTACAGACAATGGAACGCGATCATTTGTTGTCCCGTTGAAGGAATTATTAATTTTTAAGAATGATTTTGTCATGTTAAAACTTGGAAAGCACAAATCGATGAGGTAGAACCGCCAGTGTGGCTACAGTTATGGTGCTTCACCTCAGTTACTTCTAACTCGAATGGCACGAAGTTTAGCCCAAGACTAGGGACTGTTTTCAAACCCCTAAAACCCAAGTGCAAAGCGCAGGCTAAAGACTGGGGCTATACAAGATCAAAGCCCTGATTTTTCGTAGTCTGGGCAGGCGGACTTAGTACGACAAGCCGCACCCTTCTAGGTTGTCGGCGACTTTAAAAACACGCCCTAGCCACTGTAAGGATTGCAGAGAGGCAGAGATTTAAGAGGCTGAAGGACTTTTGGGAATGTTGCACAAGTTTCTCCTCCACTTCCCTTATTATCAGCATAAAAGCCCCCTTCTCATCAGCACAAGAGCTTTTCCACTCCTCTATACCCTTGCAGCTAAGGACTTTATACCTTGTTTTAGTAACACATTCCCCACGCATAGAATGCAGGGGCTTTTAGCAGCCCTGTCCACCGACGGTGTCAAAGATGTTCACCTTCGATCACATCAGCTTCCCAACCTCTAGGCATGGTGACACTTAATTCTAATTCCCATATTAGTACTATTAGGGAAGCTAAGTCAATTGGGAGCATCCCAATTTTGGAAAAATATTGATGTGTTTCACACCCCTACCAAGAGTGTCTCTTTGGTTTCTACTCCTGGAGCCTGGAAATGCACTTGGAGGATGCTCCCGCCTCAAATCCTTACTGGAGGCGGGAGCCTCAATCCCTACATTTTACTTCACTTACAAGCTTCTGGTGGACATACAACTTGCACTGATTGAATCACGGCATCTTCATGAAATTGGTTAGTTTTTTTAGATACTGGTGGGGGGGATTGATAGACTCCTGCAAAGGGTTGAGCTTTGGCTGAGGGACGGAAGTAAACATTACGTGGTTTGTAGTTGGCAAATTTAACATACTCCCGCGACTCATAGGTGCTGTAGGATAGTTTGGCTTTACCGTAAGCAGCCTCCGCATCTTTGAGTTTCGTTCCTGCTCCTACCCCTTTATCGGTGCGATAATCAGGATTTTCGGTGAATACGGTGGTAATCATACTGGAATTGGAGAAAGTAGTTCCAGTAGGATACAGGATATAGTATAAAGTTTTCCCGTCCCGATTAACAGCGATCGCATCCAATTCAGCAATGAAGGGTGACTTCACCTCAAATTTAACTTTGGAACCCAAGGATTGTTTTAATTGTCCGTAAGTCATCCCTAAGCGTAAATCACCAATTCCTTGGGGAGATATGAGTTGGGAAGGATTGACATTGGTGGTGCTGGGTACTTGTGAAACCGGACTCTCGGTGGGAGCTGGTGAAGTTTCCCCATTAGTGGTGGTTGGTGCCCTGCAACCTGCGAGAGTCACTAAGGTGGTGAAAAGGATTAGTTGGAATTGACGATAGAAATAATTATTGTGCATTTTATATTTATGTCAATAGCTGATTTGAGAACAATGAGGAGTGAGGAGTTTGGAGTTTGGAGAGTTTCTTGTGGGTGGGTGATGAAATGTATGTATAGTTATTGTAGCGCGTGCTATTTTTGCCAAATCCTTTGTATATCTGGCTGTTACTAAGATTAACTGGGATTAACTGGCAAAATTTCCCAGAGCGATCGCTACTGAAATTATCCCTTACAAAATTTAGCGCAAAGCCCACGCTTTTTAAAGGTGGGATGTAGCGCAGTGCGCTTTTAAGCGCAGTCACATTATAATAGGCTAAATGAAGACACTTAAGTTTAAATTGTATCAACACAAGCGCAATAAATACCTCAAGCGGACAATTAATGCTGCGGGGGTAATTTATAACCATTGCATCGCCCTTCATCGTCGCTACTACAAGATGTGGGGTAAGCACTTGAGTTGTGCAAAACTTCAATCCCATATTGCCAGGTTGAGGAAGCGTAAGAAGTTGTGGCAATCAGTAGGTTCTCAAGCAGTGCAAGATATCTGTCAACGCATTGAGAAAGCTTATCAGCTATTTTTCAAACACAACAAAAAAGGAGTTAGACCACCAGGATTTAAAAAGGTTAAGAAATACAAATCGTTCACTCTTAAGCAAGCTGGTTATAAGTTTTTAGGTGGCAACCGAGTCAAGATTGGTAATCGAGTTTATCAATTTTGTCAATCTAGAGAAATAGAGGGAACTGTCAAGACTATGACTATTAAACGCACCCCTTTGGGTGAATTATTTATGGTTGTGGTTGTTGACAATGTTTTACAGCCAGAGATTAAATTCACGACTGGTGAAATAGCGGGATTTGATTTTGGACTGAAAACATTTCTCACTTGCTCTGATGGTTCTAAAATTGAATCTCCCCAGTTTTTGAAACAGTCCCTAAATGCCATTAAAAAATCTAGTAAGCTACATTCCAAGAAGTTAAAAGCCTCATCTAACCGAGAACGGGCAAGAAAGGATTTAGCACGTAAACATGAGGATATTTATCACCGGAGAAGTGATTGGTTCTGGAAATTAGCTCATCAACTAACTGATCGGTTTGATGTATTGTGTTTTGAGACATTAAATCTCAAAGGGATGCAACGTCTTTGGGGTAGAAAAATATCAGACCTAGCTTTTGGTGAGTTTCTACAAATATTGGAATGGGTTGCCAAAAAGAAAAATAAACAACTTGTATTTATAGATCGATGGTATCCCTCAACTAAAACTTGCTCTAGTTGTGGGTATGTCTTAGAAACTATTGATTTGTCGGTTAGAGAGTGGCGTTGTCCCTCCTGTCAATTGGTGAATGACAGGGACGACAACGCAGCTTGTGAATATTCAAATGGTTGGGGCATCAACCATTGGGTTAGGCAATGTAAGACTGGCTGTGCCTGCTGTTGCTGTTTGACCCCAGAATCCCACGGATTCTATCCGTGGGAGTATGTCAATTGGGAAATTTGTCTTAGTAGCGTATCATTTATTGACGATTTGATATATCTCTTAGCCTCGGATGAGAAAGGACACTTTGATCAAAAATATAGACTGGATACAAGTCGTGTGGATTTATCCGTGGAGAATTACGACTCGCGCTACCCAGAGCGACTTCCGTCGTCGCGGGGTCGCTCGTCAAAAATGAATCTATCGTTTCAAGTCCCTCGATTTATCGATGGGAGACCTCGTCCTTAAGGACGAGGTTTAACTCTAAATTCTTCATTCTAAATTCTAAATTCTAAATTCCTATAGATAATAGAGAAAGGAATTTCCGATCGCGAACATGAGCTATTGCCTTAATCCTTCTTGTCACGCTCCCCAAAATCCCCAGAGGAGTAAATTTTGCATTACCTGTGGTTCCCCACTACTCCTGAAAGAACGCTACTGTCCACTAAAACCCATTGGACAAGGTGGCTTTGGTAGAACCTTCCTGGCACTGGATGAACATAAACCGTCCCAACCATATTGTGTAATTAAGCAATTTTATCCCCAAGCCCAGGGCACTAGCACCGTACAAAAGGCGATAGAGTTATTTAATCAAGAGGCTGTGCGGTTAGATGAATTGGGCAAACATCCCCAGATTCCCGAATTGTTAGCATATTTTAACCAAGACGATCGCCAATATCTGGTACAAGAATTTATTGAAGGACAAAATTTAGCTCAGGAATTGTCTCAAAGGGGTATTTGGCAGGAAAACCAGATTTGGCTGCTATTAGAAGATTTATTACCAGTGTTGCAATTTTGTCACGACAGACAAGTTATTCACCGGGATATCAAACCAGAAAATATTATTTATCGCAGCAACCACCAACCAGTATTAGTGGATTTTGGTGCATCTAAATTTGTGACCGAAACAGCCCTCAACCGCACTGGTACGAGTATTGGTAGTCCTGAATATGTGGCACCGGAACAAATGAGGGGACAGGCGATTTTTGCTAGCGATCTCTACAGTTTAGGAGCTACTTGTCTGCGCTTACTCACCGGGCGATCGCCTTTTGAATTATACGATGTCAATCACGATACTTGGATTTGGCAACAATACTTAAAACAACCCGTAAGTGGAAAGTTAAGCCAAATTCTGGACAAAATGCTAGTGAGTATTCCCGCAAGACGTTACCAAAGTGCAGAGGAAGTTATCCAAGATATAAATTCTCAAACTCCAAGAATAGCAAAACCAAATATCTCTACCACACCACCAAAACAATCATCTACCACTCCCCCCAAAGTAAATCCCACTCCTAGTCAAATAGATTTAGAGTTAGAGGAGATGAAAACTATATTCTTGAGTAGTAATAAATCGCCAAATCATCAATCCAAATCTTCATCCCAACCACCATCAAAGTCACAGACTAGTAATAGTAAAATTGATGAGGAATTGGAACAAATGAGGAAAAAATACCTTGGTAATTAAAATTCTTAATCATGGAATATCATCTTTGCTCGGACATTCTTAAAGGCGTTTAATAAAATTGATACAAGTAGTATTAAATCATAAATAAAACTAATCCAAAGTAGTTCGGGAGCAATAAGACACTTTTGGCGAAATATAACTTAATGTTTAAAACCCCTGTTTTTTCATGACATTTTTTAACATAAGGGAAACTAATACCTGCGTAAATCAAGGTTTTACTAGTGTTTTCAATGTTAAGAAATAATTCCTTAACAGGGTGGCAATAGTCGCGAACTACTTCCTTTTTGTCCAAACTCAAAAATGTGATATTATCTTCAAGGCATACCAAACCAAAAAATATTGCAGATTTTTCTCCATTACATTATGTACAGTGTCGTTCAAATAATTTGGAGCAAGATGCCCATATTAAATGATGACATGAATCATGATGATCTCTATTTTGAGGGTGAAAACAATGAGATTATAGCTATATCTATAGTTCCTGGGAAAAGAGGGTATAAATTTCCTGTATGTGGAACTAGAAACCACACGATAAAAATAAAAAGCCATCAATAACTAATAGGACTTACGCAAGCATTATTTGTCATTGCGACCGTAGGGAAGCAATACCAGCATTTTGGTGATTACTTCGCTATCGTTCGTCCGTTCCGGATATGCTACGCAAACTTAATGACGTAAAATCCTTGTTAATGCATAAGTCCTGACTAAGAAAAAAGAAATCTTGAAAACACATTGAATAGGATGTAAAGAATGATGAATAATCAAACTAAGAATTTGGATCATTGGAAACACCGTCTTGATAGCTTGATGAGAGAATATGCTTGGTTAGCAAAAGTCTCTAGTGATGAACTATGTTCTGTACAAAGACAAACACCTCCTTTAAGACTTGCAGCCTATTGGTATCACTTTAGTGTCTTTGCTGCTGATTTTTTGTGTATCGCTCTGCCTTTACTGCAAAATCCTGTAAATCGATGTTATATTGCCGAAACAGCTAATGAAGAATTAGGCTGTGGCAATCCTGATCAAGTTCATTCGGTTCTACTGTTAGAAGCATTTGCGAAAGCTGGACTTGATCAACAAGCTATCCTCAGCTATCCAACCATTGAAATTGATGGCATCCTCTCAGCACTAAAACAACAATTGCTCAATGCTAAAAATGACTATGAAATAGCCGGTTTTTTCTTGGGTTTTGAGCTGCTGGCAGAACACAATATTTCCCATGTTTTTGGTTGCTTGCAGCGCCATGCTCCTTCAATAGAAGCTTTACGACAGACACCCTATTTTCAAGAACACTTCAAAGTCGAGCCAGAACACATTAAAAGGGCAATCACCCTGGCGATGACTTCCTGTAACTACGATTATCAGATTAAGTCAGTTATCGACAAATTTCATTACACTCTTTCATTCTGGAATGCTTTTTGGGGTGCAGTTCATCAAGAACAAACCCAATTATCTTTTCTGAAATCTTCGGACTTGAAAACATCCATTAGTGAATCCTTGCTCGTCGCTCAAATCTAGAGCAGGATTTGTTGTTCTAAGAGTAATGCTCATTCCTATTTCAACCTGTGTAACAGGCATAATACCCTAGTTTGTAGTGAGAACCTTAGTTCTCTGATTGAGACAGTATGGGAACAAAATGGCATTACTGCTAGAAGTGAAACAGAAGGTCTGGGATATTGATAAAAAGCACATGAATTATGGATCTGGGATTAAAAGATCGTGTAGCGTTAGTGGGTGCTAGTAGTCAAGGATTGGGGAGAGCAATTGCAAAATCTCTGGCACGAGAGGGAGCTAAAATTGCGATATGCAGCCGCAATTCCACGACTTTAGAAGCAACTCGTCAGGCATTAGAAGTTGAAACTAATGCCAAAGTCATCAGCGTCGTTGCCGATTTAAGCTTAAAGCAGGACATAGAAAAACTTTTAGGAACTGTACAAGCTGAACTTGGTGCGATCGACATATTGGTGAATAACACGGGAAATCCACCAGCTGGAAGACTAATGGACTTAGCTGAATCAGATTGGGAGCAAGCTTACCAGCTAGTATTGATGAGTGCAATCCGACTGATCAAAGGAGTTATACCCAGTATGAGGGAACGACGTTGGGGTAGAGTGATTAATATAGCCACCAGTGCCGTAGAACAACCTAGAGGCGATTTGCTCATTTCTACCACCTTTAGAAGTGGATTAGCGGCTTTTAGTCGAGCGATCGCTGCCGATTTAGCTCATCATAATGTCCTTATTCATACAGTTTGTCCGGGAGTAATTGGCACGGATGCGATGTTGAATTTAGCCAAAAACATGGCGAACACTGAAGGAATTACCGTAGAAAATGCTGAAGAAAAACTCACTTTTGGCATTCCCATGGGACGGATGGGTGAACCGGAGGAGATCGCCAATTTGGTGACTTGTTTAGCATCTGACAAACTCAATTACATGACAGGACAAACCATCACAATGGATGGTGGTAAATTGACTGTTCCCCTCAAAAGTGCCTATGCTGATGCTTCCCGAAAGATTAAGGATGATTAACTGAAGATTTTGAGGATAAAGAGAGGATAAAGATATGAATCAACTGATAAATTTATCTGCATCCAATGTATTAATAGATTGCGAAAATCAGATCAAAACATCACGCCCTCTATCCCCATCACAGATTGAACAATATCATCAAGATGGCTTTATTATCATCCCTAAATTATTCGATGCAGACGAGATAGAACCTTTGCAAAAACTACTGGAACAAGACCCAGACCTCAAAGGTTCGTGGACGCAAAGAAATACCAATAAAGCGGGAGATAACTTTAGAGTTTCTGTTTGGACAGAATTGGGAGATACTTTATTGGGGGTGATTCCCAGAATAGCGAGGATGATTGATGCGACAGAAGCTTTATTGGGAGAACCCTGTTATCATTGGCATTCAAAAATCGTGAAAGTGCAGCCAGGAAACAGTGGTTTAGCATGGCATCAAGACTACGATCATTGGTATCAAGATGGTTGTCTATTTCCCCAGCTACTTACTTGTACCATTGCTCTTACCCCCAGTAATCAAGAAAATGGTTGTTTAAAAGTTGTCAAAAAATCCCATTTATTGGGTCGAATCAATCACATAATTAGGGAAGATAAGGGGCATCAAAATATTCCTGAATCTCCCCGATTAGAGAAAGCCTTGGAAAAACTGGAGGTGTTTTACTGCGAAATTGAACCCGGAGATGCCATCTTTTTTCATGCCAATACATTGCATGGTTCAGATTTTAATCGCTCTGATAATTCTCGAATTTTGATGCACTGTAGTTACAATGCAGTTGCTAATGAACCCTTTATTACAGAGGGACAAGAACATCATCGTTACCGTCCACTGATTAAGCTACCAGACTCTATGATTAAAGATGGGGTTTACGACTCAGGATTTGACCAGCATGAATTTCATCAAGCTGAAAGCAAGGAGAGTTTGGGGAATGGTGTGTTTTATCGCCAAGCTTGGACATCTTAATTCCATTTTTGGCGTTGCACAATAGAGGGATGAAGTAATGAACCACATTAGCGTGCCTCTTACAGAGGAACTACGTTAACGCGAAGCGTGTGCTTTGCACTCAGCCATGCCCGTAGGGC
>JAAUYI010050983.1_pt1 | contig 16074 bp, 14 predicted proteins | sample 7278041 | NCBI WGS metagenome assembly JAAUYI01 (sample SAMN14350216, study PRJNA611818) | marine sediment metagenome | isolation source: surface marine sediment (0.6m) | place: French Polynesia: Moorea | collected 2018-08
GGGACACGCCGGATGCCCTGCGCGCCTACGCCGCCCATTTCCACCCGCGCCTGGAGGCCCTGCGCGGCAGCGAGGCCGAGGTCGCCGCGGTGATCCGCTCCTTCCAGGGCTACGTCAACTACGTCCCCCAGGCCGAGGGCGCTGACTACCTAGTCGACCACACCGCCTACGTCTATCTGATGGGGCCGGACGGCGCCTACGTCACCCACTTCACGGCCTTCGACGACGAGACCGAGATGACAACCCGCCTCGTCCGCCTTGTGGACTAGAAGCAGTACTTCCAGAGGTCGTTGGCCATCGCGACCGCCAGGCCCCACTTCGCCCAGAGCAGGAAGCAGAGCGCGGCGCCGGCGGAAGCTAAGCTGCCCCAGAACAGCCAGAGCAGCCAGGTCGGAACCGGCGGTGCGGGGGCTTCGATTTCGGCCATGGCGGTCGCTGCCTCGCTTGATGCCAGGGCCGTCAAGGTACCACGGTGCCGTCTCAACGTCGCCCCCGAGACCGGGCCGCCGCGCTGGGACCCCGTGCCTAGATCAAGATCGGCTCAGATTGAATCAATCTGAGCCGTGAATCTTGATCTATCTTAATAAGTTAGAGCATGATTCACGTGTCACACCACGTAGGTGTGACACGATCATGCTCTAGCGCGCGTTGGCCGCGAGTCGCGCGTTGGCTGCGAGACGATCGAGATCGATGCCGACGGCGATGGCACCGATCACCTTGCCGGTGGCCGGGTCGGTGATCGCCATGCTGATCTCGGATTGAAAGAGATCGGTGGAGGTGTCGAGCTCTACGTCATCGACGAAGACGGTGCCGGGGCCGACCTGGTAGGTCTTCTGCCATTTCGCCTCGTCACCCTGCCAGTAGTCGCTGTCGACGTCGCTTGCGGCCACGTTCAGCCCCTTGGCGTCCATGACCACGATCTCGGTCACCGCCCCCTTCATCTTGCTCTTGAGCTGCGCGAGGTGGAACGAGAGCCGCTTGCTCATGACCGAAGCGATGAGGGGCCTGTCAGCCCGCACGGTTTCCAACCGCCATTGGATGTCCAGCGAATCGATCTCCCACTGCGTGATATCCGCGGTCTGCCGGTTCTGGGCTCTCACCGCCTCGATGCAGATCGCCGCCGAGGCCCAGGCCTTGAGCTCGGATTCGGCGAAGTCCCGTACCGGCTCGAGATGGACGTCGTCGAAATGCGCTTCGTGGCCCACGGCGAGGGTCGCAGAGAACCCGATCCCGCACGCAAGAACCAGAGGCAGCCAGAAGACTCGCGCCATAGATCCCTCCCCTACCCGACCAGGAAATCTCGAAAGCACCCTGGAATTCCTATATACTTATATAACAGTGAAATAGATCACAAGCTAATTCTTAAGTAGATCTTACTAGACAAGAATTTCTTCGGATTAATGCGCAAAATCTCAAGTATTACTTGAGCAAACGAAAGTGATATCCGCTTTAGCGTGCAGATCTCGGATGACGCGGCTCGCCGCGCTGACGGGGTGGCGCGCTCCGCCTTCATGCCTTCGGCGAGGCCCGACGACGCCCCTGCCGAGGTCGGAGCCATGCCGCGGCGGCCCGTCCCGGCCGAGGGCCCAGTTCGGCCTCAGGCCGCGTCGCCGACCCGGACGCCGGCGCCCTGCAGCAGCATGGTCTTGTTAAGCAGCTTGACGCAGGCGTAGACCGCCTCGATCGCCGACGCCGAGGTTCCGGTCATGCGGCCGATCTCCAGCACCGCGCCCATCAGGGCCTCGACCTCCAGCGAGCGGCCGGCCTCGACGTCCTGGAGCATCGAGGTCTTGTGGGCCCCCACGCCCTCGGCACCCTCGATGCGCTTCTCGATCGTGTGCCGGAACTTGACCCCCAGGGGCTCTGCGATGCCCTGGGCCTCGGCCATCATGGTCGCAGCCAGGCGCCGGGTGTCGGGGAAGCGGCAGATGTCGGCCAGGGTCGCATGGGTCAGCGCCGAGATCGGGTTGAACGACAGGTTGCCCCAGGCCTTGAGCCAGATCTCCGAGCGGATGTCGTCCAGGACCCTGGAGCGGAAGCCGGCCTTGACCAGGACGTCGTGCAGCTCCCGGACCCGCGGCGTCTCGCGGCCGTCGAGCTCGCCGACCGGAAAGCGGTCGCCCTCGACGTGACGGATGACGCCCGGCTCGGTGACCGCCGCCGCCGGGTAGACGACGCAGCCGAGGATCCGCTCAGGATCGATGTTGTCGGTCAGCACGCCGGTGGGATCCAGGGTCTCCAGGCGGCGGCCGTCGTAGGGCCCGCCGTGCTTGTGGAAGTACCACCAGGGGATGCCGTTCTGGACCGTCATGACCATGGTCTCGGGGGCCAGCAGGGAGGGAAGCTTGCGCGCCACCTGCTCCAGGTAGTGCGCCTTCATGGCCAGGATCACCAGGTCCTGCGGCGGCAGCTTGTGGACCTGGTCGCTCGCCGTCAGGTCGCTGGCCAGGATCTCCCGGCCGTCTTCCCAGATCAGCTTCAGGCCGCTTTCCTGGATCGCCGCCAGATGGCGGCCCTGGTCGACGACGGTGACCTCCTCGCCCGCCTCGGCGAACCTGGCCGCCAGCAGGCCGCCGATCGCGCCGGCGCCGATCACGCAGATCTTCATGACAAGCCTCCTGCTCTTCTCCTCTGCTCGGCTATTCTGCGCCGGGCCCCACGCGGCGGCAACGCGACCGCCTGCAGGCGCCGCCTGCGGCGCTGCCCGCAGGCAGGACTTGCCCGCGCTTCGGCGGCGGGCTTCACTGAGCCCCGCAAGCCGACCCCTGCCGGAGCCGAGACCATGACTCGAAACGACAGCGACCGGATCACCTGCGCGCAGGCGACCTTGAACGGGCTGGTCGATCACGGCGTCGACACGGTCTTCGGAATCCCGGGGATCCACACCCTCGACCTCTACCGCGGGCTGGCCCAGACACCGCTGCGCCACGTCGCGGTGCGCCACGAACAGGGGGCGGCCTTCATGGCGGACGGCTTCGCCCGGGTCGCCGGCCGCCCGGCAGGCTGCCTGCTGATCACCGGGCCCGGGCTGCTCAACGCCGCGACCGCCATCGGCCAGGCCTATTCCGACAGCGTGCCCATGATCGTCATTGCGACGGTCAACGCCCGCCGGGATCTCGGCCTCGGCCGCGGCGAGATCCACGAGCTGAAGGACCAGCGCCGAGCCTTCGAGGGCGTGGTCGACTCGGTGATCACGGTCCACGACCCCGGCGAGGTGGCCACCGCGCTCGACCTCAGCTTTGCTCGCATGGGCGCGCAACGCCCCAGGCCAGCGGTGGTCGAGCTGCCGCTCGACGTGGCGGCCGCCGAGGTCGCCCCGCGGCCCGCCGCCGGCAGCAACGTCGCCCGCCCCGGGCTGTCGCCGAAGTCCCTGCAGGCCCTGGTCGGTCGGCTGCGCGCGGCCGAGCGGCCCTTCTTCATCCTCGGCGGCGGCGCGCTCGGCGCCGAGGACGGGCTGCGCGCCCTGGTCGAGAAGCTGGGCGCTCCCGTGGTCACGACGGTCGCCGGCAAGGGCATCGTCTCCGAGGCCGGGCCGCTGGCGCTGGGCTCGGCGCTGGGCTCCGAGGTGGTCAACCCGGTCATGAACGCGGCCGACCTGGTGGTCGCGGTGGGCACGGAGCTGGCCTACCTCGACCACTTCAACCGGCCTCTCCAAATACGCCCCGACCTGGTCCGCATCGACCTCGACCCCGACGTGCTGGTCCGCGACCACCCGACCTGCCTGGCCCTGCTGGCCGACGCCGATACCGCCGTGGCCCAGGTCCTGGAGGTCATGGCCGAGGATCCGGCGCGGCCGCCCTGGCGCGGCGACACCGCCGCGCTCCGCGAAGGCCTGCGCGGCGAGATGCGGGAACGGCGGCCGGCCTTCTGCGCCTACCTGGACGCCCTGCGCGCGGCCCTGGACGACGACGCCGCGATCTTCACCGACATGACCCAGCTCGCCTACACCGGCAACCGCTACTTCGAATGCCGGCGCGGCGGGACCTGGCTGCATCCGGTCGGCTTCGGCACCCTGGGCTACGCCCTGCCTGCGGCCATCGGCGGCAAGCTGGCCGCCCCGGCGCGGCAGGTCGTCGCCCTGGTCGGCGACTATGGCCTGGGCTTCACCCTGCAGGAGCTGGGCACCGCGGTGGAGCAAGGGCTCGCGCTGCCGGTGGTGATCTGGAACAACCGCCTGCTCGGCGCCATCGACTTCCACATGCGCCGCCAGGAGGTGCCGCCCCAGGCGGTCGCGCTACAGCCGCCGGACTTCCGCGATCTCGCCAAGGCCTTCGGCTGCGACTACGAATTCCTGGATTCGCCCGACTCGCTGGGCGCGGCCTTGGACGCGGCCTTCGGCGCCGGCGCCCCGACCCTGATCGAGATCGAGGTCGACGGCAGCTACGAAAGCTGAGCCACCGAGCAACCGAGGCTGCCCCGCCCAGCTTCGACGCGGCATCGCGGGCCAGGGCATCATTGCAGCTCCGCCACGCGCCGCTGGCGCTCAAGGAGCAGGCTCCCGCGCTCCTCCTCCAATCCCGTCAACCTGACGGCAAAGGCATCGAGTTCGTTCTTCTCTAGCGCGTAGCCCTTCTCGTTGAAGCTTGCAATCTCACGAAGGATCTGGGCCTCGACCTCGAAGGATCGGGGCACGTTCCCTTCGAGAAGTTCGATGATCACCACCGTCAAGCGTTTCTCCACCGGATTCTTGGGAACAGAGGCCCTTAGCCGCTGAATCATGTCATGTGCAATTTTCCGGCCGGTATCGATATGTCCTTCAACCTTGGCAAGCCAGGATCGCACTTGCGGAATCGAACCGGAGAAATCCTCGGCATTCCCTGACTTCAGTCCTTGGGAAATCGCCCCTAGAATCAAGATCAGAGCTTCAGTCTGGGCCTTCATTGCGGCCGTCAGATAGTAGTTGAAATGCCACTTGTCTTCGGTGGAAAGCTGTAGATCGTAGAGGGTGGCTTGGTGCCTCATCTGCGACGCCATGACTTCGGTACTTCGAATCTCCAGTTTACTGAAGACGTCGTCGTCACCTGCAACTGCAGCCTGGACAAGCTCCTCGCCCGACAGGATCGAGGTTCTTGCGAGCTCCTTAGAGCTTCCCGCCATAGCGCGAACGGTCTCGAAACGCACCCGCAGCCTTCCACTTTCCGCCGAATCTGGTATGCCCGGCAAAGCGTCAAGCTGCGCGGTCAAACGTTTGTATTGAACCCAAAGCTCTTTCGATAGCGCTCGCGCTTGACGGTCTGCCTCCTCCGGTGGCAGCGTGTTGTCGACCACACCATAGGCAAGGCTGTCGTACTCTACGGTGCGATTGAAGATCTTGCCATACTGCACGGTAATTTGATTGACTTGGCGAGAATAGCCTACGAGCTCTTGAATTTGATCCAATTGCTGTGAGGCCGCAATTGATGACCCAAGGCCCTGATAAAGAATCAGAAATATAGCTAGAGAAATTGGCTTGATCGTCAGCGATGATAAATCCATTGAGGAAAGTCTTGTCAGCTAAGACAGGGATTAGCTTCCAATTTTAGCACTTTGGTGTATCGCCAGCTAGCCATATTGCGGCGCAAACAAGACCACCCCATCGTCCCCCATCTACCCGAAGTCTTGCGCAGGTCTTCTCCGACGCCCGGCAGTCGACTGCGGCATTAGCGCAGCCAGACCTCGACCCTTCGGTTGAGAGCCCGGCCCCGGTCGGTATCGTTGCAGGCGACCGGCATGATCTCGCTGAAGCCCAGGACCTGCAGTTCGCCCTGGGACAGGTCGCGTCCGCTGACCGCCTGGAGGGCCGAGCGGACGGTGCGCGCCCGGGCCAGCGACAGCCGCCGGTTCTCCTCGAAGGGGCCGTAGGAGTCCGCGAAACCGACCAGAAGGAATTGACGGCCTCGCGTGGCGCTGCGCTGGATCAGGCGCGCCAGCCGGCCGACGTCCTGCAGGGCCTTGTTGTCGAGCTCGCTGGATCCCGACCGGAAGCGGAAGGTCGTCGACAGCCGCTCGGCACTGCTCAGGTTCGCCGTCGCGTCCCGCATCATGTCCACGTTGAAGCTGTCCGAGTTCGCACTCAGGGCCGCGGCCAGGCGATCACCCTGCTGGCTGAACGGCAACCGGTCCGCCGTCTGGTCGATGAAGCCGACATCGACGATGATGTCCTGGGCGTCTTCGGAAAGGGCGAACTCGAGGAGCTGCTTGCCATGCGGTGCGGTCAGGTTCGGCGTGGTGTAGAGGAACAGCCGCCTGGATAGCGGATACTCCTCGGTCTTGACCCCGAAGGTCGAGGGCTTCTGGACGATGCCGCAGTCGCTGGCGATCGCCAGCGTCTTCGCGTTGCGCTGGTAGGCGATGCCGGTGAAGCCGATGCCGAGCGGGTCGGATGCGACGGCGTCGGACAGCTCGGCGTTGGACTCGAAGCGGCGCGCCTGCCCGGAGATGTTGCGCTTGGCCGGCTTGAGGACCAGCGAATTGAAGGTGTCATAGGTGCCCGACTTGTCGTCCCGGGCGTAGAGGTTGATGCGGCCCGGCGCCAGGCCGAGCTCTGCCCAGTTCGAGATCTCGCCGGCGAAGACCCTGGCGAGGTCGGCGCTGCCGATGCTGGTCAGGGGGTTCTCCGGAGAGACGATCACCAGCAGGCCGTCGAGCGCCAGGATATGCTCGCGGCCGGGGGCCGACATGCCCAGGAAGCCGGCCAGGTCCATGAAGGTCAGCTCCTTCTCCTTGATCGGGCGCGACGACATGCCGATCTGCGCCTCGCCCCTGGCCAGGGCGGGGAAGGAGGTGCCGGAGCCGTGGGAGCGCAGGTCGACGACGGAGAGCTTCTTGCCGTCGCTTGCCAGCAGCTCCATTTGCACCTCTTCCGGGTTCTGGCCCACACGCTTGACGACCTTGGCGCCGACGGTCTCGGCATAGCCTTCGATCAGTGCCGGCATCAGCTGGGCTCCGATCGTGTTGGACCCGTGGATCCCAAAATCCGGACCGGCGCTCAGCGCCGCCACCTGGGAGGGCGCCCCGCCCGGGCAGGCGCCGCCGACGCAGTCGAACTTGTTGCGCGCGAGCCGTAGCGTACCGAGGTTCTCCAGGGCGACCGTGTAGCTATTCTCGTCGAAGCTGATCAGTTCGCCCTTAAACACGACCTGCGAGCCGGTCATCTGGAGGGTGATCTCTTCGGCGCCGGCGTCCTGCGCCTGCGACAGGAGCGCGGCACCCAGAGCCAGAGCCATGCCGAGGATGCTGCCGGACCGCGAGCGCGGCCGCCCAATTGCCCGAGCTATCATTTCCAGGGTCGTCCTCTTCAGTTGTCGATGAACAAGTCGGGAATGGCCTTTGTGCTGTAGCGCGCCTGTTCGGTGAGGGGTGCACCGCAGGCCGCCGGCTGGAAGGCGCCCTCCGTCCGGCTGAAATCGCCGCCGCGCGAAAGCTTCAGGACCAGGAACTCCACCGTCGCCATGCGGCCGTCGCCGCAGGTTTCGCCCTGTGGCATCGAGCCGCGGCTGGCGTAGTCCAGCGCCAGGCGGATGACGCCTCCGTCCTGGCGCCGATGGTGCCAGAAGGTATAGACCTCCAGATGGCTTCCGACGTTGCCGCCGTCGCTGACGTGGCTGATGAAGCCCCGGCCACGGCCCTCGGCCCGGGCCATGCTCCTCGCGTCAGCGGGCGACGACGGCGCGGCCGCCCAGACATGACCGGGCTTGCCGAAGTTGGCGGCATACTCGAAGGCGTGGATATCCAGGTTGACGTTGGCCGACCAAAGGACGGAGACCTTGGAGACCCGGCCCATGTCGCGGGCCACGGCGTTGCGGGAGAAGGTCGAGCCGTCCTGGAAGCCGATCTCCACCGGGCTGCCGTCGCCGGCGAAGCAGTCGAGGATGAAATCGAGCCGCCCGCTGCTGTCGACCTTGCGCTGGAAGGGCACGCCGACATAGGTGAAGGTCACCGCCTGGCCGGCGCGGCAGGGATCGGTGATCGAGAACTGGGTGCGGCCGCCGGCGAGCGGCAGGACCGCGATCGAAGGCTCGTCGCACGCCGCCGGTAGAGACTGGGCCAGCTCCGACTGCGCCATCTGCGCGCGTCCGGCGTCGGCGGAGGGCGGCCCCGAGAAGGCGAGGAGCGAGGCAAGACCCGCGACCAAGACCGCGAGCATAGCGCCGAGCTTCGCGGCGGCCGGGACGCCCATCCGCAGGCGGCGCTTCATTCAACCGTCAGTGGCACCCGAGCCGGGGATCCGGCGCGCCACCGCTTTCTCGACTTCATAAAACTCAAAATTGAGAAACTTGACCAAAACACGGGCTTCGGCACCACCGAGCGCGTCCCTTCGATCTCCACGAAACTTCGGACCTCCTCCAACTGCGATCAGCGAGCCCGTCTCCCGACAGGTGCTGGAGCTAGAACCAACTTCCCTGACTCGGCTTTCGTGAAAGTTGAATAGGCACAACCGCAGAAACTCAGGCTCCGGGCTCTAGGATCGCTGTCCTTTGGACCGCGGCCCACAGGCCATGACCTGACCAGGACTTGCGGTCTACCATCGGCACTTGTACTGCAGTTTCGTTGCAGTTTTATGACAGGGGCCGGATCCGGCCTCGAGATGCGCGGGGGCCGCGCTCCACGGCTAGGGGCTAAGGCTGACGAGGTGCTCGGTTGCCCTGGGCGGCGGACGGTAGAGAGACGTCACGGCGGAAGTCTTGCGCTCGACCCAAGCGTCGGGGTTGAGATCGCCTCAGAGAGGTCGGTGACGAGTGCCTTCGCCCCAGGTCACCAAGATCACCCGCCCGGGCTCGTGGACCCGAAGCCGGTGCCAGGCACCACGCGGCACGACGAAGGCCTGACCCGCGCCGAGCTCCACCCCGGCCTCGCCGTCCGGGCCGTCGAGCCGGACCTCGAAGTGGCCGGCCTGGCAGATCAGCAGCTCCTCGCCGGCGGGGTGCATTTCCCAGTGCGTCATGTCCTCGGTCAGGTCCGAGGCCATGGCCAGGCGGCCCTCGTAGCTGGTCTCGCCGGCCATGAGGCGGCGCCAGAAGACCGGCCCGCCCTCGACGGCCTCGGCGCCGCCCTCGTTGTCCAAGTGCAGGTAGCGGGCGCGCAGGTCGAAGGCGCTCGGCCTCGGCTCAGTCATCGGCGGCCGCCAGGTGCTCGACCGCGGCGCGCAGGCCGCCGTCGCCGTGGGGGATGGCCTGGCGGATCAGGGCGGTCTCCACGGTTGCCAGGCAGCCCAGCACCATCGGCGCGTTGAGGCTGCCCAGGTGGCCGATCCGGAAGGCCCGGCCCTCCAGCGTCCCGAGGCCGCCGCCCAGGGCAACGTAGTGCTCGTCGCGGACGAGGTCACGAAAGGCCTGGCCGTCGACCCCCTCCGGAGTCAGGACCGTTGTCACCGAGACCGAGCGCTCGGCCGGCTCCAGGGCGTTGAAGGCCAGTGCGCCGGCGCTTTCCCAGGCCGACACGGCCGCCTGGACCGCGCCCGCCAGTCGGGCGTGGCGGGCAATCACCGCGTCCAGGCCCTCCTCGGCCAGGATGTCCAGGGCCTCGCGCAGGCCGAACAGCGTGTGCTCGGGCGCGGTCCCGCAGAAGCGCCGGTACATCTCGCGCTCCGAGCGGATCCGCCAGTCCCAGTAGTAGCGATGCCCCTCACGGGTCGCGGCCAGCTCGACCGCCCGCCGGTTGACCGCCACGGCGGCCAGGCCCGGCGGCCCCATCAGGGCCTTCTGGGAGGCCCCGATCGCCACGTCGACGCCCCAGTCGTCCATGGCGAAGGGCGCCGCGGCCAGGGAGGCGATGACGTCGACCACCAGCAGGGCCGGATGGCCGGCCGCGTCGATCGCGGCCCTCAGCGCCCGGATGTCCGAGGTGATGCCCGTCGCGGTGTCGGTCTGGACCGCCAGCACCGCCTTGATCCGCCCGGCCTCGTCCCGGCGCAGGGCGTCGTCCACCACCTGGGGGTCGAGGGCGCGGCGGCGGTCGCCGGCCGGGCCCAGGACCTCCAGGCCGAAGGCGCGGGCATGGCCGCCCCAGCTCTTCGAAAAGTGGCCGACGTCCGGGACCAGCACGCAGTCGCCGGGTTCGAAGAGATTGGCGAGAGCGGCCTCCCAGCCGCCATGGCCGTTGCTCGAATAGAGAAAGATCTCGCCCTGCGTGCGGAAGACCGCCTTCAGGTCCTCGAAGCAGGACAGCGCCAGATCGAGGAAGCGCGGGTCCGAGAGGTCGTAGGGCTGACGATGCATGGCGTTGAGCACCCGCTCCGGGATATGGGTCGGGCCGGGCGTGTGCAGGAACTCGCGTGCCGAGGTGCTCAAGGTCTCTCCTGACGTCTGTCATGGCTGTCCGGCCCCCTGTTTAGCAGGCGGGCCAGGGCCTGGCATCCCTCGGATCCGGGCCGAAGGCGAGGCTGCGAACCGGATTGCCGAGACAGAGTCGAGAGTACAAAAAAGGAATAAAATCAATGTATTGATTGGGGTTGTGTGAAATTCATCGCATTTTAATTTCCGGTTTTTATAAGCATTTCGAGTTCCGACACGCAGATTTTCATCGATGCCCACAGAAATAGTACGCGCGGGCCAGTAAACAACGGGAAGTCGAAATGATGAACAGGAAGACACTGGGTCTCGTCCTGCCGGTGGCGGCCGGGTTGGCGCTCACCGGGCTCGCCTTGATGCCGCTTCCAGGCGTAGCACAGACGGCCAACCAGCAAGCTCTCGCGATCCGGAACTCTCCGATCCAACCGCTGATCCAACAGCTGCAGTTGGATCGCGAGAAAGTCGCCCTGGGCCAGAAGCTGTTCTTCGACCCCCGCCTGTCCCGGGACAACACGATCTCCTGCGCCAGCTGCCATGACATCGCGGCCGGCGGCGCGGACGCGATCGATCTTTCGGTGGGTATCGGCGGTGCGCGGACCTCGGTCAACTCGCCGACCGTGCTCAACAGCGGCCTCAACTTCGCCCAGTTCTGGGACGGTCGCGCCGACACGCTGGAAGAGCAGATCGACGGGCCGGTGCACCACCCGAGCGAGATGGGCTCGAACTGGCAGGAGGTCCTGAGCAAGCTGCGGACCGTGCCGGAATACGTCGCCGCCTTCGACAAGGCCTATCCCGGCGGCATGCAGATCCAATCCGTCAAGGACGCCATCGCGACCTACGAGCGCTCCCTGATCACGCCGAACGCCCCCTTCGACCGCTTCCTCAACGGCGACATGGGGGCGATCAACGAGGAAGAACGCGCCGGCTACGAGCTCTTCGCCTCGCTGGGCTGCGTGTCCTGCCACCAGGGCCGCGGCGTCGGCGGCAACATGTTCCAGCGCTTCGGCGTGGTGGGCAACTACTTCAAGGACCGGGGCAACATCACCCAGGCCGACTACGGCCGCTACAACGTCACCGGCGACGACGACGACCTGCACGTCTTCAAGGTGCCCTCGCTGCGCAACGTCGAGCTGACCGCCCCCTACCTGCACGACGGTTCCGCCGAGACCCTGGAGGCGGTGGTCCAGATCATGGCCCGCTACCAGATCGGCCAGCAGCTCCAGGACCGGGAGGTCAAGCAGATCGTGGCCTTCCTGAAGACCCTCACCGGCGATTTGGAGGCCATTGGCAATGAGTAAGCTCCGCATCTTCCACGGCGTTGCCATCCTGGCGGCGGCCGGCGCGGCCGGATTCTTCTTCTCCCAGAGCCAGTGGGTCGGCGCCGCTGCGCGGTCCGAGACCTTGGCAGAGCTGCAGCAGCTCAAGCAGTACGACGCCGCGCTCAACCAGGAGGCGCTCAAGGTCCGCGCCGGTCTGGTGCAGCACTACGATCCGCTAGTCCAGGCCACCTACCGGGTCGCCGACGTGGTCATCGCGCTGCAGAACAACGATTCCGGAATCGTCGGCAAGGGCAACCGCGACATCGACCAGTTGGTCAAGCAATACGCCCAGCTCTACGAGAAGCGGGTGGCCATCACCGAGCGCTTCAAGGCCCGCAACTCGACCCTGCGGAACTCGCTGTTCTACTTCCCGACGGCGGCCACCCTGTTCATCAAGCGCGCCCAGGAGAACAACGCCCCGCAGTCCATGATCGAGACGACCGAGCAGATGCTGCGCGATCTCCTGAGCTTCTACGTCAACGGCAACCCCGACATGCACGACCGGGTGCAGAAGGGCCTCCACGAGCTGAGCCGTCTGTCGGACGAGGCGCCCGAGGCGATGGAGCGGGAGATCACCGGCCTCATGAAGCACGCCAGCATCGTCCTGCGCCACAAGAAGCAGGTCGACGACATGCTGGTCCAGATCACCTCGCCGGAAAGCGCCTCGGTTCTCGATTCCCTGGTCCACGTCTACGAGGACCAGCAGAACCAGGGCCAGGGCAAGGTGGATCTCTTCCGCGCCGGCTTCTACGTCAGCGTCACGACCTTGATCTGCTATCTGCTGTTCCTGATCGCCGGGGTCCTGCGCCGGGACTCCGGTGACCAGGGAACGGGGTCGCGCTTCGGTGGCCGTCCCGTCCTGGCGTCCGACCGCGCGGCCTGAGCCCGCCTCGCCAAGCGCAGCTTTCTGGGAGAACCTTCGCCATGTCGCAGTCCTGCCGCATCCTCGCTCTCGGCCTGGGCCTCCTGGTCGGGCTCGGCTTCGCGCCGGCGGGCGCCGGCATGCTCTCGATCGAGCAGCTCAAGGCCGAGGCGGAGCTGCTGGTCGACGCGGAGGTCCACCAGCGTCCGATGGCGGAATCGCCGCAGATCGGTATGCTGCTCAGCGGCACGCAGATCCGGGTGACCGGCCACGTCTCCGGGACCGAGTGGTACCGGATATCGACCCAGGAGATGCCAATCGGCTACGTCAAGCAGGACGTGCTGAAGCCCTTGGACGGCCAGGCCATTGGCCTTGCCGAAAGCCCGCGCGAGGTGCAGGTCGCCTCGGTCCAGCCGACGGTCGAGCCGGGCGAGGCCTTCACGGACTGCGAGGGCTGCCCCCAGATGATCACCCTGCCGCCGGGCAGCTTCATCATGGGCTCGAACGAGGGCGACGTCGCTGAGCGGCCGGAGCGTCAGGTCACCCTGACCGAGGTCTTCGCCATCGGCAAGTACGAAGTCAGCGTCGCCGAGTGGATGCTCTGCGTCGATGACGGCGGCTGCAACTTCGCGCCCAAGCCGGTCGCGAGCCCGGAGATGACGCCGGTCCGAAACATCAGCTGGCAGGATGCCCAGCAGTACGTGCAGTGGCTGAGCAACAAGACCGGCAAGGCCTACCGCCTGCCCAGCGAGGCGGAATGGGAATACGCCGCCCGCGCCGGCAGCCAAACCGGCTACTGGTGGGGCGGCCAGGCCGAGCCCGGCAAGGCCAACTGCAAGGACTGCGGCGGCGAATGGACCCGCAAGACCCCGGCCGGCATGGGCAGTTACGAGGCCAACCCCTTCGGCCTGCACGACATGAACGGCGGGGTCGCCGAATGGACCGCGGACTGCTGGTTCCGGACCCACAAGAACGCGCCCAAGGACGGCACGCCCCGGACCGAGGTCGGCTGCGAGGAGCGGGTCCTGCGCGGCGGCTCCTGGCGCGACACCGTCGATTCGATCAAGGCCACCTCGCGCCAGGGCTCCGAGGAGAACCTGCCCTTCGTGGTCAACGGCTTTCGGATCGCCCGCAGCGCCGAGTAAGCCCTACCAGCCCAGGCGGACCGCGCTGACCGCGGCCGCGGCCGCGGCCTGGCAGGGCTCGACCACCGGCAGGCCCAGTTCGGCCTCCAGCGCCCCGCGTTGCCCGGCCATCCCGGCACATCCCAGGATCAGCACCTCGGCGCCCTTGTCGTCGCGCAGCCGGCGTCCGGTCTCGGCCAGGGCGGTCAGGGTGGCATCGGCATCGGCCAGCTCGGCGACGCCGCGGCCGATCGGCAGGCTGTCGGCGAAGCGCGCCTCCAGGCCCAGGCTGCGGACGTAGCGCCGGTGCCGGCCGACCGAGGCCGGCAGGATGGCCAGGATGCCGAAGCGCTCGCCGAGGCTCAGCGCCCGGGCCATGGCCGATTCCGAGATCCCGAAGACCGGTCCCTCCGCGACCTCGCGCGCGGCTCGCAATCCCGGATCGCTGAAGCAGGCGATGACGTAGGCCGCCGCGGGCTCGCGCCGGATCAGGGCGAGCAGCGGCGCGACCACGCCGTCGACCTGGACCTGGGTCTCGATGCCCGGCGGCCCCTCGGCCAGGGTGACGCAGTCGATCGCCGGCCCCTCGGCGGTTCGCAGCGGCGCCATGGCGGCCTCGATTCCGGCGGTCACGGCTTCGCTGGAGTTTGGGTTGATGACCAGGACCCGTCCGCTCACCCCTCGGCCTCCGCCAGGCGCCGCTCCAGGCGCGCGATCAGGTGGCTCAGCTCCGCTTGGTCGGCCGCGGTCAGGGCCGGGCCGGGGGCCCGGGTCCGGGCCGAGGCGATGACCCCGCGGCGGCGCAGGATCTCCTTGCGCACCGCCAGGCCGAACCCCGGCTGCTGCTCGTAGCGGACCAGCGGCAGATAGCGGTCGTAGAGGTCCTCGGCGCCCTCGGCGTCGCCGGCGAAGAAGCGCGCGCAGACCGCGACCAGCATCTCCGGATAGGCGAAGCCGGTCATGGCGCCGTCGGCGCCGCGGGACAGCTCCTGCGGCAGGTAAAGGCCGCCGTTGCCGACCAGAACCGAGACCCGGCGCAGCCCTTCGCGCGCCGCCGATTCGCGCAGCGCGCTCAGCTTGCCCAGGCCCGGGCAGTCCTCGTGCTTCAGCATGACGATCTGCGGATGCGCAGCGACCAGAGCGTTGAAGGTCGGAACCGAGATCTGGACCCCGGTGCTCTGCGGGTAGTCCTGGTAGCAGAGCGGGACCTCGGGCCCCAAAGCCTGGCAGACCGAGGCGAAATAGCGCCGCAGCCGCTCCTCGGTCGCCAGGCCTGGGACCGGCGCGACCATAACGCCGGCTGCGCCGCCCGCCATGGCCTCCGCGGCCAGACGGGCCAGGTTGTCCAGACCGGGATTGCTGACCCCGACGACGACCGGGATCCGGGCCGCCGCCCGCGACAGGACCCGGGCCATGAAGCCACTGGCCTCCTCGAAGGAGAGCTTGGGCGCCTCGCCCATCATGCCGAGGAGGGTGATCCCCTGGACCCCGGCCTCGAGGTAGAAGTCGACCAGGCGATCGGCGCTTTCCAGGTCGAGCGCCCCGTCCTCGGCGAAGGGCGTGGCGGAGATGATGAAGACGCCCCTGGCCTGCTCGGTCAGACGGGCCGTCTCGTTCGATGGCATGGCGGGCTCCGGCTATCGGTCCGCGCACAGCTTGCGTGGCGGCCGTCGGCGATGCAAGCGAGGCGGCGTCTCCGCCGCAAGGCCGGCCGGATGCGGTCGGGGTCTGCCCGAAAGGGCGCCCGTGGTCGAGTCCCTGGCGCCGGCCGGTCAGGAGCGACGGTCGGCCAGTTTCGGGCTGGGCTCGCTGCGCTGGTAGAAGATGTGCCGGCCGATCTGCGAAGTCCGGCTGAAGGCCTGGGCCCAGGTCGGGGCCACGTAGTCCGCGTGGTACCACAGCGCGCCGCCGGTCGGATCCGGATTCCCGCCCCAATAGACGGTCCGGGCCAGCGACTGGCTCTTTTCCCAAATGCGCAGGTTCCGGGGCCGGTCGCTCAGCCCGTCGCACCACCAGGTGAACTGGCAGCGGTGGCGGACCTGCTCGCCGCCCTGCTGGACGACCCGGCAGATGGTGTCTGGGAAGCGGCTGTCCTTCATGCGGTTCATGACCACGTGGGCCACCGCCAGCTTGCCGGCATCGGGCTCGCCCCGGGCCTCGAAATAGATCGTCAGCGCCAGGCAGTGCAGCTCGTCACTGACCGGATGGAACAGCGGCTCCAGTTCCGTCTCGTCCTGGCCGGACAGCGAGGCGACCGTGGCCTCGCCGCTGTCGTCGGAGAGGTAGCCCGGGATCGCGCCGAACCGAAAGGCCGACTCACCCGCCGGAACGCCGCCCTCCGCGGAAATCGAGGCCGACATCATTGCGAGCTGGGTCGGGGTCTCGGCCGGCCATTGGAAATCGGCAATCCGGGCCTCGGCTTGGCCTTCCCCGCTGCCGAACAGGGACAGCCGCACCAGGCGCAGGTCCAAAAGACCGGCTTCCCCCGACCCGGCGAGGCA
>JAAUYI010002018.1_pt1 | contig 16062 bp, 3 predicted proteins | sample 7278041 | NCBI WGS metagenome assembly JAAUYI01 (sample SAMN14350216, study PRJNA611818) | marine sediment metagenome | isolation source: surface marine sediment (0.6m) | place: French Polynesia: Moorea | collected 2018-08
AAACAAGGCGATGCAAAAAATTGAGGAATTGGATTTATAATCTCAGATCTCATACCCCGTATGGCATGAACAATATGGACAAGTAGTGGCATACGTTCGTTATTGATTTATAAAATGAAGATAAATCAAAGAGTACTAAGCATGAAATGTTAAATTTGCTTACACTTACAATAGTTAAGAACTCAGGTGATGCGTGTTAAGATTTATTTGAAAGGAGTAGAGAGAAATAAATCTGATTAATCATAGCTGGAACACACTGAGTGATTGATATACATCAAAATCATTTCAATGGAATGATCGGAATGCTTGTTCCACCCCACCCCCCCAAACTTCTATACCAGCACACACATACACCCCCACCCGATCCTAAAAGCCAAACATAAACTCCACCACGCACGCACTGGGAGATAGAGACACATCCACAAGACCCAATTAATGAGATACATAATGATTGTAGCTATTGACACAACGTGAAATGGAAAGAAGCAAATTATAATACTTCATATTTGGACAAACACGATGTGCATTACCAGCCTAAACTGGTGTATGGAGATTGTTATAAATGGAAACGACTGATTCCCATACTCACAAGGTAAATTTGTAGCATGACATGCATTTTTAGCATGTCATAATAATAAATCTTTAAATATCAGCAAGTCATAGTTTAAACAACGAGGATAGAAATACATTTATGTTTTATACTACTCCGATGCTGACAACCGATGAATTATACGTGACTGAGGAATGTCCGTCATGGACAGATAAAACACTAATATTATTAGACTGCCCCGATTACCATCTTGTTTGGCTTTGACTAGAAAATCTAACATTGAAAAGGATGCCTTTGCAATGGCGCTAACTGTTGTCACATGAATGCTACGCCAGAGCCAATTTTAAATTCATTCTGCGGCAGGCCTGTTCAATCTTGAGACCATCTTAAAGCCCGGTTGAGTATTCAGCCACAGGACACAGAATGACCTGCAGGCGCTTACCATTCTACAATTGGCATCAATGCCTATTGCCAAGTTCACAAACAGACCTGGGTGGAGTGGGAGCGTAGTGTTAACCTAGGAGGATTATTGAGGGTCCACGCAGTTCCCTCAATCATCCCCATGAGAGAAGCTCTGATACAGAATTACTGCTAATTATATAGAACAATTACATGTTGGCTAAGAATAATCACACGTATTTCTAGTTGTAATCTCACAGCATTACGACTAGAAATGCTAATAAACACCAGTGTGATTCATTGAAATAAAAAATAACAAATGCTATTTCCATGAAATAGCTAATTAACATTGCATGACAAAACAACCAAACCCAATTGCCCAATGTAAGGTCTAGTAATGACTCCACGGTGAGTGTTAACATGTCTATCGGTATCGATGCGTGGTCCAGGCAAATCATGATTAAATAGTGGCAATAGTGTTGATGGTTACCAATGTAACTGAGTACAATATGCAGTTATTGCGAATTGCCCACTGACAATAAAGCACTATTTTAATGGCATGGTGCAGAAAAGGGAAGATAGGGGGGGGAAGCTGTTTCGAACCACTCTGTGTTTTCTGACATGATCCTAAAATAGGAAGCTATACAAATTGGCCCTTGCTTCGACCTTGACAAATAAGCTAATATTCCAATGTAACTATCTCCAAATCTATAGTTATTGATTGGAAATACGTGAAATAATCTGGCTCATGTTATCTGACATACATCAAATGAATGAAGCACTAAGCAAATGTGAAATAACAGCTCAAAAATGAAAAGAAACTGATTATTACATATTGCTGTTCAAGGAGTTCAGATGTGTAGTCTCCGCCTATTAACTACCAATGGATGTCATGCATTGAGATGCTGACCCACAAGATATATTGATTTCTAATGCAGCAAACCATCAAACAAAATTGTGAGAGAAATTTTGTCGCTATGAATTCGCCTGTCACGTCAGATATGAGCGGTAGTTAAAAATCATGTAAGAAAATTCAATACAGTCAGTGCACCTCGAGATTGATGACTCCATGCCGACGAAGGAACTTGTTAGGGGCAATTAAGTTTGGTCGTTACTCAACGATTTTTTCAAATAATCATATAATAACAATAAGTACATTGCTTTTATGTTTAGCAAAATTCAAATAGCTATGGTGATTGAAACCTCACAATAATTTTAGTCGTACAATTAGTATTATGTGATTTACCTGTATTCATTCAATAAATTGTAATTATTTGGACAACCCAAAGAAATCAAATAAATAGCTTACGCCAACACAACATGTCAATGTAACATATTGAAAACGAGGCACACCTGTGCATGTTGAGCATAAAAACCAACTAAATACTATGGCCTCCTTCAATTCCTCATAATTTTTGCAGTCATATAATCACTGTTTATATGGCATTTAACACAAAGATCTATGCTAATAGATACTTGAAATAATTGGAAAACAGCACCCATATAAAACCGACAAATTGTACAAATTCAACACATGTTGTAACTATGACTGTGTTATCTCAAATGGCATGGTCAATAACATACACAATTAATTCCGGCCAGAAATCTATGAAATAGATCAGGACAGCAATCTTACTCGTCAGCATAAATTGCTGTTTGAAATAACACAAACTCAACCAATGACAAATATTGATCCACAATGTTATTTCACAGCCTAATGAAATGCTCCAATAAACGATGTCGTTCGTTATGTTTCTGCTTGAAACAGACTGCGAAATTACAGTATTTGCTTACACCAAGCCATATTTAATAATGTATGAATCAATACGTTAAAATAACAAGTTATAATTTCAAAATAATATCTATTTTATTCCTTATTGTATCAAATTGGTATACCTCAAATCAACAAGGCCAACGACTCACAGAATTTTTAGGTCGCACAGTCTGTCAACTATTCCATTTTCGCAACTTTCGTTTTCAAATGTCCAGATTTTTAAGAGTCCTCACAACGTCAATGGGACTTGAGCATGGCCAGGAACCAACCTCATACCGAGTCAGGGTGTTTTGTTTGGATATTGAGTGCTGACGTAATACCCACTTTGTATTGACTAAATGTAGTCGTAGCCTCTTTGCAATGAATCCATCTGTAACAAAGCTAATTAGTCACTATAAGGTTGCTGCGAGGTGGCCGGAAGGTCTGTTCTAGATCATCTAACACACAGTGAATTTTCTATTGGTCCACCCACATTATCAAAACTAATGACATGAAAATGACCTTCCACAAACCTGGTAATGAGGAAAGACCTGGTAATGAATATAACCTGTTTTTGGGGGCTTTCTAACAAAATCTAATAGGCCAATTTTGACTACCATTGACCACATGGAAACATTGTCAGACTGTCCAATGGGCTGCCATCTCGGTCATTTCGTTGCTAAACATAGGTCATTCTGCAGACTGTGCGTCCAGCGCATGAACTCCTTAGTGTGTCACACAGAAATAATTGTTCCTAGCAACATACAGTCCCACATACTGCCATCATCCATGCTTAGTAATGTGACTGGACTCAACTTCTAAATGATGACATCCGTTTTAGGTCATACATATTTCACAATCCCAGTTGCCTTTGCGGCAAAGATACTAAGTCACACAGAAAGGTGAACGAGTTGCTCGAAAAACACCGTATTTTGCCGCTTACGAAGATGGACAACTCATGGTGTCACAATAATACATTTCGTATCCACTAAATCATGCTCATGCATACTACAAATTGTAGTCCACATTGCACAAGTAACTGCCGTGAAATCAAAATTCTTAATTACAATCATTTAAGGAATGATCAACAATGACATGTTGCGCCACATTTACGCAAAATTTACATTGAAATAAAAAAAGGACACGTCATCATGTGCATCATTCAAGTCATCGTACACTTGATGAAAACAAAACTAAAATTATCCATAATTAATTCAAATGTTTAACAAGTAATGCTGAGCGAATAATGAAGACTCCATGAATCAAAGATTATATGCTGCACTCTTTCATAGATGTATTTGCCTTTGCAAATTTCAAAAGCACAAAACACACACACACACACACATACACACATCCACACACACCCATAGAAATTCATAGAATTACAGCGAAACATAGAAACATTTTTGGCCATTAAAAAATTAGAAGGTACATTTTCTTAAAGCAGGGAGCCTATAAACATGTTAGGAGAATAACTGTAACGTCATGCCTGAGTCATACATTTTTACTTTCTGTTGTTGATTAATTTTGACATGTGGACTATGTAAGGAGTGCCGGATGCGCACATCGCACACAGCACATTTAGTCACAGTTAGTCTTTAAAAGGTCGATGGAAGGTTGCTGACCACTTCATTGGAATTGATCGAATGAAGACAGTTTCTTTTTCCAGTCGTTGTAGACCTTGCAATGACTCCTGTTGAAATTGTAAAGACCGTCTGCTGACCTCAGCAATATGACTGCATTAGGTGACTGACAACACATTGACCGGACCAACCTTGCAGCGACCTTCCATTGACCTTACACCGACCTTCTAGAACCTTCGTCTTTGTTACAAATATTACGTAATACTACCACAACAATGGTATATAACCGCATGTTCCATGTTCGTTGGCTCACTTGCATTTGGGCCTGTTAGTGATGGGAGACGCTTAAGAATATTCCTATCAAGTGCAAACTTTCACAAACCAATTAGTGAATCAGACATGTTTCGAGCACACGTGGTCAATTTACAAGTGCTACGGCAGTGGGCTGATAGACAGGATATAAGACACAATGAGCGTATAGCCATTCTTGCTTTCATCAGAGATCATCAGGCTTATCGTCCAAGACGCAGGAGAACATGTTGGACTGTGACTTGGCTAACATTCGAGCAACGGATAACGTATGGCATGTATCACCAGCTGATGCACGAGTTGGAGAGGAACCATGTGCCGGGCTTTGTGAGGCTGATGAGAATGGAGCCAGCCATGTTCCGAGAGATGGAGCGTCGCCTTTATGATGCCTTAGTGCGTGACGATACAATCATGCGAAACTCAATTTCCCCTGGTGAAAGACTTGCTGTGACAATTCGATATTTAGCCACCGGGGAAACTTTTAGGAGTCTTTCGTTTTCATTTCGTATTGCTCACAACACTATTTCTGGAATTATCCCTCAAGTGTGTGAGGCTCTAATTAATGAATTTGGACCCGAAGTGATGCCACAGGAAATTACGGTTGACGATTACAAGGATATCGCGGATGGGTTTGAGAAACTCTGGAACTTTCCAAACGTAATGGGCGCCATCGATGGGAAACATGTTCCTATAACTTGTCCCAAAAACGGCGGTTCTCATTTCTTCAATTATAAGAAATTCCATTCTATTATTCTACTGGCAGTCGTTGATGCACATTACAAATTCCGTTCAGTGGTTGTCGGTGCAAACGGGGCATGCTCCGACCTTCAAGTGTTCGAGGAGACCCCAATGAAACAGAAGATCGATCGTGGTGAGATGGAGTGGCCGGAACCATCGGCTTTCCCTCATGATGACAATCCACTACCTCACTTCTTTATTGCAGATGACGCGTTTCCTCTTCAAGAATGGCTGATGAAGCCCTACTCGCGTCGACATCTAACAAAGCAAGAACAGATCTTTAACTACAGATTGTCGCGTGCCAGAAGAGTAGTGGAAAACGCGTTTGGAATACTGGTCAAACGTTTCAGAGTGCTCTTGAAAACCATGGAAGTTGGACCCAAACAGGCCTCAACAATCACCCTGACATGCTGCATTTTGCACAACGTCATGCGAGTTCGATATCCAACGATGCAAAACCCCTACGCCGACCACTTTGATCACTATGGTCGATTAATCCGTGGAGGTTGGAGGGATAGACCACAGCTTATTGGAGGGCAGAATCTCCCGGCTGGAAATTTTGGCACCCAACAAGCAAGGCAACAGAGAGACTACATCCGCGACTATTTCAATTCTCGGCGAGGGTCAGTGTCATGGCAGAACAAGATGGTCAACGCCTGATTAATTAAGTTGATACACATGAGTATATATGAACGAGCCTGATGTTTAAGGAGTGTACCCAATGTTGATATACCTTGCTTTGTGACACCATATATGGTACAGAATGTGCACCATTTGTAATATGAATGAGTGTACAGTCTGTCAGGTGTGCTGATTTCGGACCAGAAATAAAACTTCTTCCATCATTTTTGGAGAATGAACTACTTTAATTTTGACACTGCATACGTTACACCAACATTCAGAATATTAGCCGAATTTTGCATTGCTATCATGGTTTGGGACATACCTCGCTTATTTGAGCATCTAGAATCTTTATGATGTGATCAGCAATGCATACTAGAAATACAAACACATGCGGATGTAACCTACAATGGACGGATACGGTGCTGGAAATAACAATAGGCTCATATGATGTCGCCTGCTGTATTGTTGGCATTGGAACCATATTCTTGACTGTCACTGCTTTTGTGATTGAATGAGGTAGATTATTAGTCAGCCACGAGAACCTTACAAATATTTTATGTGTCCAGAACAAATAAATTATGTTCACAGTTATTGTGGCAGACGCATCATCTAAATGATTCCATCAATCTATGTGATTCCTGACAAAATAGGCTATTATTGCATTTCGTTTAGCACGCGCCAGGGTATGAGTGTTTAGTCACATTTTGAGTCAATTCTCACACACAGTGTTATTATTGGAGCCTTAAATTTATTGTTTAGGTGCCACGCAGACAACTTTAATTTAAATCACAAGCTTGATAACGCCAAAAAAAAAGAAAACAACATTAGCAATGTGAGAAGACACTCATATCAAGACAATTGGTGTACTTAATTCAATGGTGCAACATTTGTTACTACTTGTGAGATATGTCTGGAAGAAGAGCATTTGGACGTCAATCGAATCCAAATTGAAATGACTATTTTATATGTAATTTGTTGACCAGTGTTTTTGCTCGGTGCAACACAATGTCTGAAGAATGTCATGGAGTATTAATACATATAATGTAATACCTCAGTAAATGCATTACGATTGCAGTTCGTCAGTCATTCATAATACATGTAGTCATGATTTAAAATGACGTACCATGTGAAAAGAATATACACCTGTCAGAAATGATACCTGTGTACAATGTGACAACGACCATTATGTACCACCAGAGTAATTTCTAGTTTTTAAGCTACCTTTTCAGTGGGTGGGGATATCATCAATATTTAATGTACTAGTCAGACCAAGAGCAAGACACCCAGCATGAACCCATATTCTCTATATCAGACAAATCACAACTCCACTGCTTGGATCCACGCAGCACACTTTTTGACCGGATTCATGCTTCTGTGCCATACTCCAATTTGTCTGATTAAGTACATTGCATACCAGATTGGGCAATGAATTATGAATGCGCACCCATTAGTATAAATCTCTCGATATCCGTCGCAACAGGAGGGGGGTTCAAAGATCATGGAATAATTGTCTGAGTACGATTTATATTTACTGTGATGAATAGTAATTCAATCACTACAGTTCATAGCAGGAATACTGTGTGTGTCTTGACGTCTAGGTAATATTTGGCTGTGACATACGATCTGCGAAATATTATTTTACATTTGAGAGGAATTGAGTATACATAGTTTGCATTAAAGGGTATGATAGTCTACCCATTGCAGGGATGTCACAAAAAACTAACACTATGAGTCGTTCATGATGCCCCCCCCCCAAAAAAAAAAATTCGCCTGGAGAGCTAGAGAAGTCACTCATACTTGTTCCCTGGATGACACTGCCCTCATATATTATACAATGTACACAATTTGACCTGTTGCAGGTGAGCAATGAACCATGAATTAGTCCAAAAAGTCCCATGCTGGCCTGGGAATAGTAATGTGGGGTCTTGTGCGAGCTAAAGGATCTAGGTTCATGCTGGGTGAACTCCTGTTCGTCTCACTGTATAGTTGTATGTGTCATAAGACACATTAGAAAACAGCACATATAGCCTGGGGATCTTCACCGTGATGATAGTCAACATCTATTTCCATTTTCATTTTACCTTGTTAAGATACCGTTTATGAACAGACACATCCTTTGGCAATGTTAAATGCTGGCATTTCTGACATTGTACGCATTAAATCACCACAACAGTTCATTGTCTTATTAACAATATGAAGGCACTGCCAAGATTTAATCAGTCTAGCATTTGCATCATTCTGCTCTATTTAGTTCTTCATCATGTCACGTTATATTGCCATTTCAAAAATGCCACCTACAACTTATCTAATTTCTGGCTGAAATGAAATGACTCATCGTCATTGCACTAGCGTATGTAAGTGACTGGAAATGGATATGAGTTTCATATGAACTGTTGCAGTCTTGATCTCCTACACAAGCTTGATTCAGCCATCTGTTGGGTCCAGACCGGAATTGTCTGGAGTGTCGTTGTCTGATAAATCATCAGAGTGGGGGTCAATTGGTGACTTGGGCTCCTGCTTCACTTTGGCAAGGCGTGTAGCTGTCGCTTTAATTTCATTGGCCATTGATACCAATGATTCATCGAGGCTAGAGCCTGTACATGGTTGCTTGATTGCCTCTGGAGCCGATGGACCTGGAGTTGGCCAGTTTGAAGCACCAAGGGGAACTATTCTGGTCATTGGCACCGGCTCTAGCTCTCTGTAGCTCCTTCCGCTGGAGTCGTAGGACACATTTCCTGATGATCCTGAAAAATCAGCGGGCAAAAACGGAGGTGCTATTTGGCCAGACACGAGCTGTGAGTTAGTTTGTAGCTCCATGTTGGGACCGTACACTGCTGGTGGTGAATAGGCCTGGGTGTTTGATGACGGATTGACCTGCATTGTGACCTGCTTGTAAGTAGGTGGCTCAGACTGAGGCATTTTGGCAGCTGCCATGGGTATCTCTGCTGACATGTTGTTTTGTCCGCGATCCATAACTTGGTTTGTAGGTTGTGTTACAGTTGATGTAGATGGCTGTGCATTTTTCATGGAGGCTTGTGTCATAATCGTGCTAGTTGACTGTCGAGGTGGGGTTTGACGGTTATCTGGTGTCTGATGCCCATTTCCTTGGTTCGATACGTGACCAACGGGTGCTGGTGCTGAAGATGATCTTGTGTGTACATAACCAGCATCTTTGGCAGCTTGAGAGGTGTTGAGGAACTGATATGTGTAGTTCATTATCCCACTTGCATATTCCAAAAAACGGTCGTTGTCAATGAATGGCATCAGATTGCTGATCCAGTGGCCAAAGCTTTGCTTGTTACATGCATTTTGATCAACCCCCTCAACTACATCTCTAATTTTCTTACTAATCACACGATCGCGACTTTTATCTCTTACTATAGCTTGGATGACCTTGTTGACATCGATCTTTTTCTTCTTCCTGGACCTGCGAGGCACCGGATCCTCGGGATCTCCTTCTGATGCGGTAGAGGTTGATGGTGTGTTGTAGTACTGTTCTCTCTGATTGTCTGGTCCAAGCTGAAAACACAAATTAACAAATGATAAAGTAGGATCGTGATGGAAAAGTACCCCTGAAACGAACATGGCCAATGATTGACATTAGTACCGCTCATAGAATCAGTGACATGTATGCGAACTTGTAAAATGATAATGTAATTTCGATTTTGTACGTGTTTTGTTGTGTTCGATGTGTCAGCTTAGTCGGGCGACTACTTTAGGGTCAATGCAAATTGATTATTGGTTTTTTCTGCACTATGACATAGTAGACGTTTGCCTGTTGTAACGATTTTTTGATCAGTCCATGCATGAGTGTAAGAGACTTGTAACAAAACGCTACCGATTCTGTCAAATAATACCCTAGGTAAATTTATTGGTCTGAAGGCTTGAGAAATTGCCTTTGGCCACCCACCTCCACCTATGCATTTTAGTGTTTGTCATATTGGTCTGTAAAATGAAATATCCTCCGCTCAAACCCTCATTGATTTGTATTGATATTAATTTATTGGCCAGATGGGATAATGAATTACACTTGCGCGTCTTCAGCTAGTTGGGATCAATACTAGCATCCTCAAATGCATTCAAAATGTCACATTACTAGTGTTGACTGCATCTGACATCTCTCATGCAAATTTTCCTTGGATAGATTTAGTTGGATGGTGTAAACCTTGTTTGGTATCAGCTATCTACATCTGATTTTGATTGACTGTAAAAATAGTGCCTATGTTTAGACTTTTTTTCTAGCCGTGTGATATCACCAACGCAAAATTGGAAATTAAAAATCGTAGGTCTGGTCACACCTAGAAAGGGTTGTTTGTGGAGTTCAATTTATCATTTCCAATGCTTTGTCACTGTCATGTTTTGAATGATTAATGAAAACTGTAGGCACATTCTACATCTTTATGCTGACTCTTCATTTAAACAGTGAATACAAATGGTGATCACTTTTATACTTTAGTCCAGAACAGATGCCTAAAGGTAACAAGATGTATCTTTTTCACAACTAATAGTCTGGACTAAGTTTTTTAAGAACAACTGGCGACTACTCCTATTTGTACAAATGAACACTTTGCACTTGCTAAAATTTGTCAAACAATGGTGCATGTAATTGCGACTCGAGTGTGAGACAGAAACAACATCATGGAGAGTCTTTGCATTTGAGTTGATGCATAAGAGATGTATTCATTTATGTTAGTCTGAGCAAGTTGGCACTAATTTGCAAACAAGCATTTCGATTAATAGTCACTAAAAATTTCTTGCTGAGCTTTGTACAGTCTGTCCAACATTATTCAATGACACAATGCCTTGTGTATTCTGTTAATCAATGCAAAGTCATAATCCCATCCGCTGACATGTGATTACACTTTATGCTATGGTCACACAGTCAGCAGACTGACCAATGAATATCAAAAAGGACGCGAGTTGCCAGGTCTTTGCTGAGTCACTAGCTGGTCATTGATGAATCTGAAAACTTATGCACGCGGTCATTGGTGACCTTATAATGACTAGAAGAATGAGGACCATTTCAATAGTTGGCGGTAATTGGACAGACTGTCATTGTGACTGGAGAAAGACCGTGATCCAAACTCATACTGACTTGTTGAAATTTGTTGGTTGTTCTATCCTGACCTGTTAACAAGTTTGTATTGACTGAATTTAGGATTAGCAACCTCGCAACGACTCCATGCGATGCCAAAGAAAATTAGTCAATATCAGGTTGGTGATAGGTCGCTAGGAAGTCTGTCTAACATCAACCAATCGTGGAATGACTTTTGTGTTGCGCGAGTCCCTCCAATCTCATATTGACCTACGATGACATGGGAATGACCTTCCACAGACTTGGTAATGATTACTGGTCATTGGTGTTTTTGAGCGACGTCCAAGATACTACTTGGCCCAAGCCTACGACCAATGACCTCATGCAAAAGTTGACAGACTCACCAATGATCTGGCTGTGATTCACAAATTACCTGGCAACTCGCCCTCTTCTTGCTACTCATTGTTCAGTCTGCAGACTGAGTGACCAGACCAATACCCGACCATTCTTAATGAAGAGAGGCCTGATAAGAATTTTAATTGTGTATCCTGAACAAAACAATCGTCGGCCCTCCATGAATAATAAAGACTACATTCGACACTGGGCAGACTTACGAATGGACTACCCATCTCTGCCCTGCTTCCATCTAGGTATGAGCAAGAAGTTTTATTGACTGAATCATGAGAACTAAATTTTTCATCCATTATGTTCGTACATGAAATTATTTAATCATAGTCGATGCCCGTCAAGTGTCAAATGAATGCGCCCCTGATTATGAAGAAAAGGTTGCAGAATTGTGATTGTCCAAATGATATTTACAAATTTGTTCCCGACTATTTTCAATGTCCGCACCGATTATGCTCAATGACTGATTGAATGTATTATCATAAAGTGGTGGGAGCTTGTTTATGTAAGAAGTTGCGTTTCCTTGGTACTCGACGGTATAACGAATGGAATATGTCTTACGCCATTCAATGTTTGTTGTTAGACTAATTGTTGATTCTCATATAAAAAATTGCGTATACAGTCTCTGTTTGTGCGAAATATGTTGAAACGACGATTCCTTTATGCTTTTGTTGCAATTGATGTGTCAAGATGTATTGCTTTAGGTCGACAGCCGTGTCTGGTTTCAAAGCGTGAAGTAAATTATACACAATTTAGACTAGACACAGCTGCGGAGCTAGGGATATTAAATATTCATTGGCCATAGCAAGGCATTGAAATACTTTATTTCATCTACCCGTAATAGCAATTACTATTTTGTAATCGAGTGATATGTATTTGACAGACACTTAAGATTTAAATTTTACATTTTGTAGTATGGCCCTTCAAATGAGAAACCAATATAATTACAATCCTTTTAAGTTACATGTTTAAATCATGATTGCGCATTTACCTTGTCAATAAATATTGACAGTTCAGAACAATTTTGGTTTTTGTCCAAGGATAGTACCAAAGTAATGTACAATATCTCGTCCACTGGTACAACATATATTTCTCTAGTACTGGGAATATGAAAATAAAATTGATGTCGCTTTTATTTTGCATAATATTATTGTAGCATTTCACCCGGCTAATTTTTACACTCCCGGAACAAAATAGGATATATGATGGAGAACTGGAGTTTGAGTTGTGTTTGTACACTGTGATTAAATCCTCCGGATAGGCAGTACATAATATTTTACATGAAAGGGAATAGTGGATTTAATGTTCAACCGAATGTAGATGAGTCAATGCTTTACCAATTCCTTCTATAATTTATTTAAAGTCAACATCATGTTATTAAACACTCAATGTTAGGCACGGTACACACAGGACAATGAGCAGTTCTTGAATAGCTGGCGTCATTCTCAATTGTTGGTCACTGTCACATCATTTACTACTCAATTTATGTAATTGCTCACTCCTATTTTCTGTCATTTTTCAAAAGACAAGATGATGTCTATGTGTACTTAATAACCTGTCACTATAGCAGTCATTGTCAACTCATTAAGTACTCAAAAACAAATTGATTTCAACACGAGCACTAGCGACCCACTGAGTTGTTTGACAGCGATTGACGACATGGTTGTGCCTATATGTAGACGGCAGATGCTTTAATCTGCGTCCGGCTCAGCTAGCTGACATTGACCACCCCTGTTGAAGACACCACAGTGTCTACTTATTGACCAGCAACCCGGTATATTGATTGGTTATTGGCCTTCATTCAGCGTGCAGATGGAGTCTCTCTGTGAGTCTAAGAATAACAGATTTTGAAGTGACAGTGTACCAAGATCCATTTTCACCAGTGGAAGAATTTTGGTACCAAGAACTAATGTTTTCCCTCACGAGCTATATCGATGATCCTAATGAGATGGCAAGCCACCACCTGGGTTGCTAGACTGTAAAGTCCGTTACACCACCTACTCAAATATAGTTTTCATTGAATAAAACTATCGCATAATTTTTTGTTTGGAAATTTTGCAAACTTACTGAAATGTATTAATCTTTGTGTTTCTTTAATTTTCATTTAATTTCGGCATTAACTTTTTGTTATCTGCTTCAAATGTACAAATATTTGTTTTGCCAACTCATGCAATGTAAAAGAGTCCTAACCCACATTCCATTTAGTCTGTTTCATTCTTAACATTCATTTATCTTGTCAAGTAATCAAATTCCTCGGCAATGCAGATCACAAGTATATTTTCATGACCAGGTTAGCACACAAGGAATGTAAGCTTTGCCGAAGATTTTTAACTTAACGTATATCTTCGCATATAAGTCGCAATTTTAAGGTCCTATTTTGAGCTCCAAAAAAGGGGTTGCGACTTATATGCGAGGTGCAAAGGTAATGGAAGTAAATTGACATCAATTCATGATATCTGGGACATGGTTAGGAGTTCGACTTATATGCGAGTGCGACCTATATGCGAAGATCCACGGTCTAGGCTCTGATGTTTATAGCATCATTCTACATCAATGTTCTTTGGAGTTATTTAATATTCACTTGGTTTTGAATGTTCACATGGACACCTTTCCAGTCATTGAGCGAAGTGTAAAATGATGCACAAGGACCCAATGTCTTGTCAATTGGAACTCACTGTAAAGGCCCTAGGGTGTCAAGACCTTCTCACTCAGAAATCGGGTTGTACTCACTACACATTTGTACAGAGTCCAAAACTGGCAGTGCGTTACCTTGTCATTAACTAACTAGAGCAAAGTCAGCATCATATCAGTGCAAAATTGATGTCAGGTATATTTTCTGTCAATTTCGACTCACTGATTTTTATGCACAATTTACAATGTTAGGCATCAAAACACAATATGAAGTCGATAACAACTCAATTGGAAATGAATTTATGGATAATGACATTGCAGTGATATGTTTATGGCAAACAATTTTAGACCACAACTTATCTCCGCAATGCCATATCAATGTGTACTCAACAACTATTCAGTTCATTATCAAAGTTTGTATAAATGACAAATCTGTGACAGCCTAGTGACCATATTTGAACATGAACCAATATATGTCAATGGAGAATAATTTTCCGGTCACTAGAAAGTCATTATCCAGACACTGAGAGGTCATCAGTGTGTAACCACTGAGTACATGTTAAAAGAGAATGGCTACGCAGCGCAGACATAAAAAGGTCATAAAAACACATTGTAACCTCACCTCCCATTAATCATGTTATCCAATATTGTGTATTTGGCTCAATATGAGAATTTGACAGTTATTAACCTATTCAATGATTACTCAACGGCCCTGTGTGAAATAGGTCTTTACTCAAATGTCTCTCATTCAATACCCCCTGATGATCATGCACAATTTATAAGAGTAAAACACTGACAAATCATCGGATCAATTCCTATCACCTCCATTGCAAATACTATAAACGTCATAAAAAAGGCCCGTTTTAATAGAAGCCCTCTCCCCCTGTTTCTCTAAACTCACAGTGCATAAAGGATTTTCTTTTCAAAGGCGCCCATGCCCAGAGCAACCAGTACCTTAATCTATTTGTCCTGAGGCTAAGTTTACTTTGTTATAAACAGTAGTGAGTCCGTGTCCAAAAACCACTCAGCCTGCAACGGGAGGTGTGAAAAGTGCACTAAGTCTGCCAACGGGAGGTCTGATAAATCGACCTATCCTGACTCTAAGCCTGCATGGGCATCTCAAGAACAAAAACAATTGGAGGTACATTCACAAACCGATCCATGTGAAAAGTCTTTTGAATCGGCCACCCCCTCTTCACTTATCAGCGTCTCTAATAAACGCCCGGTCGTTTATTAGGGCGTTCATGGTAATTATTTGATTGTCTAGAATTTCTGAGATTGTATTGACTACAATGATAAGTTAGAAACTTATATTATCAATAGGAGCTCAATGTGTTTTCAGTATATTACTCGTTTACACAAGATATGGTTGAAAAAGACACATTATTGAGATCAAAGTGTACAGGTTTGCTTCAGCGTCGAGGGTAATTCTTTACGCACTCATTATGCATTCACTACATACTTATTATCCATTTGGTAAAAGGCCCACTTTCTGACAGATGAGTAGATGTATTCAAGACCCCAAGAAAGCAGCTATTACTATCCAAAAAGCATTGAAACCTAATTTCCTGTTTAGCCCACTCAAAGTGTAGTAAGATTTCCAAATACAGGCTGACTTGTTGATATTTGGTCATGATGACCTGACACAAAGACAAATGAATGTGTCTTAGTGAACAATGAATTGGCCTGTGCAATGTAGATATTATTTTTCATGCTGATTTTTACCTTTGGAAGCGTTTGTGGCTGTATCTTTTTGACATTAAATGGCAAAGTATCAATGGACTTATTTTTTAGGAATTCTCTTCATTTGACTGTATGAATTGTTATGATTTTAACGTATATGTCAAATAAATAGGGGTTGAATTTTTGAATTGTACAGTTTATTGATTCAGCCATGTGTATATATTAACATGTAGCTGCTTCCGATATATAATGAGAATGAAGTTATCAGCTGAAATATGAAATATGTGTATTGCGAACGTCGAATGCACCTGATTGGTCTTCTTTATAACACTGATGTTATTTACTTTGGCTG
>JAAUYI010158946.1_pt1 | contig 16058 bp, 12 predicted proteins | sample 7278041 | NCBI WGS metagenome assembly JAAUYI01 (sample SAMN14350216, study PRJNA611818) | marine sediment metagenome | isolation source: surface marine sediment (0.6m) | place: French Polynesia: Moorea | collected 2018-08
ATTTCATCATTTTCGACAGTAACAAAAGCAAAACCACGGCATTTTCCTGATTTGCGGTCTTTAATTACTTTAGTAGAAATCTGTTGTCCTTCTTCAGCAAACATGGCCGCCAAAGCTTCGCGATCGATTTCTTCTTTAGGTAAGTTACCTACATATAAGCGAATAGACATGAAAATATATCTCCCAAGCTAAGTTGATTTTTAAATAGTGTGCAGAGCGAACGCTTTTGTAATGGCAACTGAGCCAAAATATTATAAATTTCCAAAAGCTTTTTTACAGATAAATCTTTTGGTTAACTACTTTACTTTACACAACTATGGACACGACAAGAAACATATCTCCCTCTAATTAGCCTGGAGGGCAGATAAAATTGCATCCTGAAATGTGCCAGTTATTCAATATGATGTCATTTTTGTTTATGGTCACAGTAGTTTGAAAACGTCTGTTAACGATAAATGCCAATTAAGTAGATTTGAAAAATTGAATCTTATTTTAAATTCTGCACTATACCTAATTATTACAGAATCTTTACACTATTAGCCAGCTTATTCTATTTATTTATTTTTTTTGGCTAAACAATTACTTCTGGTTAGTCACCAAGTCATTGACGCAGTGTCTACCGCTTTAGAAACACCAGCAAATTACCCAAGAAGCGATCGCATTTTTGCTTCTAGTCACAGAACCAAATTTAATCTGACCAAGGGAATAACAGAAATAATTGACAATGCGTTATCATCAGACATATAACTAAAAGCATACATTGTCAAACAATTGTTACATTGACTTACAATTAACAATTTTTGCTATTTACCTAAAAACTAGGAGGTGCATCCATGTCTAATCCAATGGAACTATCTTTAGAGCAAAAATTCAATATTCGCTCTTTTGAAACCCAAGTAAAATCAATGAGCCACGAACAAGCTCAGGAATTTTTAGTCAAGCTGTACGAACAGATGTTGCTCAGGGACAATATGTATAAGGATTTTATCCGTCATCAGTGGGGAATAGATTCTCCTCCTCAACTGTAAAACGTCCTTGAACGGTTGAGGCGACCTCCTTCTCTTGCTAGTTTCTAGGGAAAAAAGCTGGGGATGCTGGGGTTAAAATCGATCGAGACAAAGATACAAAAATCAAGATTATGGCGACGGTAGATCCTTTTTTTGCTAGTCTAAAAAAAGAGAGTTGCCCTTAGCTTTTATGTTTCAAAGTTGCCTAATCTGCACCGATTTGACAGACGGTTTATATCGCTTCGTTGATTGCGTTCCTAGTTTAGCTCAGTGTGGCATAAAGAAAATTGTCTTTTTCCACAGCGTTCCTTTGTGGGAAGAAGGCGAAGTACCCAGAATTGATGAAGAAAAAGTAGAACAAGCCGAGCAACGTTTGCAGAAAGCTTTGGCTCATAAAACCTCTGGTGTAGAGGTTCTAGTAGAGGTTCTTTCAGGTAAACCCCTCGATACTATCCCCAGAGTGTTGAAAAAGCATCCCGTAGATGTAATAATGACGGGGGCTCCGATTAAAAGCTTGCTAGAAGAAAAATTCTTTGGTAGCACTAGTGCAGGCTTGGCCAAAATTACCGATCGACCCCTCAATATTATCCGTCCCGAACTGATTACTACCTATACTCGTGAAGAATTAGCCTTGCGTTGTCAGCATCTTTGGCGTTATCTTTTGATCCCTTATAACGATACAGAGACTGCTCGATATCTGATCGAGGAAATTAAAAAATATGCCAGCGATCGCCCTAAAGATTCCCTCAAGCAGTGTATGTTGATGACAGCAATCGATGATTGTGGCAGAAAATCGCTCCTGGCTCAAGAACGCGCTCAAGAAGCAGAGACTAAATTGCAGTCAGTCAAAAGCGAATTAGAAGCATTAGGTCTGGAAGTAAATACTCTTGTTAAAACTGGTAATCCTTTAGAGGAAATTACCACCGCAGCTTTAGATTTTGATATCAGCGCGATCGCGATCGCCACAGATTATCGTAACAGTCTTTTACAGTGGACGGTACGTAGTTTTGCTAACGATCTAATGCGTACTAGTTGGTTTCCCGTCTTGCTCTTTTCTCCCAAGAAGTAGGCTGGAATCATCAAGCTATCTAAATAGTTAAATAGTGCAATAGCTCCAGATAATTGCCAACTATAATTAATTGTAATAGCAGTATCGTTTACAAATCGAATTAAAAACTTACATAAAAGAAATTAATACCTATAATAATAAGAAATTAACAGAGCCTTCGATTCTAGAAACAATCATTCTAAAATTAAAATTAATTGCAATTAATTGGTAAATTTAGGCACGTTTAACGTCGCAGTAGTTTGAGTAAAACATAGGTAGCAGTAAAGGAAGGATTGCCATAGTGATTCAAAACCTAGAACAACACTATAAGGTCTTGGGACTAGAACCAGGCGCGTCTTTGGAAGAAGTTAACCAAGCTTATAAGGATTTAGTATTTATCTGGCATCCCGATCGCCTACCCCAAGAAAACGAAAGACTGATCCAAAAATCGGTCGAAAAGCTCCAAAAAATTAACGAAGCACGGGATTATTTGCGTTCCTATCACCGTAACTATCCCAAACAATCTGCAACCAACCAACCAAAGTCGAATAACTATTCTCGCAATAGCGATTATAGCGATCGCTATCAAAACCAAAATCGCGCCAAACAAAGCCAAGGGAAGCCTCGCCAAAGCTACTCGACAGGTCAAGAATACCAGCAAAATCGACAAAGCGATCGCCAGCAAACTTATACTCAAACTAACTATCGACAACCAAGACAACCTTGGGATTATCGAGCCTATTACTATTCCCCTAATAATGCTAGTAACCAAAGCTCCAGTGGTAGAGATGGCTACCAAGATTTTCGCGAATCTAGCAGAAGTTATGGCTCAAACCGTCAAGCAGAAAGTAACTACAAAAGACCATACTATAAAGATCTTAGAGGAGCAGACCTCAGCAGATCTAACTTCAAAGAAAAAGACTTCTCTGGCAGAGATTTATCTCAAGCAGATTTATCCTATTCTGACCTGAGCGATACTTTTTTACACAAGATTATTTTAGAAGAAGCCAATCTTCAAGGAGCTAATCTCAAAGGGGCTAATTTACTTCAAGCTAATCTCAGAAAAGCTAATCTTCAGGGAGCTAATCTAATCGGTGCAGATCTCAGCGGTGCAGATCTCAGCGGTGCAGATTTAACTGGTGCCAAGGTTGGTTTTAATAACAAAATTATGGTCAAACTCACCGCAGTAAAATTAACTGGTGCAATCTTACCCGATGGCTCAATTCATTCCTAGACTTACTACTGGAGCAGTCCTCGACTATTGGCTAAATTTTTTTAGGCGTTAACACCCAAAAATATTTCTGTCGCTATATTTTTGATTTGCTGACTGGGCAATCTAGATCCAGAAGCAAGCGCGATGGAAAAGAATGAAGCTATGGTAAATCAGACTAATCCAGTAGTTAGTAATGTAGCGGGAAAAGAGATCTATCAAAAAATATATCAAAACATCCAACAAATAATGAAGGGGCAGTCAACCGCGATCCGAAATCTCCTGGCTGCCTTTGCTAGTGGCGGTCATATCTTGTTAGAAGACTATCCAGGTACGGGAAAAACTACTCTAGCTAAAGCTCTAGCTGCTTCGATTGATGCCAAATTTAAACGGATTCAATTTACCCCAGATCTTTTACCTTCAGATATTACGGGTATTTCCATTTTCGACCAAAGCGATCGCGCTTTTCATTTTCACGAAGGCCCAATTTTTGCCAACATTGTTTTGGTAGACGAAATCAATCGCGCCTCTCCCCGCACCCAGTCGGCACTATTAGAAGCGATGGCAGAGTCCCAGGTAAGCATAGATGGTCAAATTAGAAAGCTCAAAGATCTATTTTTTGTAATTGCCACCCAAAACCCCGTAGGTTCTCATGGTACATATCCTCTACCCGAAGCCCAGATGGATCGTTTTGCACTCCAGTTTAGTTTGGGTTATGTTGCCCCTGAAGACGAAGTGAAAATCCTCAGCGATCGATTACAGAATAATCCTTTGAATCAGATTAAACCCTGTATTTCTCTGCAAGAAGCAATTTTGCTCAAAAAGCAAGTAGAGCAAATTAGAGTCAGCGATACCATGAAACGTTATTTAGTCGATTTGGTCAATGCAACTCGCTCCGCCGAAGGAGTACAGTTAGGAGGAAGTCCCAGAGCCTCTCTAGCACTGATGAAAGTTTCTCAGGCTTTAGCTTTGTTTGATGGTTATGAATTTGTTACCCCCGAACATATTCAAGAATTGGCAGTAGCGGTCATTGCTCATCGGCTGGTAATGCAACCCCAAGCTCGCTTTTCTGGTCAAACTGCTGCGGGAGTGGTAGAAGAAATCTTAAAAACTATTCCCGTCCCTGCTTGATAATTTAGCGTTGTATATTTAATAGACCTCATTACAAAGATCGAAGATGAACAAGAATCGAATTAATGGTTGGTCTTTAGATAATCGAGATCCTCAAGTAATAAAATCTTGGATGCCATTTTGGGAGTGGTTTTATAAATACTACTTCAGGGTAACCAGTGATGGTTGGGAACATATTCCCTCAGAAAAAGTACTGCTTGTCGGTTCGCATAATGGAGGTATGGCTGTTCCCGATATGGCAATGACTATGTATGATTGGTTTAGACATTTTGGAACGCAACGCCGTGTATATGGCTTGATGCACCGCAACGTCTGGAAGATTAATCCATCTTTGGGAAAAATTGCCGAACAAACAGGGGCAATTGTCGCTCATCCTCAAATGGCGATCGCAGCTCTAAAAAGTAATGCTAGTGTATTAGTCTATCCTGGTGGGGCGCAAGATGTATTTCGTCCTCACTATCAGCGTAACCAAATAAATTTGGCTGGACGCAAAGGTTTTATTAAATTGGCTTTAAGGGAACAAGTCCCGATTATTCCGATTATTTCTCACGGCGCACATGATACTCTATTCGTCTTGGGAGATATTTACAATTTGATGAAACAACTCCACAATTGGGGGATGCCTTGGATGTTTGATGCCGATCCTGAAGTTTTCCCTATTTATTTAGGTTTACCTTGGGGGATTGGTTTTGGCCCGTTACCAAATATTCCTTTACCCGCCAAAATTCATCTTCGTATTCTTGAGCCGATTGTATTTCCTAAAAGCGGAAAAAGAGCATCACGCGATCGCGATTATGTCGATGAATGTTATGAAACTGTGATCACAAGTATGCAGTCAGGATTATATAACCTAGTAAATCAAAAAAATATGCGGTAAAAACACTCTTAGGAGTTAGCTTTTCGGTACAATACCCCTTGAATTATGTATGACAAAGGCAAAATATATTTATGGGACGTGCAGATAAAGTTGTTTTAGCTTATTCGGGTGGCGTAGATACCACCGTATGTATTCCTTATTTAAAGAATGAATGGGGAGTTAAAGAAGTAATTACCCTCGCTGCCGATCTCGGACAGGGAGACGAATTAGAGCCGATTCAAAAAAAGGCTTTAAAATGTGGCGCAGTAGAATCATTGGTGGAAGATGCCACCGAAAGCTTTGTCCGTGATTATGCTTTTCCGGCAATTTTGGCAAATACACTCTACGAAAATCGCTATCCCCTCTCTACAGCCTTAGCACGTCCTTTGATTGCCAAGTTACTGGTAGAAGCTGCGGAAAAATACGGCGCAGATGCGGTAGCTCATGGTTGTACTGGTAAAGGTAACGACCAAGTAAGGTTTGATGTCGGTATTATGGCGTTAAATCCCAACCTGAAGGTATTAGCACCCGCAAGAGAATGGGGTATGAGTCGGGAAGAAGCAATTTCCTATGGCGAAAAATTTGGTTTAGAGTTTCCCGTTAAAAAATCTTCTCCCTATAGTATCGATCGTAATTTACTCGGTCGCAGTATCGAAGCAGGGCCACTTGAAGATCCGATGGTTGAACCTCCCGAAGAGATATTTTTAATGACCAAAGCGATCGCCGATACTCCCGACGAGCCAGAATATATTACCATCGGTTTTGAGCAAGGTTTACCCATTACTATTAACGGAGAAAAACTCGCTCCAGTGTCTCTAATTACTCAGTTAAACGAACTGGCGGGCAAACATGGCATCGGACGCATCGATATGCTCGAAAATCGCGTCGTCGGGATTAAATCGCGGGAAATCTACGAAGCACCTGCATTACTAGTGTTGATTAATGCTCACCGTGACTTAGAAAGCTTGACCCTCACCGCAGATATTACTCAATATAAGCGCGGTATCGAACAAACCTACAGTGAATTGATCTATCGCGGTCTCTGGTACAGTCCCCTGAAAGAAGCTTTAGATGCTTTTATTCACAAGACTCAGGAAAGGGTTACGGGAGAAGTGAGAATTAAGCTATTTAAAGGCAACGCGGTAATTGTTGGTCGTCAGTCGGAAAATTCGATTTATGCTCCCGATCTGGCTACCTACGGCGCAGAAGATGAATTCGACCACAAAGCAGCAGAAGGCTTTATTTATATTTGGGGTCTGCCTACTAGAGTCTGGTCGCAAAAAAACAGAGGTATCTAGTGCGGCTAGGCGGAACTCAGAACTCAGAACTCACAAAGGCTTAAGCCGCATGTACTCAGAAGTATTGATTGGTAAGGCTTTGAATATTTCGTCACTGGTGGGTTATTTCCGCCGCGCTGTACTAGTTGCAGGGTGGGCAAACAACCAACTGGCTATTTATTTCTACTGCCCACCAGAAAATATTTAACCATTTTCGGCGTGGAGTCTGGCTCGTGATTTTTTGATGCCTAGATAAGTGCCTGTGAGCGAAGAATCCCTATCCCTCTATAGGATAGGGAGTATAAACAGCGAGACCTACGCCGAAGACCGAGGAAACCGAGTCCTACGTCCTTCGGACGCGCTGAGTCTTCGACTTGCTTCGCAACCGGCGCGCTTCCTCCCTCAATCTCCAGATTCTTTTAAAAATAGATGGTAAATCGAACCAATTATTACTCACCATCACCAGGATCGGCAGTACCCGCACAAGGATCGACAGTACCCGCACAAGGGTCAACTACACCAGCACAAGGATCGACTTCAGTTGCTTCTCCACCAGCATCGGTTTCTCCAGCATCAGGAGTAGCACAAGAAGTTACTAAGCCCAAGCTCAGAACAGACGCAGCAAACAAAGTTCCTAAATATTTAACTTTCATAATTTTTTCCTCTTGAAATCAAAAATTTAATTACCTTACTAAAACAAACTGAAGGTTATTTGTAATTCAAACTTAATCTAACCAAACAGATGAAAATTTTCTGATAAGACTGCTCGTACTTTACTTCTGGAGACTCCTAGCCCTTCCCCCCCCTAGCAAATCTATAGCTTTATTTAAGTATTTCTTTCTTTAAATCCCGATTGCGATTTGGCATCATGAACGGGAAAACATTTGCAAAATTTTTCAACACGAACTGATGGAACTAATTCAACAATTAACTCAAGGTTTGGGAGTAGATGAAAGTCAAGCAAAAGGCGGTGCGGGATTGATCTTCAAAATGGCGCAAGAACAACTTGGAGATGGTGATTTTGCTCAATTAGCTAGTGCTGTACCTATAGTTAGTAATCTTATCGGCGAAGCTCCTACTCCTGGTAAGGGACTGGCTGGTGCAATTGGAGGATTAGCTGGCGCAATGGGAGGCGGAGGCGGTCAATTGGCTAACCTGGCTGCTTTGGCTGGTGGTTTTAGTCAACTAGGTCTCAATCCTGGAATGGTTAATAAGTTTGTCCCCATTATTTTATCTTTTGTTCAGAGTGAAGGTGGCCAACAGGCTAAAAATATTTTGGCGGGGGTTTTAAAATAGATCGATCTTTCGATTGCTAACTGTCTAAAATTTAATTAATTTGCCACAGACGTTCTTCGGAGCGTCTTTTATATATAAAATATAATTAAAATATATTAAGAAATATAAAGTAAATTGATGGCGATCGCTTTAAACAAGCAGCAAAAATCTCGTGTAATAGTGGTAGGGGCTGGTATTGGAGGCTTAACCGCAGGAGCATTATTAGCTAAAAGAGATTATGAAGTAACTATTTACGACCAAGCTATTGTCCCTGGAGGATGTGCATCTACTTTTAAACGTCGTGGTTTTACTTTCGATGTGGGGGCGACTCAGGTAGCAGGATTAGAGCCTGGGGGAATACATCACCGCATCTTTGAGGAATTAGCAATAGAGCCTCCCGTCGCTAGCGACTGCGACCCTGCCTGTGCGGTATTTTTACCAGGAGAAACCGAGCCAATCAATGTCTGGCGCGATCGAGACAAGTGGCAACAGGAAAGAGAGAAACAATTTCCTGGTAGCGAACCATTTTGGAATTTATTAAATCGTTTATTTCAAGCTAGTTGGCGATTTCAGGGACGAGATCCAGTTTTGCCCCCGCGTAACCCTTGGGATGTCTGGCAGTTAATCTCGGCAGTCAGACCAGATACTCTGATTACCGTCCCCTTCACTTTTATGACCGTTGCCGATGCCCTCAAACTCTATGGTTTGTCTGAGGATATCAGGCTCAAGACCTTTTTAGATCTTCAGTTAAAGCTCTATTCTCAAGTCGGTACAGAGGAAACCGCCCTATTGTATGCGGCCACGGCTTTGGCAGTTTCCCAAGCACCCCAAGGATTATTTCATCTTCAGGGGAGTATGCAGGTATTGAGCGATCGCCTGGTAGCAGGATTAGAAAAATACGGTGGTAAGCTGTTGATGCGTCATAGTGTCGAGCAAATTCACACCGCAGCGGGGAAGGCTACAGGAGTAACCGTCCGTAACCAGAAAACAGGAGAGATTTGGCAGGAGACAGCAGATGAGGTGGTGGCAAATGTAACCGCCCAAAATTTAGTCAAGCTGACAGAAGATCGAACCTTAAACAATTATCAACGTCGTCTGGATAAACTCCCCCAACCATCGGGAGCGTTTGTCGTCTATTTAGGGGTCAAAAGAGAAGCAATTCCCCCAGACTGCCCTCCTCATTTACAGTTTCTCTACGATCGCGATGGAGTCATTGGCGAAAACAACTCCCTGTTTGTTTCTGTAAGCAAACCTGGAGATGGACGCGCCCCAGAGGGATGGGCAACAATTATTGCCTCCTCCTTTACCGATGCTGATTTGTGGTGGAAAGAGCGACGAGATTATGACCAAATCAAACAGCAATATACCGACGAAGCGATCGCCCGTCTGGGACAATATTTCGACCTTACTCCAGACAATTTAATTCATACCGAAGCAGCCACCCCAAGAACTTTTGCCCACTATACCGCCAGAGAAAAAGGCATTGTCGGGGGTCTGGGACAGCGTATTGCTACTTTTGGCCCTTTTGGTTTTGCCAATCGTACTCCAATTAAGCATTTGTGGTTAGTCGGCGACTCCACCCACCCAGGAGAAGGTACAGCAGGGGTTAGTTATTCTGCTTTGACTGTCACCAGACAAATTGAAGCGAGTAAATAAAGAGACAAGGCATGCCTTGTCTGTACTCCCCTTATCTTCCCCTACACCGCTGCTTTCTCATTCCTCATCCTTCGTTTCTTCTAAAGTAAACGATCTAGTTCGAGGATTTTTAAAATACTGATAAGTAATGCCAGAGGCTTGTTGAATAAATTCTTGGGCTTGGAGGGAATTATCGGGACGTTTGACTAACATCGAAGCAATGTAGCGTTTGCCACTAGGCATATCAATCATGCCCACATCAGCTAATACTGATTTGATATCTCCTGTTTTGTGGGCAATTAACGCGCCAGATTCTAAGCCTTGGGGGAGTAAGATATCTTTCTCGACATTACTCATAATATGCAGCAGACGATCGCGCGATCGCAAAGAAAGCAATTCTCCACTGTCGATTTTAACGAGCAAATTACCTAGATCTTGGGGGGTAGTGGTATTTGTTCCAGTTAAATCGGGCAAAGGATTGTTGATTTTTGTTTCCATCAGTCCCATCGCAGAAAATCGCTGGTTTAACACTTCCTTGCCACCAATTCGTTCGATCAGCATATTAGTAGCGGTATTATCACTGATGACGATCGTTTTGGTCGCAGTTTCTAGAGCGGAAAATTTGGTTCCTGGTGGTTGGTACTGCATATCTCCAGAACCACCAGCGATCGCCTCTTCAGTCATGGTTAGCTCTTCTTCCAGCTTGATTTTTCCTGAATCTACATCCTGAAAAAACGCGACTAGAATTGGTAGCTTAATCGTACTGGCTGCGGAAATTGGTTCTTTAGCCCTGATCTTGACATAGCCTTTAGTATCTAGATCTACTAGAAATATTTCGGGTTTGAGGTCGGGATATTTTTTAGCTAAATCTTCTAACTTGGCTTTGAGGGGGTTTATTTCTTGTCCCAAAGATGCCCTTACCAATAGTTGTTCTAGTTTGGCTTTGTTGGCTGAATTTTCTGGTTGGGAGTCGGCGACAGTGGTTTTTGCTTCTGGAGTTGGTGTCTTGAAAGAATTGGTAAGCGCAATTGTTGTCCCTAAAATGGTGCTAAGTCCGACAATAATGGTAATTGCATAGATAGCCAACCACACGGGCGATCGCATTGGTTGGGGTTGAGATTTTTTGGCAGTTGCGAGATGTTTTTTGGCGATCGCCTTTTTAGAGGTCTTGTGACGAGGGGATTTGGCTTTTTTCTTCTCAACCGAGTTACCTCGATATTTGAGCTTAATTAAACTACGGCTATTTGAAGCAGCAGATTTTGGATGGCGACTATTTTTTTTCTTAGCTGTGGAGGGGGATATTCTGCCTTGACGATTCACTACTAACTCCATTTGTCAGTGGTCAGTGGTTGATTGCAACACTTCTCTGGTAAAGTGATACATCATAACTCACGGTCACGAATAGTATGTAGTGTTTATCTGGCAAAATCTATTGATATAATTACTGATTTTTTTAATAAATCCGTGTATCAATCCTTGAGGTTGCCGATTTAAACAAGGTTTAGAATATTTTAGTCAACTCAATCAGCAATAAGTAATAAGTGCGAAAAAATAACAGACAAGTATTAGAAATAATTCTTAGTTCGATCGCTATCGTTATTACTACATCAATATTTCTCAAAGCAATTATCGATTTAGATACAAATTATGATGTAGGCTGGTATCATTTACCCTTTGCTGCCAGAATTTGGGGAATTATCCCCAAAGAACTTTATATTTCGGAAAATTTAATTGAATATCGTTACGATGGTTTTCCTCTACTAGCGCATTTTTTCCAGGGCTTACTGTGGAAACTCACGGGACACATCCAAGCAACTAACTTAGTTTGCTATTTTAGTTTGATTATTTATTTTATTTTTCTGAGGATATATTTTCAAATTCCCCTATATCTATCGGTAATTGCTATCTTTACTATTCCCACGGTTTTGACTCATGCTGCTACGAGTTTTGTAGATTTACCAGGAAATGTGGGACTGTCGATATTGATGATGATGGTTTATTTGCTGTTCAAACAATCTAAGTTGCCAAGCAAGCAAGAGTTAGCAATTATCGTTCTGAGTGCAGCAGTAGCAGTAAACACCAAACCGCAACTACAACCTTTAGTATTTTTAATCTATTGGGTAGCAGGAATCAGACTAGTTTGGCTTTACTTTAAATATAGCGATCGCCAAGAGCGGAGATTGTGGCTGACTATTCCTCTAGCAATTCTGGCTTCAGGTTTAATCTTTGCCACACCGATTAAAAATGTCGCTTTTTATGGCAATCCGTTTTATCCGATTAAGATTGAGGTCGCAGGAATTGTACTAAATCATAAATTAACCCCCGAAACCTATAGCGAGGGAAACCGACCGCAAAAATGGTTGCAATCGATCTTAGAAATTAATACCCCTACTTGGTCGGCAGATCAGTGGAATCGTGGCGACCAGAGATATTTAGACCGCGCTGGTGGTTTTTTTGGGGCTTATGTAGTGTTTAATTTATTGTTATTGCTGGGTTTGACTGTAGACGAACAATGGCGCGATCGGCGGTCAGCCTCGGATAAATCTAAGGACGCTACTACAGCTTTGATTACGATCTTGCTGGTATCTTTTGTACCTGCTAACTTTCCCCAGTCTCATGAATTGCGCTACTTAATGTTCTGGATGATTACTTTAGTATCTTTGAACTTATATCTGGTTTCGCGTTGTCAAACAGCAAGAAAATGGTTGCAAGCAAAATACTTTGGGTTGGTATACCTGGTATTTTTAGTCATAGTCTGCATCAGGATCAACAATTTTTATCTCAAACCAGTTTTTTGGGAACTCGAACCCTATCTAGACAGGGTGGTCAAAACCGAGCTTCTAGAGCAAATGACACCCAACGATCGCACCTGTATGATTAGTCTTCATGCGATCCCTAACCCTAAGCAAGTACCTTTTGCTCAAATTCAAAATGCTTTTTTCTATAGCTCTTATTTTCATCCTGAGATCGAGCATCAGTACGGGATTAAAGTAGCAGTTACCCCAGAAAACTGTGGTGATTTGAAAGTCATCCCGCCCAACGCTGAAGATTTTCTCGAAAGTTATTAACTATTAATCAAAAGCCAGGAACGAACAAATATCGTCCTGTTCCTGAATATCGGGATTAGTTTTTAGATAATCTTCAATCCAATCACAGCCATATTCGAGGGGGTCTAATCGTAAAATACGGTCTAAATGCCATAACTTTACCAATTTATCTTCTGCCCCACTAACTAACTGTTGACCATTAGGGCCAAACTCTACATTCCAAACCCGACCGCTATGTCCCCGCAGCGTCGTAAGCAGTTTGCCTTGTTTGTTCCAGATTTTGATCGTATGGTCGGCACTAGCAGATGCTATTTTGCTGCCATCGGGACTAAATTCTAAATCTAGAACCGCTGCGGAATGACCACGGATAGTTTTAATTAATTTTCCTTCAAGATTCCAAAATTTGATGTTTTTTTCTTTGCCAGCAGTGGCAATAATCTGGCTATCGGGGCTAATTGCTACTGTTCTCAATCCTGTATCGTCTGCGAGAATCGCTCTAATCAATTTGCCATTGGGTTGCCAAAGCTTGAGATAGCGATCGTGACTGACCGAGGCAATCAATTTACCATCTGAACTTATATCGACATCGGCAATGATGGCTTGATGAGCAAAAATAGTTTTTTTGGGAACAGCTTCGATTCGATCGCCAGACTTTTTTAATTCCCAAAATCGAATCTTTCGATCGTGTCCGCTAGAAATAAAAGTTATCCCATCAGACATAAAGTCTACATCAACAACAGGGGCATCGTGTCCGAAGACAGTGTAGAGCAAGTTGCCATTGGGTCGCCACAACTTAATAGTGCGGTCTAAACTGGCTGAAGCCACTAATTCGCCATCAGGACTAAAAGTTACTTCGTAGGTTTCGGCATTATGCTGAGTAAAGTTGGTTTCCAGGGTGCCATCGAGATGCCACAGTTTGACAGTGCGATCGTCAGCAGTAGTGGCTATTAGTTTTCCTTGGGGATGAAAGGCAACACTGAGGATACTGGCCGAGTGTCCGTAAAAAGTTAGTACTAAAGGATCTTTAATTTGCCATAGCTTGACAACATTATCCCAACCTGCGGTAGCAATGGTCGAACCATCGGGAGACCAAGCCAATCTCCAGACTCTTCCTTGATGTCCTTGTAACTGTGAATACAAAGTGCCATCGGGATACCAAAGTTTGACTGACTTATCCCAACTGCTGGTGGCAATAATTTTACCATCGGGAGAAAATTTAACTCCCGTGACTGGTGCCTCGTATCCTTGGAGAATTTTGACTAGAGTCCCGTCAAGCTGCCAAATTTTAGCCTGATTATCGTCACCACCAGTTACTAATCTTTGACCGTCAGGACTAAAATCAATGCCACGAACGGGCAGTTTGTGAGCGATGAAAGTATCTAGTACTTCTCCAGAGCGATTCCATAACCCGATCGTACCAGAGCGATCGCCCGTAGCAATAATCCGACCATCGGGAGAAAAAGCTAAAGCCAACACTTCTGTTTGGTTTCCTGTCAGAACATTAACCAGACCACCCTTGATATTCCACAATCTAACGGTTCGATCTTCAGATGCCGAGGCAAAAAGATCTCCAGTGGGACTAAAGACTACTCGATGTACGCTACCTCGATGTCCGCTAAGGGTATGTTTTAATTTTCCCGTGACACTCCATAGTTTAACTGTATTGTCTTCTGAAGCTGAAACAATCAGATCTTTAGTGGGACTAAAAGCGACGTCAATGACCGAATCTTGATGACCTTTGAGGGTATGGCGTAATTTTCCATTTTTTTGCCAGATTTTAACTGTATTATCCGAACTAGCGGAGGCAATTAGCTTGCCGTTACGACTGTAGCTAACACTATTAACCACATCTATATGACCCGAAAAAGTATTTTTTTCGACGACATTATAGACAGCTTGCTCTAGAGCTAAATCGACATCCGATTTGAATGCTGGATTGATTTGCTCTAATTTGGAAAGATCTTGTTTGGCTTCGATCGCTTGTACCAAGGAAGCAAAACGTTGTTCGGAATCAAACAAACTTTCTGCGGAGACGATCCGAGCCTGTAGTTTGCTATTTTCTGCTTGAATTTCATTGCTTCTTGCCTGTTGATAGTTACTATAGGCAGTAATACTCAAAATTGAGGTCATAAATAAAGCTGCCCCAACTGTACTGAGAAAAAATCCTTGGGTTTTAGCGAGTTTTTGTTCTTGAATCAAGCGAGTTTCTACTTCTCGAAGTCTTTTAAATTCTAGAGCTTGACGAATTTCTGCTTGTTCTTGTTCTTGAGAGGCGTTTAAAAATTGGTATTCTGCTTGGCTGATGTTGTGATTGTTTGCCCAGGTTCGAGCATCTCGTAAAGCCTGACCCCGTAGCAGACGAGATCGATCTTGACAATCAGAAGCCAGCCAAAATTTTATCTCTCGACTGTAAGGACATAGTTTGTCGGACTGTTGATAAACCCAATCTAAGTTAAAAATTTGTTGGTAAATAGGATTGCGAATAATTAGCCGATTGTTAGATTTGATTACTAGATTGGTGAGTAGTAATAATCTTTGTTTCAAACTGTCATCGGTCTGAATCGAACCCTCAATCAAAATCTGCTCGGTTAATCTCAACAGCAAATTGGCAGTTTGTTCGTCTCTTAAAAGGCGATCGCAAATGGTTTTGAGGTGTTCGGGTTCATCTTTAGATTCCCAGTTAATGATTATCTTGTCTAGGACTATAGTTTTTATCCACTCGATGTCATATCCTGGTAGGGGACAACAAGAGCTAGCTTGCGAGGAATCTGCGACCAGTTTACAAAGTTTTTGAGTTAAAAAGGGTTGTCCTCCAGTCCAATAGAGAATTTCCTTTAAAATTATCTCGCAATTTTGAAATCTATTCTGTAAGCCATTAACTAAAGGTCTCGCTTCTGTTAAGGTGAATCCCGTTAGCTCGATCGCCGTACCAATATTGAAGGGAGTTCGACTAGAATCTTCGATCAGCTCGCTAGGAGTAGCAACACCAAATAAAGCAAAAGTCAGTCGCTCAAAATTGGGATTTTCAGCCCTAGCATTGTAAAAATAACGAATTAAAGCAAAAAAATCGTCAGTGGCAAAGTCCAATCCTAAAATGCTGTCAATCTCATCAATAAAAATAAAGACTTTTTCAGCTTCAATAAAAGATAAAACGACATCACTAACAAAAAGATTTAAATGCTGTATCGGAGATAATTCCGAATGCTCTTGCCACCAAGACTTCAGGGAGACTTTTCCCATCAAATCGAAGCCTCGCCAAATTTCCGAAACTAGACTTTTATACCATTGCATTGGCGCGATCGCTCTTACGCCTATATTAGTCATGTCCAAAGATACACAAGCGTACCCTTGTTGTTCTAGACGATTTTTAGTCCGAACTCGAAGACTAGATTTACCCATCTGACGACAGTTAAATACATAGCAAAATTCTCCTTTGATTAAGGCTTGATATAGTTGTTCGTCAGCATTTCTGGTTACATAGGTAGAAGAATTGACATTGAGACTACCTCCAACTTGATATTCAGTCATCGGTTATGAGTTGCCCGCTGTTGGCTTAAAAAAAATATTTTCCG